>Ga0115029_1002379_pt1 | contig 11176 bp, 5 predicted proteins | sample SidtaG_3_FD_87297 | JGI IMG/M metagenome (GOLD analysis project Ga0115029, IMG submission 87297) | Marine algal microbial communities from Sidmouth, United Kingdom - Sidmouth_Asex1 metaG | ecosystem: Host-associated > Algae > Red algae > Unclassified | place: Sidmouth, United Kingdom | collected...
CTGGATCGACCGGATCTGCCTTTCTCGGTGGTCGGCACCGTGCGCCGGTTGGCCGAACGCCGCTCGGACGCCCCCGAGGCCGTCCCGACTCCGGACGACCTCGTCGGCGCCGTCCGTTCCGCCAGGGCGGGGCGACTGCTCGTGCTGTGTGTGGACACCAGCGGTTCGATGGGGGCGCGCGAGCGGGTGGATGCAGCGATCGGAACCGTGCTCGGACTCTTGGCCGACGCCTATCGACGACGTGACCAGGTCGCCTTGATCGTGTTCAGGGCTGGTCGGGCGGAGCTGGTGTTGCCACCGACCGGGAGCATCGAGGTGGCTCGGCTCCGACTCGCCGACCTCGGAACCGGCGGCGACACACCGCTGGCCGAGGGACTCGACAAGGCCTTGGAGTTGCTCACGTCGGCTCAGGTAGGAGCGGGCGGTCACGTACCCCGGCTCGTGATCCTCACCGATGGACGCGCCACCGCTGGTGAGGACGCGGTCGAGCGTTCGGAGCGTTCAGCTGATCGGCTCGCGGCAGCCGGGGTGGAGGCCATCGTGCTCGTCTGTGAGTCGGGAGGCGCCAGGCTCGGTCTCGCTCGCCGTCTGGCCGACCGTCTGGGTGCCGAGTACGTCCCGGCGCACGACCTCGACCCCCAGGGCTGGGTCGGGAACCTGAGCGGTCAGGGTTGAGCGGTCAGGGCTGGGCTGTCATGACTGGGGAGCCAGGGCTGGGCTGTCAGGGCTGAGCTGTCATGACTGGGGAGCCAGGGCTGGGCTGTCATGACTGGGGAGCCAGGGCTGCGTCGTCATGACTGGGGAGCCAGGGCTGGGAGTGCCGTACCGGGTGACCCCGGTCTGGGTGTGCGGTTGGGTGAGACCGTGTGTTGTTCGCCAACGTCGATTCGGGCGGGTTCGAGTCGACGGGCGCGTGTCGGGCTGCGAGGCTGAGCCGTCCCCCGTGATCTTCGGAGCATTGAGTGATCGTCAGTCGTCACACCGGTCTCACCATCGGATCCAGCGTTCGAACCGAGCGCCCGGATCGGCCGCCTGAGCGAGGGCGAGAAGGCCTCCTCCTCGTCGGCCACGGTTCGAAGTGCGCCGTGAGCGCAGGCCAGATGCACACCATTGCCGATCTCGTGGCCGAGGCACTGCCCGAGGTGATCGTCGAGGTCGGCTTCCTCGAGATGACCGACCCTCCGGCAGGCGCTGTGCTCGATGCCATGGTGGAGCGCGGCTGTGAGCGACTCATCGTCCTTCCCTTGATGCTGCTCGCTGCGGGGCACACCAAGAGTGACGTGCCCGCCATCGTGATCGAGGGCCGAATGCGTCATCCCAAGGTCGAGATCGGCTTCGGTTCAGCCCTCGGCGTCGTTCCTGAACTGCTCGAGATCGCAGGCCGGAACCTGGACGAGGTGGGGGCGAAGGGACTCCCCCTGGTCGTGGTGGCTCGTGGGACGTCGGACCCGGACGCCAACGGAGAGGCCACCAAGGCCGCTCGCATGCTGGCTGAATGGTCCGACACCAGCTTTCTCTACCAGGGTTTCACCGGGGTGACCTGGCCTTTGCTTCCAGAAGCGCTCGACACCGTGTCCACCCTGAAGCCGGAGCGGCTCGGTCTCTTCTTCTGGTTCTTGTGCAACGGCAAGCTCATCGAACGTGCGAGAGAACAGATCGCCGAGTTCACCGAGCGGACCGGGATCGAAGTGGTCGACGCCGGCTACTTCGGCCCCGACCCGCTGCTCGTCGGCGCGATCGAACGTCGGTATCGCGAGGCCCTCGAAGGGGTCCCGACGGTCAACTGTGACTCGTGTGCCCATCGCGCCGAGTTTCCAGGGCATGCCGACAAGCTCGGTCAGGCCGTTGGTGTGGGCCATTCACACCTCGCGGCCGAACACCGCGAGCGCGGCCATTCCCACGGTCACTCCCACGAGCACGAGCACGGTCACTCCCACGAGCATGGTCACTCCCACTAGCGCGGTCGTTCCCACGGTCACTCCCACGAGCACGGTCACTCCCACCAGGCGGACGTTGCGCAAGCGGGGTCATTCGCGCCGGCCGGGAGTCACAACAGAGGTCCGTTCCACTCGACCTCGCGGCCGAGGGAGTCCTGTGTGGAGGGTGTCGGGGTCAGGCCCGGGTGACCCTGCCCCGGAGGGCGGAGAAGGCAAGGGTCATCGAGACCATGGCAACCGCTGCGATCGCCAGCAGTCCTCCACCGATCGCCCCCCAGTCCCAGCCCTCGGTCACCAGCGCCCGCATTCCGTCGAGCAGGTAGGTGAGCGGGTTGTAGGTGGCGATGGTCGAGAGCCACCCGGTCATGGCGTCCTTCGGCACCTGCGAGGTGGTGAGGAAGGCGAAGGGGAAGAAGAGCAGGAAGCTCGAGTTCACCGCAGCCGGATTGCCCGTGCGAAGTGCGATCGCGTAGGGGAAGCCGGTGAAAGCGAGTCCCCAGAGTCCGCCCATGAGCACGAAGGCGACCACTCCGAGTGGGCCGGTCGCAAAGTCCACGCCGAGCACGAAACCCAAGAGCAACACCGGGATGCACAGGGAACACACCAGGACGAAGTCGGCCACCATGAGGCCGAGCAGGAGCGGTAGTCGGCGGACCGGGCTGATCAGGAGGCGGTCGAAGTAGCCGGTCTGGATGTCGGTGACCAGGGACGCCGCACGCGACACGCCGGTCACTGCGAACACGATGGCGACGGGGAGCTGGAAGGCCTTGAAGTCGAAGCCGTCGGGTTGGGTGGCTTCGGTGATGTCCTGGAGCGAACCGAGGTAGACGACGAAGAAGAACACCGGGATGAACAGCGCCGGAGCGATCACCTCTGGCTCTCGGGGGATCTGGCGTACCGCTCGCTTGGCGATGGTCATCAGATCGCTGAGGAAGCTCGTCGTTCGGCTGGCCACCTCAGCTGTGGTCGTGCTGGTCGTCACGCCTGGCTCCTTCCGGAAGATGCGCCGGAGTTCGTGGCGGCGTCGGGTTGACCATCGGCCGTCGGGTCGGACTCGTGCTGGTCGGCTTCGTAGCCGGTTCGCTCGCCGGTGAGGGTGAGGAACACGTCGTCGAGAGTGGGCGTGCGCATGGTGAGGCCCTCGACCTTCACGTCGGCCCCGTCGAGTGCCACTGCGATCGGCCCGATCGCCGAGGCTCCTTCGGCGGTGGCCACCACCATCTCGCAGCCGTTCACGTCGACCCCGTTGACCTCGGGCACCGCTCCGACCGCGTGGGCGGCCCTGATGGCGCCTGCGTCGGTGGCGAGTTGGACCACGACGCGATCGTCGCCGACCTGTCGCTTGAGTACCGCCGGGGTGTCTTCGGCCACGAGCTTGCCCTTGGCGATGATGCCCACGCGATCGGCCAACTCGTCGGCTTCTTCGAGGTACTGGGTGGTGAGGAAGATCGTGGTGCCCGACTCGTTGAGCCGGCGGATCTCCTCCCACACCGCAGCTCGGCTCGCAGGGTCGAGCCCGGTCGTGGGCTCGTCGAGGAAGACGAGTTCGGGGGAGTGGAGGAGGCAAGCCGCGAGGTCGAGCCGGCGGCGCATACCACCGGAGTACTCACCGAGGCGGCGATCGAGGGCCCCCTGGTCGACCAAGTCGCCGATCTGGGTGATCCGGTCGGCGATCTCGGAACCGGTCAACCCATAGAGGCGCCCCTGGATGTCGAGCAACTCCCGCCCGCTCTGGTTGTCGTCGAGTGCTGCCTCTTGGAGAGCGACTCCGATGCGACGTCTGATGGCGTCGTCGTCGGAGACCACGTCGAGGCCGAGCACCGAGGCCTTGCCCGAGGTGGGCAGGATCAAGGTGCACAGCATTCTCACCAGCGTCGACTTGCCTGCCCCGTTGGGGCCGAGGAAACCGTAGATCTCGCCCCGTTGGACGTCGAGATCCACCCCGTCGACAGCGATCAGGTCACCGAAGGATCGTCGGATGTCACGAGTCGAGATCGCTGCAGTCGTCACGGGTCGAGACCCTACCGGCGACACCTCGCTTCGGCCTGGTGAATCGGACAGCACATGCCGGCCGTGTCAGGGGGGCGTGACCGGCATGTGCTCCGCAGTGTCAGGTGCTCTGCAGTGTGTTGGGCGAGTCGGTGCTGGTCGACTCAGTGATGTGGAGTCGGCACTGGATCAGAGGGCGATGTCTGCTCGGGTTGACGGGGGCGAGTTGTTGTTGGAGCGATCCTGGGCCCTCACCTGGTAGCGGTGGGTGGAACCCGGGGCGAGCCCGGTGAAGGTGGTGCTGGTGACGTCGGGTCCCGAAACGAAGCGTTGGTACTGGTAGTTGTCGTGGACCAGGTAGCCCTTGACCGCGACGTTGTCGGTCGAGGCGTTCCAGCTCACGCGGGCCGAGGTGGAGCTGACGCGTGTGGCCCGAGCGTTGCCCGGGGTGCTCGGCGGAGTGGTGTCCGGTCCGTCGCCCGGGCCCCCACCGGCGGAGAACTTCCAGTCCTGGTTGGTCTGGGAGTTGAACGCGCAGTTCCACTGCTGGACCCGTGCGTTGTCGGCCTGGGAGTTGCCCGAGACGTCGATGCACTTGCCCGAATGCCGCGCCCTGATCTGACGGTAGCCGTCACCCACATCGACGAAGGTGAACTGCTGGTTGCCACCGCCGTCACAGTTGGACTGGACCACCTGGGCGCCGTTGGCGGTGGAGTAGCCCGACACCTCCATGCACTTGTTGGAGTGGAGCACCTTGAAGGTGTGGAAGCCGCCGCCAACCGGGGTGATCTCCCACTTCTGGTTGTCACCTGAGTGGCAGCGCCACTGTTGGAGGGTGACGCCGTCGGCGGTCGAGGCGTTCAAGACGTCGAGGCATTTGCCTGAGTGGCGCACCTCGACTCGTCCGACGGTCGGGGCCGGTCCGCCACCATCGCCGTTCACCGTGACCGAGACGGTGTCGCTGGCGCGGCGGGTGTGGGTGTCGATCGCTCGCACCTCGTAGCTGTAGGTGCCGTTGGGGCGGTTGTTGTCGGTGAAGGAGCGGGTGTTGCCCCCGACCTCTCCGATGGAGCTGCCGTCGCGGAAGATCTTGTAGCGCTCCACACCGATGGCGCTGTCGGGCTGGCTCCAGGTGAGCGAGACCGTCGATCCGCTCGCCGATCCGCTGACCGAAGGGGCAGGCGTGGGTGCGCAGAACTTGCCGAAACCACCCACGTAGTTGCCGTTGGCTGCGCCGGTGTAGTCCCCACCGAGGTAGAGACACCCGTTGGCATCCACGTGGATGGCCCAGGTGCCGAACTGGCGGTCGCGCAGCAAAGGCTTGAACGATGAGAGTCGAGAGTTGGCCCCGTTGTAGATCCCGACGAACTGATGGCTGGTCCGTTGACCGGTGAAGGTGGAGTAGTGCATCCGGTTGACGTCGCCCGAGCGATTCCAGCAGTGGCAGCCGGTGAGGATCCAGCCGGCGGCTTCCTCGATCACCTGGACGTCGCCACCTCCGAAGAAGTTCCCACAGGTGTCGGGGATCCGGTTGTTGCAGCTGACGCCCCAGCTGTTCCAACCGATCTCTCGAAGATCGGATCCTTGCTTGACGTGGGTGACGTGCTGGGATCCGCCCACGTAGACCCGGTCGCCTGACATCTCGATCGCCGGCATCTGGTCCTGCTCGGTGTCGTTGGGCTCGTGGTAGTTGATGCCACCGATCGGGTCGCCGTTGGTGATCGAGACGGTGCCCATCTTGGCGTGGCGGGTGTCGTAGTCGATCGACTCGAAGTCGCCCGAGATGTGGACCCGGCCCCTGCCTTCATCGATCGCTGCGTCCCAGACGCCGTAGCGGACCTTGGGGAGGAAGTTGGTGTCGATCTGGCCGTTGGTGGCATCGAGCCGTGCCATCGACCAGACGCGATGATCGGTGCCGTTGTAGCGGATGTGGTCGAAGTTGCCCATCACGTAGAGCTGGTTGCCGCGACGCTCGAAGCCTCGGACGATGGCGGTTCGCTGGTTGTCGTAGTAGCGCTCGGTGGTGGCGGCGAAGGAGCCCACGATCGCACCGTTGGACGGTTCGAGCGCCACGAGGCCGTTGCGGTTGGTGCCGTTCACCCGGCTGAAGTTGCCACCCACGAGCAGTTTGCCATTGGGGGTCACGTCGAGGGCGTAGACACCACCATTGATGTTGGGACGGAAACTCGAGATCCAATCGCCGGTGTCGCGGTCGAAGGCGGCGAGGTAGCTCTGGTTCTGGACCGATGAGTTCCACGCGGTCTTGACACCGGGGAAGAGCCCACCGACGTAGATCCGGTTGCCGATCTCGGCAAAGTCCCACACCGCTGCGACGGCCGGCAGCTCGTTGTCCCGGTTCGGGTCCACCGGCGGGTTGGTCACCCCTGCATTCCAGAGGGGCTGGGGATCGAGTTGGTCCGGGTTGAACGGGACCCCGTCGTTGATCGCCGCATCCGCAGGGGCAGGGCTCTCGGCGGGTGAGACGATGGCGAGCAGAGCGATCAGCAGGGCTCCGATCGCGACCACCATCACTCCTTTGATGGGTAACCAGCGGAAATTCATGGCGATCCTCGACTCTGCTAGATCCGGTGTGAGGTTCTTCGACTAGCCGTGCTGGTCAGCTCATCCCAGCGAAGCCCTTGCGTCTCTCAGGAATGACTGTCTATCAGCCTCGCTGAAAGTGCTCTACCGGAACGGAGAAATCACTGGTGGTGAGCGAACGGCGATCGTCGTCACATCGGGTGGTGATCGGGGTGGTGAACGTGCACGCATCACGGTTGTGTGCGGATCGAGCTCACAGCGTGAGGTGGTCCGGACCGCCGCGGGGCTGTGATGCTGGTCGTGGCTGACGGGAGGTCTCGTGCTGTCATCGATCACGTCACAACTGACCCTGCTGCGGCGAACCGCCCCCCACCTTCCCTCGATCGCCCTCGCCCAAGTAGGTCTCGGATCCACCACGGGCGACCTTGTCGCATCGGCGTGCGAACGCCACGGCGACCGGGTCATGGTTCGCTTCGAGGGCCGACGGCTCACGTACGCCGACATGGGCCGGGCCATGTCCCGGGTCGCCCGGTGGGCCCAAGAGGAAGGTCTGGGGCGGGGCGACGTGGTCGCGCTCATGATGGAGAACCGGCCCGAGTTCCTCCAGGTGTGGATGGGGCTGTGTCAGGCCGGAATCACCACTGCCCTCATCAACACCAAGCTGACCGGCGCCGGGCTCGAGCACGCACTGACCGAGGCCAACTCCGCCTGCGTGATCGTGGGCGGTGAGCTCACCGGTGTCCTCGAGCAGGTGGTGGAACAAGGTTGCGAGAGCGGCCCGGTGTGGGTCCTGGCCGACGGCCCCTCGCTCCGGCACGAGGTGCCCGACGCATTCCGCTCTCTCGACGGAGCCTTGGCCGACCAATCCGGTTTACCGGTCCCGGCGAAAGCCCGAAAGGGTGTTTCGCCCCGCGACCCACTTTTCTACATCTACACCTCAGGAACGACGGGTTTACCGAAGGCCGCCAAGTTCAGCCACGCGAGGTTCCTGGGGGCGGGCCTGCTCGCCTTGGCCGGGGGTTTCGGGCGCGACGACACGATGTATTGCGCCCTGCCGCTCTATCACACCGCCGGCGGCGTGATCGGGGTGAGCGCCGTCATGCAGACCGGGGCGACCATTGCCTTGGCGCGCCGCTTTCGGGCATCTCGGTTCTTCTTCGAGGCCACAGCGCTCGGGGCCACCGCCATCCAGTACATCGGCGAGATCGGTCGCTATCTCGTGGCACAGCCCGAGCGACCGTCGGATCGGGCCCACCGGATCCGATTGGCGGTTGGCAATGGCCTGTCGGCCGACGTGTGGCAGAGCTTCCTCGACCGGTTCGGCATCTCCCAGGTGGTCGAGTTCTACGCGGCCACCGAGAGCAATGTGGCGATGGTGAACACCGATGGGCCCACGGGTTCGATCGGCAAGCCCAACGCCCTGACCCGGGTCGAGTTGGTTCGCTTCGACCATGAGGCAGGAGTTCCCCTACGGGACGAGGATGGCTGCTGCATCAAGTGCGACGTGGATGAGCCGGGCGAGGCCCTGGGCAAGATCATGGGCGGGCCGGTCGCCATGTCGGGCTTCGAGGGCTACACCTCGTCGGAGGCGACCGAGGCCAAGCTGCTCAGAGGCGTGTTCTCCGAGGGTGACTGCTGGTTTCGGACCGGCGACCTGCTCCGACGCGACGCCGACGGCTGGTACTGGTTCGTCGACCGCGTCGGGGACACCTTCAGGTGGAAGGGTGAGAACGTCTCGACCCAGGAAGTGGCCAACGTGGTGGTCGGAGCGCCTGGCGTCCTGAGCTGTGTGGTCTACGGGGTGGAGGTGCCGGGCGCCGATGGTCGCGCCGGCATGGCCACGATCGCGGGTGCAGCGTCGGCGGCCGGCTCTCGGTCGAACACCGTCGACCGAGAAGGAGCTGGTCTCGCCGACAGACTCGATCTCGAAGCGTTGTACTCCCACCTGGCAGCGAACCTGCCCTCGTTTGCGCGACCGGTCTTTCTCCGGGTCACCGCCGAAATCGAGGCGACGGGCACGTTCAAGCTGAGGAAGGTCGATCTCGTAGCACAGGGACTCGACCAGGGAGCCGATGAGGACGTACTCCTGGTTCGTGACGACGAGCTGGCGACGTTCGTCGAGTTCGACGCCGCGGCGCGATCGGCGTTCGAGGGTGGCCAACTGAGGGTCTGACGCCCACGAGCCGGGTTTCGAGAGCTTGCGGTCCCTGCATCAGCACTGAAGGATGGGCGCCCGCCTTTGTCGAGAGGTCCCCCCCATGAGTGTACGAAGCAGGCGTTCGCCCCAGAGGGGCGGCGTGTTGGCGATCTTGGTCTTGGCGTGCCTCGTGGTGGTCGTACCACGACTCGTGGAGGGTTTCGACCAAGCAGGCGCCGCGTCCTCGCTCGACTCGGTCAGGTTCGAGTTCGAGGACGGGCGGGTGTTCGGTGGAGCATCGGTGGCCACCTCAGGTGATGGATGGAGTGGCGGTGGCTACGTGACCGGGCTCGACGGGCCGTCGGACGTCGCTTCGGTGGTGATCCCGGCGGATCGCTCGGGACGGCACATGACCATGGTCTCCTACGCCAACGGGACGGGGAGCGAGCTGAAGATGTCGGTCTCGGTGCGAGATCGAGGAATCGGCGAGATCGGCTTCGCCCCGACCGGGGGATGGAACAGCTGGCGCCAGGTGGCGATCCCCATGGACTTGGAGAAGGGTGACAACGAGGTGTCGCTGACCGCGATCCGCGGCGGAGTCGCGCTCGACTTCCTCTGGACCACCGTGGAGCTCGACAACGGACCCCTCAACTCCGAGATCGAGTGGAGCGGTCTCGATCTCGAGATCGCCCGAGTGGCCCAGATCCCCGACGCTGCTGACGGTGAGCCCGCCAAGATCTCCTCGATCGTGCCGCAGGGTTCGTCGATCTTCGTGACCGACATCACCGGAGGCCGAGTGCACGAGGTGAGTTCGCTCGGGTCGGGATCGGCTCAGGTCGACCTCTGGTTCGACGTGGCAGCTGCGATTCCCGTTGCGACCGGAAGAGACCTCCATACCGACGACCCGGTCCACTCGGGCCTGAGGTCGATCGCCTTCCATCCAGAGTTCAACACCAACGGTCTCTTCTACACAGCGGTCATCGAAGATCGTCCCGCGAACCCGGGCGCTCACACCTACATGAGGCAGTCACCTCGACCCGAACCGTTCGACGGGGTGGTGGTGGAGTGGCGTTTCGATGCTCAACAGGGGCGCGTCCTCACCGACTCCTACCGAGAGGTGTTCAGGCTCGGGTTGGGCGCTGAGCTCAATCCTCTCCGCCAGATCGCGTTCAACCCCCATGCGACCCCGGCCACGCCCGACTACGGCCTGCTCTACGTGGGCGCTCACGGCAAGATCCTCCGGGTGGACCCCCGGCCGTCGGGGAACCGTCCCTACGGGGTGCCGGGGATCAACCCCTTCCTCGCCGACGACAACGTGCTCGACGAGGCCTACGCAGCCGGGTTCCGCAACCCCCACTCACTCACCTTCGCCCGTGAGGGAGGGCGAACCCATCTCTTGGTCAGCGACGTCGGCCCTGAGAACGTGGACGAGATCAACATGGTGGTCGCCGGCGCGGACTATGGATGGCCGCGGCACGAAGGCACCTTGAACCACCACCCCGACCGTGGCCTCTATCTCGGTGTCACCCCGCTCACCGCCGACCAGCACCGCCGCGACGACCGCTTTCCCGAAGTCCAGTACGGGCACACCGGTGATCCGGGCGACGGGTTCGTCGGCCAGGCACTCGTCGGCGGCCACCACGTGTCCAACGGGTCGGCCCTCGACGGCCAGTTCTTCTACGCCGACTTTGCCGAGTCGGGTCGCGTCTTCCACAGCTCGCTGGCGGCCATGGTGGGTGCCACGACCACGCTCCAGGACGGCCAGTCGCCGACAGAACTCAGCCAGGCGGTGATCCGACGCCCCAACCTCTTCTTCGACCACGACGCAGACCCCGCCACCCCTTTGGTGCCGCGCCAGTCGATGACCGACATCGTCGACGACGGACCCAACTACGACGGGAGCGGACGAGCTGATGTCCGCTTCGGCTCGGGACCCGACGGTGAGGCCTATCTGTCGTCCAAGCGCGATGGAGGGGTCTACGTGGTGCTCAACAGCCGACCCGATCGGGGAGCGACGCCGAAGGTGGACGACCCGACACCGGAGGGTGGTGCTGGCGAACCCATCGAGCCGGCCGACGATCAGGCGGATCCGGCCCAGGCACTCCCTGGTGCTGAGGCCGCCCCCGGTGCTCCTGGAGGTGGTGGCCTGTCGGCCCCCGAGGAGCTCAGATCATCAGAAGACGGTGCCGGGGTGCAGCTCGCCTGGAAGCCAGCTGCAGGAGCGAGGCGCTATCTGATCCACCGCGACAATCGCTACGTCACCTACGTGACGAGCCCCACCTGGACCGACCTCAGCCCCGTTGCCGGCGCCGACCACCGCTACGAGGTCAGAAGTCAGACCGAGGACGGGAAGAACTCGCTTCCTGCGCTCAAGGTGCACTCGGTGGGAGAGGGTGTTGGTGCACCGACCGGCTTGGAGGCCGACGGTGCCGATGGTCGGGTCCGGCTGAGCTGGGATGCCGGTCAGGACTCGGTCGGTCACATCGTCCATCGAGACGGCCGTTACCTGGCGTGGGTCCGACGTGGGACCTCCGAGTGGGTCGACACGAACCCGGTGGTGGGTACGACCCAC
>Ga0115029_1002386_pt1 | contig 11134 bp, 6 predicted proteins | sample SidtaG_3_FD_87297 | JGI IMG/M metagenome (GOLD analysis project Ga0115029, IMG submission 87297) | Marine algal microbial communities from Sidmouth, United Kingdom - Sidmouth_Asex1 metaG | ecosystem: Host-associated > Algae > Red algae > Unclassified | place: Sidmouth, United Kingdom | collected...
CGACACCCAAAGAAATAATAATCCAAAAATCAGCTCGGAAAACAAAAAAAATACGCTCGAACTAAATTCAAGGGTATTTTTCTACATCTTTACTTAAAAACTAGGCTTACTCCTGAAAGTGCCAGGTTAAATATCCCCGAATTTATGGTGCCGAAATTTCGGGACTGTTTTTGGTCCTGAAAAAAAAATGAAACTTTTGAAATACCCATGCAGCTTGCCCCGGGCATAGTCGGTTTCAAGAAATTTTTGTTTTATAATTTCTATATTCTTCTAGAAACTAGTAATCATTAAAAGGACTATTGATATCGGAATTCAGAGAATTCTTAATAAGCTGATTACCAATAAAAAACTACTTTTTTTAATTGATGGCCTAGGCGCACTTTTGACGGCCTTTTTTTTACTGGCAGTGTTGGCTCCATTTGAAAGTACTTTCGGAATGCCAAAAGATATACTTTATCTTTTAACCTCACTTGCTTGTATATTATGTCTTTATTCTCTGGGCTGTTATTTTTTCGTAACCCAGAATCGTAGGCTTTATTTAAAAGGTATTGCCATAGCCAATTTTCTCTATTGTTGCGCTACAATAGTACTTGTTATAATTCATTATACAAGTCTTACCATATATGGTCTTACATACTTCTTGGTAGAACTGTTTGTCGTAATTGTTTTGGTTTCAATAGAACTGAGGGCTGTTTCCAATCGATAAATACATGTAACTACAACGCCCGCAAATGATCTGAATGATTGCTATTTACGTAATTAAAGGTAAGTTTATCTAAAAAAAGCTATAGTCTCTGCCCCTTGAATGGTGTATTTTGAAGTTCTAGCATTGTATTTAAGTTATGCCGAAGCAGAAAATTGGCATGAATGTTGGGCCACTATTTTTGACCGATTGCTATAATGAAAGAAAATAAGAACTAATGAACAAAAAGACAAAATACTGTTTCGGATATTGGACTATACTATTTGTTTTATTGATTTTATCAAGTATCGCATGTAATGACGAAGATAAGTTTCCCGTATTTACAGAAGAGGATAATGAGAAAGTTACTGAAGAAGAGGAAGTTGGTACCGACGATACAAATGAAGAAGAGATGGTTCGACTCTGCAACGATTGTATTATCTACGATTACAATGGTATACAAAGGGAGTATATCGTTCATGTACCCGATAATCTACCCGAAAACGCACCTTTGATTTTTATACTTCACGGCTCTGATGGTATTGCAGAAAATTATCCGGGTTGGTTCCAGATGAATGAAATAGCCGATGAAAACGGTTTTGCCGTAGCTTATCCACAAGGTCTTCCTGGTTTAGGAGCAAAATCGCATTGGAATGCCGGTCTTATAGGAACTAACGTCGATGACGTTGGTTTTCTTTCCGCCTTGGCGCAATCACTGCAAGAGCAATATAAATTAAGTTCGGAGAAAACATTTACATCTGGCTATTCGAACGGCGCGTTTATGAGTTACGAACTGGTTGCCGAAAGACCAGATGTATTTAAGGCTGCCGCCAGCTTGAACGGTACCATGAGCGGCAAAACTTGGGATGATAGAAGCAAAATTGGCCCAGTGCCTATCTTGCAATTATCGGGGGCTTTGGATGATGTAATACCAATCGATGGAAGTCTCAATACCCCGGATGGGTTGGGAGGTGCACCCGATATTAAGACCGTAACCGATTTTTGGTCCGAATTGAATACATGTGCCACCGTAGACACTGTTCAAGTTACACCGAATACAATCGCCTATAAGTACACCGATGGTATTGACGGAAATGAAGTGTGGTATTATTTATTAGCTGATTTCGGACATGAATTTCCTCTAGGCGAAGACGATAACATTCATACCTCCGCCTTAATTTGGGAGTTTTTTAGTCGGTTTTAGAGCTTTCATTACCCTTAACTTTTTGAACTTGACACTTGCGCTTGAATTTTAACTTCCCTGTAACCTACGTAACATATCCATTTTAGATTTAACCTTACCTTTGTGGAATGCGAAACTTCTTTCCGTTTTTGCAATGGCTGCCCGACTATAAAAAGGATTGGTTTCCCAAAGATTTAATTGCCGGTCTTACCGTGGGAATAATTCTTATTCCACAGGGTATGGCTTACGCCATGATTGCGGGTTTGCCTCCGGTTTATGGGCTTTATGCTTCGCTGGTTCCTATCGTAATCTATGCGTTTTTGGGTACATCGCGACAGTTGGCCGTGGGCCCCGTAGCGATGGATTCCCTCTTGGTGGCAGCAGGTCTAGGTACTTTTGTAATGAGCGGTGGCGATAACTATGTTGCCATGGCTTTGCTTCTTGCATTTATGGTCGGCGCGATTCAGTTGGTTCTGGGAATCTTTCGTATGGGTTTTTTAGTGAATTTTTTATCCAAGCCAGTTATCAGCGGTTTCACTTCGGCAGCTGCGTTGATTATAATGTTCAGCCAATTAAAACATCTATTGGGCACGGCTATCGAAAAGAGCAGCCGCTTTCATGAGCTTTTAGGCAATGGCCTGGAAAAATTACCCGAAACGAACCTGTTCGATTTAGCTATAGGTCTGGGAGGTATCTTCATTATTTTGGTGTTGAAAAAATGGAACAGAAAGATTCCCGGTGTTCTGTTGGTAGTAATCTTAGGTATTATGGTGGTCTATTTCTTAAAGCTACCGGCCTTGGGCGTTAAAATAGTAGGTGAGATACCTATGGGATTGCCCCATTTTGAAATCCCGACAGTCAGTTTGGGCAACCTGTTGGAAATATGGCCGATAGCACTCACTTTAGCCCTGATCGGTTATTTAGAGGCTATTTCTATCGGGAAATCACTTGAAGAAAAAAACGGTGAGGAGACCATAGACGCGAATAAAGAATTAATTGCGCTGGGCACTTCGAATATGTTGGGTTCTTTCTTTCAATCGTATCCTATAACAGGTAGTTTTTCGCGGTCGGCTATTAATAATGAAGCTGGAGCTAAAACCACGATTGCCCTGTTGTTCAGTGTCGTGATGGTCATAATTACATTGCTTTTTCTGACCCCGTTATTCTTTTATTTGCCCAATGCAGTGCTCGCAAGCATTATAATGGTATCGGTCTACGGGCTGATCGATGTGGCATACCCAAAAAGTCTTTGGAAATACCGTAAAGACGAACTCGCAGTATTGCTTATTACTTTTGTTGTGACACTTTTCGTAGGGGTCTCGGAAGGGGTTCTGGTCGGCGTATTATTATCGTTATTGCTAATGGTTTTCAAAAGTTCGAAACCTCATTTTGCCGTTTTGGGCAAGATAGCGGGGTCTGATTATTATAAGAATATTGATAGGTTCGGCGAAGATGTTGAGGTTCGTGATGATTTACTTGTGGTACGCTTTGATTCGCAGTTATACTTTGCGAATAAGAACCATTTTAAAAAAGAGCTTTATAAAAGTGTTCAGACCAAAGGGCCGCTATTGAGGGGAATTGTTCTGAATGCCGAAGCGATTAATTATATTGATTCGAGCGCTGCACAAATGTTGGTTCGCGTAATCGAGGATCTTCATGAAAGGGGCTTTCAGTTCTATATCGCCGGGGCGATAGGCCCAACTCGTGATATTATATTCAGTAGTGGCATTATAGATGCTTTACAGAAAAAATACCTTTTCGTGCAGACAAAAGAGGCTGTTGATTATTTTGATAATACGACCGCTCCTTCGTTCATAAGTGAAAAAGTGGCCTATCAAAATCGCAGAAACGGTAACTAATGTTACCTTCTATTTTTGGTGATAGCTGTATTTTTGTAGCGAGGAAAAATTTTTCTCCTTCCGGGAAATAATACAGATTAAGATTACTTTCTATGAGGAAAGTAAAGATGGAAAATTGAGGTAGAAAGTATGCCTGTATTAAGGGAATGACATTGATAAAAAGAGGATTCCCTCCTTCGAGGGAATGACATTGAGATAGATATAGATTCCCTTCTTCAAGGGAATGACAAAAAAATAAATCATGAAAATTGAACAAATATATACCGGTTGCCTTGCACAAGGTGCTTACTATATTGAAAGTAATGGGGAAGTGGCTATTATTGATCCTTTGAGGGAAGTAGCACCTTACCTAAAAAGGGCAGCCGCAGACGATGCAAAGATCAAATATATTTTCGAGACCCATTTTCATGCCGATTTTGTGAGCGGTCATGTAACACTTTCCAAAGAAACCGGTGCGCCTATAGTTTTTGGTCCCAATGCGAATCCGTCTTTTGATGCGATTATTGCCGAGGACAGTGAGGAATTTCAGTTGGGAGAAATAACTATTAGGGCACTGCACACCCCTGGGCATACCATGGAAAGTACCACCTATCTTTTAAAGGATAGCAAAGGGAAAGACCATGCTATTTTTTCGGGGGATACATTGTTTTTAGGTGATGTGGGGCGTCCCGACCTTGCACAAAAAGCAGCGGACATTACCCAAGAAGATTTGGCGGGCTTACTTTTCGAAAGCCTACGCAACAAGATAATGCCATTGGCAGATGAGGTTATCGTATATCCCGCTCACGGGGCCGGTTCGGCCTGCGGAAAGAACATGATGAAGGAAACCGTTGATACCATGGGCAACCAAAAGAAGGTGAATTATGCCTTACGCGCCGATATGACCAAAGAAGAATTTATTGCCGAGGTTACCGATGGGTTGCTGCCTCCACCCAAATATTTTCCGCTAAACGTAAAGATGAATAAAGAGGGCTACGAAGATATCGGCGATGTGATCGACAGGGGAACCACTGCATTATCTCCGAATGCTTTCGAGACGGCGGCCAATGAAACAGGAGCCATAGTTTTAGACGTGCGCCATCAAGACGATTTTATCGCGGGTCACGTTCCACGTTCAATTTTTATTGGTTTGAACGGTGATTTTGCACCTTGGGTGGGCGCTTTGATCGCCGATACTGCGCAACCGTTATTACTGGTAGCTCCAAAGGGTATGGAAGAAGAGGCCCTTACAAGATTGTCGCGCGTAGGGTTTGATGGTACTATTGGCTATTTAGATGGTGGTTTTAAAGCATGGAAAAATGCTGAAAAGGAGTATGATACAATTTCTTCGCAACCAGCAAATGAGGTCGAACAGCGAATTGTAACGGATAAGATACCTGTTTACGACGTTCGTAAAGAAAGCGAATATCTATCCGAACATGTAGTGGATGCCCAAAATACCCCGCTAGACTTTCTAAATACACATATGGCCGAGTTTCCTAAAAAAGAAACTTTTTATGTGCATTGTGCAGGTGGTTATCGCTCCGTCATAGCGGCCTCAATTTTAAAAAGCAGGGGCATTCATAATTTTATCGATGTCTCTGGGGGCTTCGGCGCTTTAAAATCATCAGGTGCGCCGGTTACGGATTATGTATGCCCGACAACACTTTAGCTATAGCTATAGCTGTATCTACACAAACTTTGAATGGTATTCATAAGCTATTCGTTTTTTAATGGCTCAATAATTGGGTTTTTAACGAGTCCAAAATATCCTTAAAATCTTGATTATTAAAAAAGACCGGAAACCGAACACTTCTGTGAAATATCTTCTCGTAAAATCACCATTTTGGGGGACTAAAAAACTAGTTATTCTTATATTTTTGATGTCGATTTTTGGAGCGGTTATTTCTGGCTCAAAATTTTTGCCGTCAATCCCCAACCACCCATTTTTTCCGAAACTGCAAAAACTACTTCGTTGTTACCTCTATCAAGGGCTGCATGGACAGTATCAAAAAATCCGATACTTCCCAAGTATCTGTAGTCGCGGGACCTAAAACTATTATCCCCTGAATATATTGGTCTTCCGTTTACGAATACGGTAACTTTATCGCTATAACCAAAGTCAATCCTTTTCAATTGTTCTTTTTCGGAATCGATAGTGAATTTTGCCAAAACAGTGTTGGTAGCAGCGCTTACCTTGGAAACATGGGATAGGTTCAGAATACCCTCGCCATCCACTTTCATTTTCTTATCGATGGACATTTGCAATTCTTTCAAGGAGGTTACGCTGTTGAGGTTTGTTTCCGGAAAAGCCTTGGATACGGTCCAATCGGTTATTACGTTAGGGTCGTTCTTAGCGGTTTTCTTAATTTCTGAAACCAGTATCGGTTTTCCTACTTCTTGATAAGTCAAGTTTGTGTAATAGGCCGCCCCTAGAAATGTTCCAAAACCTAAACTCCCGGTCGTACGGCCCAATTTTAATTCGCTAACGTGTAGTGTCGGTTTTTCCATATCGTTGATGAACACGTCCATTTTATCGTCTGAAACGATTAGCTTGACATGCATCCATTCCCCAAAATTGAATGCTATGGGAGACCAGTAGCCTGCGCCCGAAAAGAGTTGCCAGCCTGCATTCCCATTGATAACGGGGGTATATTGCATGGCATCATCGTTTCCCGATTGGTGCGGGCGTAGGTAGTACTCCTCATAGTTCAGTTCGTTTTGAATATGAAAATGTACTCCAGCGAAATTACGTGCCTGTTCAAAACTGATATCGTATTCAATGATTCCATTCTTAAAACTGGAATTTTTGAGTCTTGCCTTTCCTTGGTCAAGGAACAATGCCTGTTTTCCCTTATACGCTTTAAACTCGTAGTTTTTGGCCTCGATTTCCCAAGCTTCTGAATTGAACTCGGCGTTTATCTTATCTTGTCCCGTGGCAATCGTCATTGCAAAAAGCAATGCTGTCAAAGTGATGTGTCTTAGTTTCATTTTTCTTTAATTTAATTATTTCCAAAATTTAGTTAACCATGTTTTCTCTTCAGCGACCCCGTTTTTCTATTGCGTTTTTTTCAAGCCTTGGTTGCTGAAACTACTTGAGCAATTTGAATACCTTTGTTTAAGGCGAAAGTAAAGGATGATTCATAAGCCCAACGTACATAGGCGAAACAATCCTGTACAATCTCGTACATGAAAGATATTGAATATGGAAAAGGCTACTTTTAACTCAGTTCAATCGTTATGTAAACAATAATGAATATGGAGAAGGCAAATCTTGAGTATATTGAAGACCTGCTGAGAAAGATAGAGAACGAACTTGGGTGGGGAGATTCTTCGCAGTGGTCTTCGTACGATTTTGATAAATTGGCCACACTTATCTTCGATAGTACCAAAATCGCCATTAGTAGTAATACCTTAAAAAGGGTTTGGGGACGTGTAAAATATGATTCCAATCCTAGCGATATGACCCTGAATACGCTCGCAAGATTTATAGGGTATACAGATTACAGGGAATTTATATCGAAAGGTGTCACGAGGGAAAAACCGACCCCACAAGAATCTACAAAAAGACCATGGTTCAAATGGCCGCCGTTCCAAGCAAGGCCATCGGTAATTTTTGCATCCGGGGCGGTCTTTATGTTGGTAGCCATCATAGCACTTTCCTATAATTCCGTAGAAAAAAGGTATAATCCCGATGATTTCTATTTTATGAGCCGCAAGGTCACAAAGGGACTGCCCAATTCGGTCGTATTCGAATATCGTGCAAGCAACGCTCCTGCCTCCGCTCAGGTAGAAATCCAGCAAAGTTGGGACAAGCGAAAGCGAATGACCGTTTCAAGAGAGGACTCTTTGGCCACATCGATTTATTTTGATCCCGGATATTTCAGTTCCAAACTCGTTGTAGATGGCCAAGTGGTCAAGGAACATGGGATACTAATACCTTCAGATGGTTGGAAGACAAAGGTGGAGAGCGGCGAAAACACACTGTACTTTGCGGATTCATCCATTACGACCTTTGGTAAGGTAGCCATCGACAACCAACTTTTGACCGACGGTGGAATCGATTACAATACTGCGCCCTTAGCAATAAACTACCGTTACGTAGATGATTTTAAAGATCTCCGCGCAAACGACCTTTTTATTGAAACCGAAATCAGGAATACGTTGAATAATAGCTATAATATGTGCCAACATACCTCTATAACTTTATTATTGGAGGGCGAGGCCATAAGAATACCACTATCCAAAATTGGCTGCATTTCCGAACTTGAACTGTGGCACCTCGACGAAACCATTAGCGGAAAAAACAATGATCTTTCGAGATTAGGGGTAGATTTTAATGCTACCGTAAAAGTTGCCATTGCAAGTAAGAATGATTGGCTGACCGTCACCATAGACGGCATTAATGCTCTAGAGCTGCCGATGAAAGGCAGAATAAATAAATTTCATGGCTTGATATATCGCTTTGAAGGTACAGGGGAAATCAGTTCTTTAAGGGTAAAAAATGGCAAAAAAGCCTATCTGCAATGGCCGATTGAATCTGTTGTTACTGAAACGGATAATCTGTAGACACTAGCGTCATAATTCAAGTCCCTTAAATCCAACTCGAAGGCACTAGAACACTCCGAATAATTACATAACTGAAAATCATATCTTTAAACAACCAAACTTTACTTTTTTTAAAAATTCATTTACTTCATACTGCTGATTCTGCAATCGCCAGGCTATTTTTTTGTTAAAATCTTAAATGTTAACGAAAACTTAATTTTATTTAGGTTTTATGCATAATATTGCATATCTTTAATAAGAAACGGATTACAAAGTATCGTTTTGGGATAATAAATTTATTGCCTATCGTATTTCAATACGCCAAATAGCGTTCTCCCAAAATTACCTGACCCTACAACAGCGCCTATGGATTTTGTTTGGATATATGCCGCATTATTTGCCGTAATCTTTACGGTGTGGCTTTTTTTTGTTGTACGGATGTACAAAAAAATGAATGAATAAAAGCCAATCTCATCTCAATTACCTATCCTGGTTTTTATAATTATGGGTATTCGTCAGGCATAGCTTCATTCACAAGAATCACTCTTCTAGGGTTCTTGTTGACATACGATTTTAGTATACTCTCGGTCTCTAAGGTATTTGGTTGCGGAATCAGAAATGCATCGAGGTCTTCTTCAGATGAGATATTGAATTCTTTTTTTACAAAACCGTATCCTAAATAAGTGCTGTTTTTTACTAGTACAAAAGCATCTTCGGTCAGGTTTCTTCCTTTTTCGCGAATAATAAAATGTTCTCTTTGTGAACCGATTTGAGCCAAGGCGGATAATACCTTTTCGTTATACACTTCGGCAGTTTCGGTACCTCGACAAATTCCATCGCAATTGGTAATGCTGTAATGTGAACAGGTCTTGACATGCTCTTGTAAATGGCAATATTTCGGGCATAGTTGAAAATTTTTACAAATCTCCTCTAAGTACGATCGGCAAGCGGTCGGGCTGTAGAAAACGGTCAGCGCATTCGGTGCCATTTTTAATTTATTATAGGCCAAATGCAGTACTCCGTTGCGGTCTTCGTAACTGAATATACCATACGGCTGTATCCTTCGTTTTTGTGCGCGGTTATAAATGGGGTAGTGGTGCTTGATAGCGGCAGATTCCATCAATAACGCCAATAGTTCGCTCCCCGAAAGTTCGTGATCGATGTCGGCAGTTTCTTGACATAAACGGACTTCCTTATTTGATTTATCATAAAAATGGCTCAGCACACGTTTTTTGATATTGATGGCCTTGCCGACATAAATGATTTTTCCTTTGGAATTTTTAAAATAATAAACCCCGGATTTTGCGGGCAAGCCCTCGAAGACCTCTCTCGGAAGGGAGGACGGTAACGTTGCCTCTTGCGAACGGGCATTCAAAAATGTCTTGAAAACCTTGTCCGCACCATCGCTTCGCAGTAATTTTTGAAACAATAGGGTTGTGGCGTGGGCATCCCCTCGGGCGCGATGCCTATCCGTAAGGGGAATTCCCAATGCCGAACATAGTTTACCGAGGCTGTATGAGTTATATCCGGGAATCAATTTTCGCGAAAGCCTGACCGTGCAGAGCTTTTTACGCACGAAATCCCGGCCGGTGTTTTTTAGCTCGTTCTTGATAATGTTATAGTCGAAATTCACGCTGTGGGCCACAAAAATCGTGTTCTCTGTAATCTTGAGAATGGTATCGGCGATTTCTTCAAGGGTTGGGGCATTTCGTACCAGGTCATTGTCGATACCCGTTAGTCGCGTGATGAAATAGGGAATCTCACATTCGGGGTCTACTAGTGAGGTGAACTCGTCGACAACCTCGTAACCATCATATTTGAAAATGGAGATTTCGGTAATCTTGTTGCCCTTAATACCGTTTCCGGTAGTTTCTATGTCAACTATGGTATACAAATAATGTTTTTTTAGGTGAAACTATTCTCTTTTGAAGGGGCCGGGGGAGGCTTCCGTTTTTGGTGGTTTCCATGTCGACGATACAATACAAAGAGGTGCATTTTGATTAGAAATTAAAGTTAGTTTAAAGTTCTACCAATGCAAAAATACTTTTCTTGAATACGGAAGAACTAAGGGTGATTATGTATTTTTAACAAACCCGTTTCAATGCCATCCGATATGCGAATACAACGATTTTTTTTGGTTCTTTTCTTTTTAGTGTTTCTTACATTTTCCTGTAAAGAGTCTGCGGAACCAGTTGAAGAACCCGAACAGCTTCCAAATATCATCTATATCTTGGCCGACGATTTGGGGTATGGCGATATCGGGTCTTTTAATCCCGAAGGAAAAATTCTTACCCCCCATATCGACAAACTGGCCGCCCAAGGTATGAAATTTACGGATGCCCATACATCTTCAGCGGTTTGCACTCCTACACGCTACGGAATTATCACGGGTAGATATAATTGGCGTAGCCCATTAAAACAAAGTGTTTTGACAGGAGTTTCAAAGGCTTTGATTCCGAATACAAGAACTACGACGGCTTCATTGCTAAAACGAGCTGGGTACCGGACTGGTTTTATCGGTAAATGGCATTTAGGATGGGATTGGGCCTTAACGGAGGGTGATAGTGTACAAGGTTCAGGTTGGAACGCTACGGATTATAAGAATATCGATTTCTCAAAACCGATTACCAACGGACCGGAAGCTTTGGGTTTTGATTACTCGTATGGCCACTCGGGATCGCTTGATATGGCACCTTACGTTTACGTCGAAAACGGAATGCCGACTTCCGTTCCGAAAAAAGTTACTATTGATGAAGGCAAATATACCTGGTGGCGCGAAGGACCTACGGCCGAAGATTTCCGACACGATGATGTCACTCCTAATTTTTTTCGAAAATCGTTTGAATTTATTCGAGAGGAGGCATCGGCAGAAAATCCGTTTTA
>Ga0115029_1002387_pt1 | contig 11131 bp, 8 predicted proteins | sample SidtaG_3_FD_87297 | JGI IMG/M metagenome (GOLD analysis project Ga0115029, IMG submission 87297) | Marine algal microbial communities from Sidmouth, United Kingdom - Sidmouth_Asex1 metaG | ecosystem: Host-associated > Algae > Red algae > Unclassified | place: Sidmouth, United Kingdom | collected...
TCACGCAGTCAGGACAATCGCAAATAAATCCGTTTTGAGTTGCATAGAATTTTTCCGTTTCTATTCGGTCAATTTCTAATTTTATATTTCCTAATTCTATGGTTTTCATCAATTATGGCTAACAGTTGGTGTATGGTTAGTTGCGGAAAATCAGTTAGGATTTTCCGACGTACTTAAATGTAATTAATTCGAGTGAATTTCCTGCGAGGAAATTCCGTAGCAATTAATTATACACCGTGTTGTGTGTTCGTTTTTATTTAAATAATTCATTTAACTTATTCCAATATACTCTTTGTGACCTAATTACCAATATATTAAGAATAACCCATATCAAAATAGTTCCGATAAAAACCCAACTTAATTCTCCACTTGATTTAAATAATACAATTTCATCAAAAGGATTAAATAAGTAACTTGAAAAAATCAGAAGTTGTATTACAAACAACATAAAATATAGCGAATTATGAAAGTTTGGCATCCATGATAAACTTTTTAAAATCCATATCCATAAACCATAAGTTCTTCTTTTTATGAAATTCATTTTATTCAACTTTTCGTTATATTTTTCTAATTTATTATTAAAACTCCAAGCTGGGTCATAGTGTTTTGGAAAAAAATCATCATCAATGTTTTCATTATGTATTAAACCTTCTTTTTTTCTGATTTTATTTATAACAAACTGGTCTCTTCTAAAACCGTAAGCCATATTACTAAGTAATATCGAGCTCAGTCCAATAACTATAGTTGATATTATTAATCCAAACGATAATAATACGATGGAAGTGTTTAATTCCTTTTCATCAAGTTTTCCACCATTGGTATATACGTAGCTATAACCAACCATCACAGTTACAATTACAGATAAAATTTGAAAAAATAACCTCTGATGATGATTTTGGTTTTGTGCAAATTGAGTATGAAAGGAGTTTAATATTTCTTCTTTGAAGTTCATGTTTTGTTTGTTTCTGCGAATTTCTTAAATGACACACAACACTAAGGAGTATAAACACCAATTTAACAAAAAAAACACTAAAATAGTATGGATTACTTATTGGTGTTTATATTTCAGTTGAACATAATTGGTTAATTTACCACTCCAGTGTAAAGTCAAGCTAATTGTTTAATTTTATTAGCAACTAAATTAAATATTAATGATGTGTTTTTATAATAATTATTCATTTATTGCTATTTGTGTTGTTTTTTATTTGAGCGCTGCATTATTTAATGCAATTATAGTTGCCTTAGAAACTATGCGCGGTAAGGAATACTCTTGACGTGGACGAGGCAAATTTTTTACGCTCCATTCTATTTTTAAAACATCAACATAGTAATGCATTATTGCAGAATAATCGCCATTAATTGATTGCCATTTTAAACCTTTATCATAGCGAAACAACAAATAGTTTTTAACCTGAAATTCATCAAAATTTGAGCCACCGAATCCATTTTTAAAACGCCATTCTAAAAAAAGCTTTAGTGCTGTTGTGTAACATCTTACAGTTGCTTTGCTGTAATTTTTTAAAGTCAAAAACTGAGTTAAAGCCAAAACAGCAGTAGAAATATTTTCCATTATCTCTGATTTTATTAAATCAAAAATAAATGTAAAATTATTACAAAATAATTATTATTAAGTAATTATGTATTTAAATTTTGTTCAACGTTTAGTATATGAAGCGTAGCATCCCGCAGGATGCTATGATTTCATATACAGTGTTCTCTGCTGGCTCTCTTTTTTCGTTTTGTTATGCGTTGGCTTACAGCTCTTTGCAACCGCAGGAACGAGGATTGCAATGTGCTGTAAATTGCGTTGGGTATTTTCTTTGTTCAAAATTACTTTTTAACTCCACTTCATCCTCTGTAATCTTACTGCATTCAGTATTGCCAAAAGTGCTACTCCTACATCTGCAAAAACAGCTTCCCACATTGTGGCTAATCCACCTGCTCCTAAGATTAGAACAATGATTTTTATACCAAAGGCAAGGAATATGTTTTGCCAGATTATACGGTGGGTGGATTTAGCAATTTTAATACCTGTAACAACTTTTGAAGGTTGGTCGGTTTGAATGACTACATCTGCTGTTTCAATAGCTACATCACTTCCCATTGCTCCCATTGCAATACCAACATCACTTGCTGCTAATACTGGTGCATCATTAATGCCATCACCCATAAAAGCAATTGTGTTAGAAGTATCTTGATTGAGCAATTCTACCTCATTCAATTTATCTTCAGGTAAAAGACCACCCTTTGCTTTTGAGATACCCAGTTCCTTTGCTACTTGTTGTGTGATACTGTCTTTATCACCTGATAGCATCATTATTAAGTCAATACCTTCTTTCTTGAAGGAAGCAATTGTCTCTTTGGCATCTTCTTTCATCTCGTCTGCAATAGTTACATACCCTGCAAATTTATTATCAATACCAACCAATACAATTGACTCTACAATGTTGTCAAGTTCCTGTGGTGTAGAAATATTAAAATGTGACATTAGTTTTTTATTACCGACTATCACTTTAGAGTTATTCGCTATGCCTTTTAATCCTTTACCTGCAATTTCTTTAATATCAGTAGCTTCAGGAACATCATTCTTTATTGGATATTCCATAATTGCTTTGGCAATAGGGTGGGTAGATTTAGATTCTATTGACAATAGAATAGTCATAAATTCTTCTTTGGAATAGTTGCCGAATACTTCAATATTCTTAATCTTAAATACTCCTTTAGTAACCGTTCCCGTCTTATCCATTACCATTGTATTTATTTCCTTGAGCTTGTCCATATAGGTAGCTCCTTTGAACAGAATGCCGTTTTTAGAAGCTGCACCAAGTCCGCCAAAATATCCCAATGGAATAGAAATAACCAAAGCACACGGACAAGATATTACTAAGAAAATTAAAGCTCTATATAGCCAATCACTAAACACATAATCATCAAAAAAAAAGTAAGGAACAAAGCATACGGCAATGGCCAAATAGACCACTATTGGTGTATAAACCTTTGCTAACCTTCTGATTAAAAGTTCTGTTTTTGCCTTCTTAGAAGTTGCATTTTGTACCAACTCTAATATTCTTGATACTGAACTATCATTGAATAGTTTTGTCGTTTTCACTTCTATTACCCCATCCATATTGATAGAGCCTGCCAATACGTTTTCTCCTTTTAAGAGACTTTGTGGTTTGCTCTCTCCTGTTAGTGCTGCTGTATTTAAACTGGCTTTTTTAGAAAGCAAAGTGCCATCTAATGGCACTTTCTCTCCAACTTTTATTTGTATGGTTTCATCTACCTTTACATCATTTGGATTGACTTCAAGGAAAGATTTGTTTCGCAATACATTGGCGATTTTAGGACGTACATCTAAGAGGGCTGTGATATTGTCCTTTGCTCTTCTTACTGCTGCACTTTGGAATAATTCTCCAACAGCATAGAAAAGCATTACGGCAACTCCTTCTGGATATTCACCTATGGCAAAAGCTCCAATAGTGGCAATACTCATTAAGAAAAACTCTGTAAATATTTCTCCTTTTTTTAGAGCTTCAATTGCCTCCTTGACTACAGGTAAACCAACTGGAATATATGCAACTCCAAACCATAATATCCTGATCCATCCTTTAAAGAAAGCTATATCAAAATAGTCTAAGGCAATACCTGTAATGAGTAAAACAAAGCTGACTATGGCAGGTAAATAAACCTTCCAATTACTTTTGTTTTTGTGTGAATGGTCGTGTGAATGATTATGTCCATCATCCTCACTATGCTTATTTTTCAACAAAGGTGGAGGTGTATTTCTATCTATTTTTTCTTCTAAAGAACAGCATATTTGTTTGCCATTTTTGTCATATATATGAGTGTGATTTTTATTTTTCATTGTTTGATATTTTAAAAGTTATCCATCTATTTACTCTACCCTTATACATTTTGTATTGCTCACCAAATTCTTTCAATAGAAATTCTTCTTCCAACCTAATCTGTGTATTTATACTTACAGTTGATAGAGCTATTATTAGTAAGGTAAAGGCGGTAGGAAGGACTAAGAACAGACCAATATTAGCCACCATAATCCCTAAGAAAATGGGATTACGAGAAATTGCAAAAAAGCCATTGGTTACTAATTCTGTTTTGTTCTCTTCATCTATACCAATACGCCAAGATTCCTTCATACTGGACTGAGCAAACCACACAAATACCAATGAAATTATGAGTAGTGCCCACCCAACATAGACTAAAGTTTCATTTTCTAAATACCAAAAGGGCAATAGAAACTTATGCCAATTTGGAATAAAAGCGTAAATAGAAACTATGATTAATTCTATGATAGAAATAATGCCGAAGACCTTACCATTATAGCCGTGTGCATCATCACCCTTGTTGAAGGTGAGTGGATTGACTTTGGTTTTCTTCCAAAGTAAAAATGACCGTAGTACAAAGACTAAGAGAAAATAAGTGATAAAGAATATAAATAGATACATAATGATTGTTTTAATGTTCGTGTTCCAATTCTCCCGCTTTAGATTGTGCATAGACATAGTAAGCTCCTTTCGTTACTATCTGCATACCATCTGGAATAGTATCGATTAATTTTACGGCTGTAAAACCATTGTCTGTTGCACCTGTAACAACTCCTATCTGCTCAAATTCTATTTCTTTATCATTCGCTTTTTCATTGGCTACGTAAATAAAACTATTAGCACCATCTTTGATAATTGCTTTCTCGGGCAGTGCTAAGGATTCTACATCATTAAGATAGATTTTAGCATTAATAAATAAATCTTTCAGAAAGGTTGGTTTTGTGCCGTCTAAGTGACCGTGAACACGTATAGTTTTAGAATTGGGATTGAACTCTTTTCCTATAACATCTACTGTTCCGTAATAAACTGTCTGACCCAGTGCAGGAACTGTATAGCTAATCTTTTGCTTTTTCCTGATATTGGCAATATCCTTTTCAAATACATCTAATTCTAAATGCAAGTGCTGAGAAGAAATAATATCCATCAATGAAACTGAAGATTGAGCATACATTCCATTGTGAAAATTAATCTTAGAAATATAGCCACTCATAGGTGCTACAATAGCTATTTGTTGTTTTATGGTACTTGGAGACAGATTAGAAGTTGATATTCCTAAGAAGGAAAGTTGCTTTGCAAGTCCTTGTGTTTTAGCATCTAATACTGCTACTTCAGCTTGAGCATTTTGCAAATTCTTGGTTACACCTGCATTAGATTCCACTAAGGTTCTTTGACGTTCTACCTCTAATCTCTTGAGGTTAAGCTGAGCCTTTGCTTCTAAATAATCTTGCTGTGTAATTATTAAGTCAGCATTTTCGAGATAAGCCATAACCGCTCCTTTTTTTATGTAATCACCCTCTACAAATTTCTTATTCCCTTTTATTATACCATTGGTTTTGGCTGAAACAGAAGAATAGGCATTTGGTGGTAAACCCAATGAACCTGTTGCTTTTACAAAGTCATTAACTTTAATATTAGATAATGCCCCAAATTCTAAACCTATGGTTTCGGCTTGTGCTTTTGAAAGGTGTAGTCCTTCTTCGTGGTGTTCTTCTCCACCGTGATTGTGTCCATCATCCTCCGTGTGAGTAGATTCTTCTGCTCCGTGATTATGGCCGTCTCCTTCGGTATGTTTATGACCACAAGAAGAAAATACAAGAAGTGAGAGTATTGTAATTATTGCTATGAAATATTTTGTATGATTCATTTTTAAATGTCTTTTATTGATTTGTAAGAAATTGAAAGTCAGCAACCGCTTTATTGTAGGCTATAATCTGCTCCCAATAATTTTTATTGTTTGTTGTCATCAGTTGTAAAGTGTTCAATAATTCTAAGTAAGAGATTTCTCCTGCTTGGTAGTTTAGTTCACTTATTCTGATAATTTCTGGATTAATGGTTTCTATTTGGTTTTTGTAGAAATCCACTCCTGCTTGATACAAGTTTAATGTGTTTTGTATCTCTAACTGGTCTTGTTTGAAACTCAATAATGTACTTTGGTATTGATAATTACCAATATCAATCTGCATTTTCTGAGCCTCTATTCTCTTTTTAGTTTGACCATTAAATAACGGAATAGCAACACCTGCTTGTACCGCATTTAGCCAACCTCCCTGATTAAAGTTTTGTGCAGCATAACCAACATTGAAGCTGGGTTTTAACTCAGCTTTCATTGCATCTACTTTCGCATATTCTACGGCAATAGATTGCTGACCTTGTAAAAGAAGCGGGTTAGTAGTTGTATCTATTTGAGTGGAATGGTTTGCCACTGATAGACTATGTACGGTGGTAATAGACTCTTTGGTATTTAGTAACAATTGAAACCGCTTATTTAAGTTAGTAACTTCTATTTTCACTTGGTTTAAAAGTAGGTCGTATTCCTTCCATTTGGATTGTAAGGTCAGTACTTCGATACGATTGGCAACTCCTGCTTGTACTCTTACAGTAGCTTTTCTGTGGTATTCTTTATAAGTAGAAACGAGATTGCTATAAAGGGTTTCCAATTCCTTTTTATACTGAATATCAAAAAATAGTTGCTTGACTTTCCATTTCAGTTCGTTTTCTGTTATCTGCTGTTGAGTGATACTCTGGTTTGTGTAAGCATCCTGCAACTTGTTCTGAGCTTTGGTAATACCTGGATTTGGAAAATTCTGAACTATACCTATTTGATTTACCTGCTGTCCAAATTGTCTATCTACTAATCCATCACCTTGATATGATATATCTGTAGTACCCAAGTTATATTTTAGGTTTTGTAAAGATTTGTTTTTCTCTACTTCCAAACTTGCTGCTTTTAAATTGGGGTGATTGGTGATTGCCATAGAAATAGCACTATCTAAATCAAGAGCTTGCTCTTGTGCTTGGGCAGAAAAGGACAAACCTAAAATCAACAAGATTCCTAATACACCACCTTTCGATACATTAATTCGATTGGATTTTCTTTCGCTCCACTTTTCTAACCAATAGTAAAGAATAGGCAATATGATCAATGTTAAAAAAGTAGCGGTTATCAAACCACCTATAACAACCGTTGCCAATGGTCTTTGAACTTCTGCTCCAACCGAAGTAGATATAGCCATTGGTAAAAAACCAAGTGAAGCTACTGCAGCCGTCATAATTACTGGTCGAAGTCTTACTCTTGTTCCTGTTGTTATTCTTTGTTTTATGTTTTTCATTCCTTCCTTTTTAAGTTGATTGAAATAGCCAATAAGGACTATTCCATTCAATACGGCTACTCCAAAAAGTGCTATGAAACCAATGCCTGCTGAAATGCTAAAAGGTAACCCTCTTAGTTGTAAAGCCCATATTCCACCAATGGCAGATAAAGGAATAGCTGTAAAAATCAAAGCTGCTTGTGATACTGAACCGAAGGTGAAGTAAAGCAATATGAAGATTAAGGCTAAGGCCATTGGAACGGCAATAGATAATCTTGCATTCGCTGCTTTTAGGTTTTCAAACTGTCCGCCATAGGTAAAGTAGTAGCCTACTGGCAAACTGACTTTAGCATCTAACTCTGTTTGTATTTTTTCAACTAATGATTCTACATCTGTATTACCTACATTTACACCTATTACAATCCGTCTATTGGTATTCTCACGAGATACTTGCATAGGTGCATTAATTAGGTCAATGTTTGCTACATTGTTAAGTGGTATTTGGCTGCCATTATTCAGTGTTATGTAAAGGTTTTTTACATCCTCTATACCCGTTCTATTTTCTTCGGCTAATCGAATAACTAAGTCAAACCGTTTATCTCCTTCGTAAATTATTCCTGCTTTTTCACCAGCAAATGCCGAACGGATAACTTGGTTCACTTCTTGAATATGTAATCCATATTGTGCCATACGCTGATAATCATACTTTACCATTACTTGTGGCATTCCAATGGTCTGTTCTACATTCACTGTTCCTACTCCCTCAATCTGCTTTATAACATTTTCAGCCTTAGTTGCATTTTGAAATAACACATCTAAGTCCTCACCAAATAGTTTAATTGCTATATCAGCTTTTGAGCCTGTCATTAATTCATTAAAGCGAAGCTGTATAGGTTGTGAAAACTCAAAACCTACTCCTGGAATGTTATGTAAAGACTCTTCTAATTTCTCAAACATATCTTGTCTTGAGATTGCAGAAGTCCATTCTGCTTTTGGCTTCATTACCAACACATAATCTGCAATTTCAACAGGCATTGGATCTGTTGGGATTTCTGCTGAACCAATGTTGGCAACTACATCTTCTATTTCTGGAAAATCTTTGAGTAATTTGTTTTGTATCATTTTTGCAGTTGCAACACTTTGAGAAAGTGAGCTTCCCGGTGGTAGAATATGCTGCATTGCTAAGTCGCCTTCTTCTAATGTAGGAATGAACTCGCCACCCATTCTGCTGAATACAAATAGACTGATTATAAAAGCAATAACAGTAGCACTTACAAAAACTGTTTTGAAACGTAGAGCTGCATTTAAAATTGGTGTATAGCCTCTTTGGAAAAAGGCAATGATTTTATCTGCAAAAGTTTCTTTATTGACTACATTTTTCTTCAGTACCAAGGCTGCCATCATAGGTACATACGTCAATGAAAGTATCAATGCACCTGCAATAGCAAGCATTACTGTTTGAGCCATAGGCTTAAACATTTTCCCTTCTATGCCGACTAAAGCTAAAATGGGTATATAGACCATAAGAATGATAATCTCCCCAAATGCTGCTGAACTTCTTATTTTCTGTGAGGAAGTAATTACCTCTGTGTCCATTTCGGTTTGCGAAAGCAAACTTCCTGCTTTTTTGACTTGTAAGCGGTGTACTATTGCTTCTACAATGATAACTGCACCATCTACAATTAATCCAAAATCAATAGCCCCTAAACTCATAAGATTTGCTGATATACCCAGTAGATTCATCATTGAAACAGCAAACAACATTGCCAGAGGAATGACCGAAGCCACAATTAATCCAGCTCTCCAATTACCAAGAAGAAGAACTAAAATAAATATGACTATTAAACCACCTTCAATTAGATTCTTTTTAACCGTACCAATTGCAGTATTTACCAGCTTATCTCTTACCAAGTAAGGTTCTATAATTACGCCTTCGGGTAATGATTTTTGAACTTGTATTACTCGTTCTTTTATTCTGTCAGTTACTTGGGCAGAATTTGCTCCTTTAAACATCATTACCTTACCACCTACCACTTCTTCACCATCACGAACCAATGCTCCATACCTTGGTGCTTTGCCATAATGAACCGTTGCTACATCTTTTACTAATACAGGGATATTATTATTATCACTTACAACAATATTTCCAATATCATCTAAAGATTTAGCCAAGCCTTCTGACCGTATGTAGTAGGCATTAGAATTTTTCTCTATGTAAGCACCTCCAGTATTTTCATTACTTTTTTCTAAGGCATTAAATATGTCTGTTATACTTATGCCTACTGATTTCAAAAGGTTGGGTTTTACAGCAACTTCGTATTGCTTGAGATAACCACCCATAGAGTTGACTTCTGCTACTCCTTCTATACCCAAAAGTTGACGAGTAACTATCCAGTCTTGAATACTTCTCAGCTCCGTTGGTGAATACTTATCTTTAAAACCTTCTGTTGGGCGAACGACATACTGATAAATTTCACCTAAACCTGTGGAAAGCGGTGCCATTTCAGGTGTGCCTAATCCATCAGGAATATCTTCTTCTGCCTCTTTTAGTTTTTCATTTACCAATTGTCGAGCTAAGTATATGTCGTAGTTCTCCTCAAATACAACTGTGACAACAGAAAGACCAAAACGAGAGATAGAACGTATCTCTTCCGTTTTTTGCAGACTCTGGACTGCAAGCTCAACAGGGGTTGTAATAAATTGCTCCACTTCTTGCGTAGCAAGTGTGGGCGAAATAGTGATTATCTGTACTTGATTATTGGTTATATCGGGTACAGCATCTATAGGTAGCTGCTTGAGAGAAAATAATCCCCAAACTATAAGGGCTGCTACGAATAGCCCTATGACAAACTTATTCTTAACCGAATAAGCGATTATATTATCGAACATTAATATTTGATTTTGTAAAAAAAAGTTAAACCTATACTCTGATTGAAAAGGGCATAGTTATCCCTTGGTAAATGGTTTAACTAAGGGTTGGCGGGTGCCACACTCCTTCGCTATAGTCAAAGGAATAGTCGAATGTGTAATGAAAAAGGTAATCCGTTGAAATAACGATTCTTGCTTGTGCCAAGGGTTGCAAAGTAGGCAAAGTAACCATAGTGCCGCAACAAGCACAAACACAAAATGGTGTGCAATTATCTTGGTGGTCTGAATGATTGTGGTCGTGCTCTGCTGCAGATACCTCAGTGTTTGAAGAATGGGAAGTTTGTGGCATACCATCTGTACACGGCACTATAGAAAGTGCTGTGATATAAATACATAATATGAATGCCAATATTCTCATTTCTGGGTTCAAAGATAAAACAACATTTCTGCAACCCACTTGCAAAGTTTCTTACTTATTACAATTTTCGCATAAACCCTTTATCACCATATTGGCTTGTTGCATTTTGAAATTTTTTGGCAACTCGATTTTAGGAATATTTTGATTGGTCAGACAAAACGTATTCTGACATTTAGTACAATGAAAATGATAATGTTGGTCTATGGTTTCACATTCACAACTTTCTAAGCAAAGGGCATATTTTAGCTGTTTTGTACCATCATCAATGGTATGTACGAGTTTGTTTTTTTCAAATGTTTTTAGTGTTCGGTATAGCGTAGATTTATCAGCAATACCAAAAGCATTTTCAATGGTTTGAAGGGAAATGGCTTTGTCTTGTTCCATAAGGTATTGCAAAACAAGTATTCGCATTGCCGTAGGCTTAATATCTCTTTGATTGAGTCTATTTTCTATTTTTTTATTCATTTTTATTCAATCTTTATGTGCCATTTATTTGTGCGGTTGGTTAAAAGCAATGTGTGCGATAGCACTCTTTGCTTTTTGAGAGTTGGGTTTTTATGCTTGCAGAGAACGCTAAGTGTATGCGGCGTTGGCAGCTTTGCTGCCAATGATCGTCATACACAGTGTTATTTTGAGTTTTTAATCTTTTGATTTACGTCCTCTTAAATCTGCATTCTTTATATGTCCTAAAA
>Ga0115029_1002390_pt1 | contig 11124 bp, 9 predicted proteins | sample SidtaG_3_FD_87297 | JGI IMG/M metagenome (GOLD analysis project Ga0115029, IMG submission 87297) | Marine algal microbial communities from Sidmouth, United Kingdom - Sidmouth_Asex1 metaG | ecosystem: Host-associated > Algae > Red algae > Unclassified | place: Sidmouth, United Kingdom | collected...
AAGCCTGCACTGTTTAAAAAGATGTACAATCTAGGCTGGCAACAATTCATACCTTTCATCGTCACCATAGTGGGTATAGTCTTCATTGATTTGCTCTACGGTATTGCTCTAGGTCTAGCAGTAGGTATCGCTGTGATTTTGATTAAGAGTTATCAAAATTCTCATTTCCTTCATATGGAAGGTGATGATAACGCCGATGGGAAAATGAAGATGACACTGGCAGAAGAGGTAACTTTCTTCAATAAGGGAGCCATACTTAAAGAGCTCGATAGTCTACCAAGAGATTCCTACCTGGAGCTTGATGTGAGGAAGACAAGGTATCTAGATAATGATATCATCGAGATTCTTGATGATTTTGCCATCAAGGCTAAGGAAAGAAATATCGATATCAAATTAATCTCTGAGCGTGGTATAGTAGAGAATCCGCCGAGTTACATAGAGTTTTTTAAATTAGACAAGAAGGAACAATTCGCTTAATAATAAATCACATCACTCATGGCCACACTTATACATCACACCCATAACAAGGAAACTCAGGCGGAGCTTTCTCCCAAAAGCTCAATAGACTTACTAAAGGAAGGCAACGAGCGCTTCTTGAATAAATCTACAATTGCTCGCTCCTATGATGAGCAAATCAAATTGACCACGACAGGGCAGTATCCTTTTGCTGCTATTGTAAGTTGTATCGATTCTCGTATCCCTACAGAGATCGTATTTGATCAAGGTATAGGTGATATCTTCAATGCGCGTATCGCAGGGAATTTTGTGAATGATGATATACTTGGGAGTTTAGAGTTTGCCTGCAAACTCGCTGGGTCTAAGTTAATCGTGATTATGGGACACACCTCTTGTGGTGCCGTAAAAGGCGCATGTGATCATGCAGAGCTCGGCAATCTTACAGGCTTACTAGATAAAATCAAGCCAGCCATGGATAAGGTGAAAACTGCTGATGAAGTAGATCGCAGTTCTAAGAATCTGTCCTTCGTTAATGATGTCGCTGTCCAGAACGTACATCTCACCATCGAAAAGCTTAAAAAAGATAGTCCAGTACTAGAAGAAATGAGAAAAGCTGGAGAAATTGACGTAGTAGGTGCCATGTATGATGTCGCAAGTGGTTCTGTGCGATTTCTTTGATAGTCGAGTCTGACCGTTCACATCTTGGACTCACTTCGAGTATGGTAACTATGCTCCTTGCATTGCCGTCATATCATCAAGCTTGTCTCTATAGTACTTGCCCTGCCTGACCGTAATGACAAATCGAGTGTAGGTATATCTGGATGTATAGGCATGATGAGTTATGATTGCTAGTGTGTACTGGGGAGTTAATTTTCAGGAACATTACTCGTACGTGCAGCATCGTGATAGCACGCCTTGTGTAGAGTGCGCATGATATATTACAGATTGGCTTGGATAAGTCCAGGTAGTATAGCAATTGGAATCGGGCCTATTGTACTTGAGTTGTGCAGGTATGCTATTACATATCTTCCCTACCCACGCATGACGCACGTTTGCCAGCGTTCGCCAAGCAAGAGTAGAACTCACCACCCATCTATCACGTTACTCTGCCATGAAGTACTTATTGATGACTCTCATTTTGCTGACAAGCATATCCTTACATGCTCAGAATGCCGTGGCCAAGCAACTCGCAGCTGACCGTATAGCTGAGCTTAGGGAAGGGACTCTCGTGTGGGTAATACCTAGTGATAGTAAGAAGCTAGCGGTCATCGATGACAAACTAGCCGATGTAGAGACATCTTCAAGTCAGCGGACATACCTCAATAAGGAGCGCCGTGCTGTGATGAAGCAACAGGAAAGGTTTAAAAAGCAGTATGTCAAAGCTTGGAAGAGCCACTATGAGTTCAGCGATTTGGTGTACTGCTATGACGTGGACCTGCGTGCTTATAGGAGTGATGCGAGTGCTGCTGTTTTCTACACCATAGATGGTGAGGGGCCACAGAGTATAAGCGAAGAAGAGCCGCTGTATTTTTTGCGCGCTAAGCGTACAGATTACAGCAACGAGACAGCTATGGAAATCTGGCAGATCCAGTCGAGTGATTTTCATGAGCTGGCAGCGCCTTTTCCAGGTAATTACCGACGATATATGGCATTCCTTGAAGTGAAGCCTCACAAGCTCGTGAGGCGTATAGATGAGACGCTGCTTGACTCCTACTTGCGCTGGCATGATAGGTAGCCCTATCCTACCAGCTCACTATGCACACATATGGAAATGCCTAGATAGGCCGTAAATTTGCGCGCTACTAGCTCAGCTATTTCAATCATCAATCTAGGCTGCCACTATGCATCAGTACATCAGAGACCTCGCCACACATGTAGACCAATCCGTCACACTTAAGGGCTGGGTGGCCAATATGCGCGTGAGCAAGACCAATATCTTCATAGTCCTCAGAGACGGTAGTGGCTTTTGCCAAGCCGTAGTGTCGCAGGATGTAGTAGGTGATGATGCCTTTGAGCAAGCTAAGCGTCTCACGCAAGAGTCAGCCATCTCGCTTGCTGGTACCGTGGTCGCAGACGAGCGCCAGATGGGCGGATACGAGCTACAAGTTTCTTCGCTTGAGGTCTATCACGTCTCAGATGAGTACCCTATTTCCAATAAGGAGCATGGCACACGATTCCTCGCAGATCAGCGGCATCTATGGTTGCGATCGCGGCGTCAGTGGGCGATCATGCAAGTGAGGAATGCCATCATAGTAGCGATTCACGATTTCTTTCAAGGACGTGGATTTGTGCAGATGGATAGCCCCATCTTCACCGGTAATGCAGTGGAAGGTACCACGACGCTCTTTGAGACAGACTATTTTGGTGAGCCGGCCTATCTCGCACAGAGTGGTCAGCTCTATGGAGAAGCCATGGCCATGGCTCAAGGTGCGATCTATACATTTGGTCCGACTTTCCGCGCTGAGAAGAGTGACACGCCTAGGCACCTCTCTGAGTTCTGGATGATCGAGCCAGAGATGGCATTTTATGATCTAGAGATGAATATGGATCTGATCGAGGACTTCATCAAGAGTGTGGTGGCACAAGTAGTAGATCGATGTCGACCTCAGCTTGAGATGCTCGATCGTGACATAGACCAACTGGAAAAGATCAGCAAAGACTTCATACGTCTCAGTTATGATGATGCGATTGCCATCCTCAAGGGAGACAAGGAGATCAATGGTCGCAATGCTATTAAAATTCAAGAAGAGGAGATGGCTTTCGCCAAAATGCAAATCGGAAAGAACAACACAGAGATCGCCGAGCGAGAAGCAACGATCAAAGGCGGAGTCAAGAAAGGTGTACGCAAGCACAATGAAACGCGTATCCTGCAGCTGCGCAAGGAAATTAGCGACTACGAGGAAGCTTTAAGAAATCTTCCCAAGTGGATCCAAAGCGCACAGAACTTCACGCATGGAGAAGACTTTGGAAATAGCGATGAGACGGTATTGACTAAGGTATTTGACGCACCTGTATTTGTGTACAATTGGCCAGCACCGATCAAAGCATTTTACATGAAAGAAGTAGATGGCGATCCACGCTATGTCAAGGGAGTCGATCTACTGGCACCTGACGGTCACGGGGAGATCGTAGGTGGCTCAGAGCGAGAGACAAGCCTAGAAGTACTAGAGCGCAAGATCAAGGAGCACGATCTGCCCATGGAAGCCTTTCAGTGGTATCTCGACCTACGTCGATATGGATCTGTACCTCACGCAGGCTTTGGACTAGGACTAGAGCGACTGGTGCGATGGATCTGTGATATCCATCATCTACGAGAGACGATTCCCTTTCCGCGCCGGTATGGACGCTTACGTCCGTAGTATTCGATCAACATCAGAGCTCGACTATCTAAAGCAGATTGCGTGCTAAGCGCTAAATCACCTTCCAAGATATAGATAGAGTGATACCAAGGTTTTACCTCGGTGGACAACGCTACTCGTTAATATGTGAGCCTTTAGTTGCATAACTACAATTATAGTTGTATATTTGCTTTCATAGTTGAATCAATTATCATGGAAAGACTTACAGAAGCAGAGGAAAAAATCATGAGGTACTACTGGCAGCACGGGCCGTGCCTCGTCAGTGCTCTGATAGACAAGATGCCACAGCCCAAGCCCGCGCACAGTACCGTTTCCACGATCACAAGATCGCTTGAGGCCAAGGGCTTTCTCCGTCACAAGACCTATGGCCGCACGCACGAGTACCACGTAGTCATACCACAGTCGCGATACAGTCGCACGAGAGTCGGGAAGGTGATGGATGATTTTTTTGAGAGTTCTCCACGTGAGCTTATCTCATTTCTTATACAGGATGACCAAGTGGATCCTGAGGATCTCCGACGACTATTAGATGACTTAGAAAATGGCAAATCATGAGTCAGTTTTTTACCATAGAGTATCACCTTGCCGTGACGGTCCTTTGGCTCATCTCCTATATTGGCTACCGCGCATTGCTCACCCGCACGGCTAGCTTAAGTATACAGCGCGCTTACTTGCTATGTACCGTATTCCTAGTTCCGCTCTATCCCTTATGGGCATTGGTCATGGAATCTCCTCCGACTTTACAGTTCACTATGCCTTTGTCAGAAGTGTTTTTAAGCCCGTCGCCTATTGATACAGCTGCTCCTTCGGAGAATGTTATGTCTATAGCTGACATAGCGATGACCATATATATTGGTGTGTCTATTATTTTCTTGACACAGCTGCTATGGCGGATGTGGACCTTCAGATCTCATGAGCGCTTTCGCGCAAAATGCGAAGCGTCAGATTGGTCAGCTGCTTCTTATTTCACATGGATTTACATAGATGAAAAAGCACCAAGTCCGCAGCGAGATGTCATACAACTCCATGAGACGGCTCATGTGAGATTGCGACATAGTATCGACAAACTTCTACTCTCCATCCTATCCTGCTTTTTCTGGTATCACCCCATGGTCATTCTTCTACGGAAATCATTAGATGCAGTCCACGAGTATCAAGCGGATGCCTCCGTGCTGCAATCAGAAATCAACAGAAAATTCTACGCAGAATTACTTATTTCTATGAGTGATCGAGGCCAAGCCTTGCCGCTCGCCATATCATTTCATCATTCTATAAAACAACGACTCATCATGATGTATAATAATCACACACCCAAGATGCTCGGTTCTCTATTATCAGTTGCAATCCTAGCAATAGGCATTTTTATTTCAGGATCACTTCTCACTAGTTGTTTCTCAGATACGCAGGATGAAGTCGATGAAGCACATAAAGTTGCTACATTACAAGATCATAGTAGTACCTCGGATGAGATCTTTAAGCGCACAGAGGAGATGCCACTTATCGAAAGGGCACATATAGGATTTGAAAGCCCAACGGAAGACGACTACAAGCTATCTCAGGACATTCTTCTAACTTACATCTATGAGAATATAAAATACCCAGATGAGGCTAGGAAAAAGCAAATAGAAGGTCTTAGCGTAGTGCAGATCGTCATAGATAAATCAGGTAATATCTCTGGTTTTAAAATCGCCAAATCTCTTGATTCAAGTACCGACGCTGAGCTTGAGAGACTATTTGACATGATGAAGAAAGATCCTTCTATGAAATGGAGACCAGGCATGCAGGATGGTAAGCCCTATAAGGTAGAATATACCATACCAGTGCGATTTAAACTTGCAGGCAGCGACAAGGTTATCTCAGTGCCTGCTTCTCACTGAGGTATTTCCAGTAGCGTCGAGGTACATGCTTTACATGTAGGCTGGTATTAATCCTTTCAGTGATATTGGTTGATTGAAAATAATTCTTCCATAAATCTTGGAATCTAATTTCCGCCTCATCAAAGATCTCCGGTGAAGTTTCCCAAGGGTCGAAGTCATCATCAAATTGTAAGGTGATGGTTTCGACCTTTTTCAGGTCATAGTGCAAGCCGTACTTCCGGACAAGATCATAAATGATCCAGCGCTGATCTGCATAGCGATCTGAGAAGTGCTTGGATATGACAGGAAGTACATTAAAATCTGGAGCGACATTGGCAAAATAAATATCGTCTTTGGTTAATTTAAATCGGACGAATGCCGTCATACGATGACGCTCTCTGCTGACGCTCTTCCATAGTTTACTCACGGCAAGCACGTCTGGATGTGAGAAGTCAGAACCAGCTCCTTTGCCGCCTTGGAGGATGTAGCGCATAGCGCGATAGATGGTGTTTTCAGATCCTGAGGCTTCGCTAAGCCAAGCCATGTAAAGTCTCCGCGACTCCATGCCGCGCGTATGTTTTTGTATCCCTGCCCACACTCGCTTTGCAGTGTCCTGATCAGTGAGTACTTCTGTATGAGAGTCAAATAGATTTACCTGATGCCGCTGTACTGGTTGGATATCAGGATCGCCGACCTTGTCCGCGTAGCATCGATATACTGCGCAGAGAAATCCCTCAAAGCTTCCATCATAGACGAGTGCATGCATGACTATTCAAAAAGTGATAGCTGCTTACCGAGATGCTTGCTGTATTTGCTCTTAGAATTTTGCTTGATTAAGGATTTAATCCTGTCAGGTGCGAGATCTCGTGATTCGAATAAAGGGCTATCACAAGTCATAAAATAGCGAGCCCGATTGAGCGCTACACCGATCTTCTTGAGATGCTCCCAATTGAGCTTTCGGAATCGTCTAGCGCGGATGATCTTGTTGACGCTTCTGAGTCCGAGTCCAGGTACGCGCGCTAGCATGCGCTTGTCAGCTGTGTTGATATCTACAGGAAATTGATCCATATTCCTCAGCGCCCAGCCGAGCTTAGGATCTACGTCGAGATCGAGATTCTTGTGCTGATCATTGAGGATTTCTTTTACATCAAACCCATAGAAGCGCAGCAGCCAATCCGTCTGATACAGACGATTTTCTCTCAGCATCGGCACCTCTGTGCCGATAGCTGGAAGACGACTATCATTAGAGATGGGCACGTAGCCAGAGTAATAGACGCGTCGGAGCTGATATTTCTTATAGAAATAGTCCGAGGTGTACATGATCTGCATATCATTCTCACCACTAGCACCTACAATCATCTGCGTGCTCTGTCCAGCAGGTGCATAAGTGGGAGTACTCTTGATGATTTTCTTTTCTTCCTTGTATTGGATAATTTCGTTGCGCACTTTAGCCATAGGCTTGAGGAAGTCTGCGCGATTCTTATCTGGAGCTAATTTCTTAAGTCCCTCTGCGGTAGGGATCTCAATATTTACACTCAGTCGATCTGCGTAGAGACCTGCCTCGCGCATGAGTTCGTCACTCGCTCCAGGAATAGACTTGAGATGTATATATCCATTAAAGTTTTCCTCTTCACGGAGTTTTTTGGCGACAGCCACTAGGCGCTCCATAGTATAGTCTGCGCTCTTAAAGATGCCCGAACTCAGAAATAAGCCTTCTATATAATTGCGACGATAAAAATTCATCGTCAGGTCCACCACTTCTTGGACTTTAAAAGCTGCGCGCTTGATATCATTACTCTTGCGTGTGACGCAGTAGGCACAGTCAAATATGCAATGGTTGGTCAGTAGAATCTTGAGGAGAGAGACGCATCGACCGTCTGGTGTATAGGTGTGACAGATGCCAGTACCAGAGGCATTTCCGAGTCCTTTGTTTTTATTTTTCCTGTCGCTCCCACTTGACGAGCAAGACACGTCATACTTAGCCGCATCTGCGAGGATGTTTAGCTTTTCTTTGATGCGGTCGTGATTCATGAGAGGTGATGTCTAGTGGAGCAATATATACACTGATATGACACAAGTCATTCCCAAGTTTCATGACTCTGTGCGTATCCGAGTATAAAGTAGTACGATTGGTGTAGTGTAGCCTATCGACTATCAGATAGTGAGACAATTTGAAGGCTGATAGAGTTGAGGTTTGAACTGTCCGCATACTGATAAGATGCTTTATAGATCTGACGCATTACGCTGTCTGACTTTGGGGTGAAAGCAACAGAGGTAGGGTAGGCTAAGACGTCATGGTAGAACATCATATCGATGTAGTCGTAGTCTTGAGCACCTAGAATGATGGCGTCGCTAGGTAGATCAAGAGACTGTAATGATTCTGTAATTGCGAGTTGCTTCGATCTATCTGGGATGCGGATAAAGTGACCTACTACTTCTCGGTGGAGATACTTATAGATTACATCAGGCTTAGCGACGGACCAGAGTGTTCCTAGTGTCAAGAATACACAGACTCCAGTACGTAGAATGTGGGCGCGAGCACGATCAGAAATATGTGTAATCATGTATGAAAGTGCTATCCAGAGCATTGGAGCTGCTAGTAGAATGTAGTTGTGCATCTTAGTGCTCATGATGCTGAATACAGTGACGATCACTATCGGTACGATGATCAAATAGTAGAGCTCAGCTCCGCGTTTCCTTAGAAAGTAGACCAGATAGCCAATGGCTACAAATAGGAGTGGTCCATACTGATCGAATAGTGATACGATATAGAAGCCTGCTGATCCATGATGTCCCTCTACGGCTTGTAGCGAGTGGGCACCCAGCTGAGATAGCTCGTAGCATGCCTCGAGCGCAAATCTCTGAAAAGTATATAGCAGCCAGAGACCTAGAGGTATGGCACTGAGGACGCCGGCAATGATGATGGGTATGACTCGCGCTTTTCTACCCGTCCATATGGCTTCCAGTAATACGATGAGGACGGGGGCTAATCCTACGATCGACTTGCTCATCATAGCGCCAGCCGTAGCTAGAGCGAGACCTATAAGTAGGATGGAATTGGCTTGTCGATTATAGATAAGACCACAGAGCAGTGCAAGGGTGAAGTAGAAGAGCAATGAGATGTCGCTGTGATCCGTGGTGATCGCTCCCACAGCAGTCATGCTCACCTGGAAGGATAGCGCTGCAAAGATGCTAGCGAGCAATGCCGTCCTGCGATCTGTAAGTCGCTCTGCTATCCCTGCTACAAGAAGAGGTAGTACAGTTATCTTGATGAGACTAGGTAGACGTAGAGACATGAGACTTATACCACATGCTTTCATGGATAGTGCGCTCTCCCAGAGAAAGAGAGGCATCTTGTGCAGCCAGATGTAATTGGCCGTCCAGTCTCTGTAGTCATATTCAATAAGCGATTCTGGATAGAGTCGAGGCATGAAGGGCTCCTGCATCATGTTCTTAGCCACCAGTGCGTGGAATTTCTCATCCCATGTGTGTAGAAAGGCCTCCTGCTCCCAGATGTAGAGACGTATCGCCAATCCGAGCAGAGTTATTAGCAACAGGCCTAGTCGATACTGGCTACGCGAGATCATACGAGTAGATCTTTGACCATTAATCCTGGGACTTCAGATAATTCTTCATCGATGAAAATGCTCCACAGAAGCGCCTCTATGGCTTGCTCGATCTGAGGAGATGATATAGTCCTGGGCGCGATGGTGAAGTCGTGAGTTACGCGTATGCCGCTCAGGTAGACGGCGGTTGAATTGATCAATAATATACCGTCATGCTTCATCCTAGCTATTACATTCTGGAGTGCTTGGGCACATACCGAGCGAAGATAGGTAGCAGGAAGGTCTGAAGTATGACTTTGAGCAGCTGCTGTTGGATGCAGCGAGTGTTGAGGGCTCGTGACGGTCCTTTGGCCGAAAGGCGACTCGTAAGGAAGTCCACTGAAGAGGATCTCATAGCAGTGTCCAGTTTGCTTGTGAAAGCGCCCTAGAATACTCTCCACTGTGAAGCGTATCTCCAGGTCTGGAGTCCTGAAGAACACATCCCAGTATCGACGCTGATGATATCCGACTCTCTTATGGATATCTGCGGGAATGTGAGAGACGGGCATGATGAGGGCATCCTCTATAGTCTCCAGCTTACGGAGTCGATGTATATCGTAGAGGACACTGAGCATCCTGCCATTATTGGGTTCTATCCAGCCATTGGTGAGGAGGTAGATTCCATCGCACTTCTGACACTGGATCGTCCACGGCCTGAAATTACGTATATATACTAAGCCACCATTGCGCACGCTAGTACGCGGGTTTATCTTGCCTAGTAGATCCAAGGACCTGAGATCTATGCTCGTCTGGTGACAGCTAGAGCAAGTAAACTTGACGGCGTCAGTAGCTTCCTCTAGCCAGACATCGCGGTGCTGATCAGCAATCAGCGATGGTGAATCGTAGATATAGATGCCATCTGGGTCGGTATCATGCTCGCGCCACTGTGATTTCATGATACTCGAAGAGCTAGATCAGACTTATATGTGTAGGAGTGGAGCACATCCCAAAGATGCTACAAATGGGCAGAGATGGGGGCGTCAAGCGCCAAATGCGAGTCCGTCGTAAGGCGTAGATATGATGCTCAGAAGAGGGCGGAAAGATTCTCTGATAAGGATCTCCGTAGAGTTATGAAATACGCACTATTACAGCTACCTTTGCACCGAAATTTGAAAAGCCTCCAGACTTGAATACAATTCGCCTTACTTTCTTGATGGTAGCCTGTTTCTTCTGCACACTTGCAGTAGCGCAGCAGCATGATCACACTGATCACGGAGATGGACATGACCATAGCAGTCACGATCACCCGCATGCGGTCGATCACGGTGCTGATGGTCATCACGAGCTCGGCTGTGGCCTTCACGGTCACCACGGCGGTGATTTTGATCCTGGCGCTACGGCGTTTCATCATATTGCTGATGCTAATATTTATAGCATAGGGCCGCTCGGCATTCCTTTACCTTGTATACCATTTACTCCGGGCAAGGGATTTGACTTTTTTATGAGTAGTAAGTTTGACTACGATAGTCATGGCTCTGGAGCCAATGCTTACAATGGTTTTGTACTGGACGGCGGTACGCTTAAGCGAGTAGTTGACGGTAATTTCCCAGACGGCCTCATAGAAGGTGTAGAGATAGGTCATGACAGCGATGGTCACTCAGCTATGTGCTATAAGGACAAGCTGTATCCCCTAGAGGCTAAGAGTACGGCTGACTTCGGCATATTTGGTGGAGGTATTACAGGATTTTACGATTTCAGTATCACTAAGAATGTAGTGAGCATGTTTGCAGTATTCTTGCTGATGCTTCTTGTCTTCAGGGCTATTGCCAAAAAATATAGATCACGACCAAGTGAAGCACCATCAGGATTGCAAAATTTTATGGAGCCGATCTTCTTGTTTATCCAAGA
>Ga0115029_1002395_pt1 | contig 11118 bp, 5 predicted proteins | sample SidtaG_3_FD_87297 | JGI IMG/M metagenome (GOLD analysis project Ga0115029, IMG submission 87297) | Marine algal microbial communities from Sidmouth, United Kingdom - Sidmouth_Asex1 metaG | ecosystem: Host-associated > Algae > Red algae > Unclassified | place: Sidmouth, United Kingdom | collected...
GGGCGCGTTCGGGGGGCCGCTGGGGGGCTGCTGCGGGGGCTGGGTTTTTCGCGCGCTCGCCGCCGCCGCCGCCGCCGCCACCCGCGGGCGCGTTTGGGGGGCGCCTGGGGGGCTGTTGCGGAGGCTGGCAGTTGGGCGCGCCGGCAGGCGCCGTCGCGACCGCGGCCCGCGGGCGCTTTTGAGGGGCCCCTGGCAGGCGGCTGGGGTGGCTGGTGCTCGCGCGCGTCGGCCGCCGTGGTGGCCGCCACTGCCCGGCCGCGTTTGCCGGGCCCCTGGCGGGCCGCTGGGGCGGCTGTTTTGTGTGTGCGCCGCGGCGTGCGTCCACTGCCGCGGCCCGCGGGCACATTGTGTGGTCCTTCGGGGCCTGCTGGGGCGGCGGTTTTGCGCGCGTCGGCCGTCGCCGCTGCGGCCGCCGCCCGCGGGGGCATTTGGAAGGCCCCTGTGGGGATGCTGGGGCTGCTGGTTCTCGCGCGTGCCGCGGCGCGCCGCCGCTGCCGCTGCCCGTGGCCGCGTTTGGGGGGCTCTTGGGGTGCTGGTATGGCGGCATTCCTTCGTGCACGCGCCAGCGCGTGCCGCCGCCGCCGCCGCCTGCGAGTGCGTTTGGGGGTGCCCCTGTGGCGCTGTGTTGTGGCGGTTTCTTTTGCGCTGGCTGGCTGGCACCGTGGCCACCGCCGCCGCCTCCCGTTTGTGCTTAAGCGGGTCCGCGCATGGCCACTGGGTGGGGTGCCTGATTGCGCCGGCCCGCGCGCGGGCTGTTGTGGTGATGAACGGGCGCTTTGTTGGAGGGGGCGCCAGACTGTTTCATGCGCCGCGCACGGCCCTGGCCGGCGTCGTCCTGGCGGCCGCGCCGCGCGGACGCCGCCCACGGTCACTGTCGGAGCACCCTCGGTGGGCTTTTAGTGGCTGTGTTTTGGCCCTCCCCCTTCCGTCACGGCCACCCTACGACCCCTCGACCGCCACTGCCGGCATCTGCCCGTCCCGCCGTCGTTACGTTCCGCTCGCCGCCGCCCGCAGTCGGGGTCGAAGGGATCTTTGGTGGACTCTTGGTGGTTGCGTTTTGGCTCTTCCCACAACATCACAGCCACACGACGGCCCCTCGACTGCACTGCCGGCGTCTGCCCACGCTGCCGTTGTCACTCTTTCTGCGGTGCCACCGGCCAGCGCGGTTGTGCGGCTCGTCGGCGGGCTCTGTGCGACTGCATTTTGGCCCTCTTCGCACCGTCACCGCCACCCCACGACCCCTTGACGGCCACTTCTGGCGTCTGCCCGCCCCAACGTCTCCTTGGTCTACCCCAGCACGGCCCACCGCGGCGGTTAGTGGTCCTGGCGGTTGCCACCCGGCTGACGAGCGCCAGTCCAATGCCTATCTGCCTGTAGGGGCGCGACGGGTACCTTCGTCCCTGGCCGCTGACGAGGGGCACGTGCCGCGTTTTTGCCGCCGCGCGACGGCTCCGGTGAGACGGAAAGCGGGCTTATCTAGGATGCACCTCTCGCTAGCCGATGTTCGTGTCGTCGCCGCTGTCACGGCTGTGTTTTTGGTTGCGACGTCGCAGCTTGAGGGCGGGTGACCGCCCTTTTTTGGCGCCACCGCCCGTAGCGCCACACAACTCTCCCAAGCAGCTGTAGCTGAGGGCGGTCGTCCAGGCGGCACCTGGCGGGAGTCCCACCGTGGCCTGCACGCGACTATGCCACGTCTTGAGGGCCTGGGAGCCTCATGCAGGTGCCGCCGGGGCCCAGCAAGCTGCTATATAGCAGGCCGGTCGTGGTCCGTGGATCCCGGCTCCCCCCCCATCCATGCAACCTAGTCTTCACCTGCTCCTTCTTTCCTCTCCTCCTTCTCCACCCACCTGCCTCTCTCCATCCCTCTTGCTCTCTTGCCCCTCTCCACGCACCATGGCACCTTCGGCGGTCGGCCTTCCGGTGGATGTCGCTTCGTCGGTAGCCGTGGGTCGCGTGGTGCTGGAGAAGCCGCCGAGCCTCTCCCCTTCCGAATTCATCTTGCCCACGTCGGCTCCAGTGCTTCCGGACGGCGCTTCGACGACTGTTGCGACGGCTTCCTCCGCGATCGCGGTGGGCACGGACAACTCGGTGGCGGCCGCCCTTCCGACAGCCGCTGTGGACCCCCAGGTGGCCGCCACGCCGTCGTCGCAGACGGCCGCTGTTGGTGCACCGAATGGCACCACGGCGACGGCAGCCGTCCGTGCGCCTGTTGCCACCGCGTCGACGGCCGCCGTTGGTGCGCCCGCTGTCACCACGGCGACGGCCGTTGTCGGTGCGCCGGCCGCTGCCACGGCGACGGCCTCCCTCGGTGCGCCTGCTACTGCGGCGGCGACGGCCGTCCCCGGTGTGCCGGCTGCTGTCGTGGCGCCGGCAGCCGTCGGAGAGTCTGCTGAAGGCGCAGTGACAGCGCGCAACCTGGAGGTCGCACTTCTGGCCGCGACGGCAGGCGCCGCCACTATTGCAGGCGGTGCGTCGGGCGGTCCGCACGCTCCGGCGAGACGTGCTGATATCCCTTTGTCGAACGCCCTAGAGCGCGCTCCTGTCGCCAGCGGCGCTGCCAGCAGCGCCCCAGCCGCCACTGTCCCCGTAAGTGTCGCGGCCGGCACAGCCGCGGGGGCGGCGGCAGCGCGCGAACGCGGGGCGGCCGCGGCGAGCAACCGGAACAGCCCGCTGATGCGCCGCCTTGCCAAGTACGTCTCAGCAGTCACGGGCAAGGGCGCGTCGGCGGTGCCAACTGCTGCGCTGAGGGCGCTTGGTGCGCTTGTGGCCGCCGCCGAGGAGGCCGAGGCACACCTTGGCCTGGGGCTGCTGGTGCACGCGTCGGGAGTGGACGCGGCGGGCAACGTCGGCTTCCTGATTTTGGCGGGGAAGGGCAAGTACGCCGACCCCGATGTGTTGCGGGTCCTATCCGACGTCCAGCAGTTCGCACGAGCCGGGGACGTGCTGCCGAAAGACAAGCTGGCTAGCGGCTCCCGGTCGGCGCGCCTTGTCGGCGCCGCCACGCGCCCGACGCCCGTCGTCGCCCCCCTGCCGGCCATATCCGACGAGGACATGGAGCTAAACGAGCTCATGACGTCGCCTTTTGACGACGACCTGCCGCCGCCCGTGGAGTGGCAGCGATTGGCTCGCAGGGTCTGTCGGTCGCGGTCCCACACCCCTCCGCACGCCTCCGAGGAGAAGACGGACCGCTCGACCGACGCCATCCCGGCTCCTGCCACCACGAGCATGCCGTTTCTAGTCGAGTCCATCCTGCCTCCCCCCGTCTACATGCCCGAGCAGGAGATTGAGGACATCCTGCGGGAGTTGATGGGCATGGCCGCCGCCTCCAAGCTTGTCAGGAACATCCTCAAGGTGATCGTCATCCTGCCCGCCGCCAAGTTCGGCGTTCACCCGCGGATGATGCAGGAAGGGCTCTCCCGCTGGTGGTCCCATCGGCTCATTGTCAACCCGGCCGGCGATGGGCAGGTGGTGGGCAGGCGCTGGCCGCTCGGCGTCAGCGTGCCCCTGCGGCATCTGCCCGTGACGCAGCGGACGCGCGGTGCGGAGAATGGCGTTGCGGGTGGGCCCGGTCGCCGCGTGGTCTTCCTTTCGAGCATCCCTAACAGCGACCGCTGTACGCAGGAGGAAGCGATTGCTTCTCTGCTCCTTCTCTGGGGCAAAGAGTCGCGCGTCCGGAAGCCTATCCGGACGGCATTGTTCCGTGCTCAATTGCCTCAACAAGCCAAGAAGAACCGTGCCGCAGCGGCGTCTCGTCGAACGATGGACGCTGCGGCGGCTTCTCGTCGAGCGACGGACGCTGTGGCGGCGTCAGCCGCGGCGGTCGCCCCCGGAGCGGCAGCGGTGAGCTCGGTGGGTGCAGCTGGTCGTGGAACCCACGGTGCCCACCACCATGTCGTCATTGCGCCTCGGACGTGGGCGGCGGCGGGCGGTGGCGGCGCCGCCGCCGCGACATCCGCCGCCACCAATGGCACGGCAGTACAGGGTGCCCTCGGCGGTTCGTCGGTGGTGGAAGCCCGTGCTGCCGCCCGTGCTGCTGCAACAACGGGCCCGGTCTTCAGCGTGCGTCCCCCAGCGCACGCTGCCACGCCGACGGGCAAACGCGGCAGTCCGGAAGCGTCTGGAGGCAACCCCAACAAGCGGGGACGGCACGTTGCCGCACGGCAGCAAGGAGTGGCGGCAGGTGCTGCGCTATCAACTTTCGCTGCGGCCACAGCTGTTGCTGCTGCCACAGCGCAGGTTACCACCCCAGCCCCCACTGGGCCTCTCGTCTCCGCCATCGGAGCCGTGCTCGGCGTGGACGACGGGCCGCATGATCTGTTGGACGCAGAAGGCCTGCAAGTCGGGCACGGTGTGGTGCATCCAACGCGCAAGGTACTGCACGGTCGAGCGTTGGCGGACAACCTTGTGGTAGTGCTTTTGGAGGGCGTCTTCAACCCCCGCTGCATCTACACCCACGAGGCAGAGTTCCCTGTGGAGCCGCCCGGGGTGTCGACTCGAGTGCTGGGGGACGCCATCGGCAGCTTCATCGTGTGGGACCGCGAGCTGATTCTTCCTGCTTAGATTTCTTTCATCGTTCTTCGTGTGCATTGATTTTAGTCCTTCTCCACGTGTGAGCTGGTGCAGTAGCTTCGTTTCCTACCTCGTATCTGTTGTGTGTAGGTACTCTTCACTTTTAGCTGCGTCGTACATGATATCTACCTGCCCTCCGCTTGTTGCTACAACCCAGAACAGAATGAAGCTGTGGCATGACGGGGGCGGCTGTGGATGCAGCGTACGGAAAGTATAGCTCTACTAGTACGGATTAAGACACGCATTGCCTCTGTTTCTCTCTGTGCACAGGTGCCGATGTACTGGGTGCCCTCATTCAGAGGGGTTCCTCCAAGGTATCCAGCCGATGCCGCGTTAGCGCGGAACGACCGCGTTGCGCACCCCACCCCCGCGTCATTGCCCGGGAGCACCTCCCCCCGAGTCCACCATTGCCCTCCGCCGCCCGATCCACTGCGGCCGGACATCAAGCTCGCGGTGCCCGAAGCCAGGGTTTATGACAGTGCCCTTCCAGCCCACCCCCAGGGCGGGGGCCACGAACCCCATGACCGCAGCCGCGACCGGCACGGTCGGCCGATACACGTCTCTCCCCCTCCATCTACAGTCACATACTCTCACAACCGCGGCCGCCCCCGCCGGCACCCACACCTCCGCAACCGTCTGTATCGCCCCTCCCTGCACCAGCAGAGCAGCACTTCCCGCCTACACCGCCGCGCCTTCGTGGGAGGCCACCAGCACCCTCTCCGTCCTCTTGAGGAGGGAGGAATCAATCGTCGGAACCTCGGGATAGTGCTGGTGGCAACCGCCTCTGGACCGTTACAGCAGCGGTTGGGGTCGGGTGGCAGAGGCTGGGTCACGTGACTGCAGAAACGCCCGCGGGGCCGCTTGCCAGATGGGGCACCGTGGCAGACTGGTAGTGTCGACACCGACAGACGGGCCTGGTGGGGCCAAAACCGTAGCGGGGGCGGCAAACAGCAGTTGCGTCGGCGGCGACAGGGAGGCGCGTCGCCGGCGGTGGACGGTCCTAGTGATGGACCCCCTCCCGGGATGGACCCAGAGAGAGACTGTATGCCAGCCGCGGCGAGTTCTCCGCAGTGGTGGCGGAAAAACCGTGTACAAGGCGCGCGGCACACGGTACTACCATCTTTCCTGTAGCTTTAAGCTACTGCCTGACAGATGTCCGGCCCAGGAGACGGTGGCCATCGCCCCTTGCACCGTCCTGGCCACGCATACAGGGCGTCATGAGGGGCTCATCGCACGTGAGCTTTGTGCAGAGGCGCTGGCGCACAGTCCCGGTCCCTCAACACTCACTCAAGCATTGTTCACGCCAGGCGGCCACCGCTGATGGGGCGCCCCGATAACTCTGCCGGCCAGTGCATCTCGCGCGGACGTGGCGCCATGGGGACCGGCTCCCCGCCGTGCTCGATTCACGCGCGGTCGCAGAGGCGAAAGGGGCTATTCGCCAGCCCGCGCGCGCGCAGGTCACAAGCGGCAGGCCGCCCGGGTCCGGACTCGTCTCACACTGTCACTCTTCTCACGAGTGAGGTCGCATGGAAGGGTAAGCATCCGTGCTGCTCGCCAGATCTGCTGCAACGTTTTAGCATGAGATGGCTTGATCCGCCGCCAGCACGTGTGCAGTGAGCAAAAATCGGGAACTTACGGCCACAGAAGGACAGGAAAGTATCTCAGAAATGTGGAGGACCACCCATTGGACGGACACGCCAAGCGTCGTGCCGTTTCGTGTTACCCGCTCTGGTGCATTGTCATTCCCGCACCGCGTCTTCGCTTCTGGTGCTGCTCGTCCCCCCCCCTCCCTGCCACCGGCGCTACGCCCCTGCTCCCCATTGTAGTCCCCGCGTCCCTCGCTCCTGGCCTCACGGGCATCCGCTTCTTCTTTGGGTAGCCTTGGCGAGCGCCGTGTCCTGGTGGTGCATCTGTGTCGCTTGTCCTGCCCGCTACTGAGGCTGTATGGGGATGGGTGGGAGTGGGGAGGTGAAAGTCTTGGACTGGCCTGCTGGTACTGCGCCGCTGCGGCTGCGGCCGCGCGTTTTTCGGCCGTTGCGTTGGGAGCAGCAGTCGTGGGACCCACGGGAGAGGCGGCAATATGGCGGCTTAAACTGTCATGGACTGCCGTCCTCACTGTCCGCTCGGAAGATTGGCGGCCGGAGGGGGGAAAACGAGCTTGTGCGACACATGAGGGTGATTGCATGGGAGAGGCTGTGGCGGTGGCGGCAGTCGGCAGCAGCCAGGCTCGGCTGTCTCGCCCTGTCTCACCACCGGCGTCCGCGGTGACAGATTTCAGGCCATCAGTTGGGGCTCCAGTGGTGGCCCAGCTGAATATGGCGCTCCCATCTGGAGCGAGCGCGAACGATGGGAACCCCAGTCATCAGCGAGTGAGGGTCTGACGGCCTTGCCATGCCGGAAAATGTAGACAAAGTGTTCCAGATACCTCACCATCCTGCATGGCACAGTCAGCTGGATGCCGTGTATATCTGCTCTGATGACCTGACAGGGGCGCTCTGTCGATCGACAAAGCGGCTCGCGGGCCGCCTCGAGTACTGGGTTATGGTCTCAATCAGGTCGGGGCACGTCGGTGGTGGAAATCGATGGGGACATGTGAACTGCTGGGAATGCTGCAGCTGACCCGTATGCAAGCGTACATCTGCACGACGGTGACTGTCAGTATATGGGGGGCAGTCAGTCACTTCCAACGCCCCTATAGTCGGTGGGTTCTTTAACAACGATGGGCGCCGGTGCTCACTCGCCAAGTAGCTCAGGGGCCTCAATCGAGGCTGCGGCTGCACCCGGCGGCAACGGCAGCGGACGGGCGGAAACAGCGGCGACCTGTTGCTGTTGTGCTGAAGTCCATGCCTCGGGGCGATGGCGCCCATACCGCCAGGGATGGACGCCTGGTTGCCGGGCTGTTTAGCAGTAGCCACTCATACTAGATGAGGGGTACTGTGGCAGCAGTGAGAGAATGAGGGCCTCCACTGCAAGCAGGCGTTGGAAGAGGAAGAGGTGTCGTTTTCGTACTTACAATTCGTCTTGGCGGATGCAATACGTAGTTATTGCACTGTCATGCTTGGTCACATGGCCTGCACTGGCTGTGCTGGGGAGATGTGTGGCGGTGGGTGGGCGGCCCACCGCCGTCTCGCCACCACCGGTGATCCCCGCTGAAACGCCTCCACGGCGCCTATGCCGCCGACGTGCTCCCACTCTCTTGCCACCCTCCCCCCCCTTCCCCACCTGTGCTCATGTCGAACGTGCCGTGCAAGTGCTCCCACTGTCTTTAAACGCCTCCAACTGCGACCTTGCGGCGGTCGCCTAGCAGGTCTGGCCTTTCCTGCTTCCTTCCCGACGCAGGCCGGCTCAACCGTACAGCCGTCGCCGTGACCTCGGACGGGCTCGACGCGGGCTGCATCTCTCCGATACTTTCCTTGGCGGCGCTGGTGACGTCTGCGGCGCCGGTGAGATGGCGGAGGCGGGCGTCGGGTCGGATGAGGAAGCTGAGGATGGCCGTGTAGCGCTGCCGGCGCCGATGTTGGCTATCCGCCGATGCGCACGGGCTGTCCCCATGTTCCTGGCAGAGGATCTGCGCGCTGCTCTCGCTTTCTTTCCTCAAGATCTTCGGGCTCGACGGCCTAGAACCGACGCACCGTCCCGCCCCAGCAAGCGCACTCGTCGGCGAAGAGCGGGCGGTGCGGGCGGTGCCGCCCGGTCGGGTGGGGCGGGCGGGGCGACCGTAGCAGGCGCAGCGGGCGGGGCTGCCAGGGCGGGAGACGGTCAGCGGCGGCCGTCACGCCGACGGCAGGGTGCTCATGACCCTGCCGCTGGCGCTTCCGACCCAGAGGCGCCGACGGAGCTGGTTGACCCGGCGGGGGTGGGGGATGACGACATCGGCGACAGCGCCGTCCTGTCAGAGCCCGAGCCCGACGTGGTGGATGACCGGCCGGAGGTCTTGGGGCTGATCGAAATCATCGCTTCACGCATCACCCAGGCGCTGGGGTTGACTATCTCGGCGGAGCCCCAGGCGATCGGGTCGCAGGGCACGGCACGCTGTTCCGCGTGGCGTGCGTTGCCGACGGTGCGGCGGTGGTTCTGTCTGAGGGCGAGCGGGGTTACGCCGTGTGGTGCGGCCGCGTCCGCGGCGAGGTGCTGTTTCTCTGCTCGTGCGGCGGCCGCGGCGGCGCCGAGTCGGTGGAGATGCGAACATCCATCGGCTTGTCGTCGACCTGCTGTCATGCCCGTGCACTCAAGGCGTCCGTGGTGACACTGACGGCGGCGGCCGGCTTGGAGACCGCCGCAGAGTTCCTTGACCGCTTCCCACATCTCGACAATGGGGCCGGGGCGACGGTGACCGACTACACCGCACATTTTGCGACCAAGACGTCCAAGAATCGCGGCGTGTTTGCGGTGCAGTCCGGCGGCGCGTGGGCGGTGGTTGTCATCCGCCCCCGAATGGGCAAGAGCCGGTCAAAGAAGCGCCAGCAGATGCGCGCTGCGTGCACGCAGCTGAGCTGCGCCAAGGACCACTGGTGGTGCCCGCACGCAGCGGCCGTGACCGAGTGGTGCACGGAGTTACGTGCCACAACCCAGGCCGCTAACGAGATGGGCGGCAACTTTAACGACCCCTTTAGAGACGTTCACCTACCGGAGGCGGCGGCGGAGCGAGCGTCCGCGCCGGCCGTGCCGCCCGACGCGGCTGCAGACGCTGCGTTCGCGGACGAGGTTCGTTGAAGGAGCTCTCGGAACTTCCTCCCGTGTACGGGGGAGGTGTCCGACTGCCTGCTGTGGGATGAGCTGGCCGCTGCTGGTAGGGCGACGGGTGAGCCGACGGTCTTTCCCAATGTATTGTGCGAGGCGGTCTGCTTCAAGTGCGGTGGAGCGTACAATGGCTTGGAGGTCAAGAACGCAGGGGCCACGCTACACACGCTACGCGGCCGCGTGGCAGTGACCGTGCGACGATGGACTTGCGCGTGTGGCGAGCTTGTGCCGTACGACGGCGCCAGCGAGTCCCTCTTTGCCTCAACCACCAAGACGGTGTTCACGCGCACCTTCATGGACGTGATCACGCAGATGGTTTTTACGGGGCACAGCACGCTCTCCTCTGCCGCAGCGGTGCTATGCTTTTTGCTGGAAGTGTCCAAGTCCCTTTCCGGCGCCTCGTCGGTGCTGGCGCGCCAGACGGTCATCGCCGCGGTGCACCGCTACGCACGGACGCTGATCGTTCCAGCCTCCCTCTTCCGTTGCACGAAGTGCAAGGTTGACGGCGACCGCCCGTACTGGGCGGTTATTGCCGACGGGGAGGTGCTCTCAATCCTGCGGAGCCAGTCTCAGCCACTTTTCCGTGTGACGGAGGACGTCCGGGTCGTACCCATCGACACGAACTTTGCCTCGGTGCTGCCGGTGGCGTCCCTCCGCGCCGCGATCCGCAAGGCGCTGACATCGGAGCGGATGGAGGCAGTGCGGCTGTCCAAGACTGAGTTTTCAGCCTTGAGGGATCTTGGCTCTTCCATGGCGGACACCCCCGCGCCGCGCGGGCCGGGAGTTGTCGTCGCCAGCCCAATGACTTTGCAGTGGGCGGCCAGTCTTCTCTTCTTTTCTTTTTTCTCTCTCTCGTTGACGGACCAGGACCCGCCGCCGGCCACCGAGGACGGGGCGAACGTCGACGGCGACAACGACGGCGACGCCGAGGCGGCCGGGACGAGCGACTCAGTTGGCGGCCGAGGGTTCGATGTCGACGCCACCCAAGCGGCTTTTTCCGCCCCCATTGCGGCCGGCGTCCCCACATCTGTGGCTGGAGGCGTCGGTGGCGAGCCCGCCGCACCGCTCGTTGGTGCCTTCCCCGTCGCGCTGCCTATGGCCGATGCAGTCGGCACGGGGCTGCCCGCCGTTGAAATGCGGGAGCGGTGGCGGACCGTTCGACGGTTTTTGTCGACCTTCTTGGGCCAGCCTCTTCTGGGGGCATTGGCGGGTCTCGACCGGGTGCGCATTCGGGCGCTGGCGGTCAAAATGGTTCGGGCTCAGCAAGTGGAGGACTGGCGGCGCTTTGCCGTAGCGGTAGAGTCGGTGGGCATCTTGTGGCCCTTTCTTCGGCTCGTTGGTATGGGTGCCGACACGGAGCCGCTCGTGACGCGGGCCATCGCGGAGCTTCTTCTTTACGCGTGTGACGTCGACGCGCTTTGGGAGTCGGAGTGGCGGCGGCGCGCCCCCCCCTCCTCCACCGAGTTCGAAAGCCAGTGGAGGGAGGCGTCTCCTGCCAAACTGGCGGCGCACGTGGCCGACCGACCCGGTCCGCCCCCTGCGTCTCGGCGCCTCGGCTGCACCGCCCACTCGTTGGCACGTGCCGACGCGCAGGTGGAAGAAGTGCGCAGCGGCCAGGTCTGGCCTGACTTGGAGCCTGTCCGGGCATTCATTACTGACGGCAAGGCCGACGCGGTCAACGCCGCTCGGGCATCCAAGGTCGGCGCGGACCGGGAGACGCTCCGCGCCATGGCGGCCAAGGAGCTCGGCGAGGACGACTGCCGGCACAAGTGGCTGACGTCGGAGACGTTCATGCCGGGCATCGAAAAC
>Ga0115029_1002396_pt1 | contig 11116 bp, 7 predicted proteins | sample SidtaG_3_FD_87297 | JGI IMG/M metagenome (GOLD analysis project Ga0115029, IMG submission 87297) | Marine algal microbial communities from Sidmouth, United Kingdom - Sidmouth_Asex1 metaG | ecosystem: Host-associated > Algae > Red algae > Unclassified | place: Sidmouth, United Kingdom | collected...
CGAGGTGGACACGCGGCTGCTGAACCGCATGCGCCTGTCGGCGGTGTCCGCCGTGCAGGGTGCCGGCATGCACCCGGACCGGGTGCTGTGGGTGCCCCAGCCGCGCCAGCCCGAACGCGGCGGCTTCGTGCCCGACAACATCCACCGTCCAGGCTCCGGCCAGGCTTTCTAGAGACGACACTCGCCCATGGGCTGCCAGCACCACGATCCCTATCGCGACAGCGCCTCGAACGGCACGGCCTCCACGCACGGCGCCAGCAGCTTCACGGTGGCGATGCCGCGGCTGACGTTCGGGCGCGGCGTGCTGGCCGAGGTCGGCGCACGAGCGGCCTGGCGCGGGTTCCGCCGGGCCGCGCTGTTCACCGATCCGGGCCTGGTGCACGGTCCGCTGGTGGCCACCGCCCTCGCCTCCTTGAGGGCGGCCGGGCTGGACGTGGCCGTCTTCGACGAGATCCGCGTGGAGCCCGACGATGCGAGCGTGCGGCGCGGCGCGGATTTCCTGAGCGCGCGTCCGGCGGCCAGCGCGTTCGACGTCATCGTCTCGGTCGGCGGCGGCTCGGTCATCGATACCGCCAAGGCGGCGGTGGTGGTCGCCGCGCACGGCGTCGACATCACGCGCCACTTCGCCCCGCCGGTCGGCGAGGGGCTGCCGATCACCCGTGCGGTGCTGCCGCACATCGCCTGCCCGACCACCGCCGGCACCGGTTCGGAGTGCACCTCGGTGTCGGTGCTGCGCATCACCGAGCTGGACTGCAAGTTCGTGGTGGCCAGCCCGGCTCTGCTGCCGATCGATGCGATCGTCGATCCGGCCTGCCTGGACAGCCTGCCCGGCCACGTGCTGGCCTCGACCGGCTTCGACCTGTGCTGCCACGCGCTGGAGTGCTGGACCGCCCGCCCGTACACCACGCACGCCGCGAATGCCGAACCGTCCGCGCGCCAGTATCTCCAGGGCGCCAATCCGTTCAGCGACCTGGTGGCGCAGGAGGCCCTGCAGATCACCGATCGCTACCTGGTGCGCGGCGTCGGCGATGCCTCGGACACCGAGGCGCGCGACCGGCTGATGTGGGGTGCCTCGCTGGCGGGCATCGCGTTCGGCAACTCCGGCACCCACCTGCCGCACGCGATGAGCTACGGCGTGACGCACCTGATGAAGGACATCACCACCGAAGGCTACGCGGTCGCCTCGCCGTTCGTGCCGCACGGCATCAGCGTGATCGTCAGCACGCCCTCGATCGTGCGGTTCCTGGCCGAGGCCTCGCCCGAACGCCACCTGGAGGCAGCAAGCTTCCTCGGTGCCCCGGGCAGCGGCTCGGGCGATGCCACGCCGGCCGAGTCCGGCGAGGTGCTGAGCGAACGGCTGATCGCGCTGATGCGTGCCACCGGCATGCCGAACGGGCTGTCCGGGCTGGGCTTCGACGAGTCGTGCGTGCGGCCGATGGCCGAGTCCTCGCTGCGCCAGGGACGGGCGATCGCCAACGCGCCGCGCGAGGCCAACGTGGTCGACATGGAGAACCTGTACCGTGATGCGCTGCACCACTGGTAAGCCCATCCGATGAACGAGCAGCACGCCCCATCCGATGCGGACGCAGTCGCGGACGCCGACCTCGGCGCCCGGCTCGCCACCGCCGAGCGCGTGGTCGACGATGCCGCGGCACTGGCGCTGAGCCTGTTCCAGGATCGCGCCTCGCTGGTCGTGGAGTCCAAGGGCCTGCAGGACTGGGTGTCGGAGGCGGACCGGGGCGTGGAGGATCGTATCCGCACCGCGCTTGCCGAGGCATTCCCCGACGATGGCATCCTCGGCGAGGAGCGCGAGGCGGTGGCCGGCACGTCCGGCTACACCTGGGTCATCGACCCGATCGACGGCACGTCCCTGTTCGTGAGCGGCTCGCCCGGCTGGTGCGTGGTGCTGGCCTGCGTGCACGCCGGACAGACCGTGCTGGGCGTGATCGTGGATCCGATCGCCTGCGACCGGTTCACGGCCCGACGAGGCCAGGGCGTGCAGCTGAACGGCACACCGATCCGGGTCGCCGACGTGGCGGATCTGACGCAGGGCACCGTCTCGGTCGGACACTCCACGCGAGGCCCGATCGAGCCGACGCTGAGCGTGCTGCGTGCGTTGCTCGAAGCGGGTGGCATGTACCAGCGCACCGGCTCCGGAGCGTTGTGCCTGAGCATGGTCGCGGCCGGCCGGTTGATCGGCTATCTGGAGTTCCACATGAACGCCTGGGACTGCCTGGCGGCGCTGCTGTTCATCGAGGAGGCCGGTGGCCGAGTCGAGCCGTTCGACATGGACAACATGCTGCGCCAGGGTGGGCGAGTGATCGTCGGTGCGCCGCGGGTCTACGATGCGCTGTGGGCGATGGCGGACCCGGTGTACCCGTCCATCGCCCTGAAATCCTGACAACTGGCGAGGAAACGATTGCAGCCGCATACTGCCGGGGTATCGTCGGTTCCCGACCGCGTTCTAGCGTGGGTACTCCATTCCGCCATCAGGCAGTCAGGCTGCCGGGATTTCCGCCATGGGTCGTTCACTGCTCGTCATCTGCCTCGCCCTGCTCACCATGTTCCTGGTGCTGGGGTGGGCCTGGTACACAAGGCGCGAAGCCTTGTCCGGTCCGCACTACTTCGGCGAACGCGATGACGAGAAGACCGGGCCGGACACCGGCAAGCCCTCGCTGAACAAGCCGCCCGTGAAGACGGGCCAGCCCGAAAATCAGCCCGAAAATCAGCCCGAAAATCAGCCCGAAAATCAGCCCGAAAATCAGCCTGTGGTGACGAGCAAGAGCACGGATGCAGGCCGGCCGGTCGAGGCGTCCGACGCGGGCGGAACACCGAACAAGAAGTGACGGCCGTGGCCGGACGGTTCGATGATGGAGCGGGTGATCGGGATCGAACCGACGACATTTTGCTTGGGAAGCAAATGCTCTACCAACTGAGCTACACCCGCATCAGGCCCTGATCCTATCACCGGGCCCGCTCGCCCGGTGAACATCACCTTGCACGAGCGGGGCGGCAGACCTCCCGAAGACCCCGCTCCTGCCGACACTCTTGTATAAAGCGGTCCATTCGGATCTGCCCGAGAGCGTCGCCCGTGTCACTCGTACTGCGCCAATCCTGGGCCCTGCTGCTCGGCATCCTGCTGCTCATGCTCGGCCATGGCTTGCAGGGAACGCTGCTCGGGGTGCGAGGTTCGATCGAGTCGATCGATTCGAGCACGCTCGGCCTGATCATGTCGGCCTACTACCTGGGCTTCCTGCTCGGTAGCTGGAACGCACCGATGATGGTGCAGCGCGTCGGCCACGTGCGGGTGTTCGCCGCCCTCGGCTCGCTCGTCTCGGCCGCCTTCATCCTGTACGCCGCCATCGTCGAGCCCTGGGCCTGGTTCCTGCTGCGCGTGCTGGTCGGCTTCTGCATCGCCGGCATCTACGTGGTGGCCGAGAGCTGGCTGAACCACTCGGCCAGCAACGAGACGCGCGGCCAGACGCTGTCGCTGTACCTGATCGTGCAGATGCTGGGACTGGTGTTCGGCCAGTTGCTGCTGAACGTGGCGGATCCTGCCGACTACACCCTGTTCGTGCTGATCTCGGTGCTGGTATCGGTCTCGTTCGCACCGATCCTTCTGAGCACGTCGCCCACGCCGCTGCACGAACGGGCACGGGTCATGCCGCTGCGCGAGCTGATCAGCGCCTCCCCGTTCGCCAGCGTCGGCATGCTGCTGCTGGGCGGGGTGTTCGCGGTGCTGTACGCGATGTCGGCCGTCTACGCGGTGTCGCACGGCTTCACGCTGGCGCAGACCTCGGCGTTCGTCACCGCCATCTTCCTGGGCGGTCTGGCCTTCCAGTACCCGCTGGGCTGGATCTCGGACCGGCTGGATCGACGCATCCTGGTGATCGCCTGTGCGCTGGTCGGTGCCGGCATCGCCACGCTGGCGCTGTTCGTGGATCACGATCCTCGCTGGCTGATCGGCTGCGCGTTCGTGATGGGCGGGGCTGCCAACCCGATGTACGGGCTGCTGCTGGCCTATGCGAACGACTACCTGGAACGGGACCAGATGGCCGGCGCCTCCAGCGGCCTGCTGTTCATCAACGGTGCCGGGTCGGTGACCGGTCCGATCGTGGTCGGTCAGGCGATGACACGATTCGGGGACGGCTCCTTCTTCGTGGCGGTGATCGTGCTGATGACCAGCATCGCCCTGTGGGGCCTGTGGCGCATGACCCGGCGCAGCCACGACGCCTCGCAGCAGTCGCCCTGGGTGCCCGTCAGTTCGCGCACCAGTGCCTACGCCACCGGCATTGCGGTGGAGCTGGCCGACGAAGCGGCGCTGGAAGCGATGGAGGACGAGGCCGAGGACTACGAATCGCGCGACGTCGACCAGGCCTTCACTCCGCCTGAAGCAGATCGATGATCGCCTTGAAGTTGGCAGGCTTGAGCAGATGGTGATCGAAGCCCGCCTCCCGGGAACGATCACGATCCTTCTGCTGGCCGTACCCTGACAGCGCGATCAGCAGCAGCGGTTCGCCGGCGTACTGCTCCCTGAGCGCCTCCGCCACCTCGTAGCCGTTGGCCCCGGGCAGGCCGATGTCCAGCACGGCCATCTGCGGTCGGTAGGTCTCGGCCAGCGCGATCGCCGACAATCCGTCGTTGGCGGTCTCCACCTCGTAGCCTTTCATCAGGAACAGCTTCTGCAGCGCACTGATGGTCTCCAGGTTGTCGTCCACCAGCAGCAATCGCTGTCGGTCGCTCGGCGGGACGGTGCGCGCCGGCGCGATCGCCGGTGCCGGCGGCAGGTCCCGCTCGCTCGCCAGCCTGGCCGGTAGCACCAGGGTGAACGTGCTGCCCTTGCCGGCACCCCGGCTTTCGGCACTGATGCTGCCGCCGTGCATCTCGGCGATGCGCTTGACCAGCGTCAGCCCCATGCCGAGCCCACCGAGGGTGCGATCGATGGTGGTGTCGACCTGCGCGAACAGTTCGAACACGTTGGGCAACTCCTCGGGGGCGATTCCGACGCCGTCATCGCCGACACTGACGAGCGCCTGATCGTCCTGGAACACCATGCCGACCCGCAAGGTGCCGTGATCCCCGCCGTACTTGATCGCGTTGGTCAGCAGATTGCCCACGACCTGCGAGATGCGCACGTAGTCCACATCGGCCCGCACCGGCAGTCCGGGATCCTCGAACACCAGCTCGTAGCCGCGCCCTTCCGCCTTGGCACGCACTTCCTCCACGGTGGTCGACACCAGCGGTGCCAGCGCGGTGTCCTCGCGGTTGAGCACCACCTTGTTGAACGTGTAGCGCGACACGTCCAGCAGATCCTCCAGGATGCTGCCCAGCTTGGCGATCTGACCGCGCATCATGCCCTGCGCCCAGTCGCGCCGGGAACCGTCGTCCTGTTCGATCAGCGACACCCCGACGCTGAGCGACTCCAGCGGATTGCGCAGCTCGTGCGAGAGCATGGCCAGGAACTCGTCCTTGCGGTGATCGCTGTCCTGCAGCGCCTTGTAGAGGCGCGCGTTCTCCAGCGCCACCGCCACCCGGGTCGCCAGCTCCACCGCCACGTTGCGATCCCCGGCGCTGTAGTGCGACTCGCCGGCGGTCCGGTAGAAGTGCAGCACGCCGATGTGGCGTCCGCGCAGCGACAGCGGAACTCCCAGGTAGCTCTTGATGTCCAGGGCACGCAGCGACAATCGTTCCGAGCGGGTGCGCGCGAACCCGTCCAGCATGCCCGGCTCGACGATGTCCAGCATCACCACCTCGCCGGCCTCGAACATGCGGCGCATGGCGGTCGGCTGCACCGCCGGTCCGGACGGCAACTCGCCCAGTGCCTCGCGAGACAGCAGAGAGCTGGTGGAGACGATGCGGGTCAATTGACCCTTCTCGTTGGCCAGATCGATGCTGCAATGATCGCCCAGGAAGGGGACCGCCAGCCGGGCAACCTGCTCCAGCGTGCTGCGATGATCGACCAGCGTGTTCAGCGGCACGCTGACATCGGCCAGGAAGCGATCGCGCTGTTCGGTCTGCTTCCTGGCGGTGATGTCCTGTATCACGCTGCCGATGACCCGCTCGTTGCCGCCCAGCCCGCGGTTCATGCTGCCGCGCGCGCTGATCCAGCGCAGCTCGCCATCCTTTCTGATGATGCGAGCCTCGAAGTCCAGGTCACGTCCGGTTTCCAGCGACCGGCTGAACAGCCGATCGACCCGTTCGCGATCGTCCGGGTGCACATGGTTCAGGAACGCCCGGTAGTTCCACTGGTCGGCGCCTCCGGAATGACCGAAGATCTCCGCCACGCGACGTGACTGGGTACTGTTCTGGGTGCGGATGTCCAGCGACCATTCGCCGAGCCGGCTGACCTCCAGCGCGTGCGACAGCCGGCGTTGGTTTTGCCGGAGCTCCCACTCGATCTCCAGCTGTTCGGTCATGTCGCGCGCGATCGAGACCAGGAAGCGTTGCCCGCCGATACGGTCGTTCATCAGCGTGGCCGACCAGAAGGCCGGGATCTGCCGACCCGAGCGCCGGTTGACCATCACCACGTCGGTACCGTGCGAGCCCTGGGCGAGCACGACCGACAGCAGCAGATGCACCGGCACCGACGTGCTGTCGGTGACCAGGTCGGTCAGCACGGTGCGGGTGATGTCCTCGCGCCGATCGATGCCCAGCAGCCGGCGCCCGGCCGAATTGATCGCCACGCACCGACCGTCGGTCGCGTGCACCGCCACGAACTCGGGCAGGAACTCGATCAGCTCGATCAGGCGGATCATCGGATCGAGAGCATCGACCTGCCTGCGCACTCGCGAGATCACTCCATGGCGCTGCGCCCCGCTCGTCGCCGTCCACCTGCCGAACGGTTCGCCCTGCATCTCGCAGGCCACGCAGCTGCCGTCCGGATGCTCGAACCGGAACCGGGTGATCGTGGCGTCGCCCGACGCTGCCGAACCGTTCGCGCCGTCGCCCTGCACCGCCGCGAGGTCATCCCGGTGCACCAGGGCGAGCAGGTCATCGAGTCGAGGACCGATCTGGCAGGCGTCACGCCCGGTCAGGGCCTTGACCGCACCGCCCAGGGTCATCCGATCGGCGGCCGGATCGTAGTGAAAGCCGATCTGATCGGCTGCCAGCATGGCCTGCATCAGCAGTGCCGCCTCGTCGGCAGGACTCGCCGATGCGTCCGTGACGACGGCGGATGCCTGATTCGATGTCGTCATCGTCCGCACCGACGAACGAACGGCAGGATCGAAGGGCAACGCATCACGTCAGGGTTCCGAAACGAGCGCTGGGCAGCTCAGCCTATCGGTGCTCCCGCGGCGTGTCAGCTTTCGACAAAGGTCACCGTCCGATTTACAGGGACGTTGCGTGAGCCAGTCCTCAATTTTCACCGGCTATTCCACCGTCACGGACTTCGCCAGGTTTCTCGGCTGGTCCACGTCGGTGCCCTTGATCAGGGCCACGTGATAGGACAGCAACTGCAACGGCACCGTGTACACGATCGGCGCGATCACCGCGTCGCAGTGGGGCACCTCGATCACGGTCATGGTGTCGTCCGAGGCGAACTTCGCCCGTCGATCGGCGAACACGTACATCAGACCGCCGCGCGCACGCACCTCCTCCACGTTCGACTTGAGCTTCTCCACCAGCTCGTTGTCGGGCGCGACCACGATGACCGGCATGTCGGCATCGATCAGCGCCAGCGGGCCGTGCTTGAGTTCGCCGGCCGCGTAGGCCTCGGCGTGGATGTAGCTGATCTCCTTGAGCTTCAGCGCCCCTTCCATGGCGATCGGATACTGATCGCCGCGCCCGAGGAACAGGCTGTGGTGCTTGTCCGCGAAATCCTCGGCCAGCACCTGGATGGCACCGTCCAGCCCGATGACCTGCTCCAGCTTCGCCGGCAGCGACAGCAGCGACTGAGCGATACCGCGTGCGCGCGCCTCGTCCAGCCCGTTGTGCCGACCGACCGCGGCGGCCAGCATCAGCAACCCGGCCAGTTGCACCGTGAACGCCTTGGTGGACGCCACGCCGATCTCCACGCCCGCCTTCATCAGGTAGGCCATGTCCGACTCGCGAACCAGGGAGGAACCCGGCGCGTTGCAGATCGTCAGGCTGGTCATGTAGCCCTGCGCCTGCGCCAGGCGCAGGGCGGCGAGCGTGTCGGCGGTCTCGCCGGACTGCGAGATCGTGACCAGCAGGCTGTTCGGGCGCACCACGCTCTCCCGGTAGCGGTACTCGGAGGCGATCTCGACATTGCAGGTCACGCCACCGAAGCTTTCGAACCAGTAGCGTGCGGTCATGCCGGCGTGATAGCTGGTGCCGCAGGCGATGATCTGCACGTGCTCGACCCGCGCCAGCAGTTCGCCGGCCCCCGCACCGAACGCCTCGTCCGCGACCAGCCCGTCCACGATCCGCCCGTCGAGCGTGCGCTGGATGGCGATCGGTTGCTCGTGAATCTCCTTTTCCATGTAGTGCCGGAAGCGCCCCTTGTCCGAGGCGTCCTGCGAAAACGTCGCCTCCTCGACCGCGCGTTCGACCGGCTCGCCGTGGCGATCCAGCACGCTGACGCCGTGGCGGGTGATCTCGGCCACATCTCCCTCTTCGAGCATCGAGAAGCGACGCGTGACACGCAGCAGCGCCAGCTGGTCCGAGGCGATGAAGGTCTCGCCGATGCCGTGGCCGATCACGAACGGGCTGCCGGAACGGGCCCCGACCAGTCGATCCGGCTGCTCGCGATCCATGATCACCATGCCGTAGGCCCCTTCGAGCTGGCGCGCCGCGCTCTGCACGGCCCCGAGTAGGGAATTCGCGCCCTTCAGTTCCTGATCGACCAGGTGCGCGATCACCTCGGTATCGGTATCGGTGACGAAGACGTAGCCATCGGCACTCAGCCGCTCGCGCAGCGGTGCGTGGTTCTCGATGATGCCGTTGTGCACCACCGCGATCCGTTCGCCCGACACGTGCGGATGGGCGTTGTTCTCGTTGGGCGCGCCATGCGTCGCCCAGCGGGTGTGCGCGATGCCGATGCCACCGGGCAGCCCGTGCTGCTCGACCGCCTCGACCAGTTCACGCACCTTGCCCACGCGCCGGATGCGACGCATCTCGCCGTCGGGCGCGATCGTGGCGATGCCCGCTGAGTCGTATCCACGGTACTCCAGGCTTTGCAGCCCGAGCAGCAGGATGTCCGCTATGTCGCGTTGCGCTACCGCGCCGACGATGCCGCACATGAGGGAAGGTTCTCGTGACTGTCGTGTCGGGAGCGATGCGCGCCCCGGAACTCAGGAAGGTTTCTTGACCGGTCGCACCCAGCCGTCCAGCTGCGTCTGTCGGGAGCGGCCGAGCACCAGCGTGCCCGCGTCCACGTCACGGGTGACGGTGGATCCGGCACCGATCGTCGCGCCGTGCCCGATCGATACCGGTGCCACCAGCGCGCTGTTGGAGCCGACGAACACCGCATCCCCGATCGTGGTGCGATGCTTGTCGACGCCGTCGTAGTTGCAGGTGATGGTACCGGCACCGACATTCACATCGCGGCCCAGCAGCGCATCGCCGACGTAGGACAGGTGATTGATCTTGCTGCCGGGCCCCACCTGCGTGTTCTTGGTCTCGACGAAGTTGCCCACCCGCGCACCCTCGAGCAATACCGTGCCCGGACGCAGGCGCGCGTACGGGCCGACCGAGCACCCCTCCCCCAGGTCGGCCTGTTCGAGCGTGCTGTGCGCGTGCACCCGCGTGCCCCGGGCGATCACGCTGTCTCGAACCACGCAGTTCGGGCCTATCATCACATCGTCTCCGAGCCGGCAATCACCCTCGAACACGCAGTTCACGTCGATCAGGCAGTCGGTACCGGTCGTCAGCGTACCGCGCACGTCCAGGCGCGCCGGGTCGGCGAGCGTGGCCCCGCCCTCCATCAGCCGTGTCGCGATGTCCCGCTGGTGCAGTCGTTCCAGACGCGCCAGCTGCGCGCGGCTGTTCACGCCGTCCACCTCGTGATCGTGCGTCGGGTGGACCGCCACCACGCGCAGTCCATCGCTCACCGCCAGTCCGATGATATCGGTCAGGTAGTACTCGTTCTGAGCGTTGTCGTCGTCGATGCGCGACAGCAGATCGGCCAGCCGGGCGCCGCGTATGCTGATGACCCCGGCGTTCACCTCGGTCACCGCCCGCTGCGCCTCGTCGGCATCCTTCTGCTCGATCACGCCCGTGATCTCGCCGTCGCTGCGCAGGATTCGCCCGTACCCGGTCGGATCGTCCATGACCAGCGTGAGCAGCCCCACCGTGTCCTCGTTGCAGACCTCCAGCAGGCGTCGGAACGTCTCGACCGAGGTGAGCGGCACGTCACCGTAGGTGATCAGTACCGTGTCGGCGTCGCCGACGGTCGGCAACGCTTCCCGCACGGCGTGACCGGTGCCCAGTTGCTCGCGTTGTTCGACCCAATCGAGCGCCAGCGCATCGAACCGGGCATCGACCGCGGCACGCACCGCGGCCGCGCCGTGGCCCACGACCACCGAGATGCCGGCCGGATGGAGCCGGGCGGCGGTATCGAGCGCGTGCAGAAGCAGGGGCTTGCCGGCCAGCGCGTGCAGGACCTTGGGCAACGCGGACTGCATGCGGGTGCCCTTGCCGGCAGCCAGGACGACGACTCGAAGGGGAGACATGAGAGAGGGCCGAGGAGAAAGGGTCGATTATCACACGCACCTTTCGCGCCTGCCGGCGGGCGAGGCAGGCCCGATTACCTCGTCGGGCCGGCAGGCCGTCCGCAACCGATGCCCGGAAGCCGAACGATGCGGACCGGACGCCCCTCGATGGCGACCGACCCGCCTGCACGTCATGGATCAGAGGTTACGACGCAGCTTCTTGGCCAGTTGCAACTGAGCGGAGGCTTCGGCCAGCGACTGCTGCACCGCAGCGTAGTCGACCGGCTCGTCACCCGCGTTCTTCGCGTTCAACAGGGCCGCGGTCGCCTCGTCGCGCGCCTTCTCGGCCGCCGCCTCGTCGATGTCGCCGGCCCGCATGGCGGTGTCGGCCAGAATCGTCACCACGTAGGGCTGCACCTCGAGGATGCCGCCGGAGACGAAGATGTCCAGGTCGTCCTGACCTTCGGGCGTGGTGACCCGTACCTCGCCGGCACGCAGCGGAG
>Ga0115029_1002399_pt1 | contig 11109 bp, 7 predicted proteins | sample SidtaG_3_FD_87297 | JGI IMG/M metagenome (GOLD analysis project Ga0115029, IMG submission 87297) | Marine algal microbial communities from Sidmouth, United Kingdom - Sidmouth_Asex1 metaG | ecosystem: Host-associated > Algae > Red algae > Unclassified | place: Sidmouth, United Kingdom | collected...
GAGCGACTCGCCCACCACCTCGACGCGTTCATCGAGGGTGGGCCGGTCGGGGGTCTTCTTGTCGGCCCCGGCGCGGCTGATGGCCATGACGAGCGCATCGAGCCGGTACTCGACGCAAGCCGCCCGGACGATCTCGAGGTGGGCGATCGTCGGGGGGTTGAACGTCCCCGGAAACACCCCTGTGCCAGCCACAGACCGAGGCTAGCGAGGTGCGGCCAGAGCTCACCCGGTCCCGTCGGAGGGAGCGTCGCCGCCGAGATCGAACAGCAGGGCGATCAGGGGAATCGCCACGCCGACCGCCAGGAGCTGGGCCAACACGAATGCCGGAGCGGAGGCGGGATCGATCCCCGCGAAAGTGTCGGAGAAGGTCCGGGCGATGGTCACCGCCGGGTTGGCGAAGCTCGTCGACGCCGTGAACCAATAGGCACCGCCGATGTAACCGGCCACCACCCAGGCGACCTGATCGGCTCGGCCAGCTGCGACCGAACCCCAGATGACGAGCAACAGACCCAGCGTGGCCACCACCTCGGCGAGCAGGATCCCGTTCCCGGCACGCTCGGTGGTCGACCACGAGATCGGAGCGAGATCGAACATGAGGTTGGCCAGCACCACCCCACCGATGGCGCCGACGGTCTGGGCTGTCGCATACACACCGAGCACGTTCAATGTGATCTCACGCCGAGCCGCCGCCACGAGGCTCACCGCCGGATTCAGGTGGGCGCCCGACACCGGACCGAGCGAGGTGATGAGTGCGCCGAGCACACCCGCCGTGGCCGCTGAGTTCGCCAAGAGCTGGATGCCGACGTCGTCGGACAATCGGGATGCCATGATCCCGGATCCGACGACGCCGGCCAGCAGGAAGATCGAACCGACCATCTCGGCGACCGCTCGCGCCAACAAGCTCGGGACCCTCGGAATCTCTTCCGAGGGTGCTCCGGCATCGCTGTGGGCCGATCTCAGCAAGGGGTCATGGCCAGCTACTCAGGCGTCGACTCTGAGACCTGAGCTCAGTCGCTCGACAGTCTCTATGTACTCCTCGACCATGTCCATGATCACCTCTGAACTCTTGCGCATCTTGTCGAGGCGACCGATCACCTGGCCGCACGGATTGAAGTTCACGTTCACCGCCTGCTCAGGGTACTTGTGACCGCGAACAACGTTGTCGATACATGCCATCATCTGCATCGGCATACCGAGCGGTTCAGGCGTGTCGTCTTGTTCCCAAGCCTCGGTCCAGTCGTTCTTGAGCATGCGACACGGCTTTCCGGTCCACGACCGGGACCGCACGGTGTCGCGGCTGCCGGCCGACAGATAGGACTGCATCTGGCCAGGAGGGATGTCGGCCTCTTCGACGGTGAGCCAGAGCGAGCCGGTCCACACGCCTTGGGCTCCGGCGGCCATCGCCATCGCCATCTGGCGGCCCGACCCGATACCGCCGGCAGCGAGCATGGGGTGACCGTCGAGGGCGTCGATCACCTCGGGCCACAGCACGGTCGAACCCACCTCGCCGGTGTGCCCTCCGCCCTCGGTTCCCTGGGCGATCACGTAGTCGATACCGGCTTCCTTGTGGCCGAGCGCCTGCTTGACCGAACCACACAGTGCGGCCACTTTGCGGCCGGCACCCTGGATGTCGGCCACGATGTCGGCCGGTGGGGTGCCGAGTGCGTTGGCGATCATGACCATGTTGTCGTACTCGAGGGCGATCTCGACCTGGGGCCCGGCGGTGGCCTTGGTCCAGCCGAGCAGCTCGGCGTGCTGCTCTTCCTCGGTGAGGTCGGGCACGCCGGCCTCTTCGAAGAGGCGAGCAGCGAACCGGCGGTGATCATCGGGCACCATGCCCGCGAGATCCGCTGCGAGTGCCTCGGCATCGTCGTTGCCCATGCCCTCGTACTTGGCGGGAATGACGATGTCGACGCCGAACGGCTTGTCGCAGTTGTCCTTCATCCACTCGAGTTCGGTCCTGAGTTCCTCGGGGGAGAAACCGACCGCTCCGAGCACGCCGAGCCCACCGGCCTTGGACACCGCAGCGGCCACGTCGCGGCAATGGGTGAAAGCGAAGATGGGGAACTCGATGCCGAGCTCATCACAAATGGGTGTACGCACGCTCTACTCCTGGTTGTCTGCTGAGTCGCTGAAAAGAATGGTGAGGGGACTCACCGGCTGGGGGTGAACTCGATCGGCATGGTGTTGATGCCCGCGATGAAGTTGGACCGCATCCTCATGGGTTCGGCCGCGAGGGTCGCATCGGGAATGCGGCAGGTGAACTCGCGCATCATCTCGGAGATCTCGAGACGGGCGAGGTTGGCTCCGAGGCAGAAGTGCACTCCCCCGCCGCCGAAGGTGAGGTGGTCGTTGGGGTCCCGCCGGATGTCGAACCCGTGGGGATCGTCGAACACCTCGGGGTCACGGTTGCCGGCCATGTAGTAGGTGACCACCTTGTCGCCCTCGGCGATCGCCTGGCCCCCGAGCTCGGTGTCGCAGGTGGCGGTCCGGCGGAAGTTGTGGATCGAGGTCCCGTAGCGGAGGAACTCCTCGGTAGCGGTGCGCCACAGTCCTTCGTCGTCGGGGTTGGCGATCAGCTCGGCCTTGACCTCGGGGCGTTCATGGAGGGCGAGGAAGGAGTGACTGAGCAGATTTCGTGTGGTCTCGTTGCCGGCCACGCAGAGGATCACGAAGAACATGTTGAGTTCTTCGCTGGTCAGGCGCTCACCGTCCACCTCTGCGTGCACGAGGGTCGAGAGGATGTCGTCGAGCGGTCGCTCCCGACGCTCGGCTGCGAGCTGGTCGCAGTAGGCGTAGATCTGGGCTGCCGCCAGCTCTCCGTCCTCGACGGAGTTCTGGAAGAAGGGGTCGTCGAAGCCGACCATGGTGTTGGTCCACTCGACGATCAAGCCGCGATCCTCGGCCGGCACGCCCAACATGTCGCAGATGACCTGGGCGGGCATCTCGGTCGCAACGTGCTCGACGAAGTCGATCTCACCCTTCTCGCACACCCCATCGACGATGGAGGTGGCGCGCTCGGCCACCTTGTCGTGCAAGGAGCGGATCATCCGAGGGGTGAAGCCCCGATTGACCAGCTTGCGGTAGCGGTGATGACGGGGCGGGTCCATGGAGAGCAGGGTCATGCGCATGACCTCGAGCCCGGCGGGATCGGGATCGAGGATGAACGAGCCCTGTCGTTCCATCGAGTAGGTCTCCCAGTCGTGGGAGACGGCCTTGATGTCGGCGTGGCGGGTCACCGCCCAGAAGCCGGGCTCGCCCTCGAGTGGATGTTCGTGCCAGAACACCGGGGCGTTGAGCCGGAGATGATCGAGTTGATCGTGGGGTACCCCCTTCTGCCAGGTGTCTTCGAGGAGATCGATCGTGGTGGGATCGAAGGTGGTGGGATCAAAGGTGGCGCTGCCGGTCACTTGATTCCTTTCGTCGGGTTGACCGAGGGCGGCGTTGCACCCCGGTCGTGGGCGAGGCCGATGAGGGTGGCGAGCCCATCGATGGCCAGCTTGTCGGGGACGACCGCTGGGTCGATTCGTCGCTGCATCTCGAGTCCGAACAGGAGGCCGAGCACCAGGGTGCTGGTATCGATCACCGATGCCGGTGGTTCGATCTCGCCTGCCTCACCCCATTGGGCGAGGGCCAAGCCGATGCCGGTGCGAGCACTCGCATAGCGCCCTGCCAGGGCATCGGATGACTCGGGGTTGCGGGCGGCGTAGAGCCAGATCTCGTGTTCGAGGAGCATCCAGGCATCTGCTCGGTCACCGTCGCCGCTGAACAGGCCGCGCCAGATCAGGGCGAGACGTTCCTCGATCGGCGCCGAGTCGAGCTGGGTGGTCAACTCGGCGGTGGTGGTGTCGGCCCAGAGTTCGAGCAGGGCTCGCAAGAGGCCGTCGCGGCCGCCGAAGTGGGCGTACACCGCGCCACTGGTTCGGTCCGCAGCGTCGGCGACCGCATCGATCGACACCGCGTGGAAGCCCTTGCGGGCGAACAGATCCGACGCAGCATCGAGCAGACGTCGCCTCGTCTCCGCCTTTCGCTCCGAGTGGGTGGCCACGGTCACACCCTAGGCCGTTTGGATAGAGCTTCCAATATATGTGGGTGCAGTGCTGGTGAGGCGGACTAACCCGCCTGACCCCGGCCGATCAGTTCCAGATCGAACGAGAGGTCTTTGGAGCCGCGATCGGCCGAGTGCACCTGTACCGAGACGACGTTGGAACCCTCGGCGAGCGCATCGGCCGGCACGTCGAATCGATGCACCTCTCGCTCATCGGCGCCGAAGGAGTACTCCGAGGCAAGGGTGTCGGCATCGAGCGGCCCGGCGGGAAGTTGATCACGCACGAGCTCCACACCGTTGAGGTACACCGCCGCCCCGTCGTCGCGCACCAGCCCGACCTCCAACGATTCGATCGAGGCCCGCTCGGGCACCTCGAAGGAGTGTCGGAACCAATGGGCGAGCCAGCGGGGCTCGCCCTCCTCGACCGGGCTGGCTTCGTCGCCGTCGCCGTATCCGAACTCGGCGGCGGCCTGGGTCCAGCCGCTCGCGGTCAGCTCTGCCGGGCTTCGTGTGCCGGTGAAGTCCTCGAGGTCGGGAGCGTCCGGCCCGGTGGTGGTCCACCACTGCGATTCCCTGGCCACCAGGTCGACCCCGACCGCGAGCGGTGGAGCTTCGTTGGTTCGGCCGGTGGCTTCGAGATCGAACGACAGGTCGCTGTTGGCGGCCCAGATGTTGTGGACACTGACGGCGAGCACGTTCTCGCCGTCCACCATCGCTCCGGCGGGAACCTGGAACTCGACCGGCGTCCGTTCGGCTGCCCCCGACACCCAGGTGGTGGCCTTGGTGGTCGAGGCGAGCGGACCGTCGGGGAGCTGGTGGCGCACGAGTTCGGTGCCGTTCAGGTACACAGCGGCCCCGTCGTCGGCCACCAGGTCGAGCTGGATCGAGTTCGGGATCTCGGCCGGGGCGTCGAAGCGATGCCTGAACTGGTAGCTGGCACGACCCGACTCGAGTTCGGTCGCCTCGTTGCCGTCGCCGAACCCGGCCTCGGTGGTCACCTCGCCCCACGTTGCGTCGTCGAAGCCGGGCCCGTTCCAACCCGTTCCGAGATCGAGTCCGGCGGGGCCGACCAACCACTCTGCTCCGGATGCGACCAGGGGTGCTTCGGGGGCAACCGCACCTTCGGGAATCTCGACCAGGGCGAGGCCCGGAGCACTGATGTTGCCGAAGCCGTCGATGGCCACCAAGGAGTACTCGTAGGTCCGACCAGGTTCCACGTCCACGTCGGCCAGGCCGGTTGCGTCGGCGCCGAGCACGGCGATGATCGTTCCGTCACGGATCACCCGGTAACCCACCACGCCGGTGTCGTCCATCGGTGCGGTCCAGCTCAGATCCACCTGGTTCGCGTCGGCGAAGGCCACCTCGAGCACTGGCGTCGCTGGCGGGGACACGTCGCCGCCTCCGGTGACGCCCACCGCAGCCAGATCGAAGGAGAGGTCGTTGTTGGATGCGTCGAGGTTGTGGACCTCGACCGCCCACACGTTGCGTCCCGCTCTCAGCAATTGGGCGGGCACACGGATCCGGTGGTGCTCCTGCTCGGCTGCACCCCACACACAACACTCGGCACCTGTCTGGATCGTGAGGGGCCCGTCGGGGAGACCGACACGGCCCACCTCGACCCCGTTGAGCTGGACCGCAGCCCCATCGTCGGCGTTCACGAACACGTCCACGGCAACCCAGGCTGCGGGGTCGACCACATCGAACGCAGTCCTGAAGTGGGTGGTGACCGAACCCGTCGCAGTGATGGTCGCCTCGTCGCCGTCGCCGAAACCGAACGGACCAGGCCCGCTCGCCCAGCTGGCGTCGTCGAAGTCGACCTCGGCCCACGCCTCGCCCGGGTCGCTGCCGTCGTCGAGGTAGCGCCACACCGACCCGGCACTCACGAGGCGTGCATCGAGCTGTGAGGCAGGCGTGGTGATCGAGACCGGTTCCGAAGAGGCAGACGATGCCCCCGAGACCTCGGCGGTGATGCGGTAGGTCACCTCCGACGCAGGCGCAGGATCCACATCGACGTAGCGGGTCGTGCCGGTCTGGCCGACGCGCACACCGTCACGCCACACGGCGTAGGTCTCGGCGCCGTCGACGGCCGGCCATTCGAGCATGACGTCGCTGCCGTGGAGGACGGCGGCCGGAGCCGTGGGTGTCGCGGGCGGTGCCGGAGGGCGACACAGGCGTGCGAAGCCACCAGCCCAGTGGGGTGCTGCTCGACCCACCTGGCCCACATCGCCTCCCACCCAGAGGCAATCGTTGGAGTCCATCTCGAGGGCCCAGGGGCCGTCGCCGCGCACCATGAAGATCTCGGGTTGGAACTCGTCGACCACGTCGAAGTCACCGTCGAGGGTGTGGGCGGCGACCCAGTTCACGTCGTGTGAGACCGCACCGGGCGATGGTCGGGGCCAGCTGTAGCTGGGATGCCACTGGGCCTGGTAGCAGTGGCACGAGTCGTAGACCCAGCCTCCGTCGGCGTCGACGAGGATGTCCTGGCCGTCTCCTCCGCTCACCCGCGTGGTGCCCGACTGACGTTCGTAGCTCGTCGCGTCGTTCTGGAAGATGTAGTGCTGCGAGCCGGTGTAGAAGAGGTGCTCACCGTGGATGGCGATGCCCTGGACGTGCCCGCTCGACGGATGGGTCAGCTCGTGTCGCAAGCCAGGCACCACGGCGCCGGTGGCACCGTCGACCGCAGCGATCCAATCGGTGTCGGGTTCTCCCCCGATACTGGAGAAGAAGCCGCCGAGCACCACTCGGTTTCGTTCGGTGTCCACCGCGAGGTCCCACACGCCCCGGCTCATCACCTCGGGACGCCAGCCAGGGTCGACTCGACCGTTGGCGTCGGTCCGCATTGCCTTGAACAGCTGGGTTGGCGCCCCGCCGTCGAGGGGCACGTGGTGGCTGAAGTTGCCCGCCACGTAGAGCTGGTCGCCAGCGGTCTCGATCGCCCGGACGACGGGACGCTCACCCGACCAGGGTCGATCCACGCCGCCCACCCAGCCGTCGGCCAGCTGACATGTGGCGGGATCGAGAGCGGTCAGGCCACCGGTTCCAGCTTGACCGTCGAGCGAGGTGAACTCGCCGCCGACCACCAGGCGTCCCCCGATCTCACCCAGTGCGTACACCGGTGCATCCAAGGTGGGTCGACAGGAGTCGATGAAGTCGCCGGTGTTGACATCGAAGGCGGCGAGGAAGTTCTGGGCCGTGCCCTCGTCGACCTCGGCCGGTCCGGTTCGGATGCGGTTGAACATCCCGCCGACGAACATGCGCTCGCCCACCTGCTCCAAGGCGAAGACCTCGAGCCGCAGGTTGGTGGTCGGTTCGAGTTCGAGTTCGAACCGATCCTTCACCGGGTCGGTGATCACACCGGTCACGCCGAAGGGCAGCACGTCGGGGACGTTGGACACCAGGGTGCCCCCACCGACCGCCTCGATCGGACGGTCGCCTCCAGCAGGCTCGTTCCGGTCGATCGGCACCGGTTCCTGGGCCGGAGTGGCCGACGCCGGGGCGCCCGACACGCTCGCCAGGAGTGCGGCGAACAGGGCAGCGACGACCAGGGCGGGGCCGACCCGCTTGGTCCATCCGAGGATCCAGGATGCACTCATCGTTCGTAGCCGAGATCGATGCATTCCCCAAGAGCGCCCTCGATGGCCTCCGGTGTGACTTCGCCGGCGGAGTCGGGCAGGCCTTCGACTCCAGCGATCACGGTCGAGGTCGAGGTCCCGTCGAGGCGCTGACGAGCCCGTTCGAGGTGCCCGAGCGAGTCGTTGCCATCACCGCGTTCGGCGGCGACGAGCGCCAACTCGAGGTCGGCGCAGACCAGACCGGCGCCTCGATCGAAGCCGACTGGCGGGAGCGGATCATCGCTGCCCGCCTGTTCCACCTGCTCGTCGATCGAGCTCGGTCCATCGGCGGGGAGCTGCTGGGACTGGATCTCGTCGGCCTCTTCCGCTGTGGCGGGCAGCACCACCTGTGCCGCGTCGAGACCGGGTACCGCGACGTCCTCCGGAAGAGGAACGCCCAGCGCCGCAACACCGGGCGTCGGACGCGCACCGACCGTGCCGTCGTTAGGTGAGCGGTTGCCGCTGCCTTGTTCACCGCCGCCTTGTTGGCCACGGCCATCAGCGGTGGCACCGGGCCGGGAGTCGGAGCGTTCGGTGTCGACTCCCCCGCCGGCGTTCTCGTCGGCCCCGAGGCTGCAGGAGCCGAGGAGCCCGGCCATGACCAGAGCAGCCACCAGGGGTCGGATACGTCGTGTCATCTCGGACTCCGCGCTCGATCGGTGGCGTGCGACGAACTGCGCCGCTACGCCGGTCTCCAACCATCGGCGAGAAGCCCTCGATGTGATGGGGCGCCACCTACCTTGGGGCGGCCAGCCCACGCGGCGAGGCTGTTGGCCTCACTCGGGTGTGGGTCACCAGGTGCCGGTCCGCAACAGCAGCGGGCTCCGCCGTGATGCCGACCGCGAGGCAGCGCGAGCGGCGAGCCAGCCGAGAAGGGTCGCAACCCCGACCAGGCCGAGCAGATGGAGCCAGGGCAGCGCCACCATGGTCACACCGCTGAAGGCGAACGCCCGCGCCAAGGCGCTCGCCAAGCCAGCGCCCACCAAAGCGCCGGCGCAGGCCCCGGCGAGGGCGATCGCAGCGACCTCCCAGGTGACCATCGAGCTGAGCTGGGCCCTCGTCATCCCCAAGCTCCGGAGCGTCCCCAGTTCGGTCGAACGGTCGACCACGGCGAGGCGCACGGTGTTGGCGATCCCGAGCATGGCAACCAGGTAGGCCAGCACGACCAAGGCCGCCATCGAGCCGAGCAGGCCGTCGAGGGTGTTGACCCTCGACCCCAACACATCCTTCGGTGTACCGAGCCGGTCGGCGCCGCCGGCACTCGCGATCGTCTCGAGTTCTCGCTGGGCGACTTCGGGATCCGCACCGTCGGCGAGATCGATCAGAGCGAACACATCGGAGGTCCCCGGTGCCTGCTCTGCCACCAGGTTGCGATCCATGACGATCGATCCGATGAGTGCGTTCTCGGTGGTGAAGATCCCGGTGACCTCGAGCGCGAGGCCGAACTGGTTGGTGAAGTTGACGTTGGGGCGGTCGCCCAGACCGACACCGAGCTCACCGGCAAGCTCGTCGGAGATGACGATTCCTCCCCCCGACAGGCGTTCGTTGCCCGACACCTCGCCCAGGTCGAGGAGGCGGTCGAGCGAGCCCGGTTCCACTCCCGATCCGTAGATCAGGCCCGAATCGACCTCCACCGCCGTCGTACGCCACCCCGACACCCGTTCCACCAGGGGCGATGCCACAAGCTGTTCGAGCAGCTCCGGACTGAGTCCTCCGGCCCCGAACGTCCCCGAGTCGACCACGAGATCGGCAGAGACCACCGCCTCGACCTCGGCGTCGATCGCGCTCAGCACGCTCCATCTCAAGGTGAGGAGAAAGGCGAGCAGGAACACCACCAGGACGACAGCGGCCCCGGTCGCCCCGCTTCGGCCCGAACGCCCGAGGAGATGGGCTCTGGCCAAGGTGAGCCCGGGGCGAGCCTGGCCAGCCATCCCACCGAGCATTGCTGCCGACAGTCGAGGAAGACTGCGGGTCACCGCCACCAGGCAGATCATCGACGCCGCGATGCCCAGACCCAGACTGAACAAGAGCGGCATTTCCACAAGGCTCAGGCCAGCGAGAACCACCACGCCGGTCGCGAAGGTGATCAGCCCCAGAGGCCCTCGAGCCGGGGTTCCCGACGCCACGCCGGTGATCTGGGGCACGGGCGCCAGCCCCGCAGCGGCTCGAGCTGGTCGCCAAGCGGCTGCGAGCGTGATCAAGAGACCGAACAAGGTTGCGAGAGCCAGCAGGGCGAAGGGGAACTGCCCGGGCGGCGGCGGCTCGAGGCCGGCCCGACCGAGCGCCGCTCCCACTGCGTTGGCCAACACCAAGCCGCCGAGGGCCCCCGCGAGCGACGCAGCGAGGCCGACGAGGCCAGCCTCGATCAGCCCGATCGTCATGACCTGCCGGGGCGAGGCTCCCACCGCTCTCAACAGGGCGTGAGCGCTGCGTCGGTGTTCGAACACCACAGCGAAGGTCGATCCGAGAGTGGCGCCGGCGGTGAGGAGCGCCACGGTCGCCAACGAATACAACAAGACCTTGACGATGCCGACGCTGCGGGAGGTCTCGGTGCCCCTGAACTCGATGAACTCGGCGCGGTCGAGCACGTCGATACCGCCCGGCGAGAAGGCCCCGGTGGTCAGCGCCGCGTCGAGCAGGGCTTCCGCCCGTTCGGGTTCGAACCCCTCTTCGAGATCGACCGAGACGAAGCTCATGCCGTCGGATCTACCGAGGAGCCGACCGGCGTGAGTGGGGTCGAACATGGCGAGGCTGGTGAGGCCCGGCAGCGTGAACCCTCCCCTGAGTTCCACGATGCCCACCAGTTCCATGGACTCGGTGCCCGTGGCGGGGAACAGGATCGGTACCCGGTCGCCGACTCGATATCCACCGACCCCAGCGCTGCGCCGATCGATGACCACCTCGTCCGGGCCGCTCGGCGCCCGACCCGGACCCACGAACTCATAAGGGTTGGAGGCCGCTTCGGTGGGCCAATCTGCGCCGAGCGGTGCACTGGTCGGGCCGAGCGCCACCACGGGTGCTCCATCGGTCGTGGCGATCATGGCGATCGACTCGATCCGCTCCTCGGCGCTGACCACCCCCTCGACCGCAGCCACCCGATCGTCGGTGGTCAAGCCGACCAAGGAGCGGATGGGTACCAGCGGCAGCTTGAGATCGATGTCGCCCACCACAAACAGTTCGGCGTCGGCGGCCTCGGCATCCCCGGTGTCTTGGATCCTCTGGTCGTACCTCTGGAGGATCCACACCGCCGAGGTCATGAAGGCAACCGCAGAGGCAACCGCCACCGCAGCGAGCGGCACCCGACCCCGATCCGCAACGAGGGCCCGGATGCCCAACATGGTCCATGAACCGATCGACCCGGATTCAGCCGGCACGGTGCCGGACCGCACTGCTTCCGGCGACGGTGCCTCCAAGGGCAGTGCTTCCGACGGTGGTGCGGCCACCGACGGC
>Ga0115029_1002401_pt1 | contig 11106 bp, 16 predicted proteins | sample SidtaG_3_FD_87297 | JGI IMG/M metagenome (GOLD analysis project Ga0115029, IMG submission 87297) | Marine algal microbial communities from Sidmouth, United Kingdom - Sidmouth_Asex1 metaG | ecosystem: Host-associated > Algae > Red algae > Unclassified | place: Sidmouth, United Kingdom | collected...
GGGGATGAGCGCCGGCCGCCTTTTGCGCCTTTCGCGGCCGGTGGCGGCGGTGGTTGGAGCCTCTCCCGCACCCCCCACAAGAGACCCCGGGGGATTCCTGTGAGACCAGGCCACCGCCAACCAATAATACTGCTGGAAAAGCATAGCTGCACGAGCGGAACAATATGGACACGGCTCGTATCCAATAAAAATCGTTAAAAAACACAACGTCCCAGGGCAGCAACACTGTCCGCGTCAGGGTCTCTAGTACTCTCACCGCCGGGTGGCACCCGCCAATCAGAGGCCGATTTCACAGGAAAACCTGCTGGCGATGCGCGCAAAGCCTTGCACCTGGATCGAAAACGGCCGCGAAGACGAGGCAGATGTCGGCCTCAGGCTCTGTTGCTGACAGTGATGTCGTCTGAGTAGCTTTTGAGTGTGGCCGTTCCCACAGATGTCAAAAAGTTGTCTATCAGTGCACACCTTGCCTGGGACTTGGCCGCACGCACATCATTCTCATTGTCTTGGTCGCGTCCGGGCCTGCCCCGAGAAATTTATTGTTTCGCCAGATCGCCGACCTGCCACTCCAAGCTGTAGGACGCGAATCAGCTGAGTCGCCAATAAGTGTCGCCCTCGAATCGCCACGAAGTATCCAGGAAAGCGCGTGGGCAGGACCGCCAACGATGGGGACGTGGTGGCGGCGAGGTTCGAAACGCCGACGGCGACCGGTCGTCGACCATTGAACGTCACTCAGGGACTCGTCACACATTCTCGCTGGAACTGCACCACCGCATTCTAAATCCAAACCAAAAAAGTCTGCAATCCGATTCCGTTAGGCGTTCAGGGACATGAACTGGCACACACTTTGCTGCGATCTCAAATCACACTGAGGTGGAATTACCAGCGCAGCCGCTCAACCTTGAGTCTGTCTCCGAGACGACGAGATCAACCGTCGCTGGTCTCGGGTGCGTAACGAGCCGCTACTCAACCAAGTTGGCAGGTTGTCCGGCCCATGCAGCACTTTCTGGTAGTGTGAAGCGCGAAGAAGATAAGTGGATGGGTTGGTGTACCTGGATGGCAGTCTTGGGCCAACTAGGACCGCCTGATTTATGCCACGCGACCCCTCTGCCAGTCGCAGGGAAGACCCTCTCCCAGGGCCTCCCCAAGCGCTGCCACTCTCCGCGTGTGCAGGGCCTGCGGCGCACCTCCCAAAGCGGAGCATGCGCCGCCGCCGTTCTAAGCCGCCCACCGTCGCAGAATCCAGTCACCACGCGACTAAAAAATCTCCCTGAGCTCACCACAAGAATGAAGGGGGGGGGCTCACCGAGAGATACACAAATCGAGTACAAGCAAGTACAAGTCATACACAAATGAAATACAGACAAGTACATGAGCTTGAGTCACCATGTGCCCCATGTAATTACAGTTCCAATGGAGTTCCCGAGCAGAGATCAACACTGCCCCCATTACATTGGAGTCAATGTAAGTCCACTGGAACGGGCAGTATTGATGCCGTCCCGATCACTCCGCGCGAATTTTATAGTGGTCGGTAACGAAGCCTTCCACTGAAGAAACACGCCGTTAGAGAAAACAAATGAAGCCCCAGAGTCGACCACTGCCGAGTCAGACAGCAACATGAAGCACCCCAGCCGACCGTCCGGCCATCACAACCGGCCAGAAGCGCCGCGAAGCCGATGCCAAACGCAAAGCGTACGCGGCCTCTCGCCTTGGTCGCTCCTCCACAGACCTCCGCCGACCACGGAGGGGCTCAGCCCGTAGGCCTGGGGTTGGCGTAGCGCCAAGCCCCGAGGTGCCAAGATCCACGCCAATGCGGATGACTCTCCGAAACAGGATGAGCGCCGGGGCCGGCAGCGGCTTTGTCAGCCCATCTTCCGGCATGTCCACGCCAGGGAGGAAGTAGAACGTCACCTCCCCGCGCGCTTCGGAGTCACGCACCATGTGGTACGCGACGTCTTCGTGTTTGGTACGCCCCGTGGCTTCCATGTTTTTGACCAAGGTGAGGCAGGCCTGTTTGTCTCCCGCCATCGGCACGGCCCTGCCATCAACCGCGAGCGCTGACAGCAGCTTGCGTACCCACAGCGCCTTCTTTGCCGCCATCACGGCAGCAACGTACTCCGCTTCGGCCGTCGACGTTGCCACCGTCGTCTTGCGCTTTCTTGCCCACGCGATGGGCCCGCCATTGAGGGTGAAGACGAAGCCTGTCGTCGATCGACGGCCATCAATGTCGCCCAACCAGTCGGCGTCTACAAACCCGTGCCGCGGCTCGCTGCCGCCGTACACCACTCCAAGGCGTGTTGTTCCGCGCAGGATGGGTGGTACGTCCTTTGCCGCGCGCATGTGGTCCTGCTCAGGGCAGGACATGATCCGTGAAAGCACCTCCACGGTAAAGGCAATGTCCGGCCTTGTCGTGGTGGACAGAAAGAGAAGGGAGCCGAACGACTCGGCGTACCGTTTACCCTCCGGCAGCAGGTCCTCGCCCGTCCTGGTCAGATTGACCCCTGACGCCATCAGCGCCTTGCTTGGCGTGGAGATCTCCATCCCAAACGCATCAAGCAGCGTCGCCGTGTGCCCCGTGTTGCTCAGAGTCAGCGTTTTCGCCGCACGGTCACGCATGACCTTAATGCCAATGAAGTCGTTGACTTACCCCATGTCTCGTAGTTAAAACTTCGCCGCCACGGAGCGCTTGACAGTGGCAACTCCAGCCAGCTTCTCGCCCGCCACGTTATGGACGTCGACGTACACGAGAATGAAGACGCGCCCGTGCACAGGGTGGCGCCACTCGTAGAGGCACGGGTCAACCTTGGACCGCACTGCACCGATCTCTTTGAGCTCCTTGTCGAGCTTGATGCCCCACAGCCGTTCAGCCTACTTTGTCCCGTAGAGCGCCAGGTTAAGCCGACAAATCTCCTCCACGCCCTCCGGCTTGACACCATCGGGGATTTTGATGTACATCTCTTTATTCATCTTGGCGTTAAGGAAGGCTGCCTTGAAGTCGAGATGGTGAACCTCCCAGCCCGTGGCTGCACCCACAGCAAAGAGGGCCCGTGTGGTAGCCGCGCTGGGCACCGAAGCCCACATCTCGTCGAAGTCCTGCCCCGCTCCTTGGTTGAAGCCTTGGGCCACGAGTTGGGCCTTGTAGCTCGTCATCATGACCTCGGCGTAGTGCTTGATGTCGAACAAGATACGTGTCTTGATGGCCTTGTGCTCCTTGTTGTTCATTTTAATCTTGGAACAGGTGCCAAGCTCCTTGCGTGCTGCCACCTACTCCTTGATGGCCTGTTTCCACCGCGGCCAATCCGAAAGAACACGCGCTTCCTTCTCGATTGCCGGGGGCTTGTGCATGTCTCAGTCCGACTCAGCCGCACTCTTAGTTCCGCTTGCCAGGAACGCCTTCGGCGCCTTCTCCCACCATGTTACCTTGGACGTTGGCTTTCGCTTTGAGCGGCGCGGCCCAGGTGCGGGGCTGTCACAGGAGGCAGGTCCTTGACCGCCCGCCGGTGTCGAGCCATCGGGGACCACCTCGACGTCCCCCACTCTATCTTCAGCAATGGAGACAGGACCAGTTTTGTCGTCGCTGTCATAGGTGTCTGCAGGGGCGTACTCGTCTTCTCGCCCGCGTTCAGCGTCGAGAATGTCCGTTGCCCCTTCCGTGGCGTCATGATTGTCTCCGTCATAGTCCGCCGTCAGCCGGGGACCAGCGCTTGACGCGACTGCCGACGCCTCGACCTTAGCCAAGTCCTCTTCGATCAACACGTCTCGTTGTTCGAAGGCTTGGTTCGTCTCATCCTCGAGGAAGCGGTAGGCCTTGCCACCAGCCGTGGAGCCGACCAAGCGGCCGACGTCGGTCCTTGGCTCCAGCTTGCGTTGCTGCTTCTTGAGTGTAAGCGCCCACGCCCGAATCCCCCAATTGCGGAATCCCGCGTCCTCGGGGCGTCGACCCTTTGGGGCCTCCAGCGGTGTCACATCCAGCCCCGGCTTGGGGGACCGGTTGAGCACATGGACGACGGAGGCCAACGCCTCAGCTCTCAGGTCTTTCTATGCTGCGGCATCGAGCAGAGCAGCACGCACGCGATCCATAAGCGTGTGGTTAACTCGCTTTGCTTTGTCGTTCTTCTGTGACTTGTACGGCGCCGTCATCTTCGACGTGATGCTGTTGTCCTCGTACCGTGCCTTGAGGTCGTTGGTGACGTATTCTCTGGCACCGTCATGACAAACGCGCTTGACCTTTACGCCAGTCAGCGTCTCAATCTGCTTGATACGCGTCTTGAGCACCTCCGGTGCCATCCCTTCTTTCTTGATAGGCGTTGCCGTGATGAACCCCATGGAGTCCTCCAGGGCCGTCATCAAGTAGATGGAACCACCCAGCAACTCAGTGAGTGCGCCGCCAATGTCGGTGTGCACCAGCTCGCACTTAGTCGTCGCTGTCGACGAGCAGGAGCTTGGCGCCTGCACCATCTTGCCGTCCACACGCGACACACACACAGTGCCAATGACGCGCTTGGCGTCTGCCACTGTCGACGGCATGCTGTCGAGCACTGTGGCAGCCCACTTGAGATTCTCCAACCCCAATTGGTCGAACCGACGGTGTCACAGCTCCGCCTACCAAGCTATACGCGTGGATGCTGCGATAGCCGACGCTTTGACCGGCTTCACCTTGAGCACATACTGCGTCAGGTCGTTCACCTTGCCGACCACAGACGCCTTGTCGAGCACTCCGCTCGAGCGAACAGCATCCCCGTCGCTAAGGATGTAGCAGGCGCTGTCGACAAACACCACCGCACATCGATTGCGGTCAACCTCCCGAACCAACAGCAGGTTGCTAGCCAGGTCCGGAAAGAGCATAGGCTCTCCGAGTACTATGTGCGTCTTGGTGCTTCCTTTGAAGACGTCCATGAAGACGTGGCAGTGCCCCTTGATGGGCACCTTCTCGCCGTTGGTCAAGACGACCTCGGCCCCGCGTCCCACCGTCCGGTCGGTGAAGCCCTTATCCCCTGTGGCCATGTGGTTAATTGCGCCAGAGTGGAGCACCCAGGTTGATAACCCGTGTGTGCTGCCGTGAGCCTCACTGCTCCCGACATTGCCGGTGGAAGCAGTGTAGGCCAGAGCGGCATCCGATTGAGGCCCGCCGCCGTGGCCGCCTTCACGACCACCACCTCCGGGCTTGCTCTTGCCCTTTGCCTCGTCCGCCCTCTTCTTGTAGCAGTCGCTCTGCATGCGCCCATTCTTGTTGCAGTAGGATCACACGACCGAGTACTTGTCAAGCGACTTCTTGTGCACAGCTGCCGCAACGACTTGTGACTTGACACTGCCAGAGGGCTTGGACGCGCAGACGATGATGCTCCGCTGCTCCACTTGCAGCAGCTTAGCCCCCACGTCCGACATGACGATCTTTGTGTCCTCGTTCTCCAAGACCGTCGTGAGCATTTCGTACTGTGCCGGGAGCCCCGACAAGACACGCAGTGCGAGCGTGTTGTCTTCCACCGGGTCGCCGATCATGGCGGTCTCGTCCCGGATCATCGTGGCGCGCGACGCAAACTTGATGATGTCCTCGTCGTCGCCCTCCTTCAGGCTGCTCAGCTCGTCCATGAGCCGCAGCATCTGCGCCTTGTCACGTGCCTCGAACATGACCTTGAGCACGTCCCACGCCTCCTTGGCCGTGTCAACCGACGTGACCGTGTTGAGATGCACGGCCTTGACCGACATCTGAATGGTCGCCAGCGCCGCCATGTTCATGGTGTCCCACGCTTCGACCACCAGGTCGGACTTTTGGTTGTCCGAACCAGAAGCAGGGCGGTCCGTCACGACGGCCGTCCACAGCTTTTCTTTCTTGACCTGCGAACGCTGATACGCAGCCCACACCGTGTACACGTCGTCCAGCTGCGCGAACCGCGGGCCGCTAAAGCGGCCGTAGTCCGACAAGTTGACGACTGCGGCACAACGAAGCGCCGCACTGATGACATCGACGGCAGTGTCCGCCCGCGCGCCGCCGCAACGCACCGCAACCCGAGTAACGTCGTCGCACCAGCGACCGCAAGAAAGACGACGATGACCACCAGCGAAACCTGGGCCCATAACCTGTGAAGCTGGAGGTAGATAGATGGATGCGTTGGTTTACTTTACTGGCGGTCTTGGGCCAACAAGGACCGCCCGATTAACCCCAGGCGACCCCTCTGCCAGTCGCAGGGAAGACCCGCTCTCAGGGTTGCCCAAAGCACTGCTACTCTCCGCGTGTGCAGGACCTGTGGCGCACCTCGCAAAGTGGAGCATGCGCCTGCGCCGTGCTAAGCCGCCCACCGCCGCAGAATCTAGTCACCTCGCCACGCAAAATCTCCCCGAGCTCACCACAAGAATGGATGGGGGGGCTCACCGAGAGATACACAAATCGAGTACTACCAAGTACAAGTCATACAACACTGAAATACAAAGAAGTACACGAGCTTGAGTCACCATGAGCCCCCGTGTAAGTACAGCTCCAATAAAATTCCCGAGCAGAGCTCAACAGGCGGCAAGTGCTTTTGACGCGTCGCGCGTTTCTGGTCCCATTTAAAAAATCCTGGAAACCAGGGTGGAGACGGCAAGATGCAAGTGCTCCACCCACCTCACATCCCTCTCTGAGCGTGAAAGATGTCGTGTATCCTGTTGAACGTCCCTTATGAAGAACGACCCGATCAAGAACTGCCATTGGCAGACGCATCATAGGTCTCAGGAGGAGTTCTCTATCAACTCGACTGTCCAATGACAAGCCGAGACCGACGCAGCAATCGATGCAAGATGTCTCGGCAGTGAGCTACTGTTTCCACTTTGTGTAAAATAGCCGTCAGTTTGTCCGCCACGGGTCCAGCAATGGAGACAGGCTCTTCCATTTTGTGCCTGTTCTGGCTTCGGCCGGGTTCTTATGGTCGCAAGATTCTGGAAAGGCGTTTCTCCGCTGTTGCGCCCAGTCGCACGACTGCGACGCATTGCCTGGAATCAATCATCTCGAGCTTTCATTGCCAATGGTTCTCGGAATGTTGAGTGGGTCAGTGCACATTGATTCGCTCTTATTGGAATATCTTTGACTTGTCTCATGTGCCAGTCACTGATGATGCCGCTCGAGTGCCGAAGAATTTGTGGAACGACTGTTCATGCCTTTGCGAGGCCAGCAAGGAAACTGTGCGGCTCAACACGCTCATTCAACGCATCACCATGGTCGTGACGCAGTCGTACAACTTGGTTGGGCCGGTCAACGTCAAGGGTGACAACAGCGGCCGCCCCTACTAGGCCAAGAATCCCGTCGAGCACATGCGCACCAAGCATATTGACATTCGCCACCACTTTGTCTGGGATGCGATCACGACGGACGAGGTCATCCTCGAGAACTGCCCAACGGACGAGATGGCGGTAGATCCGATGACAAAGGAGCTCGCCAAGGCCAAGCAGGACAAGCATGTCAAGACGACGGGGATGTGTTGACTTCAAGAACGCGTCGTGAGTACATCCTGACCTGAGGACATTGATGCTTCAAGAAGGCCATTACGGGCGGCATCCGATTCGAGACGCCACCATGTCAGGAGGACCTGCATAACAGCACGTCTTTGACGGAGAACCAACGACGGTCAGTTGTCAGGCGACGTCAAGCAAGAGGGCGTGTTCAAACGTTATGCTCAACGCGACTGTAAGCCCTGCTGCTGTGAAAGCGAAGTTCAAGAATGCTGGTATTGGCCGGGTTTGAACGCCCGACTCCCAGACGAGACCCTAACGTCTCGCCAAATGACAGAGGTGCCGTTCTTACCAGTAGGCAACCCATGCGACTTCCTTGCGGTTTAGTAACCGCTGGTGTATTCAACATTATCACCCGTGCGATTCTGAGTGAAGTGTTCGCGATTTCACATTTTCTGCTCTTGCGCCTGAAATGCTTTGATTTGCGCAGGCTTTCCTTTAATTTCTAATGCTTAAAGTGGTGAGCGTTTCGATTCAGAGTGTGGGCGGGCGCGTGCGCGAGCGAGCTGCGTGGGCTGCGTGGTGAGCTTCAGTAGTCCGTATTGGACTCCTTGGGGTGTGTCCTTGAAGGGAGGAGGGGTGCTTGGGAGAGACATCCAGCGAAGCACGTTCGCACACGCACACACAAGCTGGAGCCACTCGATCACTTCACCGTGGTCTCCCATGTCCCTTTCCCACTGCACTTTCACACGCGTCAGCGGCGGAAGTCCCCGGGGTAACACGAGCATTGGGCGTTGCGGCCCTTGTAGGGAATGGAAGGGCAGTCCCGGTTAGCGGCGGCGATACGGTGGTAGGTGATTCGGACTCCGCGCCCGAGGACCCTGGCCGCACGCCGACCACAGGGGCTCGTTCTCTTCCCGGCACGGGACGGCCTTCTACGCTGGCAGAGTCCCAACGTGGGGGCGGAAGGTTGACGCCTCGCCCCTGAATGGGTAGCGCCCGGACGAGGAGCCGCATTTTGGTCCACCCTGCACGGATGCGGTAGGCAGCTCGTCGAACACCATGGCTGGAGGGAAGGCCGCAGGCCTGAGATCCAGCCACCCCACGTACGCGATGTCCCTAAAGGAGGAGGAGCGATAGCTTCCGGAGTTTTGAAAGGTGTGCGGCGTCACCCCGGAGAACGTGGGCCGGGCAATGTGGCAGTGTGCCCCCCCCACCAGGCCGGCACCAGGCCGACGATGCGTGGCGTGACGGCTGCCGCTCGCGAGCCGGCCCGAAGAGCTGCCAACCCTAGGCCGACCACCCCTGAAAAAGGGTTACGCTCCACCTTGTATTGCATGGGGACAAAGAGCCGCGCCGCGCGCGGGTAACCAGCGGAAGGTGCGAGCTGGTGCAAGGCGCTCAAAACAGGTCACAGGCCCGGCGCAGAGAGAGGGCTCTAAGGGTCACAAACAAGAGCCGACCAAGTGGAAGTCTGCTTGAGGCACGATTTCTGGAGAAATTGTGCTGCTGATAGTGCTTCGCCCCAACAAATGAAAAGTGGCTGTACAGCTGACCGTGGGGAGGCGACAGCCGCGCATCTTGGCCCAGGTCCCTCAGTACTGTCGCGCCGACCTATCACCTGTAAATCAGTCGTCAATCGGGATTGCGGCTTGGTCTTGGGGGACCACGCCAGCGCGGACTACTCATGTCCCACGGGCGAACTGCCAGCATCGAACAACGCGCTGGCGGGGCGGGGGGAAGTGTGGTCTCAGGCACTCTGGTCGGGGTATCATAAGAGCGTCTCCACCAATGGAGCCAAAAGCCAAAGCCAAACGTCACGAGTGCCCAACGTGTGGCCCTGTCACTGGCTCTCCAAACGTCGATCCAAAACAAAGAAGGTCACGTCTCAATATTGGGCTCCCCTGGATGCTCACTATGGGTGGGCCTCTTTTGTGGCCGACAGACCATCCACGAATGCCCGACAAATAATCTCGGTGGATGGCCGATCGCCATATCCCTGTTTGCATGCCACGGGTCACGCTTTCCATTGGCGTAGGTTGGCTCAAAATGGAACCAGGGGATGCCCAAACGGTTGGGGGAGCATCCAAACAGGTTTGTTTGGAGTGGCGCGCCTCCAAACGGACCCGGTTGGACTGGCCCTGCTGTTGAAGATCCAAAACTAGAGCAATCGCGTGTCTTGGACACGAGGTCGATTAGGCGACTAGAATATGTGAGGATGGTCTATTTTTGGACCGTCACACCCTAGTTTTGGATCGCATCCCAGCCACCAATGCCCGTTTGACAAAACCGTGCCACGTTTAGGCGTTTGGGCGTTTGCATCCATTGGCGGAGATGCTCTAAGCAGGGCCGCCGGATCGCTGCTGAAACGACCCGAGGGGCGTGCCTGACGCGAGGCAATCGCGTGCTAAGCCGCCACGCCGTCGCCTCGCGCTCGCGGCCGCCGTCTCTCGGTCGCGTCGTCAGCACGACGCGTGCCGGACCCGAGACACGCTCGGGACCGGCCCGTCCCAAGCAGAGTCGGACACGGTGGGGCACGATCATGCTCACACCTGTTGGTGGGGGGAGAGGGGGTGTCGCGGGGGGCACCACCTCACTCGCAGTTATATGGTGGTGGGCCCTACCCGGGAGTGGGTGTGGCGGGGGGGCATCACCACGCTCGCAGCTGCTGGTGGTGGGCCCGGCCCGGGAGGTGGGGAGGAATCACCACGCTCGCAGCTGCTGGTGGTGGGCCCGGCCCGGGAGGGGATGTGGTGGCGGACCACGAAATCTCTTGGCGCCTGCACGCTCGTCACTGTGAGCTGTCCCCCCCGGTTCTCATCATTCGTCGTTCTCGAGCTGTACGTAACCGCTCGTACAGCAACACTGCATCACAGTGAGCCAAAAGTAGGGATCTCAGGCCGAGACTCGCTGCTTTGGATCTGCCTCCTTTTCTCGAGCACGAGGCACTTGACACTCGTTCTCAGGCGGACCACTCGAACGCCGGTCGATCATCTAAGACATCCGTACAGCCGTGTAGCTGCCGTGCTGCAAGCTGTCGGCCGCTAAAGCATACGTCTTACACTCCATTGTGCTTCTCAGAAGCTTCTCTCTGGCGAGAGTACCATTGGCTGGGATATTACCTTCCCCATGCGCCGTAGCAGCCCGACGCGCCGCCATGTGGCGCTCAATTGACGTTTTTAACGGCAATCTCTCACTTTGTGTCATGAGCGAAGCTTCTAGTAGGGGTTCATTCGTGTTCTCAACCCTCAGGCAGACACTTTGCATGGAATGCATGGCCCTTGTCAGTTTGATGGTCACCCTCCAGGCCCTTTGATTGGATGATCCCATGTGCACGCCCAATCAAGATTATCCACGTTTTAGCATTTGATGGCTCACGATCGCTCTGGTCCAGATGGATTACGCATGCAAGCGATGACAGATTCCCCCAAAAGCGTTTACAGATGCCTTCGGGGACTCCCCACTGTATATACATATTTCACAGAAGGCCCGGGAATCGTCAGCAGCGCGCCTCTTTGCGGCAGTGTCAACACTGCGTCCCCGCTCTCTCACGTCGTCTCGCCATGTTGCCATCTCGCCCCTCCGTCGGGCCTTTCACACCAGCACACCATCGTCGTCACCGCACCGCCATGCTCTCTCTTCGACGCGCGCGCCGCATCCGCTCCTTCTTTGGGCCCGCGCTCCGCA
>Ga0115029_1002403_pt1 | contig 11104 bp, 9 predicted proteins | sample SidtaG_3_FD_87297 | JGI IMG/M metagenome (GOLD analysis project Ga0115029, IMG submission 87297) | Marine algal microbial communities from Sidmouth, United Kingdom - Sidmouth_Asex1 metaG | ecosystem: Host-associated > Algae > Red algae > Unclassified | place: Sidmouth, United Kingdom | collected...
GATAATTCAAATCACAATCACAATCACAATCACAATCACAATCACAATCACAATCACAATCACAATCACAATCACAATCACAATCAAAATCACAATCACAATCAAAATCACAGTCATAATCACAGTCATCACTCAAGTCATGACGCGCCTGACAAGCCAAGTCATGAGCCAAGTCATGAGCCAGATCACGAGCCAAGTCATGAGCCAGATCACGAGCCAGGTCTTAAAGCGCGTGACACGCCAGGCATAATCCCGAGTAGAAAGCCAACCCTACGAGCCGCAGGGCCAATAGCCCGGGAAACAGCCAGACGGATTGCCTGTAATTGTTTTGTCACTATCAACAAGACCATTGACGGTGAACTGACAGATATCGGGCGCAAATCAAGAATATGGCCAAACGCCTTGGCGAGCGCCATCAAGGAGCGCGATCAGCATTGTCAGTTTTACGGCTGTACACAATCCAGTAATCTGCAAATTCACCACATTATCCACTGGGCTGACGGGGGTACTACGAGCCTATCCAACGGTGTTTGCGTTTGTCAGAGACATCACACGATGATTCACGAAGGTGGCTACTCGATACAAGCAGTAGATGCCGATAAGCAGCGCCAGGATAAACAGTTTGCAGATCAGCAACACGGCGATGATATTGGCATGTTCAACGTTGAAAGCGAGCTCCGTAACAATAGGGAATCGTTCGATCGGGTGCGCAACTTGTCGCCTACACGCTACCGTTTCAGAACAATTAATGCATTGGGGCAGGATATTCGCCATAACAGCACAGGGCAAAGCACGGCGGCTGATACTCAGAGCACTCCTTATCTCTACCCCGACGATCCGGATCAGTCTATACGTGTAGAGTGTCGTGAGCCGGTGTCGGGTGTTTATACCCACGAGGTGAACGCTGGCTCTCGAAAAACTCCTGATTACCCAGGCAGACCTGATACCTGTCCATCCACGGCCGCTGAGACAAAACTTGTCATTCCACGGCCGCAGAGAAAATGCCTGTCACCCCTAGGCTGCATAGACAAGGCGTATTATCCCACCGCCACTGTTAAATCCACTGCAACCATTGATCTTAGCGCCTGACCCACGAGCCTTCGCCGCAGAATCCGCTCGTACCGAAGCCCCCCCCTGCTGCAGCCCCCTTTCGACGGTTTTTTTCACTCATTTTCGTCACTTAGCTAAAATCATCATTAAATGAGCGCAAAAATCGCTTGGAAATTGAACGGCTCTCGCTCGGACGCTTTCTACAGGGCCGCACTCGGACGCGCAGACTTTTATCGCAATAAGCCATACTGGCGGTAATAGCTGAGCAGGCTTTGCAACCACCGATGAACTATGAATTCAACTAATTCAGCGCTAGAGCGGAACGTGCGGCTATTTCCGCGCTACAAGGCGGCCACCAGCGTATCGCCGTGGCTGCCCGTGTTTTTCCTGTATTTCATTGAGCGCGTCACGCTGGGCGAAGCGGTATTGCTGGGCTCGGTCTACTACTTTTCCGTATTTCTGCTGGAAGTACCTTCGGGCTACTGCTCCGATCGTTTTGGTCGCCGAATAACGTTGATTCTGGCTTCATTCATGACGGTCGTGGCCTGTGTTTTGTACATAATGGCCAACTCGTTTGAAGCGCTGGTGGCAGCGCAGGTACTTCTCGCCTCTGGAATTGCGTTTCAATCTGGCAGCGACAGTGCCCTGCTCTATGATTCGCTGCGAGCACTCGGGCGTGAGCAGGAATACACAGAGCGCGAGACGATTGCGCAAAAGTGGAGTATGACCTCACTTGCTTGTTCCTGCCTGTTGGGCGGTGCGCTGGGCATGATCGATCTCAGGATGGCCTATGTTGTGACGTTACTCGCATCGATCTTTGCGGTTTCGCAGTGCCTGTCCTTCGTAGAGCCATCCATTGATTCCGAGAATAAAGCTGGCGGTTTTGTCACTCAGATAAAGCAAACGTTTGGCTACTTCTCACACCCGCTACTGAGTTGGGTACTCGGCTTTTTCATCATAGGCTTCTCGCTGGAGCATGTTCCCTTCGAGCTATACCAGCCCTATCTGAAATTGCTGGAAGAAAGTTCTGTCACCAGTTGGTTAGCCAGTGGTTCAGCACCCCTGGTATCTGGCGTAGTGATCAGTATTTCGATGTTTGGTGGCGCATTAGGCGCCGCCGTAAGTCAGCGCCTGATTAATAGGATCGGGTTAAGAGCGTTACTGCTGGCCAGTATTTCAGTGCAGGTAATCATAATCGCTGGTATGTCCATCGTTCTGCATCCTGTCATGTTGTCGCTTATCATGTTCAGGAATTTCTCCATGTCCATGGCACGAGGCCCCATGCTGGGTGCTATCGCGCCGCATGTGGATAGTGCCCAACGCGCCACGTTTCTGTCTATGCTCAGTCTGGCTGGACGGGCCACGTTTGCCATCGCACTTGCATTGCTCTCGGTGCTGGTGATTGGCAACGAAGAACTAAACTGGGTAGCTCTGTCTCAGGCTCTCGGACTTTCAGCACTTGTCGGGATAATAGCCTTGGTGGTGCTCTATCTATGGTCGCGGCGTATCGCTGGCGAGTTGACTGTCAGTTGACTGCCAGTGACCGCTAATGGTCCATCCGGATCCTCGTGCGGTTTAATCCATTGGCTTACGGCCACGGATCAGTTGCGATATGGATACCGCTATGACCAAACCACCGCCATAGAACAGATTCTGCACAAAGCTGTCAACGCCCAGAAAGTTGAGGCCCATGATGCCCGTTGATAGAAAGAACACCGCTATGAACGCCCCGGGCGCATTGAACCGGCCGGGGTATATGGCGGTGGATCCGAGGAAGGCTGCAGCGAACGCGGGTAGCAGGAACGCCAATGATGAGGATGGATCGGCGGCGCCTCGCATGCCGGTATACAACACGCCTGCAAAGGCAGCTATTACGCCTGCGGCTATTAACGAACCTGCACGCATGCGATTGACATTGACGCCAGATAAACGGGCCACTTCACGGCCTCGCCCCACGAACAGTAAACGCCTGCCTAGACTTGTGTGCTGGAATATGTACCAGATGATTGCGGCGAGAATCAGTGCATAGTAGAAGCCAATGGGGATGCCGAATACGCGGGTAAGGATTACTGCGTTTACCAGATCCATGGAGATTCCGGCAATGGTGGCTGAATTGGAAATCCACAGGATGATGCCATTGACGAAATAGCCTGTGCCCAATGTGACAATCAATGAATGGATACCAAAGTACAAGACAAAAAGCGCATTGATTGCACCGACCAATCCGCCAGCCAATAACGCTGCCAATATTGACGCTGAGATTGACCAGCCCAGCTTCACGTTCAGCACAGCGATCATCATCGAGCTCAGCCCCATGACACTGGCTACAGACAAGTCGTAGTCTCCGGTGGTCAGCGGCAGTAACAGCGCCAACGTCAATGCCACTATCATGGCGTTGGAGCCGAACATGCTGGCGTAAGAATTCCAGGCGAACATCTGTTCTGGTTTTACCGAGCCGAGAATCAGTATCAGAACGCCCCAGGCCAATAACAGACCGTATCGTTCGAACCAGTCCTTCCAGTTCCACGTATCGGACTTGGCAATCTCAATGGCGGATTCAACAGCATGTAATTTGGACTCAAGCGCCTTGATGCGTTGCTCGTAGTGTCTCGTATCGTCATTCATGCGCTGCGTGCCTGGGAGCTGCGTGCTTGGGAGCTGCGTGCCTGGGACCGGTAACAATGTTCAGCGATCGAGTCTTTGGTAAGACTGTCTCCACTGAGCTCGGCAACAATCTGGCCTTGTGAGAATATCAGTACTCGATGGCAGACAGTAGCCAGCTGTTCATAGTCACTAGAGGCCATGAGAATGGCTGTGCCACTGTCGCCAGCGGTCTGGTCCAGTGCATCCCATAATTGCTGTCTGGCGCCCACATCCACGCCTTGTGTCGGCTCATCGAGAAGCAGCACCTGCGGGTTTGTCTGCAACCACTTGGCCATCAGGGCTTTCTGTGCGTTTCCACCTGACAGTGCGGCCAGCGGCAATTGTGGGACATTGGGTGTGACGCCGGCTTGTGCGCCGAGGACCGCCGCATGACGGAGGAGTTGTTTTTCTCTGAGTACGTTGTTGTTTTGCAGCTCGTGCAATACAGGCTGACACACGTTATCAGCGATAGATAGGGATCCTATACCCGCCTCACCTAATCTGTCGGCGGGAAGATAGGCTATACCTGCTTGCAGTGCTTGCTCGGGGTTGAGTGTATCCAGTTGGAGTTGGTCGCTGCCAACGGTAATACTTCCACCGACACCTTTTTGAGCGCCATATAACAAGGCTGGCAATGAATCGAAACCTGAACCTATCAATCCTGTGACACCCAGAATTTCGCCGGTAGCGATCTGAAAGCTCAATGGGCCGACAAGGCCTTGGCTGACATTAGACACATCCAGCTTTACGGCTCCACCCACAATGGGCGTTTTTGCACCGGTGTATTGCTCAAGATCACGGCCGATGATACGAGACACGAAACCCTCATGGCTTGTATTGCTGCTACTGACTGTTTCTATCAATCGGCCATTACGCAGAATGCTTGCTCTATCAGTAATCTCTCGCACTTCATCTACATCATGGCTGACAAAAATAACGCTGGCTCCGGTATCGACACATCGGCGTATAAGTTCGAATAATTGCGTAACGCCGGCTTGTGGTAGAAAAGGTGTAGGTTCGTCAAGCACCAGCACCCCTGGCCTGTCTGCATGTGCAAGCCCTGCTTCGCGCAGTGTTTCGTAGGCGCGAACAATGGCCAGCAACGCCTGTTGCACGGCAGACAAATTAGCAACTTCGGTTCTTGGGTCCAGATCCAGTTGAAAACGATCGAATACCTCGTGAGCATTCTCGTGGGCTGCAGTCCAGTTGATCCGCCAGTTGTTTTCAGTGGCCAATTTCCCTATATACAGATTTTCGGTAACAGACAGGGATGGCACTAAACCCAGATGTTGATGGACAAACGATAGGCCGTTGTCTCGTAGCGCTGCAGGTTGTACGGGCAGACTTAACGACTGCCCGTAAAGATCAAGCTGTGCGCCAGGCTCCGGGTGATGGAAGCCAGACAGGATCTTGATCAGCGTGGACTTACCCGATCCATTAGCGCCGAGCAGACCATGCACTTCACCGCGCCTGATGGATAGGGACACATCATCAAGCGCTACAGCACCACCAAAGCGCTTGCTGAAATGCCTCAGTTCAAGCGCGTTGTTTAACCCTGCTGTCACTCAATATTCCACAGCTTTTTGAAACCATCGATGTGAACGTCACCATAACCATCGTTGAAGGTTGCAGGATTTCCTGCTGTAGCCACGTTTTCATCGGTGAAGATGAATGCCGGTGTATTAAGCTGGGTGACCGGGTCCATGCCGCACAGCAGACGCATGTTCGCATCGGTTCCCGCCATACCCACCCAGCCGAGGCTTTCGCCGACGTTCATCTCGACTATATCCGCATCACGCATCATGTCCAGAACGAATGGCGTACCGTTGTAAGACACGATCTTGGCATCAGAGTTGGCAATTTGAATGGCTGGCACGATGAACTGGGACAGCGAATCGTATACAGGCAGTACATAGTTGATGGATGGATCTGCCAGTAACGCATTTTGCACAGCAGGTTGCGTCTTGGTTGCCCAGTCGTTCACGGGTACATTGATATAGGTTGATGTGCAGTCGGGGCAGTTGTCTTTCAGGTAGTCCATGATGGCATCACGAAGCGGCGCTGTCGGTGTTATCTCGTCCGGCCCTAAAACCAGTGCGTTCACCTTACCTCCGGTTTGAACGATAGCCCACGCTGCAATGATGTTGCCTACGGTAACGTAGTCTGTGTTGGCAGCACCGTCCAGAAAATCGGGCACTGTCTGCGTGGTTGCATCATAATTATGCGTGGCTGTGACACGTACCCCGGCTGCACGAGCTTCACTGATCTGAGGCACCATGAATTCTGGCGGGAGTCCGCCCTGCATATCGATGAGATCAAACTTTTCGGCAACCGCGGTATTCACACCCTGAATCCAGCCCGCAGGATCCATCTGCGTTTCCCAATCACGCAATTCGAAACCAACAATGTCTGCGGCGTCTACAAAGCCTTGGCTGATCGCCGCATTGAACGGATTGGCATTGGTCAGCGGTATGATGAACATCTTCTTGTCTGCCATGCAGGCCTTGGCATCAAATGGCTCACCGGGTGCTTCAAAGGTGGGTAACTGGCTATGCTTTTCAATCAGGGCGCGAGCTTCATCCATACCGGCCTGCGCATTGAATGAGAGCATGCCAGCGGCTCCTGCTGCGATAACAATCTGTGTGGATACCTTCATAGTGATTCCTCGTGTGTTGAAAAATAAGTCACAGCCTCTTCCGTGGTGAGAAGGTCGGCATACTTGGCACTCATGTCATACAGGTTTGCATCGTGCGGCTCTTGTGCACGATCTCCAACAGCATCCGACACAACCAGCGTAACAAAGCCATGGGAAATACTATCGATGCAGGTCGCTCTGATGCAACCCGATGTGGTGACACCCGTTAACAGCAGGGTGTCTACTTTAAGCCATCGCAACGTGGCATCCAGTGACGTACCGAAAAATGCGCTGGGGTATTGCTTGGTGATCAGTATGTCATCGACTTCCATTGATAAACCATCTGCCAGTCGTTGCGAATCTGTTTCTGCATCGAAACAGCTCAATGCGGGCACCTTGCTATAGAAGGCTCCGCCGTCCAGGCCGCCCGGTTGATACTTTACTTCTGTGAATATGACGGGAATGCCAGCTGCTCGTGCTGCTGGTGCCAGTCTGGCGGCATTATCCAACGCTGACTGACAGCCTTGCCCTCCAAACAGCGGATAGGCTTCGTCAAAATAGGCCTGTGCGAAATCGATCAGTACCAACGCAGGGCGAGAGCCCCATGTTTGCGCACTGTGATAGTTAGCGCGTGAGTAGTTTTCGTCGAGTTCTTCTGACATTGATCAGGCCTCGCTGGCCTTTTCATACTGTTGGCGAAACACGGGCGCAACAGGAGGTTCGAATCCGGTTTCTCTCAAACAGCGAGATTTTAGCTCATCAATGGATTCAAAGCCTCTGTTGAACAGTTGGGGGCCAGATCGACTGTTACTCAGTTCTTGCCTTAACTTCGCGGTGGCAGCTTCATCGACTTGGTCGTTATGCATCACGACGCCATATCGTTTAGCGCCTTCAGCGCTGACCAGACCGCGCGCCACATCCGATGCGACTAGGTTAGTTTCTCGCTTGAACGGATCACCCCATCCCCCGCCTCCCCAGGTGTTAAAGTGAAGAATGTCACCAGGTTGTACTGGTATGCGATCGCACTTTGATGGCAGGTTTTCCTCTGTGCCATCGGTGCGCACCAGACGCTTGGTCGAGCGCATGCCCGGTTCGCCACCATTAACACCCCAGGGATAAGTGAGCCAGCGATCGTCGTGTATGGAAAACTCACCGGCTTCCAGCATTTCATACGCGATGGTGATGCCATTACCGCCTCGATGTAAACCAGCACCACCTGAATCTACAAGGGTGGCGTATTCCCAGATGCGTAACGGGAAGTAGGCTTCCAGAAATTCGTTCGGTACGTTGGTAAACGCGGGCCAGAGCGAGTGACCGTCCGGACCATCGCCTGCGGGCCTGCCGGGAATACCACCGAAGCCAATTTGAAATAACTGATACCACTTACCGTTACGATCGAATCCGGAATACATGAAATGCGGGCTGTCGGAAAAGCCCGCCGCATTCAGTGCATCAGGTGCGCCTTGTCCAAGCAAACCACCCATCAGATCGAATATGCGGCCCAGCATGTGCGTTCTACAGCTTAGCGCTGCGGGCTTCTTTGGCTTCAATATGCAGCCGTCGGGTATATGCACGTCCAGCAGATCATAGAATCCATCGTTAAACAAAATTTGTGGATCAAACAGGTTGATAGTAAACGCGCCGAAGAACATCTTGAACATTTCTTCGTTCAACAAAAAATTAATCGATGAGAATGATTGAGGATCGGAGCCTGTAAAATCGAAGTAGGCTATTGCTTCGTCACGCCATAATGTGCAGGCAATCTTGTACGGGCCGTTGCCCATGCCGTCATCATCAATCCAGTCTTCAAAATAAGACTTCTTTTCGGGAATGATCATCTGGATGATGGCGCCCATCGCCAGCTTGTTGCGATCGAGCATATCCTGCATGGCGGATATGTAGTTATCGACACCAAAACGGACGATGTTTTCACGAACCCGTCGTTCAGCCAGGCGAAGAGCAGCGATAATGGCGTAGAAATCCGACTTGTTCCATTCCGGCATTCGCGTGTTGTGCAGCAGGATATTGAGAATTTCATCCGCAAGCTTACCGCCGCGATAAATCTTGGTGGGCGGTACAATAATGCCCTCCTCGTAAATCATCTTGGCATCAGTCGGCAATGACCCCGGCACCTTGCCACCGACATCGGTCATGTGACCGAACATGGCAGCCCAGCTGACCAGTCTGCCCTCGTGAAAGATGGGCATCATGAGCAGCCAGTCGTTTAAGTGGCTAACGGCACCGTTGCACGAATAAGGATCGTTGGTGATAAACACATCACCGTCTTCAATGGTGCCATCGTAACCCTGCATGAAACCGTGCAGGAAGGAGCCGAACTGCCCCACCACCATCTTGCCTTCTTCGTTGGCTATCAGAGGAAACGCATCGTGTTGTTCTCTAATACCCGGTGACATCGCCGTGCGGAACAACACAGCGTCCATCTCGTTACGCGCATTACGCAACGCGTTCTCGACAATGTCGAGGGTTATCGGATCAACCTCAACACGATTGAACGGAGCATTGTTGGCCTGGATAATTTTCGCTGGCATGTGTATCTCCTGTTCCGTTATTGCGCACTGGCATGATGGGTCGGCCAGATAACGATGTTGCCCATCGCATCCACAATGCCGACATGATCTGGCAGGATCACCGACGTGCTATCCATTTCCGTCACAATGGCCGGGCCGACAATGCGATTGTTGGACTGCAATTTTGATCTATCGTAGATGAAGCCATCACACCAGACACCATCGGAGAATATTCGCGTCGGTTGTATTTTCGCAGCTTGACTGTCTGTGCCACCCGTGCCGCTGTCAGGACTGACGAAGGCTTTTTCTGCGCCCTGCACTACCGCACGCAAGCCAACCAGTTCGTGCGTCGCTTCCAGTGCAAACGTAAACAACTGCTCATGCTCTGCATCGAATCGACTGGCGACACCGGCAAGGCCTTCGGCTGCGAACTCTTGTGGGGTCATGATGATGGTCAGCTTCATGCCTTGACCTATGTAGCGAATATCAATCTCGTACGACGTCTCCTGTTCATGGCTCGCGACGCCTTCAGCAGAGAGTGTTTCTGAAGCATCCCGTTGCATGCTAGTGAGCATGTCACTGATTTTCGCATCGTCTGTTTCAGCAATAGGTGTGACATAGGTTTGCGTTGACTCGTTACGTAACCGTGTCGTTGCATCGCCGTAGGCACACAGCACACCGGGGCCCGGCGGGATAATGGCTGGCCAGGAGTTGATCAATCTTGCCAGTGCGTTGACGTGCAATGGACCGGCACCGCCAAATCCGATCAGGGCAAAATCACGTGGATCATAGCCTTGTTCAACGGAGACCAGACGCAAGGCGCCACACATGTTTTCGTTAACAATCTTGATGACACCTTCGGCAGCCGTTTCAAGCGTTATGCCGAGACCATCAGCGACGGTCTGTACAGCCGTTGTGGCAGCTTGCCTGGAAATTGTCATGTCGCCGCCTAGCTTGGCATCCGATGGCAGGTATCCAAGTACCACGTTGGCATCAGTGACAGTGGGTTCTACACCGCCTTTGCCATAGGCTGCGGGGCCAGGATCTGCGCCTGCTGATTGTGGGCCTACGCGCAGGGCTTTGGTTAACTCGGGCACGTAGGCTACCGAGCCACCGCCGGCGCCGACAGTACGCACATCAATAGAGGGAGCTCGCACGGTGACGTCACCCACACGGGTCTCGCGTCGGGTTCGGGCTATGGCATTCTGGATGAGAGCAACGTCGGTTGAGGTACCTCCCATGTCAAACGTGAGCAGATCCTTGAAGCCTGCTTGCTTGGCGACCCACAACGCTCCGGACACACCTCCGGCAGGGCCCGACATCAACAGATTGACAGGTTTGTCCATTGCCGATTGCGCAGATGACAAACCACCGTCTGATCGCAGTATTTGCAACATGACATCACTGCCCATACGCGATTTGAGTTCGCTTTGCAGGTTGCTGATATAGGTTGATACCACTGGGCGAACGTAGGAATTAACAACCGTTGTTTCAGTGCGTTCGTACTCGTACATTTCCGGCATGATGGATGCGGACGTTGATACCGGAATGTGCGGAGCAATCTCTCGGGCTATCTGTGCGATGCGCTGCTCGTGTACATCGTTGGCGTAACTGTTAAACAAGGCGATGGTGAGTGCTTCAATCCCCTTCCCTAACAGGCAATCGAGTTCTGTGCGAATGGCAGCCTCATCCAGCGTGCGTAGTACCTCACCTTTTGCACCCACGCGTTCGTTCGCCTCTATCGTATATTCCAACGGTGCTAAAGGCGGTGTCTTGTTCCAGATGACCCAGCCTCCCAAGCCACCGGGAACGAATGAGCGGGCAATTTGCAGTACGTCTTTGTAGCCTTTGCTGGTGACCAGGCCTACAACCGCACCTGCTTTGGTTAATACGGTATTGGTGGCAACCGTAGTACCGTGCATCACTTCAGAAATGCTGTTTGTATCAATACCTGCTTCACGGCAGATTTTTTCAACGCCGTTGAGTACACCTATGGAACTGTCTGAGGGCGTGGACGGTACCTTTGCTGTGTAAGTGCGTCCGTTTTTCTCATCCAGCAATAACAGATCAGTGAAGGTTCCACCCACATCAACACCCAGGCGTAACCCGACGCGTGGTGGGCCGCCGCTGATGGCAGTTTGTGATCCGCCAGTCTGGTTGCCTTCCATTCGACTCAAGCGAGCTTCGAACTCGGAAAGCTGCGCTTCGTAGCGCCGGATCAGTTCGTCAGTGCTGGACATGGCGTTTA
>Ga0115029_1002405_pt1 | contig 11092 bp, 10 predicted proteins | sample SidtaG_3_FD_87297 | JGI IMG/M metagenome (GOLD analysis project Ga0115029, IMG submission 87297) | Marine algal microbial communities from Sidmouth, United Kingdom - Sidmouth_Asex1 metaG | ecosystem: Host-associated > Algae > Red algae > Unclassified | place: Sidmouth, United Kingdom | collected...
CAAAATGGTACAAAAGCAAGCTTTTGTTATGGTTCTTGTGGATATGTTCACTCATAACCACAAATATATGAATCTCAGTACGCGACGCCCGAGGCAGAGCCTCGGGGAATTCTAATGATTAAATTTAACGAGTTTGTATTTTTCATGATTATTTTGTTTTCTAAGATGAATTAGAATGCAAAATTATGTTACAACAAGGATGTTGTCATTCACTTAAGTTACAATCGCAAATGAAGTTGGGAGAATTCACTTTTTCTACTCTAAGGCTATAAAACGGGAAAGGCTACAAATGGATCCGGGTACTGAAGGGAACTAATATCAGATATACCATTTTCAAATACCCGTACGGTATTTACGATGGAAAGAATACTATCGAAAAGAAATTAATTACCTAATAGAATTTGAATGATTATCAGAAATTCTTTTACGAATTCGGCTAAGTGACTGTGGTTTCATTCCAAGGAAGCTCGCAATTTGGTGATGGGGAACTCTATTAAAAAGAGAAGGTTTTGTTTCTAACAAGTGTTCGTACCTTTCTTCTGGAGATGAAGAAATAAAATGACTCCATTCTGCTTTTGCATTATTCAATTTTTCTATTGCGATTTGTTGGAATACAGCATCTAACCTAGGAAGTGCTGCCCGTAGTTCTTTTTCAAAAGATTGATTGCTTATTGTCAATACACAGTCTTCCAAACATTCCCAATAATGATTGGAAGGTGAGCCTTTTCCATCACTAGAATTCGGGGTGAATGTATCTCCTTCCGTAAAAAATGCTGTTGATTTTTCTACTCCGTCCTTAATGAAATATTCTCGTACACAGCCTTCTACGACCATGTAGCACTTGGTAGCAATTTGGCCTTGTCTCAATAAAATATCATCTTTTTTAAATTCTTTGACAATTGTTTTCTTAACGATAAGATCAATCTCATTTTCGTTCAATAAGTTAGTTCCACTAACTATTGCTCTAATTTTCTCCTTTAACTCCATATCGTCTTATAATTTAGCTTAATTCTAATGGTCCGCTATATATTCTACACACACTTGCAAGGTAAGCCATTTGTACTATAATAACTGTGAGGGTTAAGTTAAACTACTTTCATACAAATTCACTAAGGAGTCTAAAACATGCGCGGCTTACAATCGACTTATGATATAAGCAAGACTTAATTTTAAGTAATTGGGAGATTGGAGTACAATAGCTTTTTTCAAGTTCTCACTCTTTTTTTGTATAATATTGGGAACCAGATCATCATAACTGGGCGGAAGTAGACTCAACTGATCTTGATCGTTGGTCTTCCATACTACTTTACGGCTCATAACTAAAGTTACGATCCTTTGACTTTAAATCAAAAAAAGAAGCTGCCTCTTTAGACAGCCTCTTTTATAGTTATCCTAATTTTTCCTCAAGAAACTGTTTGTGTAAGTATCCCCTTGGCCGGATTTTCTTGCGCTTAATTTCATCAGCTATTGGCAGATGTGGTTTTCTCTAAAAAATCAATCAATAAAAATTATTGAATGTTAGGAATAAAGAAGGAAGTGGAATTCTCCAACAGTGCGTATTTCTCATCGGCATAAAAAGCATTAGATCTCTTAGAGAATAGTCTTCATCAATTTAATACGTATATTTCTTGAGATTATTCCTGATTTTCTACCACTTTCTACAAAAACAACTCATTCTTACTAAGATATCCTAAATATATATTAGTAAATTTGTTTAACCATTATCGGCAAACGATGAACAATGTAAAAAAGAAATTTAGTATCCGAGATTTAGAAAACCTTTCGGGCATAAAAGCACATACCATCCGTATTTGGGAAAAAAGGTACGATTTGTTATCTCCAGATAGAACTAGTACCAACATAAGAACCTATTCCTTAAGTAGTCTTCAAAAATTATTGAACATTACTTTACTATACAATAGCGGCTATAAAATATCTAAAATTGCCAAGATACCCACTCAGAACATCCCATTAATGGTACGCGAAATTGTAGCCAAGAACAGTGTTAAGAGCCAAGCTATTAATGCCTTCAAGCTCGCCATGATCAATTTCGACCAAACTTTGTTTATGAGTACTTATAATGGGCTTTTGACCGAGAAATCATTTCGGGAAATTTTTAAGGACATTTTTGTACCCCTATTGAACGAATTGGGCATGTTATGGCAAACGGATACGATAAGCCCCGCACATGAGCATTTTGTCACCAATCTGATTCGACAAAAAATATTGATCAATACCGAAAAATTACAACACATAGAACCAACTAAAATCGATAAGGTATTTGTACCCTATCTACCCGATAACGAAATACATGAAATCGGCTTACTTTACCTTAACTACGAAATTGTTTTAAGGGGCTATAAATCAATTTACCTCGGTCAGACGGTGCCGTTGGATAACTTGAGCGAAGTAATGAACTACTTCGAAAACCTGTATTTTGTATCCTATTTTACGGTCTCGCCTACTAAGGATAATATCGATAAATACATAAGCGATTTTTCGGCAATAGCCAAAGATTACACTAATGCGAATCTATGGGTGTTAGGGCGGCAAACACAATTCATAAATGAAAAAAGCCGTCCGACATTTGTAAAAACGTTTTCTTCCATTGAACAAATTTTAGAACAGTTATAAAACTTTCTGCCATCATATAAAGTAACATGCCAAAAAAAATCGTCATCATCGGTTCTGGGTTTTCGTCTTTATCGGCCTCTTGCTATTTGGCAAAGGCGGGTCACGATGTAACAATATATGAAAAGAACGCAACTATTGGTGGCAGGGCCAGACAATTGGTAAAGCATGGTTTTACTTTTGATATGGGGCCGAGCTGGTACTGGATGCCGGACATATTCGATAAATTTTTTGCCGACTTCGGAAAAAGTACTTCCGATTATTACAAGCTAGAGAAATTGAACCCGGCCTATAAGATTTTCTTCTCCGATGATGTATTGACCATAGGAGATTCAATGGAGAGCATATGCAAAGAGTTTGAACGTATAGAACCCGGAAGCGCCCCAAAACTTAAGAAGTTCATTTCAAAAGCGCAAAAAAATTACGATATCGCCATCAATAAAGTCGTGCTACGTCCTGGCCTATCGCCTTTTGAACTGGTTACACCTGAGACCGCTTTGCGTATCGACCAATTTTTTAAAACTATTAGTGGTGAGGTTCGTAAGAAATTCAAAAATCCGAAATTGGTATCCACTTTAGAGTTTCCGGTGCTTTTCTTGGGCGCCAAACCCAGTAAGACTCCTTCATTCTATAATTTTATGAATTTCGCCGATTTTGGGCTCGGCACTTGGCACCCGAAAGGTGGTATGTACGAAGTTATCAAAGCGATGCGAGATTTGGCCAAAGAATTAGGGGTTCGTTTTGTGACCGAAAGTGCGGTGGAAAAAATACATGTCAAAGACAAAACTGCCACAGGTATTACTATTAAAGGTAAAGTAGTCCATACCGATATTGTTCTTAGCGGTGCCGATTACCATCATTCAGAATCGCTATTAGAACCAGCTCAGAGACAATATACAGCTGCCTATTGGGAGAAAAAGACATTCGCCCCTTCATCATTATTATTTTACATAGGATTCGATAAAAAACTACGGAACGTAGAACATCACAATCTATTTTTCGATACCGATTTCGAACAACATGCCCAAGAAATATACGATAACCCCCGATGGCCAACGAACCCGCTTTTTTATGCCAATTTTCCTTCTGTAACCGATGAGACAATGGCACCACAGAATTCGGAGACAGGTTTTTTCTTGGTACCTATAGCTCCGGGGCTAGAAGACACACCTGAATTAAGGTCCCAATATTTTGATATTATCGTCAATAGATTTGAACAGCTTACGTCTCAAGATGTGAGAAATAATATTATATTTAAAGAGTCATTTTGTGTTAACGACTTTATGGAGCAATACAATTCCTATAAGGGAAATGCTTACGGAATGGCCAACACACTGACGCAAACAGCCTTTCTAAGACCAAAATTGAAGAGCGGCAAAATAAAGAATTTATTCTTTACGGGACAATTGACAGTACCTGGCCCCGGAGTACCGCCAGCCCTGATTTCAGGAAAATTAGTGTCCGAACTGATAATCAAAAATCTTTAAAAACTCATTATGAAGGCTATATTCGATAGTGTTTCTTACAGCTGTAGCAAGATTGTTACCGAATCGTACAGCACCTCTTTTACGCTTGCTACTAAAATGTTGGCAACATCGATTCGAGCGGATATCTATAATATCTATGGTTTCGTACGCTTCGCCGATGAAATCGTTGACACCCTTCATGAATACGATAAAGAAGCACTTTTCGACAAATTTGAAACCGATTTGAAACAGGCCATACGCGATAAAATCAGCCTGAACCCCATTTTAAATTCTTTTCAACATACATACCATAAGTATCAAATCTCTTATGATTTGGTTGCTGCGTTTATGAAAAGTATGCGCATGGATCTTGTCAAGAATATTTACCGAACCGAGCAGGAGTACAAGGAATATATTTATGGATCGGCAGATGTAGTAGGGCTAATGTGTCTAAGGGTCTTTGTTAAAGGTGATGAAAAAAGATATGAAGAGTTAAAAAGCACGGCCATGGCATTAGGCTCGGCCTTTCAGAAAGTTAATTTTCTGAGGGATTTAAAGGCCGATTATGAAGATTTAGAACGCAGCTATTTTCCGAATACGAACTTAACGGAACTCGATGAAGCTTCGAAAACAAGAATTGTAAACGAAATAAAGGCCGATTTTGAAATGGGATATTCCGGAATCGTTAAATTACCGAACGAGGCCAAATTTGGTGTTTATACGGCGTACAAGTACTACTATAAATTGCTAAAAAAATTGGAGAGCACCCCACCGTTGGAGATAAAAAATGCCCGAATTCGAGTGCCTAACTATCAGAAATTCGGCTTGTTGGCAAAATCATACGTAAACTATAAGTTGAAATTAGTATAAAATGAAGTTATTGATTTGGATATTGATTTTTTTCGGAACTTTCGCTATTATGGAATTTATGGCTTGGTTTACCCATAAATACGTAATGCATGGCTTTTTATGGAGCCTTCATAAAGATCATCATAAAAAAGACCACGACTCTTGGTTCGAACGCAACGACGCCTTTTTCATATTCTATGCCATTGTAAGTATGACCTTATTCTACCTCGGCGCCCAGACGGAATTCTGGTACGGCTGGCCGCTCGGCTTCGGCATTCTTGCCTACGGAATAGCCTACTTTTTGGTACATGATATTTTTATTCACCAAAGATTTAAGATGTTTAGAGAAGCCAATAATTGGTATGCGAAAGGAGTACGAAGAGCCCATAAGATTCACCACAAGCACCTCGGTAAAGACAAAGGGGAATGTTTCGGAATGCTCTTTGTACCGTTCAAATATTTTAAAAAGTAGTTTAGTAAAATAATCGTTGTGCAACGTCCGCACTTCTTTTGAATCTTGGGTGAAACTTTTATTCCGTATTCAACATAAAGGCCATATAGAAATGTGCGAATACAAAACTATTTCCTAAAGGGATTTTTTTAGTAGCGAAGGCAAAACATTCATTCCTGCAGTAAATCATCCAACAAAGACCGGATTTTCTTGCTGTTCCAATTTGCAGAACCCGTTTCTGCTACTACGATTTTTCCCGTTCTGTCAATAATATAAGTCGCGGGCAGTATTTTAGAAAAAAACACTTTTGGGATATCGGATTCCGCATAATATATGGGCAAATCATACCCCTTTTTGTGAACAAACCGGCTAACCTTGGCGCTGTCTTCTTGAGTGACCAACAAAAAACTGACCTTATTGCCGTAGGCATCGTACAATTTCTGAATATCTGGCATTTCTTTTAAGCAAGGTGCACACCATGTGGCCCAAAAATTCAGGAAAATTACTTTTCCTTTTTCATCCTTGAAAACATGCGAATTACCCACTACATCGGTCAACTGCCATTCATAGGTCTTTTCGGGAATTTGCTTATCCTTTCTGATAGCAATAGTCTTTTCTGACAATGTTCTACCTACATAACCCCTTAGACGAGATCCCAATGTAGCAAAAATGAGAAGTGCCACTACAATGACCGCCAATACCAACATTATATGCTTTATCGAAATTTTCATTTTTTGAAAGAAGGCTATCTTTTAGAAAGAAGATTATCCAATAATTCATAAACCGTATCATTATCCCAATCAGAAATTGCGGTTTGATGAACAACAATATTTCCATTTTTATCGAGAATGTAGGTTCCAGAAGGTTTCAGTAGTCCAATAGGACTTGGTTCCCCGATAATTTGATAGACAATAGGAAAAGTATAGCCTTTTCGGGCCATCATCTCTTCAGGGTCTGCCCTTTCCTCATCGGTAATTAGATAGAATTTAACTTTGCCCTCATAACGGTCATATAGTTCTTGTATGTCATCGAGCTGTGCTCGGGAGGGTAAGTCCCAAGATGCCCAGAAATTAATGAACACGACCTTTCCCTTAGCTTCGTTAAAATCAAAATAATCCCATTCCGCATCCTTTAATTTCCAATCGTAATTGGCAATTTTACCTCTGTTTTCGGTACTAATGATAGTAGGCGATGTTGCAAATAGTTTATTCAGAAGCTCTTTGCTGAAGTCCCCCAAGGGCGTCACAAAAAAGGATAGAACCAAGGCTATCAATAGCACATTTAGTATCGTTTTCTTTTTCATTTTAACTCGATAATCGAGATTTCAATGCTCCGAGGCATACCTCGAAATCTTAATGTTAATTCCTTATGAATGACTCGTGGGTTTGTACCGAGGTAGTTCACTCATAGGATTTTCATAAAACTAAAAACTCCTGAATAAAATCAGGAGTCTTTAATAAGCTATCGGAATTTCTAGGCCGCGTTTTCCCGTTTGATAACATTTAAGGCGGAACCTTCATTGAACCAGCCAATTTGAGCAGCGTTGTACGTATGGTTCGCTTTGACGGTGTCTTTACTTCCGTCGGCATGAACCACTTCTATGGTCAGCGGCTTATCAGGAGCAAAATCAGCGATATCCGTAAAATTAAAGGTATCGTCTTCATGGATTAAGTCATAATCACTTTCGTTAGCAAAGGTCAACCCCAGCATACCCTGTTTCTTTAAGTTCGTTTCATGAATACGGGCAAAAGACTTTACCAACACTGCAGCTACACCCAAATGTCTGGGTTGCATAGCAGCATGCTCGCGCGAAGAACCTTCACCGTAGTTATGGTCGCCTACAACAATGGTCTTGATGCCTTTGGCTTTATAAGCACGTTGTACATCGGGTACACCACCATATTCCCCCGTAAGCTGATTTTTGACAAAATTGGTCTTCTTGTTGAAGGCATTTACCGCGCCTATCAAGGTATTGTTCGCAATATTGTCCAGATGCCCTCGGAAACGTAACCAAGGCCCGGCCATCGAAATATGATCGGTGGTACACTTGCCAAAGGCTTTGATCAGTAGTTTTACACCTTGCATTTCTTCGGGAGTAATCGGCACGAAAGGATCTAACAACTGTAACCGTTCCGAATCTTTCGCCACTTTTACTTCTACGCCCGAACCATCTTCATTAGGTGCCAAATAACCGGCATCTTCTACCTCGAAACCCTTGGTTGGCAGTTCGATACCCATTGGTTCGTCCAATTTCACCTCTTCGCCGTTTTCGTTAATGAGCGTATCGTTCATCGGGTCGAAATCCAATTTACCCGAAATCGCTATTGCGGCCACCATTTCAGGTGAACCTACAAAAGCATGAGTGTTCGGATTACCATCCGCGCGCTTGGAGAAATTACGGTTAAAGGAATGTACGATAGTGTTTTTTTCATCGCCCTTTAAATCGCTTCGGTCCCACTGACCGATACATGGCCCACAAGCATTGGTGAAAACCGTTGCACCCAGATCTTCAAAAATCTGCAGCAGGCCGTCACGTTCCGCAGTATATCTTATCTGCTCGGAACCGGGATTGATTCCAAAGTCCGATTTCGGTTTTATATTCTTCGTAACTGCCTGTTTTGCTATGGATGCCGCACGGGTCAAATCTTCATAAGAAGAATTCGTACACGAACCGATCAAGCCCCAATCTACGTTGATAGGCCAACCGTTATCTTTGGCCTTGGCACCCAATTGACCGACCGGAGTAGCTAAATCGGGAGTGAACGGACCATTAAGGTGAGGCCTAAGTTCGTCTAAATTTATTTCTATAAGTTCGTCGAAATATGTTGACGGATTTTCATAAACTTCATCGTCCGCTGTTAAATATGGCCTTATTTTATTGGCTTCATCCGCTATTTCGCTTCTATCGGTGGCTCGAAGGTAACGCTCCATCGAATCGTCATATCCAAACGTTGATGTTGTCGCACCTACTTCGGCACCCATGTTACAAATAGTTCCTTTGCCCGTACAGGAAAGATTTTTGGCTCCTTCGCCGAAATATTCGATAATGGCACCGGTGCCTCCTTTTACCGTTAGTATTCCGGCAACTTTCAAAATGACATCTTTGGCCGATGTCCAACCTGATATGTTTCCTGTTAATTTGACCCCGATCAATTTGGGGAATTTTAGTTCCCAGGCCATTCCCGCCATTACATCTACCGCATCGGCACCACCGACTCCGATAGCTACCATTCCCAATCCGCCGGCGTTTACTGTATGTGAATCGGTTCCGATCATCATTCCTCCGGGAAAAGCATAGTTCTCTAGAACTACTTGGTGAATGATACCGGCACCGGGCTTCCAAAAACCGATTCCATATTTATTGGAAACCGATTCCAAAAAGTCGAACACCTCTGCACTCGTGCTATTTGCAGATTTTAAATCTGCAGCAGCACCACTTTTAGCCTGAATCAAATGATCACAGTGCACAGTAGTCGGCACGGCCACTTTGGGCTTACCGGCCTGCATGAACTGCAAAAGGGCCATTTGCGCCGTAGCATCTTGACAGGCGATACGATCGGGAGCGAAATCCACATAATCTTTCCCCCTTCTAAATGCCGTAGTCGGGTTACCGTCCCACAAATGGGAATATAATATTTTCTCAGAGAGCGTAAGCGGTTTGCCGACTATCTCACGTGCCTTATCAACACGTTCGGCCATGTTGGCGTAAACCCCTTTAATCATATCGATATCGAATGCCATTATCTGTTCTGTTTTAGGTTATTGTAATCGTGAACTCGCCTTGAGTTAATCTTTTACCTGCGAATTTCGCATTATGCGGCCTAATTTTGCCATTTTTAGTTTGCATAGCAGGCTACGGAAACTAAAAATGGCTTCATTATGCCACAAAAGCCATCATTCTCGGTTCCAAACACAAACTCACGGCAAGTTCGTAAAATTAAGAAAATAAGAGGGGCAAATAAAATTTTTGGATAGGTATTGACGCTTTTGGGAAAAATGAGAAAATAGAGACTGTTTATTTGAATCATTAAATCTCAGATTAGGCTAAATACTGCCATTTGTCATTCCGACTCAGGAGGAATTTTGCGGAAATTCGAAACATGTTGGTCGGGTTCATCGAATACGGGCAACTTCCAGCATCTAAATTACCCTCTTAGCAACAAGAACATCCAGCAAGATACTTCGCTTTGCTCCGCACGACAAATCACGTGTTTTACAACAACTTGCCGATAATTGCCTCTTCTGAAATACCCTCGGCCTCGGCCTTGTAATTTTTAATGATACGATGTCTAAGGATGCCCATGGCGACTGCCTGTACGTCTTCGCTATCGGGAGAGAACTTTCCGTTGATTGCGGCGTGGGCTTTTGCCCCTAAAATAAGGTTCTGGGAAGCTCTCGGGCCAGCACCCCAATCGATATATTGTTTTACAAAATCGGAAGCTGTATCTAAATTAGGTCGCGTTGAATTGACCAATTTCACCGCATACTCCACCACATTGTCGGGTACGGGAATACGACGTACAAGATGCTGTACCTCCAGAATTTCATCAGCACTGAAAAGAGGCCGCACAGCTACTATATTATCCGATGTGGTCGATTTTACGACCTGTATTTCTTCTGCAATAGAAGGATATTTCAATTCTATGGCGAACATAAAACGGTCAAGTTGCGCCTCTGGAAGCGGATAGGTTCCCTCCTGCTCTATTGGGTTTTGGGTAGCCAGCACAAAATAAGGCAGTTCTAGTTTATGTTGTTGCCCGGCAATGGTTACCGATCGCTCTTGCATGGCCTCAAGCAAAGCGGCCTGAGTTTTCGGAGGAGTACGGTTAATTTCGTCAGCTAAAATAATATTGGCGAAAATTGGACCTTTAATGAACTTGAAGTTTCGATTTTGGTCTAAAACCTCACTACCCAAAATATCGCTGGGCATCAAATCGGGCGTAAACTGAATGCGTTTAAAATCAAGGCCCAGGGTTTGGGCGATCGTATTGACCATTAAGGTCTTCGCCAAACCAGGAACACCGATCAGCAACGAATGCCCACCTGTGTATATACTAAGAAGAATTTGGTCTATAACCTGTTCTTGGCCTACAATGACCTTGGCAATTTCTTGTTTGAGTGCCTTGTGCTTATCTACGAGATTATTAATTGCCGCTACGTCTGACATCAATCTTTGATCCACTTATTGGCGAAATCACAGTCGTGATTGGCCTCGTTCACACTGACATATGTGTCCGTAATATGCTTGTCCATCCATTTTTTGATGGCGTTATATTGTTTTTCTGTCTTGGCCAATTGCTGTATTTTGAGATAATCTTTCGCAAAATCGGCCGTGTGTTCATCGTAACGATTAGTCACCCTTAGAATCTTATACTTCGGAACACCACCCCGTGGGTCATCTTCTAAAAGCGGATTCGAAATCTCATCATCTTTTAAATTACGTACCTGATTGTATAGGGCGGGATCCATTTTGGTAAGCTCAAAACGCGAATCGAAATTAGTAGGATTCCGTAAAAGTCCACCATCGAATTTCGTTTCTTTTTCATCGGAAAAATTACGGGCAGCATCGGCGAAAGAGTATTTACCCTCCATAATATGCTTTCGAATGGTATCTAATTCTGTCTTTATAGCATTCAGTGCATTTTCAGAGATTTCAGGTTGCATCAAAATATGACGAATATCACGTTCTTGTCCA
>Ga0115029_1002415_pt1 | contig 11070 bp, 10 predicted proteins | sample SidtaG_3_FD_87297 | JGI IMG/M metagenome (GOLD analysis project Ga0115029, IMG submission 87297) | Marine algal microbial communities from Sidmouth, United Kingdom - Sidmouth_Asex1 metaG | ecosystem: Host-associated > Algae > Red algae > Unclassified | place: Sidmouth, United Kingdom | collected...
GCTTTTACTTACATCAATTGCTTTTTGAAAAACTGGTGACAATGCTTTTGACATGTCAGTTTGCGTTACAGTAATATCTAATTCAAATTCTTCACCTTCATCATCTTCTCCAGGAATATCTCCTAAATCTGAAAGTATATTGTGGGTTTCATTAAATGAAAGTTTTATTTTGGTTTCTTCGGCATAGAATTTCATTGCATTTCTTAAGATTTGCTTTTTTGAATCATCTGCCAAAATTGATTCAACCGCAAAGTTTGATTTTATATATGGTAATATTATTTCATCTACAATTGCAAAATCTAAATTTTTGCCACCTAGATAATTATCTCCTTCAGTATCAATGACTTTCATTATACCTTCTTCCACTTTTAATAGGGCTGCATCAAAAGTTCCCCCACCAAAATCAAAAACAAGCCAAAAACCATCTTTTTTATCAGAATCCAATCCATAAGCCATTGATGCTGCAACAGGTTCTTGCAATAACTCAATATGGTCAAAACCGGCTAACTTCGCAGCCTCTCTTGTAGCTTCCTTTTGATTGTTTTTAAAAGCCGCAGGAACTGTAATAACAATTGAATTTACATTGTCATCTTTCACGAAAGATTTTAAAGTTTTTAAAACCTCCCCTGATAAATCTTCCGAACTTAAATCTTTTTCAAGATTTGAACTGTAATAGGATTTATCACTTCCCATTGTTCTTTTAAATTCTATGTATGAATTGGAATTTGAATCATCCCAATTTTTCATAGCTTTTAACTTATCGCGTTTTAAAGCATTAAAAGCACTATCACCAACTTGTATAGCTTTCTTTTTGTTAATATAAACTGATGAAGGCATTGTATCTTTCAATGTATCAGTTTTTTTAATGGTTGCCTCACCATTTTCCATTCTGGAAATTGCGGAATTCGTTGTTCCTAAGTCAATTCCATAGTCAATTTTTGTTCTTGCCATTTTTTTTTATTTATTCGCCTACGCTAACTTCTATTTGTGCTGCTTGAATCATTTCGTCTTTAAAGTTGACTTGTGGCTTAATTATTCTTGATATAATTTGTTTTCCTGTTTCTAATTCTTCGCTGGGTATGAAGTTTGCTGTTACTTTCATTCCTTCATTATATTCTTTGCCTATCATTTCTACTAATTCATAACCGTTTGATGCAAAGTTATCTTGGATTCGTTTTACAGAAGAATTTAATTGTTTTAAACCTTTTGTTTTATCATCCATTCTGCTTAAATTCTTTTGAATTCGGATGATTTCATCAGCAACTTTGAGAGCCAAAGAATGGTCTGCTTTATCGTTCGAAGTAACTGGTTGAGATTTGCTTGTTTCTTGATATAATTTTAATTGTTTATCTAAAACTTCAATCAATTTATTATCCAACTTCACGCTTTCCTCTTCAAGTGAAGCTTTGGTATTTCTTATTTGAGTTTCTACATCTGTTTTACTTGATTTAATGCGATTCCCAAGTAACATATAGATTAGACCACCTATAATAAATGCGGCAAGAGTTCCTAGAATGCCTAAGATCCTATTTTTGCTAACACTTGTGTCTAATTCTGCAAATTGATCTTCTGCCTTTTGCTCAGTCTGTCTGATTTTGATATCAAGTTGTGAATTTACTGTAGCTAAATTTTGATTGCTTTTTTCAATCAACATATTCAAGCTATCAATTAATAGTTCTTGCTTAGTTATTATGACTTGATTTAAATCTTTTTTTACGATTCTATACGTTCTGTATTCTTTGTTTAGTTCTGAGTACAACTTATCAATTTCGATTTGTTGATTTTGAACTTTAATAGTTAAATTGTTGACTTTCTGTTCTATTTCAATATCATTTTGTGCTACGCTTTTACAGATGATCGTACTTAAAAGTAATATTGTTATTACATGTCTGTTCATGATTAATATTTTGCTTGTGAAAGTTCCATTTTCAATTTGTACAGCTTTTCTTCTTGGTTCTGTAAGTCCCTTTTCTTCTCTTTTTGAGCTAATTCGGTTAAAGTAAGTATTCGTTGCTGTTGCTCTCGAATTTGCTTTTGCTTTGTTGCACTGCCTCGGAACAATTTAAATTTTTGTAATTCTTTCAATTTTAGATGTCCTGAATTGATTTCTAAAGCGTAATAGTCACTATTTTTTATTTTCGTTATTTCCTTTTCAACTTTATTTATCTCTTTTTCTATTCTTTCAGATGGAGCCAGCTGAACTGAATAATTTTTACTATATATTAGATATTCATCAACGTAAACCTCTATTTTATTCTCGCCGATATTATAACTACAGCTATCAGAACTTCCCCAGCCGATAAGTTCTATGATATTAGTGTTTCTATTAATTGATTTTTTACTTTTTGTTGTATAATTTATTGGAGAAGTTTTACTGTTTCTTCGAGTCGTGCCATCAGGGTTAATATACTTAATGTAAAACAAGGATTCCCCACTTTTAGTTGCTTGAACTTCTAGTGTTAGGTTTATATATCGAATGAATTTTGTGTAAAGTGGTTTCTTGATTTCAACACTTGATTTATCTGTTATTTTTATGCTTGAGGAAATTATATTAAATGGCAAATCCGGTTTAATGCTCCTGTAGGTTTCTAAAATTTTTTTTATAGTAGCTTTACTTTGAGAGTGATTTTCTAACCAATACGATAACTGAGAAAATTCTGATTTCAGTTCATCATTAGAACTACTTTTGATTTTAGTCAATTTTGACAATGGCAATATTCCATTGAGCAATTCATTTACTTTTTGCCAATCAATTGAATTTTTAATAGCATTCTTAATGGCTGCTTGATCAAGAGTTTTTTGACCAAGTTTGAAGGCTAACTCATTTTTAATACTTTCGACTTGCTGTTTAACTTTGGTTTCATTAGCCTCATAAGCGATTTTTATTGACTCAAGTAGTTGTACCACATCATTTACTATTTGATCCCTCATTTCCTCAAGAGATACTAGGCTATCTAGTACTCTATCTTTGGTTAATTTGCCTTCTGCAATTGTCTCTGCAATTTTTGTCAACTTTTGTGCAGAATCGAGATGATCATCTGTTGACTCACTTTTGGACTGTTCATTAAAATAGTCGATTCCACATTGCATTATTTCGTTTGCTAATTGATCTGCAACCGCCTTATACTTTAAATTATTTGATCCAAGTAAGGACTTTAAATGGCTTAAATCAGTTTTAGTATTTGTGTAAAGATTTAGACCAATATCATATGCTCTTGTTTTATTGGTTTTTCTGTTCTTTTTGGATTTTTCAATTTGTATCTCTATTTTATGCAGTGGTTCTTCTGTGAATTTTTTAGACAAATATTGCTGAGTGAATCCATCACATTTATTGAATAATTCTAAAGTTTCAGAATTGGAATATTGATTTTGGAATTGACTCAGTAATTCATCAATAAGTATTTCGGACTGTTTTTGACTATGAATAGTATAGGTTTCATCTGCAACAGAATGAACAAAATCTTTAAAGTGTTCTGAATTAATTAGTCTAATTTTGTTCAAAATTCCCTCCTGAATATCTAATTTATTGGAACTTAGTAATTTTATAGTTCCAATATTATTTAATGCGGAATAATTTTTAGAGCTAACTTCTTTATTAGTAGTAATCTTCAACCATATTTCCGCAGCCTTCATTTCGTTGCCACTTTTTAGGTATTCAATAGCAGTTTTATCAATAGGACTTGCTTCTAAAAACCAAAATAACGCATGGTTTACTTTGTCGTGATTCTGTTCAATAAGAGAAAAAGCTTGATTTGTTAATTCTTCTGTTCTTGTAATTTCAGTAAGAATTTCGAAGTCATAATCTGATTTTATCTCTTTGCCCACCTTAGTGTACGCTTTAAGCTTAGTTTTTTGTTTCTCAAGCTCTTTAGTACTAGCGTTAGCTAGAATTCCTGCAATTCTGTAAGGATTTTGTTCAATTACCTCCATAAAAGTTGATTTGTGAAGTCAATATATGAATCATTCTTTTCATCATATTTGGTTTTATTCATTTTATTTTGTTTTGCTTAGCAAAAACAGCTCTTTTGGTTTTTTTTGGGTTAGCTTTTGATTAGCTAAAACCAAATGTGCTGTTTGTGGGTTGGCTTTCATTTTTTAGCTTGTGACTAACTCGTATATAACCACACCTTTTCTGTATCAAAGGTGCGCTTTTTAGGGAATTCGCCGTTCCTTCGCCGACCCTTCACCCATCACATTGATCATCTCTAGTCTCATAAGCAGTATCGCACGCCAGGCTACCTTCCTACTACCGTCAGGGCCGCCTAGCCTATCAGATGTACCTAGACCTCCCACTAGGAGCTCTGAGCTAGACGGAACTGCATAGAGCAACAGCACCGTTAACAACTGATCTGTAAAGTTTTGACTGGCTGAAAACATAGGAAAGCCATCACATAGATCAGTCAAATCTGTGAGCAAAGTCTATCTGATATCAAAAATACTGGCAGTATATGATTCTTATGTCTCAGCTTGAGCTGATATGTCTGCAATCGCTTTCTTCTCATTCGCGATATTGTCAGATGATTCCATCCCATGGGATGGTATGGCGGTAAGAAGCTTATGGAATGAGAAGAATCCAGCTGGGCCGCTTGCAATCATACAATGTCAGTACGTCAATAGATCAATCGATAGAGATAACACCCTGTACATACTGGGGCGAAATATTACAAGGCTAAGATAAATAAATTGTGCAAAATGATTATGCTCTCGATACGCACGTCTAGAGCAGACTGCAGGTGTCGTTCTATCCATTTCGTGCATTAGGCTTCGATGGATAGCGGCTAGCTGCAAGAGCGTCAGGTGCTCCGCCGACGAGTCATAGCGTGCTATGGCGAGAAGGCTCGTCTTCACTGTGCAAGGCGAGCAAGCTAGCCTTCACTTCGTAAGTCGAGCAGGTGAAGCTTGCCTACCTCTGGTAGGTGCCTGAGGCTGAAGCAGATAGACACTAGGCGCGAAGTCAGCTGACGAGAGTTGAGGTCACGGATAAAGCCCTTATTTTAAATGCAGTTTGTCCGTAACAAAAACTTACACATGTAAGCCGTCTTAAATCTTTATAAGTCACTGTAAATATGGATGTTATATAGAAAGAGGAGCCAATTAAAAAACCTAATGCACGAAATGGGTTAAACTTGGTAACCACCAGATAATCCGTCTAGTGTGATAGGCAGACTGATCTTTTAGTGATCTTATATGCTTGGAGCCAATAAGGCAGAGTGCGGTACGCTACTACGCAAAACTATACATGTGACTGAACTGATGTCAGAACCCAGGTCGCTATACAATACCGGAGTACATCATCATCTGACACTTTGTACTTCTCAAGAAATTACATATTAATCCTTGGCTGAAAGACTATACAAATAGTAATTCTCCGACTTCATAGATCCTCCACTCCATGACTTCCAGAGAGATAAATTCTTATACACCTCAAGCGGCAAGGGCCGATCAGATAAAACAAAGAGTCCCTCTACTTGACGAAACTGCCGATAAAGTTCTAGCTCGCTTGGTGGTGGAATATAGATCTGCTCTAGCCAGCGAAAATAGGTATAGCTATCTCCAGAGGGTAGACCCGCAAGAGATCTAGACGAATAACCGATTACAGGAGCCATCTCCATAGGGTTAATACCGACGATGACGGCATCTTTGGGTACCTGAGTTGCGATGAACTCGCCCGTAGCTTGAGCATGACTGAAAGGTCTGTCTATATCCTTATAGACGGCAAGACACGTGTAGATAAGTTGCAGTGCTAATAAACCTCCGACTAGATAGGTCTGTATCGTCGTCAGACCCGGCTTCTGCTTGTATATCAGATAGATGAGTGCCATCACAAAAAGATAATCAGATCCCCACTGTCGTAGTCCACCTTCATAGATCATCCAGCTAAATAGCGTGACCGTGATCAAGTAGGATCCAGCAGCTAGTACGGCAGCTCGAGAGCGACGTAGGATCATGTAAAGTATGCCAGCGACGAGTATGCCCGCGATACGCTGTATGGTGATGGAATCTATAAGCAGTACTGTCGTGCTGAAGCACTGTGCCAAGTGATCTAAAGCCAAGAGGGGAAGATCTACAATGCGCTGATCTTCTAGTTGGTATACACCCGCTTGCTTAGCCGCTACACCTGCTCGTGGGAAGACGGTGAGTACAAATAATCCTAGGCCAATCAGCGTGGAGACCACGGGTATCTTTAACATTTTCAGTCGATCTACGAGTGTACCCTCATGATCCAGATACTTGTAGAAGAGTAGCGCTATTGCCACAATACAGGCATAAACTTCCGTCTGACAAAGAAGTAAAAACAGGATACCAGTGACGAAGCCGTAATCGCTCTTTTCGAGCTTTTCCGTTAAGAGAACTAGCAGAAGCATGATCCATACATAGCCCCTCTGTACTACACCATACTCGTAGAATACAAAGTATCCAAGCGAAAATAAAAGCGTAGCCAATAAGGGAGCTCTGAAACGTCGCCATAGTACATATAAGAAGCCAATGTAGAGTGTGCTATGGGCTAGGGTAATGAGCAGCGGATCTGGCAATATGGGCGTGAGGTATGTCCAGATCTTTATGTAGATGTACCATAGCGATCCGTGCCCTTCATAGTAGAGAAAAGACAACATCTCAGACCAGCTCTGGTCACGCGCAACGAGCCATGCTTGCCACTCATCTTTCCACATCTCATGATAGGTGAGTTTACTGATAAGTATACAAGCAGAGAGGGCTATGACGCCCAGCCATCTAGTAGTGGAGCTTTGCACAGCCTCAAAGATGATACTTATGGCGGATCTGAACTACTCAGATATATCTGACCAGGGCTCGAGCGCGATGCCTATCTTGTCTATACCGTGGATCGTATCCATCCTCATATGCGGTGTGAAGATGATCAGGTGCTCGCCAATCTGGTCAAATCTCAGCCGCTGCTGTAGATCTATGCGCACTTTGCAGTTACCACTTGAGCAGCGCCCATACCACCCGCCGCTGGGGTCAGCGAGCTGCAAGCTGGTACGCCCATCTACTTGTCTACCATCTGGAAAGAGTGTGCGAGTACGCACATAGAGGTTTTGATATGGGTAGGCATCGCTATGATGCATGAGCAGGATCAGACTGTAGTCCGTGACCGTGTCAGGTGGCTGTAAGGTGAAGCTGACACTATCACCAACTACCCAAGCACCCTTGTCGATATCTCGGAGATCATGATATATATAGTCATCCGTGCAGGCACATATGACTAGAGCTGCCAACAGGAGATATATGATTCTCATCAGCTGAAGTATTCCTTCATCTTTTCAAAGAGTCCCTTATCTGAGTTTCCAGGCTCTGGGGTGAAATTGGACATTCCACGCATCTTTTCTAGGATCGTTTTTTCCTCACTAGAGAGTTTCTTGGGTGTCCAGATATTGACATGGATGAGCATATCACCCTTACCATAGTTCTGCACAGAGGGCAAGCCTTTGCCTTTGAGTCGGAAGATCTTACCAGACTGCGTACCACTGGGCACTTTGATTTTCACCTTTCCGCCGAGAGTGGGCACTTCTTGGCTGGTACCGAGAGCAGCGTCAGCAAAATTGAGGTAGAGATCATAGATGAGATTCTGTCCGTCGCGCTTGAGCGCTTCGTGCTTTTTCACTTCTACGTGAATGATGAGGTCACCATTTGGTCCACCTCGCTTTCCAGAGTTTCCTTTACCTCGCATGCTCAATTGCATACCGTCTTCTACGCCCGTAGGCACTTCGATTTCTATAGTCTCCTCCGCCATCGTACGGCCGTCTCCCTTGCAGGTAGGACAGCTAGCCTTGATGGTCTGACCCGTACCACTACAGTTAGGACAAGGAGCGGTAGTCTGCATCTGCCCCATAAATGTGCTCCGAATCTGTCGCACATAGCCGCCGCCGCCGCAAGTGCTGCAGCTTACTACGTCGCTGCTACTCTTAGCTCCTGTACCGCTGCAGGTGCCACAGGAGGACTGTTTCTTCAGTTTGATCTTCTTTGTCACTCCATTGCCTACTTCCTCGAGTGTAAGAGATACTTTGATACGGAGATTGCTACCGCGCTCGCCTGTGCTCGCACGACCACCGCCACCGCTACCTCCAAAGAAACTGCCGAAAGGACTACCACTATCTCCAAATATATCTCCGAAGTGGGTGAAGATATCCTCCATATTCATACTGCCACCGCCGTAGCCGCCGGATTGTCCATCTACGCCAGCATGCCCATAGCGGTCATAGCGTGCTTTCTTATCAGGATCACTGAGGACTCCGTAAGCTTCTGCTGCCTCTTTGAATTTCTTTTCCGCTTCAGCGTCATCAGGATTGCGATCAGGATGATACTTCATAGCCACCTTGCGGTACGCCTTCTTTATCTCTTTCTCGTCTGCTGATTTAGTGACTCCTAGGAGTTCGTAATAGTCTTTCTTAGCCATAGCTGATTAGTTTCCTACGACCACCTTGGCGTGGCGCAATATGCGGTCATTGAGATAGTAGCCTTTCTCTACCGTGTGGAGTACCTTTCCCTTAAGATCGTCGGATGGCGCAGGAGCGTTCGTCACGGCTTCGTGCACTTCTGGATCAAATGTCTCACCATCGCTCGCCATCGGCTTTAAGCCTTTGCCCTCGAGAAGTGAATACAGCTTAGCGTAGACGAGATTCACACCTTCAGGGAATTTCTCATCGTTGTCACCATCTTCTGCAGCGGTCTTAGCTCTATCAAAATCATCTAACACTGGTAGAAGTATGCGCATAGTGTCCGAAGAAGCTGACTTGAGAAATTCCATCTTCTCTTTCACACTACGCTTCTTGAAATTGTCAAATTCCGCATACAAGCGCAGAAATTTATCCTTCTGCTCCTGCAGCTCGATTTCCATCTCGGAACACTTGGCTTGCAGTTTTTCCTTCTTTGATTTCGATCCTTTAGACTTCTTAGACTCGGTCTTCTCGTCGTGGACCTCTACGTTTTCTTGATTTTTATTTCCCATGAGATTTTTAAGTCGTTTGTACACATATCTATTTAGTCAAATCCTGCGCCACACCGCGATAGCGGACAATATGACATGCCATCAGTGATTGTAAGACAGGATGACCCTGATTTACACAGATCGACTGCCTACCAGACAGGGCCATCATAGTTCTGCATCGAGGATGCTCTTGATCTCATCTAAGCTCATGTTTCGGCCTAGGATGGTGCCGTCCGGATCTATGAGAAAGGTAGCGGGTATATCCGTGACACCATAGGCTGATGCTGCAGACGATAACCTCACAAATGCCGCTTGATCCAGTGCATTGTATTTCCAATCTAAGCCATACTTGTCCAGAGCACGCTCCCACCTATCGGCTTTCTTCTCTAAGGCTATACTGACGACTTGGAAATTATCGCCGGCATAAGCCTGATCAAGCTGCTTGATCTTGGGGATATCTTTTATGCAAGGCCCACACCAGCTAGCCCAGAAATCGAGGAGTACATACGATCCCCGCAGATCAGATAAGTGGGCCGTAGTGCCATCTCTAAGTGCTAGCTCTACATCTGGGGCAGTGTCCATGTCGGACTTGAGTTTAGGCCATACTACTAAGTAAGCCAGAAGGCAAAGTAGTACGATGAGTGGGATCCACGATCGCGATTTTTTCATGTGATGATAATGTAGAAGCCCTTGTATATGTTGTCCAGTGTGTACACTTGCAGAGAAATCACAAGACTATGAGCATGCGCAGCATCACTCCAGGCGAAATCGCCACTAGAGATTTACATCAGTTTTTACTAGGCTGCGTATCGCCGCGCCCTATAGCTTTTGCCAGTACCATCAGTACGGATGGCGTAGCCAACTTGGCGCCTTACAGCTTTTTCAACGCCTTCAGTAGTAATCCACCGATGGTGGTATTTAGCAGTAATCGTCGCGTGATTGATAATACGACCAAGGATACGCTCAAGAATATCCAAGATACGGGCGAAGTTGTCATTAATGTGGTCAATCATGCCATCGTGCGACAGATGGCAGTAGCCTCCGTAGAGTGGCCTACTGAGGATAGTGAATTTGATCAGACAGGACTCACTCGCTTAGCATCAGATCTAGTAGCACCCTTTCGGGTAAAAGAATCACCGGCACACCTAGAGTGTAGAGTAAGCGATATCATCACGCTAGGAGATAAAGGCGGAGCTGGACATCTCATCTTGTGCGATGTCGTAAAGATGCACGTAGCCGAGAGCGTCATCGATGAGCGAGGCAGGATAGATCCACACCTCATCGATCTCATGGGTCGTATGGGCCGCAGCTATTATGTACGAGCGAGTGGAGATGCTGTGATGCCCATAGTACAGCCAGTCACGCAGATGTGCATAGGATATCAAGCGCTTCCGGCTATCGCTAAGCAGAGCAAAGTACTGACGGGAAATGATATAGGCATCTTGGCTGGATTAAGTGAACTACCTGACGAGCAAGCTATCTCACATGCCGCTACGGCACTAGAAACATCTAGCAAGAGCGCAGAATATCTCGCTCGATCTTTGATCAGTGATGATCTCGCCGCTGAAGCGCTCGCTGTGCTGATGTGCGTACGTGAGTAGGGGACAATAATACGAGAGACTCGATATAGTCGCTCAGTCTACCACTATCTCACGTCAGTATGATAGTTCTCAGCCATCCTTCCGCATCACACGCGCTAGCCAAGCAGGTATGATGATAGCTCCTAGCAAAAGATAAGAGTAGTACGTCATCAATCTCCAGATACCAGCCACCACAGGCGCAATACCTCGAGGCACATAGTCGCTCAGAAATCCACCAAAAAGAAACTCCACCACTCCTGCACCTCCCGGTGTGGGTATGAATAGCACAATGCTAAACATGGCCTGTAATCGACCATACAAACCTGATAAAGTTGCGAAGTCGGGTGTCACACTTTCTACCATGGCAAAAATCAAAAAGGCGATGACAAAAAATCTGGCTGACCATGCTACGATTGTGGCAAGCATACTCTTGACGTGAAGTGTCCATGGACGAGTGGTGTACTCTGTACTTGCACTGACTACGTCGCGACCTATTTCTATGGCTTTTGCGCGAAAGCGCCGAGTAAATCGAAACCGAGTTATCCA
>Ga0115029_1002417_pt1 | contig 11063 bp, 9 predicted proteins | sample SidtaG_3_FD_87297 | JGI IMG/M metagenome (GOLD analysis project Ga0115029, IMG submission 87297) | Marine algal microbial communities from Sidmouth, United Kingdom - Sidmouth_Asex1 metaG | ecosystem: Host-associated > Algae > Red algae > Unclassified | place: Sidmouth, United Kingdom | collected...
CGAACATACGATAACGACGTATAAATTTCAAACAGGTACTGCCCTCTGGGTTCATTTAAAACGAATTTACTCATTGCTGTTCGCTTCTTTAATAGAATAACTATTAGACAAAGCTCACATCGCAATTAAATTCGTTTTAAATTGAATAAAATTTAACCCTGAAAGATCAACAGACCCTAGTGTTTTGGAAATTAAAACTTTAAATTTGTTTATGTTAAAATATATAGAACGTAGAAGATTTAGTTTCTACACTTTATTGCAAATATTGATTAAAAATTAAATGTATATATTATAATAATCCTTTCCTAAATGACTCTGAACTCGCTCTAATGACTCAAAAAATAGCTACATCATCTATTAAATCTACTCATTATTTATTTATAGCAAAGCTATGGCTTTATTTATTATTTGCTCTAAGTTTGTTTATTATTGTTCTGCCTTTTATGCCGTCAAATTCTCTGACCCAAGTAATAGAATATACCCTGTATTTGTCGCCGAGGTGGATTTTTCTATTAGTCTTTATCCCAGTAATATTTTTTTGGACAAAACTGAATAAATATCGTCGATTAATATTATTATTTTGTGTGATTATATTACTGCAATTTCAAGATTTTCAGTTAAATGTATCTACAAAAACTGTTAGTGATCCGGCTGTTAAATTAATTTCTTTGAATATGGGCGGGAAAACAAGTAAAAAATACTTAAAAAACTTAATTAAACGTGAACAGCCCGATATCTTTCTTTTTCAAGAAACGCTGATTGAAAAACTCAATGGTGTTTTTGATACACATTGGAAACTTCAATGTGACGCTGGTTTATGTATAGCGAGTCAGTATCCGTATAAAAAAATTGGCGAACAAAGCCGAAGAGTTTTTAAAGGATGGGGAAATTTTGCGGTTTATTATGAAATTGATGTGAAGGGTAAAACCTTACCTCTTATGAATGTTCACTTTGAAACGCCGCGAAGTATATTATCTGACTTACTTGGTTTAGCATTTGATTGGCAAGAAGTTGAACGATTTCGTGAAAATAAATCCTTAGAAACTGCGCTTATAAGTAGCTGGGCAAGTAGCCAACCTTACTTTGTTATGGCAGGGGATTTTAATATGACTGTTGATGAAAGCTTATATAAGGACTATTTTTTATCTTTTCAAAATGCCATAGATATGGCCGGTTTGGGTATTAACTTTACCAAGTATACTTCGTGGCATGGCGTAAGGATAGATCATGTTTTAGCCTCTAAAAATATAACTTTCTCCAAGGCTAAAGTTTTATCATCTTTGGGTGGTGATCATCGAGCAATTTTAACTGAAATTGTTTTACCGTAACCTTCTAACTCAACTAAAGTGTTTTGTTTAAAGCTTTGTTTAAAAGGGCTGGTTTTTTATATTTTATTGATTGGCGCGCTTTAAATTACAGTAAAGCTTTTATTTAATAAGGGCTTTCCATTAACTAATAATTCAATTTTATGCTCACCACAGTAGTATCTTCGAGTGGTAATTGCTTTAAAAGAAAATGATTTTGTAAGTTTCGTTGATTGATATGGCTGTAAAATAATATTTTTTAATTTAAACACTTTGGCTTGTTGTTTATTGTTAGCTTTATTGAAATAAATGGCATAATCAATGACTAAATTTTGAATTTCATGCGTTAAGCTTTTTATACAAAAAGCAAACTCTATTGTATTACCCAGCTTAATAACGCTTTCAGATGTTTTAAATTCTTCAATAAGAATTTCTGGTTTTTCAGTAAAACCAAGTAATGGGAATACGTCAGCATTACCATTTTTAACGAGTGTTCGGGTTGCATGTTTTATAACCCAATCTACTTCTTTATTTTTTAATTGTAACCATTTTTTACTAGTATTAATTACGATATTGGGGTGGTTTTTGGCAATGTCATTTAAGTGGTTAGCAACAGAGCGCCTAACATATAAACTAGTGTCTGATTTTAAGTGATCAAGTAAAATCAAGTTAGGGGTTGGATCGTTTACAAAATTTTTGAGTTGAATTCCCCAAGGTAGTTTGGGCCTTGTTCCTTCAGAAACTAAACGCCTTACATGTGGGTTTTTATCATGAATCCATTCTAAAAATAATTTATGGCATAACTCTGGATATTTGATGATAAAAGCCCGAATAGCAAATTCGGCTGAAAATAAATGAGTTAATTTTTTAAGCGCATTTAATGATACTTCAGGCTGCGTTAATCCATAAACACTAAAGTAATCAATAATTGGCCACGCGGCAAAGTTTTTTAAAGGGTCGTCAACGTCACCAAAGTCCCATACCTCTGTAATAGAAGTTAGAATTTCAGCTTTTAAAGTTAAGTCGTCAGGTAAAAATTGATGGAGAACATTAATAATATGACTAACGCGTTCTTTAAGCTCTAATGATTCTAATTGATGCATACAAGCCTGTTCAAATGCATCAACATTAAATGCTTTATATTTTTTGTACTTAACGTTGTTGTAATTTAGCACTTGAGATAAGGCTTTACTGATACGCTTAACGGCGGGTGTTGATAAACCATTTTTCATTAATTCCATGCTAATAATTTTCCTTTTTATTATCTGAAGCTAAGCTTATTTATCACTTCATCTTATTATAATTATTACGCTATAGTCTTACAATATCGTGTAATCTTATGGTTTTTAAAGTTTATTTTTATATCTATTAAAAAGTTTACTGCTAGCAATGCGTGTAAATGTTAACTGGTGTGGTATTAAGCCAGATGTTAAAGCCACACCAGTTAATATTAGCGCGCCACCCAGTAATGTCCAATGATCTATATGCTCATCTAAAAAAACCATTCCCCAAATAACACCAAAAACAGGGATTAAATAAGTAACCGAAATCGCCTTTGTTGGTCCTACTGCAGCAATTAACCTAAAAAATATCACGTAAGCCACGCCCGTACACAAAACCCCTAAACAAATTACTGAAACAATAGCTGAATTTGAAGGTATGCTTTGAGGTATGAAAAATATACTGAGGGGTAATAAAATAACTGAGGCACTTATTTGACTACCAGCGGCTAGCGCTAAAGGACTAATGCCACCCAAATATCTTTTAGTATAATTTGCCGATACTCCGTAACATAAAGCGGCTAACATAGCAGCTAAGGTAGGCAAAACAACTTGCGGATCGCTCTCTAAAGCATGATCAGATAAGTTATTAAACATTAAAAAGTACACGCCTAAAAAGCCGACACATATACCAATTATCGCACTTATGCTTAAAGAGTCTTTCAACCAAAAGTATGCCACTAACGCACCAAACATTGGGGTAGTACTATTCAGTACTGCGGTATTACCTGCAGAAAGCGTTAATGTTGCCCAACCAAATAACACAAAAGGGATCGCGGTATTTAAGGCGCCAACAATAAATATTTTACCCCAAAAACCTGCAAGCGCTGACTGATTTTTAGTGAGAAAAATCAAAGGAATTAAAAACAAACTTGCTACAAAGGTACGCATAGCCATGAATAATATGGGACCAAATTCAGGGCTACCAATTTTCATAAAAATAAACGAAGCGCCCCAAAGGGCGGCAAGCAAAGGAAGCTCGATAAACGGTCTTGTTATCATGGTTTAATATCAATAGAAATAACGTTAATGTGGTCAAGCGCGCTAAATTGCCATTGAATATTTAAATTATAAATAGACATGCCATATATTTTTGCATCAGGTTTATTTTTTTTATAAGCAGGTCTGGGATCTTGTTCAAGGATTTGAGTGATTAATAACTTTAGTTCAACATAGTTATTTGGCGGTACTGTTGTAACAGCGTTTTTATCATGTAAAGATGTTGATTTAGAGTTTGATTGATAGGTATTTAACGCTTCAAGCTTTTGTAGCATTAGCAAGGCAAAATCACTAAAACTCACCGCTATGTCATACTCAGGAATATGTTGGGCATAGCTTGCTTGAGCGTTAATGTGAGCATCAGCGTAAGGAATGTAAGGTTTAATATCTATTACTGGTGTTTGGTCTAATAGATCTAATCCTGAAATATTAAGAGTAATGGAACGTGAATCTTTGTTTTTTCTCTTATCATCTATACATATACTATCAAGCTTAACTACGGACATTCCAATGGGGTTAGGTCTAAAAGTTGAACGCGTTGCTAAAACTCCAATTTTTTTATTACCTCCTAAACGAGGAGGTCTAACAAGGGGATCCCATCCGTGTTGTTGAGTCCCATGAAAGACAAAAAGCACCCATATATGACTAAATTGCTCTAAGCCTCTAACAATATTTGGCGTGTTTGCTTCACCTAAAAGGGTAATTTTACCTTTTGCTGCACTGACTAACCCCGGTTGACGCGGTATGGCAAATTTTTCTTTGTAGGGAGAGGAGACCTTGCCAATGTAACTGAGTGAAATATTTTGCGGCATGTTATTTTTTTAGCGAACTTGGTTCAACATAATAAGCTTGACCATAACAAACAGTTGAAGCAATACATTGTTTAGTTATATTTTGTGCGTTTGAATTAATTTTTTCTTTGTTAGTTTTTTCTATATTAGTTTCTTTGATGTTCGCTTCATCTATGTTTATTGTATTTATACTTTTTGGGCTTGAACCATCTTCTGATAGTAAGGCGCAACCGGTAAAAATAATAGCATTGGCTTTGAGTTGATAAGCTTTAGTTCTTGCTTGGGTTCTGGCAATGATGTTATCGGGTTTGGCGAGATATGCTTTACTTTGACAATCTTCACCGTCCACTAAGCCTAAATACTTATATTTACCGGTAAACTCTTCAATCGAATGGTAGATAGCGACTTTAGAAGGGGCAAAGTAATCACGAAAATTTTGCGCATCTATATTTGCACGACCCGTAAAATTACCACTACAACTTGTTAGCAGTAACATAAATAAACTATTAATGCATAAGAAAAACAAATTATTCATGATGTTCCCAGTTAAGTTATGTAGCAATGTAATAAATGTATGTACAGTTAATAAAAACACGTTAAACGTGAAGCGATAAATGCAAAAAATATGCGATGGGCATTAAAGCGAAAAAAGTTTGCTTTAATGGTCTAATACCAATTGAATTAAGGAATTGACCTCTTAGCTATAATTTAAAGGTTTGTAAGCACAGATTTTACGTTCCAAACAAAATCTAAGTACATCCATCCATGTAAGAACCTCTTATCAATAACGACGCTTATAAGCCTTAAAAAATCGCCTTTGGGAGCTCATTAGAACACTGATAACTTCACAAAATAAATGAAACATAGCTCACTATGCTTAAATTATTTTGTTTGTTCTAAGTTTTCTAATGCAGCTCTAAGTGACTAATTCATTATTTCAATTGGTATAAATCATTTAAATAACTAAAAGTTAAAATAATTATTTAACTCGCATTCCAGGCTTGGCGCCATCTTCTGGATTTAATATCCATAAGTCTTCACCGCCAGGTCCTGCTGCTAACACCATACCTTCAGACATACCAAAGCGCATTTTACGAGGGGCTAAATTAGCAACCATTACGGTTAATTTACCAATAAGATCTTCGGGTTGATAGGCTGATTTTATACCTGCAAATACTTGTCGAGTTTCTCCGTTTTCAACCGAGTCTAAAGCAAGTTCTAATCGAAGTAATTTATCCGCTTTTTCAACATGTTCTGCATTAATAATTTTAGCAACGCGCAAATCAATTTTAGCAAAGTCTTCAAAGCTAATTTCAGGTGATATAGGATCTGATACTAACGGATTGTTGAAATCCATTTTAGGTTTTTCTACCGTAGTTGTGTTTTTCTTTTTCTCTTTGGCTGGTTTCGTTTTTTCTTCTGTTGCGACAAGATTGTGTTTAGAAGCTTCTGTCATCGCATTAATTTTGTCCATATCAACTCTTTGTAATAATGCTTTAAACTTATTAATTTTATGATCGGTTAGTAGTGCTTTATGACCTTCCCAAACTAACTCATCATTTAAGAAAACCTCGGTACTCTCTGCAAGTTTAGGCAGTACTGGCTTTAAATAAATCATTAAGGTACGGAACATGTTAATGCCCAACGAACAAATATCTTGTACTTCTTGCTGTTTAGTTTCATCTTTAACCAGTTGCCATGGTTCTTTAATGGCAATGTATTCATTTACTTTGTCAGCTAGTGCCATTATCTCTCGCATGCCTCGGCTAAAATCACGATTTTCATAATGTAGGGCAATGCTGTTTCCGGCCTTCATCACTTCATCAGCTAAGAGTTGATTGTCTATAGTGGTAGATAACATGCCATCGAATCGTTTAGTAATAAAACTTGCACATCGAGAAGCAATATTAACAACTTTACCTACTAAATCAGAGTTTACTCGTTGAGCAAAATCTTCTAAATTTAAGTCTAGGTCGTCAATTTTACTGGTTAATTTAGCGGCATAATAATAGCGTAAATATTCGGGGTTTAAATGCTCTAAATAAGTACGACCTTTAATAAAAGTCCCTTTTGATTTAGACATTTTCGCCCCGTTTACGGTAACAAAACCGTGGGCAAAAACCGACGTAGGTTTACGATAGCCTGCACCTTCTAACATGGCAGGCCAAAATAAGCTGTGAAAGTAAATAATATCTTTACCAATAAAATGGTATAGCTCAGCGTCAGAGTTTTTATGCCAAAAACTATCAAAATCAATATCTGATTTATCACAAAGGTTTTTAAAGCTGCCCATGTAACCAATAGGCGCATCTAACCATACATAAAAATATTTACCCGGTGCATTGGGTATTTCAAAGCCAAAATATGGCGCGTCTCGGCTAATATCCCACTGTTGCAAACCTGATTCAAACCATTCAGCAAGTTTGTTTGCCATTTCTTCTTGTAAAGCACCACTGCGAGTCCAGTTTTGCAACATTTGCTCAAAAGCAGGCAAATCAAAAAAGTAATGTTCAGAATTTTTTAATATAGGGGTAGCGCCCGACACTACCGAGCGTGGATTAAGCACATCGGTAGGAGAATAAGTAGCGCCGCAATTATCACAGCTATCTCCGTTTTCATTTTCGCTTTTACATTTAGGGCAAGTGCCTTTAATGAATCGATCAGGTAAAAACATGCCTTTTTCTGGATCATATAACTGCGAGATCACTCGAGTTTTTATATGCCCGTTAGCGTGTAAGCTATTATAAATTTGATGAGCAAACGTTTCGTTTTCTTCACTGTGGGTAGAGTGATAGTTATCAAAACTGATATAAAAATCTGCAAAATCTGCCATATGCTCTTCACGCACACCAGCAATCATTTCTTCAGGTGTAACACCTAATTCTTGTGCTTTAAGCATAATAGGTGTGCCATGAGCATCGTCAGCACAAACAAAATAGGTTTCGTGACCTCGCATTCGCTGAAAACGTACCCAAATATCTGTTTGAATATGTTCAAGCAAATGACCTAAATGAATTGAACCATTGGCATAAGGTAGGGCACACGTAGCTAATATTTTTCGTTTTTTTGTTGGTAACTGAGATGACGTTAATTCTGGCATATAAAGTTTACATATTTAAGGTGGTAATTATGGAAAGAATGGTACAGAATTTAGTAATACTTTTCATTAATAATTATCGTATTACATCGATAAAGTGCCTTTACATCATGTTCTCAACGTTTTTTTCCAATAAAGCCGTTCATCAAGAGTCAAAAGACTTAATTATGAGTTTTTTTTCTGAGTATCGTTCATCCTGTTTTCGTGAGGGCTTTTTTAGTATTAGTTCTCGACCTAAAATCACGTTAGAAGAGGGTTATATTATTATTAATGTCGATTTACCTTTTCCGTGCGATGGGGAATTAGACGATATTAGCGATGCGTTAACCGAGTTGCTTAACCAAAAAACCCTCATTAAGCCTACTTATCACATTGCGCAAGTAAGACAACATTCATTAAAAGGTATCAGCAATATAATTGCTGTAACCTCGGGCAAAGGCGGCGTTGGTAAATCGACTACTGCTGTTAATTTAGCTTATGCTTTAATCGAAGAAGGTAGTGCGGTTGGTATTTTAGATGCCGATATTTACGGACCATCAATCCCAACTTTGCTTGGACTTAAAGGTCAACAACCATCATCAACTAACGGTAAATCAATTATTCCGCTTAGTGCGCATGGACTTGTGGCAATGTCGGTAGGTTTATTGGTAGGAGAGGAAGACGCAACGGTTTGGCGAGGTCCTATGGCTAGTAAAGCATTTAGCCAATTACTAAACGAGACGCTTTGGCCGGAACTAGATTATTTAATTGTCGATATGCCACCCGGCACCGGAGATATTCAACTTACTTTATCGCAAACTGTGCCTGTTGCTGCGGCAATTGTGGTGACTACACCTCAAGATATTGCGTTAACTGATGCGATAAAAGGTATCACCATGTTTGATAAAGTAAAAGTACCTGTTTTGGGTTTAATTGAAAATATGAGTTATCACTTATGTGAAAAATGTGGTCATCAGTCGTATCTTTTTGGTGAAAATGGTGGTTTTAATACAGCTAAAAATAAAAATATACCCTTGCTAGGACAATTACCTTTAAATATTGAGATTAGACAAGATGCTGACCAAGGTCACTCTGCTGTTTTAAAAAATAGCACTGGCGATATAGCCCTGTTATACCGTAAACTAGCGCGCAATGTAGCGTCTGAATTATATTATCAACTTGATGCAAGAAGCCCTAATACTGCCGAAATATGTTTTAGCGATAAGTAATCACGTTATAACACACTTTGTTGGCAAATAATTAAAGAAGAAATAAGTATGAGACTATCTGATAAAGATATAGAACAATCATTAAAAGAAGGAAAAATTTGTATTGAGCCAACTCCTGATTCCTCGATGATATCAGGAGTAAGTGTTGATATTAGGTTAGGTAACGAATTTAGAGTATTTAAAGAACACACAGCGCCTTATATCGACTTAAGTGGCCCGAAAGCTGAAATGCAAAAAGCGATGAATTCAGTAATGAGCGATGAAATTACTATTGCTGACGGCGAAGCGTTTTTTCTTCACCCTGGTGAACTTGCTTTAGCTGTGACTTTGGAGTCGGTAACATTACCTGATGATATTGTGGGTTGGCTTGATGGTCGCTCGTCATTAGCGCGTTTGGGTTTAATGGTGCATGTTACCGCTCATAGAATTGATCCCGGTTGGTCTGGTCAAATAGTTTTAGAGTTTTATAACAGTGGTAAACTACCTTTAGCACTTCGACCAAAAATGATTATCGCCGCATTAAATTTTGAAACCATGTCTAGCAGTGCATTGCGTCCATATAATAAAAAACAAGGTGCAAAATACAATGGGCAAAAAGGCGCCGTGGCTAGTCGTATTAGCCAAGATGATATGTCTGTATAATTAATAACTTATAATTATATAATTATATGATTATTAATTACTAATACAGGATCACTAATTTATAAGGTTGCTCTAACGGGTGAACCTCATGCTAATAAATACATATTACTCACATAAAGTCATTAAAATAACCTCACTAATCTGTGTGTTAATCGAACTTTAGTATTTTAACGTTGGCATAAATTAATTGAATTAAATTTTTTGTTGGGTGTTTCTTGAAATTAGCATTTAAAATTTTAGGGCTTCTGATCCTTACGGTTATCATTTTTATAAGTGGCATCGTTTTTTTTGCATTGCAATCCGACGCTCAATTTAAAAATAATAATACAGTTAACGTGCAAGCGGCTACTCAAAGCAAAGTAGCAGCTAAGCGCTTTATTAATTCCTTAAAAAACAAAAAACAGCCTGTTTTATTATCGTTATCTCAAACTGAAATTAATGGTTTGAGTGCCTTACTTAACCGAGCTTTCCCGCAAATATCTTCTGATATTGTAATGCAAAATCAAAAAGCCATAATTAACCTCTCAATTGCATTACCTTTACCTCAAACATTTCAGTACTTAAATATTTCAGCTGTATTACTGCCATCAAATCACGGAATAAATTTAGGTGATGTGAAAATAGGTGGTTTAACCATTTCAGGTAATCAACTCGTTATTTTGAGTCAGTGGTTTGTAGATAAGTTTGTGCAAGAAGATCTTGGAACGAAATTAGTCTCAATGGTGCAGTGGGTCACAATCAACCAAAACAAAATTCATACTAGCCTGCTTATTCCTCAAGAAATAAATAAACTTGAACAAGGGAGATCAAGTTTAATTGCATTAAGAGATAATTTAGCCCTTTTTGGTGATGTGCCAAGAGTTAAATTTTATTATGCCGCGTTGGTAGAGCATTTAGATCTTTTAAAAAATCCAGCCAATAAAAATAGGCATTTAACACATTATATTCAATTTATGTTTAGTTTAGCTCAACAACAAACGCTTCATCCTAAAAAGTTAAAGATTAATCAAACAACCTCAGCAGTACATGAAAACTATTCTGCCCTAATGGCATTAGCCCTTTATTTTGGTTCAAACAGGTTTGAGTTATTGGTGGGCGATATTTCAAATTTAACTGCGGCGCAATCAAGTAAACGAAACTTTTTAGCCAACCGAGTCACTTTACGGGATCGGGTTGATTTACAAAAACATTTTATGTATTCCATAGCATTTCAGTTATTTGGTAACAGCTCAGCAAGTGATGCTATTGGTGAACTGAAAGAATTTTTAGACAGTAACCCAGCTGGTAGTGGCTTTAGTTTTGCCGATTTAATGGCTGACAGGGCAGGTACACGGCTAGCAAAAATAGCCACAGAATCTGAGGAGTCAGCCCTTTGGGTACAGCAGCAATTAAGCAAAAATATTGTTGAAAGTGATTTTATGCCAGAAATTGCTGATATACCTGAAGGTTTATCAGCAATAGATTTTACCAATAATTACCGAGATGTAGATTCAGCTAAGTATAAAAACATGCTGCAATTACTCGATAAACGTTTAGCTGCATTAACACTTTATCAATAACACTTTATCAATAACGCTTTATCTAACTTCTCAAAACTCTGCTGTTTAATATCATAAAGAATTAGGGTCTGTTGATCTTTCGAGGTTATTTTTACAGCAAGGTGTTTGATATTTAGACAAGGCAGAGTATGTGAAGTGTAGCTAGCTACTCGAACATACGATAACGACGTATAAATGTCAAAC
>Ga0115029_1002419_pt1 | contig 11055 bp, 9 predicted proteins | sample SidtaG_3_FD_87297 | JGI IMG/M metagenome (GOLD analysis project Ga0115029, IMG submission 87297) | Marine algal microbial communities from Sidmouth, United Kingdom - Sidmouth_Asex1 metaG | ecosystem: Host-associated > Algae > Red algae > Unclassified | place: Sidmouth, United Kingdom | collected...
GAATGGATCCATACCGTAATTATCATCAATGTGGAAGGGACCTCCTCAAATTAAATAAGTTCGAAGATTTTCATCCTCGCTGGTTGAGACTACGTCACTTCAGTGTCCTGCCCTGTGTATCAATGGATAATTGAATAAGTCGGCACTACCTACCTCAACGGTGGCATAAGCAGTTTTAAAATCCATGTCAAGCAATTGATTACAATGCACAGCAAGATTTGGTAAAGCCGTAGGATTAGCATACCAGTCACCGCCACCATTATACTTCAAAAGTGCCAATTGCAAATCTGACTGTGCATGCAGTGTAATAAAACTGCATGTCCAAAAACATATAAATATGACTATTTTATTTTTCATTCTAATTATTTTAAGCGTCGCTTATCTTGTATGGTGGCGACTGCCATGAGCGCCGCAGTTTCTGTTCTTAGTCGTGCATCACTTAATGACACAGCTCGAAAACCCGCCTTATCCGCAAGTTCATATTCTTCATCAGTAAAGTCTCCTTCCGGACCAATTAACACAATAGTGTTATCGGTACAATCTACGTTTATTAATGCTGGCGAATCACCTTCTATTTTTCCAATATATTTATTTTTATAGTCCGAAGCATTTTTTAGAAATTCATCGAATGCGATCATTTCATGAATCGAAGGCAATTGTAATCTCAAACATTGTTTGATCACGGAAATAACCAATCGACTTATTCGCTTGGTTTTGAAATCTTTTCGTAGTGTTCGCGAAGTTTTTATCAAGTGGCAGTCACTCAATCCTAATTCTACAGCTTTTTCTAGAAAATCTTCGACTCTTGATGCCCGTTTTGTTGGAGCGATGGCGATCGCCAATTTACTTCTCACTTTTTCCTCTCGCACTTTTTTAAGTGGTTTGAAAACAACACTTGAGCGGCTCAGTTGTAATATCTCAGCTTGCCACAATTGTCCGTTACCCGACGTTATGAAAGCCAGTTCACCCACTGATTTTCGCATCACCTTGTTTAGATGCTTGGCTTCAACGTCGTCGCCTTCGGCCCGATTAGGAGTCAACGTATGTACATAATAGAGCTGCATAGGACTTTTGATTTCACTAAAAGATGAAGTGTATCCATAGATGATTTGTTCATTTCATCGAGGCACTCCAAAAACGCGAAATTAGCGATTGAATTGTACCTTTGCGCCACTTTTGGGAACTGATCTGCTGTTGAAGCGTTTATCCCTATCAACTATAAACAATAATGTGCATGAGTACGATGATCATGATCGTTCAGTTTTTCCTGAGCCTCAGTCTCTTAATTATATTACACGAAGGAGGTCATTTTTTTGCCGCGAAGTGGTTCAACACGCGTGTGGAGAAGTTCTATCTATTTTTTGACCCTTGGTTCTCACTAGTCAAAAAGAAGATCGGTGGGACCGAATATGGTATTGGTTGGTTGCCGCTTGGCGGATATGTCAAGATCTCTGGCATGATTGATGAAAGCATGGACAAGGAGCAGATGAAAGGGCCGGCCCAACCGTGGGAGTTTCGTTCTAAGCCGGCATGGCAGCGACTTATCATCATGCTGGGTGGTGTCATCGTTAACTTTGTACTAGGGTTTTTCATTTTTGCCATGATGCTTTGGCAGTGGGGTGAATCCTATATACCATCCGAAAATGTCAGGGATGGAATATTTGTCCTGGAAGAAGGGCAAAAACTTGGATTGGAAATGGGTGATCAAATATTAAAAGTTGGTGACTATCCATTTTCCAAGTTTGACGACGGTGAAATCATTTCTAATGTTATCATCAACGATGCCAGCACCATTACCGTGCTTCGCGATGGAAAGACGATCGATATTCCAGTAGATCCGGAAAATGCTAAGCGATTTGCTCGCTCCGATTTTAAAGGCAAAAAATTATTCGACGTTCCATTTCCCTTCGTCATTGCCAAATCGAATCCGGGAAGTCCCGCAGAAAAGGCCGGCTTAAAAGCTGACGACAGAATCGTGTCAGTTAATGGCGTGAAAACAGAGCAAAACACAATATTTCTTCAAGAAATCACAAAATATAAAAACGAAAAGGTTGAACTCGGCGTCATTCGCGACAACAAGCGCATGGATGTTGAATTGACAACAAAAGAAAGTGGTACGATTGGTGTGCTATATAAACCTGAGACAGAGTTTTATGATGAAGCATTTGTCGAATATGGATTTTTTGAGTCGTTTCCAGCAGGCGTAAAGAAAGGAATGGACGTCCTAACCGATCAAATAAAAGCTTTTGGAAAAATATTTAGCGGAAAAATAGAAGTCACAGAAAGTCTCGGAGGCCCTATAATGATTGCCACAATGTTTCCCGGGGAATGGAATGCACAAATCTTTTGGCGGATGACTGCAATTCTCTCTCTGATATTAGCTTTTATGAATTTATTGCCTATACCGGCATTAGACGGAGGGCATGTTATGTTTTTATTATGGGAAATGACTACAGGTAAAAAACCAAGTGATAAATTCATGGAAATTACAACCATGATTGGATTTTTTATTTTAATTGCGTTTATGATATTCGTATTTGGTAACGACATTCGTAGATTTTTCTTTAGCTGATGAATTTCTTCGAATTATTCGACATACCATTGGATTTATTTCCCGATGAAAAAAAGCTGAAATTAAATTACTACCAATTATCGAAGCGCTATCATCCGGATATCAATCAATCGTCAGATCCAGCGTCTCATATGGAGGTACTTGAAAAGTCGGGGGAGGTAAATGCAGGATACAAAGTGCTGAGTCAGTTGAATCTGCGATTGAAGTATATCTTGGAACTTTCAAGCGTGGAAATGAACGCGAATGAAGAGCTTCCACCTGAATTCCTGATGGAAATGATGGACTTGAACGAAATAGTGATGGAAGCAGCTGGTGACGACGAAAAACGTCAGAAAGCCCTTGACGAACTATCTGCGCGAGATGCCGATATTGTCGACAAGCTTCAGGAGCTATGGGATCAAATCAATGTGGAATCGATGGAAGATCAACAGTTAAAAAAGTTGAAGTCTTTGTATTACCAACAAAAATACTTGTTGCGCATCCGCAAAAATTTGAATCGATCTCAAAATTGATGGATGATTTATTCAGATTAATTTTTTTTAAATGAGAGTGAACAATAAGAAATGCATATCTTAAATCAAGATGAACATACAATTCAATATAAATGCCAGAATCAGGCTCACACATTTTGCATATCATCAGATTACTGACTAAAAAGCAAAAAACGTAAAAAATTAATCAAGTCACAACACTCAAATTGCATTTTAGTCATTTTTGGTGCCGTTAAAAATTTTATTCGCTCTATTTTTGTTTTTGCGGTGAAAAATACTAGCTTTTAAGATTACTTTGCCTTCTTATCGTAAAATTTTATTTGCAATCGAATTGCATAGCTTTTGTATGTATCTTTGGCTTCGTGAAAACAGGTGTCCACATATTAATCGTTTATATGCTCGTCTTATCTCTTGCTCCTTGCGGAGATGGCGGTAATGGGCTCGTGGAGATAACTAAACATTTCTTCGGGGTTGAGCATCAGCATGTCTCGGACCATGACATACATTCGAGTGGTTGTGGCGATGATACCTGCACGCCGTTTTGTATTTGTAGTTGTTGCTCTATGGCAATGGATATACCAACTAGGTCAACTTTGTTTGTCAAATTCTTACCTCCAACACCTTCTAATCTCCCTTCCTTGTATTCTGATTTTATTCCTTCTACTTTCATCAATTTTATCTGGCATCCGCCGATGTTTAGCTAAACCATTTTCTTGGGATACCTACGCCCGAGCCACATGTACTTTTTCGGTTTAACTAAATATCTATATATCTATGTTTGATAAAATTATCGCTTATTCGATACAGAATAAGTTTGTGATAGGGCTGCTGGTTGCCGCCCTGATCGTTTGGGGTTTATTCTCCTTGCGACAAATACCTATTGATGCTGTTCCTGATATTACCAATAATCAGGTGCAAGTTATCACGACTTCACCAACACTGGCTACACAGGAGGTCGAGCAATTTATTACCACACCTATTGAACTGGCTTTACAGAATATCCAACAGCTTGTAGAGATACGTTCAACATCTCGCTTTGGATTATCAGTTGTTACAGTCGTCTTTGAGGAAGATATGGACTTATATCTCGCTCGACAATTAGTGAGTGAATATCTAAAAGAAGCAGAAAGTAATATTCCAACTGGTCTAGGTACGCCTGAAATGGCACCGATTTCTACTGGCTTGGGAGAAATATATCAGTATGTCGTTTATCCTGCGGAGGGCTATGAGCATAAATATTCCTTGACCGAGTTGCGAACCATTCAAGATTGGATAGTCAGTAGGCAGTTATCGGGAATTGAAGGGGTGGTAGAAGTAAATTCGCTCGGAGGCTTTCTAAAACAGTACGAAGTAGCTGTAAATCCGAATTTATTGAAGTCTATGAGTATTAGCATCACTGATATTTATGATGCTTTACAAAATAGTAATGAAAATACGGGGGGTGCATATATTGAGAAAAATCGCAATTCCTATTTTATTCGTACCGATGGCATTGCCCAATCTTTAACGGACATTGAGAAAATCGTGGTGGATGTTCGCAATGGAAAACCGATTTTAATCGAGGATGTAGGAACCGTACAATTTGGCAAAGCCCCTCGCTATGGTGCTGCTACTCGCGACGGTGAAGAGGTGGTCAACGGAATGGTAATGATGCTGAAGGGTGAAAATTCCGCAGCTGTAACGGAACGCATAAAGGAACGAGTGATACAAATTCAAAAATCTTTACCCGAAGGAGTGCTAATTGAACCTTATCTGGTGAGAGATAAATTAATTTCTACCGCCATTGGAACGGTCAAAACCAACTTGATTGAAGGAGGTTTGATTGTTATTTTCATTTTGGTGCTAATGCTTGGTAATTGGCGGGCAGGTTTGATTGTAGCTTCTGTCATTCCAATTTCGATGCTCTTTGCCGTTTCCATGATGAATATGTTAGGTATTTCTGCCAATCTAATGAGTTTGGGAGCAATTGATTTTGGGCTGATTGTGGATGGTGCAGTTATCATTGTTGAATCCATTGTTCATCGTTTACAGGTCAATTTTGCAGGGCAAAAACTGACTGCTGCACAAATGAACAATGAAGTAAAAACGGCTTCCCAGAAGATAAGAAGCTCGGCAGCTTTTGGAGAAATCATTATCCTGATGGTTTACATTCCCATACTGGCATTGGTAGGTATTGAGGGTAAAATGTTTAAGCCTATGGCACAAACCGTTATGTTGGCAATTGGAGGAGCGTTGATTTTGTCGCTGACTTATGTACCGATGATGGCAGCTTTATTTTTAAATAAAAAAATCACCAACAAGCGAACTATTGCTGACCGTATCATTTCTTTTTCTCAAAAATTGTATAGCCCTGTTTTGAATATTGCCCTTCGTTTGAAAGCTGTTTTTGTACTGGCAACTGTCATTCTATTTGCAGTCAGTTTATTTGTTTTTAGTCGAATGGGAGGGGAGTTTATTCCAACTTTGGATGAAGGTGATTTAGCCTTGCACCAAATTCTTCCCCCTGGTAGTTCCCTTACTCAAAGTGTGGAAATTTCCAAAATTATTCAGAAAAAACTGTTAGCAGAGTTTCCAGAAGTAGAAGATGTAGTGACCAAAATCGGTTCTGCTGAAATTCCTACTGACCCGATGCCTGTCGAAACGGGAGATATTATGGTCATTATGAAACCTAAATCAGAATGGACTTCGGCTAGCACTCGACAGGAGATGTTTGAAAAAATGGAAAAATCCTTAAAAGTTATTCCGGGTTTGGCTTATGAATTTACCCAACCGATACAGATGAGATTCAACGAGTTAATGACGGGTTCGAGAGCAGATATTGCTATAAAGTTGTTTGGTGATGACTTAGATATTTTATTTGAAAAAGCGAAAGAAGCCGAACAAATTATTCGGAAAGTAGAAGGAGTAGGAACTATAAAAGTGGAACAGACTGTAGGAATGCCGCAGGTTATTATTGATTTTGACTATGATAAAATGGCGCAATACGGTTTGCAGGTCAAAGAAGTCAATCAAGTTATTCGAGCTGCCTTTGCAGGAGAAATAGCAGGAACGATTTATGAAGGTGACCGCCGTTTTGATTTAGTGGTGCGACTCGATGAGAGTTATCGGAATGATATTAAAAATGTAGAAGACCTATACATCACTTTGGATAATGGTACGCAAGTGCCTTTACAAGCAGTCGCAAGAGTCGAATTGATAGATGCGCCCATGCAAATTTCCAGAGAAAACACCAACCGTAGAATTGTGATTGGGGTGAATGTAGGTGATACCGATGTAGAAACTTTGGTCAGTAACATCCAAACTAAATTGGATGCAAAAATTGATTTACCCGCTGGGTATTATTTTACCTACGGCGGTCAATTTGAAAACCTAAAAGCTGCCAATGCTCGTTTGATGATTGCCGTACCAATGGCACTCGCTTTAATTTTCATCATGCTCTTTTTCACTTTTGGAAGTGTCTCACAAGCAGCCTTAATTTTTACTGCCATACCACTTTCTGCTATTGGCGGAATTTGGGCTTTGGAGTTGCGAGGAATGCCTTTTAGTATTTCCGCAGGTATTGGGTTTATTGCGCTGTTTGGTGTTGCTGTCTTGAACGGAATTGTACTGATTGGCTATTTCAATCAGTTAAAAAATGAGGGTGTGATCAATATTAGAGAACGTATCATTAAAGGCACGAGTGTTCGACTTCGCCCTGTTTTGCTAACAGCTTCGGTAGCATCGTTGGGCTTTTTACCAATGGCACTTTCTAATTCTGGCGGCGCCGAAGTGCAGCGACCTTTGGCAACGGTTGTGATAGGAGGATTGATAACCTCTACCTTTTTGACTTTGGTAGTTTTACCTATTTTGTATAGCTGGTTGGCTCAATGGCAAGAGCGAAAAGGAAATAACTCCATTGGCTCAACGGCTATAATGATAATTTTACCATTAATGTTTTTTAGCCTTCCAACAGAAGCCCAACAACGACCAATTACAATAGATGAAGCAGTTGAAATAGCAGTCCGAAATCATCCTTCTATTCGTGCTGCCAATCTACAAATTGAGCAGGGGGAATCATTGCAAAGCTTACCTTACACGCTTGGTACAACTGATTTTAGTTATCAGGGGGACGGTCTATTTAGAGAAAATGGGCAACAGGTCAATCAGATTGGGATCGTGCAAAACATCCCTAACCCTTCTTCCATTAAAGCGCAGAATAGTTGGCAAAATGAACAGGTAGTTCATAGCATTTTGCGAAAGCAGTTAACAGAAAAAGAGCTGCGTTTGCAGGTGCAACAAATCTATTTGAATTTACAGCAGCGAAAGGAGTTACGGCAACTATACGAAAGTTTGATACAAACTTATCAGCGATATGCTCAAGTGGCAAAAATTCGTGTAGAGGTTGGAGCAGCCAATCGCATGGAATTATTGACGATTCAATCTTCTTTGAATGAATACAAATTACTGGTCAATCAGGTGAAATTAGAAATTGACAATTTAGAAAAGCAATTATCTGGTTTGCTCAACTCAAACGAAGCGGTTACTTCAACGGACAGTCTTACCGTAATTCCATTTGCAATAACGGATAGTATCAATTCCCTTCAAGTACAATTAGCAAATCAAGATATTGAAATTGAACAGACATATATAGATGTGCTGCAAGCAAATATGAAACCTGATTTTAATTTGGGCTATGCTGCTCAACGTTTCTTTGAGGATGGTTGGCTGCACGGTTTACAGGCAGGTGTGCAAGTTCCGATTTTTAATAAAAGTACTAAGCAGAAAATCACCGCTCAACGGATGCAAATTGACGTTGCCCAAGCCAATTTAGAGGTAGAGCGTTTGCGAACAAAACAGGAATTATTATCTGTCGAAAACAGCATTCAACTCTATGCGACAGGAGTGAACTATTATCAGGAACAATTGGAAATCATCAATCCAGAAATGGAACGAATATCCGAATTGAATTATCAGGCAGGTGAAATTTCCTACCTTGAATTACTCAACACCCTCAACCTGCTTTCCAAAAATAGTATGCAGTATTGGGAACACATTTTAGCACACAATAAAGCGGTGGTGCTCTATCAATTTTTATCAAATCAATAAATATATTTCTAACATGAAATTCATAAATAAATCAATCCTGTCAATAATTTTTGTAGCCATGCTGCTATTGACTTTTTCTTGTGGTCACGAACATACCGAAGGGGATGGTCATAATCATGGAACGGAACAACATAGCGAAGATGATGGTCATGCGCATGGAAGCGAAGCCCATAGTGAGGAAGACGGTCATGGTCACAATGAAGAACACGAAGAGGGAGAAATTCACCTCACCAAAGCGCAAATTGAAACGATGAGCATACAGTTTGGCGATTTCTCACAAGTTAAAATTAATGATTTTGTCAAAGCAACTGGGACATTAGGACTTCCTCCCAATGCGCTAACTTCTGTAAGTGCAAAAGCCAACGGTTTCATCAAAAACAGCAAAAAATATGTAGAAGGCAGTTATGTGCAAAAGAGTGCAATAATGGCATATTTGGAAAATCCTGATTTTATCCAACAGCAACAAAAGTACCTCGAAGTAGCCGCCGAATTGGTCTATGACCGTCAGGAGTTGGAACGTCAGCAAACCCTTTTAGAATCCAACGCAGGGATTGAAAAAAACGTCCAAAAGCTGAAAGCAACTGTCGCCATGAAAACAGCAACTTTGAAAGGTATTGCTAAACAATTGTCTTACCTCGGCATCAATGTAGCTGATTTAACTACCGATAACATTGTACAACGCATTCCTCTTCATGCTCCTATGACAGGCTACATTACATCCATAAAAATGCACAATGGAATGTATGTATCACCACAAGAGAAGCTGATGGAAATAGTCAATGAAAACCACTTGCATCTGGAATTGGATATTTTTGAAAAAGACATTTCCAATATCGAAGAGGGACAAAGAATAAGTTATACCGTTCCTGCAATGGGCAGCCGAGTTTATGATGGAGAAGTTCACATTATCGGTAAAGAATTTAATACAGAAAACAAGACCGTCCGTATTCACGGGCATTTGGAAAAAGAGCGTCCGAAGTTCATTAAAGACCTTTTCGTTGAAGCCAAAATTTGGCTGAATGACCAAACTGTACAGGCACTTCCTGAAAAGGCGGTCATCAAGGATGGAGATTTCTCTTATATCTACGCAACGAATAATTCATCTGAAAGTACGGAGCTAAAATTTGAGGCTATCAAGGTAATCGCAGGAAAAACGGATAATGGCTTTACTGCAATAAAAACGATTGATGAAATACCAACAGGAATGCAAATAGTGACTGATGGAGCTTATTATGTGTATGCTCAATCGAAGGCAGGAGAATTGGAGCATAGCCACTAAAAAACAATCAACAACATGGAGCAGGTAAATAGAATCTTAGAACAAAAAGCTGTCCGTATCACACCGATGAGGCAGTTACTTTTAGAATATTTCATAGAAGAAAATACAGTATTAGGTTTATCCGAACTGGAGAAAGTATTTCCAAAATCAGATAGAATTACGATGTATCGTACGCTCAAAACCTTTGAAGAAAAAGGCATTTTACACAGCATCAAAGGTGAAGGGGATGAAGCAAAATATGCACTTTGTAATAAGCATTGTTCGCCTGTTCACCACATTGACCAACACCCGCATTTTCAATGTCAAAAGTGCAAACAGGTTATTTGTATTGATAGTCAAATAATTCCTACAATGGAACTTCCTGATGGATATTTTCAGCAAGAAGTGAAGATGATGATAAAGGGAATATGTCCTGATTGCAGAAAAATTTAAGTCATGGACAGTATCACTCAAGCTGTATTAGGAGCAGCAATAGGCGAAGCCACATTAGGCAAACGTATCGGAAACAAAGGAGCTGTTCTAGGTGCCATTGTGGCCACCATTCCTGACCTCGATGTTGTGCTATACTTGTTTTACGATAAATTTGAAATGCTGAGTATTCATCGGGGATTTAGTCATTCTATTATATTCAGCATCATTGGAGCGTTCTTAATTGCTTACGTTTTACAACGTATCAAATGGACGAAACTGGTAAGCTATCAGCGACTTTGGATATTCGCATGGTTAGCATTGTTCACGCACATGCTACTGGACACTTTTACTGCTTATGGTACACAATTATTTTTACCATTTTCTGATTGGCGAGTGGGTTTTGATAGTATCAATGTGGTTGACCCTGTTTATACTGTTCCACTTTTGATTGGGCTGATTTGCAGTTTGTTTATTTTTAAAAACAAGCCTTCCAGAGCAGTATATAACCATATTGGAATTGTGATAAGTACCCTTTATTTATTAGGCACAATGGGCGTTAAAAATCATGTGGAGGAACATTTCAAGAGAGAATTAGTTAAACAAAATATCAGCTACCATTCATTACTTACTATGCCTGTTGGGATTGCTAATATCAATTGGTATGGTGTAGCAAAAACAAATAAAGGATTGTATATGCACAATTATTCTATCCTGAACGAAAACCAAATTCCTTTTGAATATTTTCCAAGCAATGATCATCTTTTAGAGGGTGTAAATCCAGCATTGGTTGATAGGATGAAATGGTTTGCAAAAGGTTTTTATACGGATGTAAAAGATGATGACCAATTGCGATTTTATAATTTACAAGTAGATATGAGAGGGATAATCGAAACCAATGGTGTCAAGGCACCAACGGCCGGATATTTTATCATCACCCCAAAAATAGATGGTGGTTTTGAATTTACTTCGGGAGCGCACGAACAAGAGTAAGTGGTTCTTGATAACTACTTAGGAAAATATTTTTTGCAATATCATTGCATTGAATATTGACCTATTTTTGTAGAAAAAAATAATGAGTGTGCAGCTTTATTTATTCCTATTTCTAATCGTTTATTTCTTCTTTATTTTCTTCCTGCGGTCTTACCTGCTTTGGAAAAGAACAGGGGTGAACCCTTTGACTTTTAGTAAAACGGATGATGCACACGGCTACAATGGGA
>Ga0115029_1002422_pt1 | contig 11050 bp, 8 predicted proteins | sample SidtaG_3_FD_87297 | JGI IMG/M metagenome (GOLD analysis project Ga0115029, IMG submission 87297) | Marine algal microbial communities from Sidmouth, United Kingdom - Sidmouth_Asex1 metaG | ecosystem: Host-associated > Algae > Red algae > Unclassified | place: Sidmouth, United Kingdom | collected...
AAAATAATGGATTGGGGAGATACTCAAGCGGCCAACGAGGGCAGACTGTAAATCTGCTGACTATGTCTTCGCAGGTTCGAATCCTGCTCTCCCCACACTTTTTGATAATCGCAAAATAAGAAAGCGAGATTTCCAGTTTTTTGGAAATTTTTATTTGACCTTGAAATTTTAAGGTGTGATTTGAAAAAAAAAATTGCGGGAGTAGCTCAGTTGGTAGAGCGTCAGCCTTCCAAGCTGAATGTCGCCGGTTCGAACCCGGTCTCCCGCTCAAGATTGACAATTTTTTTGTCATTCCTGCGAAGGCAGGAATCTCTTCCTTGGATTAGAAGGATGAAGATGTTAAACACTTTACGCCGACGTAGCTCAGGGGTAGAGCGTTTCCTTGGTAAGGAAGAGGTCACGAGTTCAAATCTCGTCGTTGGCTCTAGAAAGAAGCATTAATTATTGTACACTAATATAAATTAAGATTAAAATTCATTTAAAATGGCAAAGGAAACTTTTGATCGTTCCAAACCGCACTTAAATATTGGTACTATTGGACACGTAGATCACGGTAAAACAACATTGACTGCTGCTATCACAGAAGTGTTAGCGAATGCAGGACTTTCTGAAAAGAGAAGTTTCGATTCTATCGACAACGCTCCAGAAGAAAAAGAAAGAGGTATTACTATCAACACGTCACATGTTGAGTATCAGACGGCAAACCGTCACTATGCTCACGTTGACTGTCCTGGTCACGCCGATTACGTGAAGAACATGGTAACAGGTGCTGCACAAATGGATGGTGCGATTCTTGTTGTTGCCGCGACTGATGGCCCTATGCCACAGACTCGTGAGCACATCCTTTTAGGGCGTCAGGTCGGTATTCCAAGAATTGTTGTTTTCATGAACAAAGTCGACATGGTCGATGATGAAGAGCTTTTGGAATTGGTTGAGATGGAAATCAGAGAATTGCTTTCTTTCTACGAATACGACGGTGACAACGGACCTGTAATTGCCGGTTCTGCTCTAGGTGCACTTAACGGTGAGCAAAAGTGGGTGGATACGGTAATGGAATTGATGGCTGCTGTTGATGATTGGATCGAGCTACCTAAAAGAGATGTTGAAAAAGATTTCTTGATGCCAGTTGAAGATGTTTTCACAATTACTGGTCGTGGTACTGTTGCAACAGGTCGTATCGAAACTGGTGTTGCCAATACTGGCGATGCTGTTGATATTATCGGAATGGGTGCTGAGAAATTGGCCTCTACCGTAACTGGTGTTGAGATGTTCCGTAAGATTTTGGACAGAGGTGAAGCTGGTGATAACGTAGGTATCCTCTTAAGGGGTATCGAGAAAACCGATATCAAAAGAGGTATGGTTATCTGTAAGCCTGGCTCTGTTAAGCCACATGCGAAATTTGAAGCTGAGGTTTATATCCTTAAAAAAGAAGAAGGTGGTCGTCACACACCATTCCATAACAACTATCGTCCACAGTTCTATGTTAGAACAACTGACGTTACCGGTACTATCAATTTGCCAAGTGGGGTTGAGATGGTAATGCCTGGTGATAACCTTACAATTACAGTTGATTTGATACAGCCAATCGCATTAAGCGAAGGTTTACGTTTCGCTATTCGTGAAGGTGGTAGAACAGTAGGTGCTGGTCAGGTTACCAAGATTTTAGATTAAGATTATCGATATAGTTTATATTAAGGGTGTCCCGCTGCGGCGGGATACCTTTCAATGTAAATAAATACGGGTGTAGCTCAGTTGGTAGAGCACTGGTCTCCAAAACCAGGTGTCGGGAGTTCGAGCCTCTCCTCCCGTGCTAATCGAAAGAGATAGCCCGTTAGGCGAGAAGTCTGCTCTGAGAAAAGTCGAAGGGTGCCAAAAAAGGAATATTAAAAACATAGATATGTTGACCTATATAAAAGAGTCCATAGATGAACTTCGAAATAATGTAACACTGCCGACAAGAGCAGAATCATCGAATTTAATGGTGGTAGTTGCGGTATTTTCGATATTGTTCGCACTTGCGACATGGGGAGTTGATGAGGCCTTCAGTAGTTTGGTTAAATTATATTTCAATAACATCTTAAACTAAACATAGGGCTATGTCTGAAGTATTGGAAAAAAAATGGTATGTAGTGAGAGCTGTCAGTGGCCAAGAGAACAAGATAAAAGGCTACATTGAAAGTGAAGTTGAGCGTCATGGTTTTGCTGATTACTTAGAAGATGTTCTTGTGCCGACAGAAAAAGTCGTGCAAATTAGAAATGGAAAAAAAATAAATAAAGAGCGCGTTTATTTTCCGGGTTACATAATGATTAAAGCCAATTTGGCAGGAGAGATGATTCATATCATCAGATCGATAACCAATGTAATCGGATTTTTAGGGGAAACAAAGGGAGGTGATCCTGTTCCGTTGAGAAAAGCGGAAGTAAACAGGATGCTTGGTAAGGTCGATGAATTGGCCGTGAATACCGATGCGGTGGCCATACCCTTTACTTTTGGCGAAACGGTCAAAGTAATTGATGGACCATTCAATGGTTTCAATGGAACCGTTGAAAAGATAAATGAAGAAAAACGCAAACTTGAGGTAATGGTGAAGATTTTCGGAAGAAAAACCCCGTTGGAACTCAGTTACATGCAAGTAGAAAAAATATAAAGTCCGTCTTACATTATAGACGACTTCAAGATAATTGTTACATAGTTATAAATTGTGTTGCTTCCATTAACATGATTTAAATTTAATATTAAACAATGGCAAAAGAAATAGGTAAAGTAGTTAAACTACAAGTTAGGGGAGGTGTCGCGAATCCATCGCCACCGGTCGGACCCGCCTTAGGTGCTGCCGGTGTTAACATCATGGAGTTCTGTAAGCAGTTCAATGCTCGTACACAGGACAAACAGGGTAAAGTCTTACCTGTTGTTATCACGGTTTACAAAGACAAGTCCTTCGACTTTATTGTAAAAACACCGCCGGCGGCAATTCAACTTTTGGAAGCAGCTAAGATTAAAAAAGGATCTGGCGAACCGAACCGAGTTAAATCTGGGAGTGTTTCCTGGGATCAGGTAAAGCAAATAGCCGAAGATAAAATGGTAGACCTTAATGCGTTTACAGTTGAATCGGCTATGAGTATGATTGCAGGTACTGCGAGATCAATGGGTCTCAAAGTCGCAGGTAAGCGACCTTTTTAATCTTAATTAAAGCAATTTAAATGGCAAAGTTGACAAAAAAGCAAAAAGAGGCGCACGCCAAAATCGATAAAGACAAGCTTTATTCGGTGGAGGAAGGTTCTGCTTTGGTGAAAGAAATCACTAATGCAAAATTTGATGCTTCTATAGATTTAGCGATTCGTTTGGGTGTGGACCCAAGAAAAGCGGATCAAATGGTTCGTGGAGTAGTTACACTTCCGCATGGAACTGGAAAAGACGTCAAGGTTTTGGCCTTGGTTACTCCTGACAAAGAAACAGAAGCTACCGAAGCTGGTGCTGATTTCGTGGGTTTGGACGAGTATTTGGATAAAATAAAAGGTGGTTGGACTGATGTTGATGTAATTATCACGATGCCAAGCGTTATGGGTAAATTAGGACCATTGGGGCGTGTTTTAGGGCCGAGAGGTTTAATGCCCAATCCGAAGACGGGAACGGTCACCATGGATGTTGCGAAAGCGGTATCTGAGGTCAAGGCAGGTAAAATAGATTTCAAAGTCGATAAAACTGGCATTGTTCATGCGGCCATAGCAAAAGCCTCTTTTTCTGCGGATAAAATCGCAGGAAATGCCAAAGAACTTTTAGAAACTTTGAATAAATTGAAACCGGCTTCATCAAAAGGTATTTACATGAAAAGTGTTTTTATGTCAAGTACTATGAGCCCGAGCGTTCAATTAGATCCTAAGACAGTTTAACTGATAGTCAAATAATTTTAATCATGACAAAAGAAGAAAAAGGAGTCGTAATAGAAGATTTGACGAAGCAGTTGGCCGAAAGTTCCACAATTTATTTGGCGGACATTTCTGGCTTGGATGCACAAACAACCTCTGATTTGAGAAGGGCTTGTTTTAAATCCAATATTAAACTGTCGGTTGTCAAGAACACTTTATTGGCGAAAGCCATGGATGCAGCCGAAAAAGATTTCGGTGAACTTCCTGAAGTACTGAAAGGGAATACTTCTCTAATGTTTTCCGAAGTCGGAAATGGTCCGGCCAAGGTGATAAAGAACTTTAGGAAGAAATCCGAAAAACCCTTATTGAAAGGAGCTTTTATTGAAGAAGCGATTTATGTAGGGGATGATAAGTTGGATACTTTGGTCAGTATCAAATCCAAAGAGGAAATGATCGGAGAAATCATTGGGCTGTTGCAATCGCCAGCTAAAAATGTTATTTCCGGACTTAAATCTGGTGGAGGTAAGTTGGCTGGTATTCTCAAGACCTTATCAGAACGATAATTTGCGCACTAAAAACAATTATATTTTAAAATTTTATTAAACGATAGAAAAATGGCAGAATTAAAAGAATTTGCAGAACAGTTGGTAAATTTGACCGTAAAAGAGGTCAATGAGTTGGCCGACATCTTAAAAGAAGAGTATGGCATAGAGCCTGCAGCTGCTGCTGTAGCTGTTGCTGGTGGTGGCGGTGCCGCTGCTGGTGGTGGTGAAGCTGCTGAAGAAAAGTCAGAATTTGACGTAATCTTGACCGCAGCCGGTGGTTCTAAATTGGCAGTAGTCAAATTGGTTAAAGAATTGACTGGCCTCGGATTGAAAGATGCTAAAGATATCGTTGATAGCGCACCAAAAGCCGTTAAGGAAGGTGTTGCTAAAGACGAAGCTGAAGGAATCAAAAAATCTTTAGAAGAAGCAGGAGCAGAAGTTGAGCTTAAATAATAGCAACAACCAATAGCACTTTGGGTTTAGGTCTTTCCGTCTTTGATGGATAGACCTAAGCCTATTTATAAATACAGTATATAAAGGTATATACGACCCATCAATATTCACGATCAAAATTTTATCCATAGATGTTGACAAAACAGGCTGAAAGAATAAATTTTGCATCCGCCAAGGACACACCGGAATATCCGGATTTTTTGGACATTCAGATTAAATCGTTTCAAGACTTCTTTCAACTTGAAACCAAATCTGACGAAAGGGGCAATGAAGGATTATACAATACCTTCATGGAAAACTTCCCGATTACGGACACTAGAAACCAGTTCGTACTCGAATTTTTAGATTACTTCATAGATCCCCCGAGATACTCCATTCAGGAATGTATCGAACGCGGTCTGACCTATAGCGTTCCGTTGAAAGCTAGATTGAAGTTGTACTGTACCGACGAAGAGCACGAAGATTTTGAAACTATCGTTCAAGATGTGTATTTGGGAACTATTCCTTATATGACACCTAGCGGCACTTTCGTTATCAATGGTGCCGAGCGTGTGGTAGTATCGCAACTGCATAGATCACCAGGGGTGTTTTTTGGTCAATCTTTCCATGCAAATGGAACGAAATTATATTCTGCCAGGGTAATTCCTTTTAAAGGTTCTTGGATAGAATTTGCGACCGATATCAATGGCGTTATGTACGCTTATATCGACCGTAAGAAAAAATTACCTGTAACAACACTTTTCAGGGCCATTGGTTTTGAGCGTGATAAGGATATCTTGGAAATCTTCGATCTTTCTGAGGAAGTCAAAGTTTCAAATGCAGGCTTGAAAAAAGTTTTGGGACGCAAGTTGGCCGCCCGTGTTCTTAATACTTGGCACGAAGATTTCGTGGATGAAGATACTGGAGAGGTAGTCTCTATTGAAAGAAATGAAATCGTACTTGATCGTGATACGGTTTTAGAAAAAGAGCATATTGAGCAGATTCTTGAAACTGATGTCAAAACAATTCTTTTGCATAAAGAGAATAATGCGCAATCTGACTACGCCATTATTCACAATACGTTGCAGAAGGATCCAACGAATTCTGAAAAAGAAGCTGTTGAACATATCTATCGTCAATTGCGTAATGCAGAACCGCCCGATGAGGAGACGGCTCGTGGTATTATCGATAAATTATTCTTTTCCGATCAACGTTACAACTTAGGTGAAGTAGGTCGTTATAGAATGAACAAAAAATTGCAGTTGGATATTGGAATGGACAAACAAGTCTTGACCAAAGAAGATATCATTACGATTATAAAATACTTGATCGAACTTATCAATTCCAAAGCGGAAATCGATGATATCGATCACCTTTCGAACCGTCGTGTGAGAACTGTGGGTGAACAACTTTCGTCTCAGTTCGGTGTTGGCCTTGCCCGTATGGCGAGAACTATACGTGAGCGTATGAATGTTCGTGACAACGAGGTATTTACACCAATCGATTTGATTAATGCCAAGACCTTGTCTTCTGTAATTAATTCGTTTTTTGGTACGAATCAGTTATCTCAGTTTATGGATCAAACAAATCCATTGGCGGAGATTACACATAAGAGAAGATTATCGGCACTTGGGCCAGGTGGACTTTCAAGAGAAAGAGCTGGTTTCGAGGTTCGTGATGTTCACTACACGCACTATGGAAGGTTATGTCCGATAGAGACACCTGAAGGTCCGAATATTGGTTTAATTTCATCTTTGGCAGTATTTGCCAAAGTGAATCCGATGGGCTTTTTGGAAACTCCGTATCGCACCGTTACCAAAGGAAAGGTTGATACTCAAAACTTTACCTATCTGAGTGCTGAAGAAGAAGAGGGAATGAAAATCGCCCAGGCGAATATTCCCTTGAAAGATAGTGGCATTATCAAAAACGAAAAGGTCATTGCTCGTGAAGAAGGCGATTTCCCCGTGGTTGAACCCAAAGAGGTCAATTATACAGATGTTGCGCCAAATCAGATTGCGTCGATTTCGGCGTCATTGATTCCATTTTTGGAACATGATGATGCGAACCGTGCATTGATGGGTTCTAACATGATGCGTCAGGCAGTTCCATTGTTGAGACCGCAATCACCGATTGTTGGTACTGGTCTGGAAAGACAGGTAGCTTCAGATTCAAGAGTTTTGATAAATGCCGAAGGTGATGGTACCATAGAATATGTAGATGCTCAAAAGATTACTATAAAGTATAAAAGGTCGGAAGCGCAGCGACTGATTAGTTTCGAAGATGATTCTAAAACCTATCAATTGGTCAAATTTAGAAAGACCAATCAGGGTACGAGTATCAACTTAAAGCCGATTGTGAAAAAAGGCGATAAGGTTAAAAAAGGTCAAGTACTTTGTGAAGGTTATGCTACTGAAAAAGGTGAATTGGCCTTGGGTAGAAACTTGACTGTGGCTTTTATGCCTTGGAAAGGATATAACTTTGAAGATGCAATCGTAATCTCTGAGAAAGTGGTTCGTGAAGACATCTTTACTTCCATCCACGTTGACGAATATTCTTTGGAAGTTCGAGACACGAAATTAGGAGCTGAGGAATTGACTCATGATATCCCGAATGTTTCTGAAGAGGCGACCAAAGATCTCGATGAAAACGGTATGATACGTATCGGGGCGGAAGTTAAACCAGGGGACATTTTGATCGGTAAGATTACTCCGAAAGGGGAATCGGATCCAACACCTGAAGAAAAATTACTTCGTGCGATTTTCGGAGATAAGGCAGGCGATGTAAAAGATGCATCGTTGAAAGCTTCTCCGTCATTAAGGGGTGTTGTGATAGATAAAAAATTGTTCTCTCGTTCTGTCAAGGATAAACGCAAGCGTTCTGAAGACAAGGAAGATTTGAATAAATTGGAGTTGGAATACGAAGTAAAGTTCCAAGAGCTTAAAGACGTACTGGTAGAAAAACTATTTACGTTGGTAGGGGGTAAAACCTCACAAGGTGTAATGAACGATTTAGGAGAAGAAGTTCTTCCTAAGGGAAAGAAGTACACCCAGAAAATGTTGAACTCGGTTGATGACTATGCGCATTTAGTAGGAGGAAGCTGGACTACGGATAAGTCAACCAACGGTTCAGTCGCCGATTTACTCCATAACTATAAGATTAAACTGAATGATCTTCAGGGTAACTTGAGAAGAGATAAATTCACGATTTCCGTAGGGGATGAGTTACCAGCGGGAATCATGAAATTGGCCAAGGTTTATATCGCCAAAAAGCGTAAGCTGAAGGTTGGTGATAAAATGGCAGGTCGTCATGGAAACAAGGGTATTGTATCGCGAATCGTACGTCAAGAAGACATGCCTTTCTTAGAAGACGGTACTCCTGTAGACATCGTATTGAATCCACTCGGTGTACCATCTCGCATGAACATCGGGCAGATTTACGAAACTGTACTGGGTTGGGCCGGATTGAAACTTGGTAAGAAGTTTGGTACTCCGATTTTCGATGGGGCCACTTTAGATCAAATCAACGGGTATACAGATGAAGCCGGTATTCCAAGATTTGGACATACCTATCTTTATGATGGAGGAACAGGTCAACGTTTTGATCAACCTGCTACGGTCGGTGTAATTTACATGTTGAAATTGGGCCACATGGTCGATGACAAGATGCATGCACGATCTATAGGACCATATTCATTGATTACGCAACAACCATTGGGTGGTAAAGCACAGTTTGGTGGTCAGCGTTTCGGTGAAATGGAAGTTTGGGCTTTGGAGGCATACGGTGCTTCAGCGACACTACGTGAGATTTTGACTGTGAAGTCAGATGACGTAATCGGTAGGGCCAAGACTTACGAATCTATAGTAAAAGGTGAGACAATGCCAGAACCCGGTCTTCCGGAATCTTTCAACGTATTGATGCACGAACTTAAAGGTTTGGGTCTTGATATCAGATTGGAAGAATAGTTTTAGAACACATTATAATTTAGTAGCATAATATATTATGGCTAGAATACACGATAATACACCACAAAAAAGGTTTGACAAGATTTCTATCGGTTTGGCATCTCCAGAAGCAATTTTGGCGGAGTCAAGGGGTGAAGTTTTGAAACCCGAAACTATTAACTATAGAACACACAAGCCTGAACGTGACGGTTTGTTTTGCGAGCGCATCTTCGGCCCTGTAAAGGATTACGAATGTGCCTGTGGAAAATACAAACGTATCAGATATCGCGGAATTGTCTGTGATAGATGTGGTGTCGAAGTGACTGAAAAGAAAGTGCGTAGAGACCGCGTGGGACACATCAACTTGGTAGTTCCTGTTGCCCATATTTGGTATTTCCGTTCATTACCCAATAAGATAGGGTACCTTCTTGGATTGCCTTCCAAGAAGTTAGATATGATTATCTATTACGAGAGGTATGTGGTAATCCAACCGGGTATTGCGAAAGGTCCCGAGGGTGAAGAAGTTCAGAAAATGGATTTCCTTACAGAGGAAGAATATCTGAACATTTTGGAAACCATACCACCAGAGAATCAATATCTCGATGATGCCGATCCAAATAAATTCATTGCCAAAATGGGTGCTGAATGCTTGATCGATCTTTTGGCACGTATCGACCTTCGTCAATTGTCTTTTGATTTAAGACACAAAGCGAATACCGAGACATCAAAACAGCGTAAAACGGAAGCTTTAAAAAGACTTCAAGTTGTTGAGGCTTTGCGCGAATCTCAAGATAATCGAGAGAACAGACCGGAGTGGATGATTATGAAGGTGGTACCTGTTATTCCACCTGAATTGCGTCCTTTGGTTCCTTTGGATGGTGGTCGTTTTGCAACCTCTGATTTGAACGATTTATACAGAAGGGTTATCATACGTAACAACCGTCTTAAAAGATTGGTGGAAATCAAGGCACCAGAAGTGATTCTGCGAAATGAGAAGCGTATGCTTCAAGAAGCTGTTGATTCATTGTTCGATAATACTCGAAAGGCGTCAGCCGTAAAAACGGAATCGAATAGACCCTTGAAATCTCTTTCAGATTCGTTGAAAGGTAAACAAGGTCGTTTCCGTCAAAACCTTTTAGGTAAGCGTGTTGACTATTCTGCTCGTTCGGTAATCGTTGTGGGACCTGAATTAAAATTGTTCGAATGTGGTCTGCCAAAAGATATGGCAGCAGAACTTTATAAACCTTTTGTAATCAGAAAGCTGATCGAGAGAGGTATCGTAAAGACGGTAAAATCCGCAAAGAAAATAATAGACAAAAAAGAGCCTGTTGTTTGGGATATTCTTGAAAATGTATTGAAAGGTCATCCAGTTCTCTTGAACAGAGCCCCTACATTACACCGTTTAGGTATTCAAGCATTTCAGCCAAAACTTATTGAAGGAAAAGCGATTCGTCTGCACCCATTGGTATGTACGGCATTTAATGCTGATTTTGATGGTGACCAAATGGCGGTTCACCTGCCGTTAGGTCCTGAAGCTATTTTGGAGGCACAATTATTAATGTTGGCTTCTCATAATATCTTGAACCCTGCCAACGGATCACCGATTACAGTACCTTCTCAAGATATGGTCTTGGGTCTATATTATATGACCAAAGAGCGTAAATCTACGAAAGAGGTTCCAGTACAGGGTGAAGGCCTAACTTTTTACTCTTATGAAGAGGTGGAGATTGCTTTCAACGAAGGCATGGTAAATCTGAACGCAGGAATTAAGGTCCGTGCAAAAGATTTTAATGAAGAAGGAGAATTGGTAAATCAAATCATCGACACAACTGTTGGCCGGGTACTTTTTAACATGGAGGTTCCAGAAGAGGCAGGTTATGTAAATGATGTTTTGAACAAAAAGTCGCTACGCGATATTATCGGACGAATTTTAGCAGTTACAGATGTTCCGACAACTGCTGCTTTTTTAGATAAGATTAAGACAATGGGTTATGAGTTTGCCTTTAAAGGTGGGCTTTCGTTCAGTCTAGGCGATATTATCATCCCTCAAGAAAAGCACGAGATGATTGCCGATGCCAACGGTCAAGTTGATGGTATTATGGCCAACTATAACATGGGTCTTATTACCAATAACGAGCGCTACAATCAAGTAATTGACGTTTGGACATCGACTAACGCCATGCTTACGGAATTGGCGATGAAGCGAATTCGAGAGGATCAACAAGGATTCAACTCGGTATATATGATGTTGGATTCCGGTGCTAG
>Ga0115029_1002423_pt1 | contig 11048 bp, 8 predicted proteins | sample SidtaG_3_FD_87297 | JGI IMG/M metagenome (GOLD analysis project Ga0115029, IMG submission 87297) | Marine algal microbial communities from Sidmouth, United Kingdom - Sidmouth_Asex1 metaG | ecosystem: Host-associated > Algae > Red algae > Unclassified | place: Sidmouth, United Kingdom | collected...
CCTCGGTGGGGCCACTCGGCCCGTCGAGGGCCTCGATGTCGGCCACGAGCTGCACCAGGTACCCCGACACGAAGCGCGCGGCGATGCCGAGACGACGGAAGATCTGGACCAGCAGCCAGGCCGAGTCACGGCATGAGCCGATCCCGCGTTCGAGTGTCAGATCCGGGGCTTGGACACCCGGCTCCATCCGGATCGAGTACTCGATCGCCTCGCACAGGCGCTGGTTGACCGCGACGAGGAAGTCGATCGTGCGGGTCGGGTCCTCGGCATCGGCAGGCTGGGGGGGTACGCCGTCCATCCACTTGTCGAGGAGGGGGCCGGCCTGTTCGATCTCGAGATAGGGGGCGAGATCGCGGAGTTGCTCGCCGCTGTAGTGGACCGGAACGTGCTCGGACTGCTCGTCGAGGAAGAAGTCGAAGGGGTTCAGCACCGTCATGTCCGCGATGAGGTCCACCCTGACCTCGAGCCTGGTGGCGAGCTCGGGGAAACCGAGTCGGGCCTGGAAGTTCCCGAAGGGATCCTGCTGCCAGTTCAGGAAGTGATCCGCTGGGTCGACCCGCATGGAGTACGAATCGATCGGGGTCCGACAGTGGGGCGCCGGGCGCAGGCGCACGATGTGCGGGCCGAGTTCGACCGCTCGATCGAACTCATAGGTGGTGAGGTGTTCCAAGGCCACTCGGATCGTCATGTGGCATTTCCCAACTCGTCGAGCGCCGGTGACGCTGGCTCGGCTGCAACCGAGGTCTGGCTCTGGGTCTGGGTCTGACTCTGGCTCGATTCGGCCCGGGGTTCCGCCTCGGCCTCATCGTCGTGACGCGGGGCAAACCAGGTCTGCTCGATGCAGCGATGTTGCTCGGCCACACCCAGCTCGAGGGTGTCGAGGAAGGAACCGACCTCGTTGGCCTTCACGAGCGCCTCGGCGTCGACCTCGGCCAAGCCGTCGATGAGCGAGCCGAGCACTTGGCGCGCCGCCTCGTTGCGAGGCAGCTCGGCCAGATGGAGGTTGGCCTTCTCGAAACAGGCCATGACGCTGCGCGGGCAGCGACGATCGAGGAGGAGGAAGCCGATGGTGGCGCCGGGGGATGGGTCGACACCGCTCCGTCGGAAGGCTTGGAGGGCCGAGACCGATCTCAACACAGCGGCCCAACCGAGGTGGGCGAATGGTCCCGGGGTGTTGCCGATGAGGGCGGGGGTCTCCACGTCGATGGTGCGGATCGTCATGTCGGCCCGCTCGAGCTGACGCCCCACCGCGTAGAAGTAGTAGGCGTCGTCATGGATCATGGTGTCGCTCAAGATCCCCGACAGGGTCTGGCAGCCACGCATCACAGAGGTGAGCCAAGCGGTCCGGGTTCGACGGTTGATCGCCTCGTGCGAGGTCAGTTCGACGTGCAGGTGGAGCTCGGTCAGGGCCTGGGCGGCTTCCACAGGCACCACCGGGCGCGTCAGCCTGAGGTTGAAGTGCATGGCCGCGATCGCCGACCTGATCGAGTTCGGACTGTCGGAGTCAGACGTCAGGTAGCTGATGACCCCGGTCTCGGTCTCCTCGTCGATCGTCGTCGGCACACCCTCGTCGCCTCGTGACAGATCCCAGTCGTGGGCCGCTCCGATCATGCGGAGGAGGGGACGCCAGCCTGTGGAGGCGTCGCCGGGCAGATCGATGTTGAGTTCTGAGTGGCTGGCCACCACCCGAGCGGTCTGCTCGGTCCGTTCCAGGTAGCGACCGATCCAGTAGAGGTTCTCGGCGGTCGTGGAGAGCAGCAGTGGCTGTGCGTCGATGCGGGTCATGAGGTCTCCTCCACCACCCAGGTGTCCTTGCTGCCGCCACCCTGAGAGCTGTTGACCACCAAGGATCCCTCGTTCATCGCCACTCGGGTGAGACCTCCTGAGGTCACGTAGGGCCGTTCGCCTGCGAGCACGAAGGGTCGAAGATCCACGTGACGAGGGGCCACCACGCCATCGCAGATCGTGGGTGCGGTGGAGAGCTGGAGCACGGGTTGACCGATCCAGTTGCGGGGGTCGGCCTTGATCACGTCAGCCACCTTGTCGAGTTCGGCCCGGGTGGCCCTGGACCCGATGACGATGCCCGCCCCGCCGGACTCGTTGGCGGGCTTGACCACCATCTTGTCGAGGTTGGCCAACACGTGACTGAGCGAGGCTGGGTCACCGCAGCGCCACGTCTCGACGTTGGGCAGGATCGCCTCTTCGTCGAGGTAGTAGCGGATGAGGTCCGGGACGTAGGAGTAGACGACCTTGTCGTCGGCCACCCCGGCTCCTGGCGCGTTGGCGATGGCGACCTTTCCCGCAGCCCAGGCCCCCATGAGTCCGGGGACACCGAGTACCGAATCGGGGTTGAACACGGTGGGGTCGAGGAAGAGGTCGTCGACGCGGCGGTAGATCACGTCGACCCTGACCGGGCCGCGCACGGTGAGTGCGTTGACCACGCCGTCCTCGACCACCAGGTCGGATCCCTCCACCAGGAGGGCACCCATGCGCATGGCGAGCATCACGTGCTCGTAGTAGGCCGAGTTGTACGGCCCTGGCGTGAGCAGGGCGATGACGGGTTTGCGGCCCGGGCGGGGGGAGAGGCTGCCGAGCAGTTCGGCGAGGCGTTCGGTGTAGATGTCGACCGGGAGGATCGTGAGATCCTCGAAGGCGTCGGCGAGCACCTGCTTGGAGATCTGCCGGTTCTCCAGCATGTACGACACGCCCGAGGGCACTCGGAGGTTGTCCTCGAGCACGAGGAACTCACCGCTGTCGTCGCGCACGAGGTCGGTGCCGCAGATGTGTGCCCAGAGCCCACCGGGCGGCTGCACCCCGTTGCACTCCGGCCGGAGGTTCACCGAGGTCGCGAAGAGCTCTTCGGGAACGATCTTGTCGGCGATGACCTTGCGGTCGGCGTAGAGGTCGGCGATCAGATGGTTGAGCGCGGAGAGCCGTTGGTTGAGGCCCTCGGTCACCCGTCGCCACTCGTCGGCGGGGATGACCCGGGGCAGGACGTCGAACGGCCATGCCCTGTCCACGTTGCCCTCGCTCGAACTCAGGGTAAAGGTGATGCCCTTGGCCTTGATGGCCGCCTCTGACGCCACTTGGAGATCGAAGATCTGATCTCCGAGATTCGTGAACCGCTCGAGGACTCGGGCTCGTCCAGGACGCCCGCGACCTTCCCGATCGACCATCTCATCGACGGCGTTGAGCGCGCAATACCAGGCTGTGGGGTCGACCGACACAGAAAGGGTGTCTAGTCGCGTTCTGTGTCGGTCGAGTTTCAGCAGCGTGAACTCGACCGATGTCGCATCCCTAGGCTGGGCCGACGCCGAGGCTCATCGACGCCGCGGTACATCGACGTCGAGCAGCACGGGGGCCGAGACCATGACGACCAGCAAACGTTCCGAAGGATCCTCGATCTGGCCCATCGCCATCGGCGACGTCGAGCGCTTCGATGCCGAAGCCGACGTGGTCGTGGTCGGCCTCGGGGCCGCGGGCGCATCAGCCGCGATCGACGCCGATCGGGCGGGTGCCGAGGTGCTCGTGCTCGAAGCCGCCAGCGCAGGGGGCGGCACCTCGGCGATGTCGGGCGGCCTGATCTACCTGGGCGGAGGCACCCCGATCCAGACCGAATGCGGCTTCGAGGACTCAGCCGACGACATGTTCGAGTTCCTCATGGCAGCCTCGGGCCCGGAACCCGACGAGGCCAAGATCCGCCGATACTGCGACGAGTCGGTGGACCACTACCACTGGTTGGTCGAGTGCGGCGTGCCCTTCCTGGCCGCCTTCCACCCCGAACCCGGACTCGAATCTCCCGATGAGAGCGCACTGGTGTACTCCGGCGGCGAGGACGCCTATCCCTTCGACCGCATGGTGCGGCCCGCCCCCAGGGCCCACAAGCCGCAGATCGCCGGCACCGCAGGCGCCTTCTTCATGGAACGGATGCTCGCTGCGGTCGATGCCTTGGAACACACCCGCATCCTGGCCGACACCAGCGCCCGCGCTCTGGTGGTCGACGGCGACGAGGTCGTGGGGGTCGTGGCTCGACAGGCTGGCGCCGATGTCACCATCAGGGCACGCGGCGGAGTGGTGCTGTGCGCCGGGGGTTTCGTGCTCGACGACGAGATGGTGGCCGAACACTGTCCCGAGGCGGCCCGGGTGATGATGCGCCTCGGCAACGACAACGACCGGGGCAGTGGGATCAAGATGGCCAGGGCCTTCGGCGCCGACGTGCAGCGCATGAACGCCACCGAGGTGGCACTGCCCATGACCCCTCCGCGTTCCCTGGTGTCGGGCATCTTGGTGAACGCCCGGGGCCAGCGTTTCATCAACGAGGACACCTACTACGGCCGGGTCGGCCAGGAAGCCCTGTTCCATCAGGACGGCCAGGTGTATCTGATCGTCGACGAGGCGCTCGCCGTGCCGAACGCGGTCGGCAACCGGGTCACCTGGGTGGCGGAGACCGCGGCAGAACTGGGCGCCGACATCGGACTGCCCGAAGGAGCGCTCGAGGCCACCCTCGAGCTCTACAACCGGGGAGCGAGCGAGGGCCGAGACCCCGTCTTCCACAAGGCCGGCGAGTGGGTCCGACCCCTCACCGGGCCCCTCGGTGCCTTCGACTTCACGGTCGAGAACTCGATCTACGCCACCTTCACGCTCGGGGGCTTGCGTACCTCGGTCGACGGATCGGTGCTCTCGCTCGACGGGAGCCCGATCCCTGGGCTGTTCGCCGCCGGTCGGACCACCTCTGGGGTCGCTGCGCTCGGCTATTCGAGCGGTGTCAGCCTCGGCGACTCCACCTTCTTCGGACGCCTTGCCGGGGAGTCGGCCGCTGGCCGGGCGTCCGCCTGAGCCACTGGGCGCACTGCGGAACCCACCGAAGCGGCCCGATCAGGGCAAGCTGGACCGATGCCGTGGGACCCCGAAGCGCGTCAATGGACGAGGGACGACGGCTCGGTCATCCTGAGGATCAACGATCGGGACGGCCTCGTACCGATCGATCAAGTGGACTCCGACGACCTTGTCGACGGCTTCGTGCTGAGCCTCGTCGTGCTCCGAGGCCTGATGGCGATCTGGGCCCTGGTCGCATTCGCGATCTCGGCTCGTTGGTGGGCCCGCCCGATCGCAGGTTTCGCCGTGATGGGCGCGCTCGCGACCTTCACCCTCGTCGCCTCCGAGCTGGGACGCCGCCGTCAGCACCACGTGCTGCTGTCGTGGCCAGTGCTGCTGGTCGAGTTCGGAATCGCCGTCACCCTCATCGGACTCGACCCCTATGTGTACGAGGAGCCCCGGACCGAACCCCTCGGCGCCATCTGGCCGCTCGCAGGGATCCTGACCATCTCGCTCGTGGCCGGGGCCCGGCTGGCTGGCCTGGTCGGGCTCGGGCTCGGATGCGCCGGGTTCGCCCTGTCGGTCGCGGTGGGCGAGGCCGACCGCTGGACGGTGGCCACCACCAGAACCGCCGTGGTCTATGCAGCCGCGGGGCTCGCCGGGGGCTATGTCGCCGATCGAATGCGCACCGCCGAACGCGGAATCGCCCTGGCCCGCGCCCGAGACGAGGTGGCCCGGACCCTCCACGATGGTGTGCTCCAGACCCTCGCCGTCATCCAGCGACGCTCACCCGATGCAGAGCTGGTGGACCTCGCCCGTTCCCAGGAATCCGAGCTGAGGCAGTACCTGACGGGATCGGTCGCCCCGGTCGGCGACCTCGAGTCCGAACTCAGGCTCCAGATCGCCCTGTTCGAACAGAGGTACCAGGGCCGGGTGAGTCTCTCGGTGGCGGCCGATGTGGGCGAGGTCCTCCCCGAGGTGGTCGCCGGCCTGTCGGGGGCCGTGGGTGAGGCGCTCACCAACGCGGCCAAGCACGGGGCGGCCGAACAGGTCGTCGTCTTCGTCGAACCCGAACCGCCCCACCTCTACTGCTCGGTGGTCGATCAGGGCACCGGCTTCGACACCGACGCCGCGAGTACCGGCTTGGGTCTCACCCGTTCGATCCGTGGGCGGATCGAGGAACTCGGAGGTCGGGTCGAGATCCGCAGCGACATCGGCGAGGGAACCGAAGTCGAACTCTGGGTTCCCCTGGCCTGACCCGGGCGGGGTCACCCTGGGCGTCCCGTACGGGCGTCACTCGGACCGCCGTCCGGGAGCGCCACTCGCAAGCATCGGGTCGAGGCCCGTTAGCGTTGAGGCATGGCGAGCGCTGGACACACGGCCGACACCGAAGGGCCCAGCACCGAAGGGTCCGGCGCTCACCTGGGGCCGGTGACCGTCGTGATCGCTGATGACCACGGCATCTGGCGCTCCGGCATCCGCAGCGAGCTGGGCGAGAACTTCACCGTCGTGGGCGAGGCGAGCGACGCCCGGGAAGCGATCGAGGTCATCGACGACCGACGACCCCAGCTCGTGCTCTGCGACCTCCACATGCCCGAAGGCGGTGGTCTGGCGGTGGCCAGGCAGTGCGGCGGGACCACCAACGTGGTCATGCTCACGGTGTCCGAAGCCGAGCGCGACCTGCTCGATGCGATCGCAGCGGGAGCGGTGGGCTACCTGATCAAGTCGACCCCTGCCCAGGAGTTGCGCAACGAGCTGTGGCGGGCGGCCCAGGGCGAACCCGTCTTCTCCCCCTCGCTCGCGGCCCTGGTGCTCAGCGAGTTCCGTCGGATCCACGCAGCGGTGCCCGACGGCCAGAGCCTGACGCCGCGCGAGCGGGAGGTACTCCGTCACGTCGCCAAGGGTCACACCTACAAGCGCATCGGTGAGGACCTTCACATAGCGGACAAGACCGTCGAGAACCACGTGCGGAACATTCTCGACAAACTGCACCTCAGCAGGAAACAAGAACTGATGCGCTATGCGATCGAGCACGGCATCGAGTAGCTCGGACGCTCCACCTTCGCCGCCCGGCGATGCGATGGCTTGCTGAGCTGCTGTCACACTGACGGAGTTGCGGAAGTGCGAGGCGGAGGCGAAACGGTGACAGAGCGAGAAGGCGTTGACGCGCCCCTGGATGGAGACCGGAGCGCGCCCACGGGCACCCCCAGCGGTTCAGGCACCGGTTCAGGCCCCGGCACGGGCGAAGCCCTGACCGTCGATCTGACCGAAGGCGTGGTGCGACGCGCCCCCCTCGCCCTTGTCGGAATCGCCGTGGCAGCGACCCTCATCGCCCTCATGGTGGTCGCCTTCAAGCCCAACGGCGACACCCGACTCAACGCCTCGGTGCTGGGCGTCGAACAAGCCACCCCCGACCCCGACGACGACGGCGACGATCCCGACGAGGACGACCCCAACAACGACGCCACCTCCGACACCGGCAACCCCGAAGACCGCAGCACCGCTCTTGGCAACGCCGACGCCGACGCCGACACTGGCGACAGCGACGAGTCCGAGGGACCGACGCAGACCAACGGGGAGTCCCCCGACCCGGACGACAACGAACCGACGGACGACAACGAACCGACTGACGGCGACGGCGAGGGAGAGACACCGGGGGCCGGTAGTACCGGGAACGGCGACACCGGCTCGAACTCGAGCGGAGTGGTCGGATCGGGAGCGACCCCAGGCGCTTCCGGTGCAGGGACCCCCAAGACTCCATCGGCTCCGGCACAACAGCGTCCGACCAGCCCCCGGTCCGGCCCCGAAGCGCCCAAGACCCCTGCGGTGTCGCGACCACAGACCGACCCCGCGGCGTCGCCCGGTGGCCCTGCCCTGACCCGTCCCCCGACCAACAGCCTCAGCACGGAGCGGCCGGCGCCGACCAACCCACCAACCACGAAGCCTCCCACCACCCGTGCGCCCGCGACCCAACCACCTCCGACCCCGACGTTCACGCTGAATCCCCGAGGCGCCATCGCCGACGGTCAGTCCGTACCACTCGCCTTCACAGGGGTCCCCGCCAGCGGTTTTCGGATCTCCCAGTGTTGGAAGGGCCTGAGGTGCGCCAACGAGATCGCGATCGACACCAAGGGCCGGTCGGAGGGTCTCGTCGGCCACCAGGTGACCCGATGGGTCGACGGACTCGACTGCAGCCGCTTCCCCTGCACCCTCGAGGTGAGACCCGGAGCGACCGGCAGCACCCCCACCGAGTTCGACCTCCAGCTCGACGGATCGACCGGCACTGCGCCGAACACCTCGAGCCTGATCGTGTCCCAGACCCCCGAACCCGGGACCGGGAGCGATCTGGTGACCCTCACCCTGTCGGGTCTGACCAAGGGTCGCCCCCACGAGATCGAGATCTGCGCCAAGGACGCCAGTGGTGAGGGCTCGGTGTGCCAAGCCACCGCAGCAGTCGACATCGTCGCCCTCGAGGCGGTGACCGCCAGTCCCACCGTGCCGGTGCAGGTCACATCGGCTGCCGGGGCAGGCAAGGTCACCCTGAGGGTGCCTGCCCTCTTCGACTACCCGGACGGCACGGCGACCTGCACCACGGCCTGCGTGGCACTGGTCAGCGAGGCGGTCGGCAGTGGGACACCCGTGGTGGCGACCAGCCTGCGCCCGATCTCCAGCTGAGACGCCGGCTCAGCCGAGCTCGAGGCGTTCGGCCTTGGCGGCCATGTCCCGGTCCCAGAGGTCGCGTTGGGTGCTCATGGCCAGGCTCACCAACAGCCCGAAACCGACCACACAGGCGAGGGGTACTCCCCAGCTGAGCCAAGCGGTCCCGGTCACGAAGAGCACGAGGTTGAGCCCCACACAGCTCAATCGGACCTCGGTCGGGCCAACGCCCATCGCGGTGATCTTGAACTCGTTCGTGGCTGCGAACTGGAGGAACGACAGTCCCATCAGACTGCATGTGATGAGCAGGAGAGCGAGGAAGGCGAGTTCGAGGCCTGGGGGCGCGACCAGGGCGTAGCCGATCACGATCGCTCCGGCGAAGACCAGGTCGAGCAGGTGGTCCATGAAGAAGCCCCACTTCACCAGGCCGGTGTCGCGATGACGTCCGACTGCGCCGTCGAACAGGTCGGTCACGTACTGGCCGATGATCATGGCCGACATGGCGAACAACCAACGTGGGTCGCCCACCGCCAACCAGGCCGAGATCAGCATCCCGATCGACCACACCACGGTGGTGCCGGTGAGGTGCCAGGTCTCGATCCGCGAGGGAATGCGATCCACGTTGCGGGCGACGACCTCGGATTCGATCGGTGCGAGCACGGAGGCGCCGACCTTCTGATCCCCGGCGAAGCTGGGGGTCTCGGCCGGCGAAGTAGCTGATTCGGGACGAAGCGTGTCGGTCATGGATTCATCGTGCGCTCTCGGGGGACCATCTGGAACCGGGGTTGTCCCCCAGATCCCCCTGGGGGTTCCCCACCTCGGTGGCGGCCGCTTGGGTACGGTCGGGCCCATGACGAACGACCCAGTCCAGCTCGGCGCCATGCTGTTCACCCTCGTCGACCCCCACGAGGGACATGAGGTGGCCTACAACCGCTGGTACGAACGCGATCACTACTTCGGGGGAGTGCTGCTCGGCCCGGGGACGCTGTCGGGCTCGCGCTGGGTCGCGACCCGCGACCTCAAGGACCTCAGGTTCCCGTCCGAGTCGAGTGTGGCGATCCCCTCCGACCGGGGGAGCTACCTCGCGACCTATTTCATCGAGGCGTCACACGTGAAGACGCATTTCGACTGGGCCTCAGCCGAGGTCTACAAGCTCTACGAGGCGGGTCGCGGCTTCGAACAACGCACCCACGCCCACACCTGCCTCTACCTCTTCAAGGGTTCGACCCATCGCGACACCGACGGGGTCCCCGACACCCTCGCCCTCGAGCACCGCTACCAGGGTCTGGTCTCTCTCCACGTCGACCGCCACGACGGCGTCTCCGACGCCGACCTGAGCGACTGGACTTCGGCCCACGCCCCCGAGTCCATCCTCGAGGCCGATTCCCCCCTCGCCTCGATCCAGCACTGGCGCCCGATCATCTCGGATCGGGAGGGGCCCATGGATCTGGGTACCCCCGGCGGGGGCCCGGAGCGCAGCCTCCAGCTCGTGTTCTGCGACGCCGAGCCCGCTGCGGTGATGGATCGCGTCCGGGCCTGGTGTGCCCAACTCGAGAGTGCCGGGATGGCGAGCACAGCGCTCGCCGCTCCCTTCACCCCCACCATTCCCGGAACCGACACCTACACCGACCGTCTCTGGTGAGCGGCTGATTCAGCGACACGCCTCGGCAGGAGCCGGTGTGGTGGCCGGATTGAGTCCGACCCGGCCGTTGGACGCTGAGTCCTGACCCGAACCCGCCGGGCTTGCGAGCCCTGCGGTGGCTGCACCCGTCGGCGTGGGGCTCGGTCGGGCCGAGCTCTGCGCCGGGTCGCCGAGGGGCCCCTCGTCCCGCTGCGTGTCGTCGGTAGCGACACTCTCGACGGGCTCGTCGGCGATCGATTCGAGATCAGCGGCGACCGTCACGAGCACCATTGCCTCCCCGAGTTCGGGGGCACTGGTGACTTCGGTGGGGCCGAGGATGCGTTCGTCGAGTGCTCGAGCCAGTGATTCGGCTCCCTCGCCGAAGGACACCTCGGTGATCTCGACGGTGTCGGCTGCATCGCCCACGCCCACCACGTCGAATCCGAGTCCGGTGAGGGCGTCGCCCACCTTGCCGGCGTGACCCCGAAGGCCGCTTCCGTTGAGCACCCTGACCTGACCCGTCACCGCATCCCCGCCATCGGGATCTGTGTCTTCGGAACGCTCGGCTGCCACCCCGGCCACCTCAGCCACCTCGGTTGCCGCGTCGCCGACCGGCGCCTGGAGCGGGAGGGCCAGGCCACCCGGAGCTGCCTCGGTGACCCCACGAAACACATCGAGAATCGGTCGGGCCTCGGCGTCGACCATCTTGAGCGCGGCTTCGCCACTCGGCCCACGGAAGTTGACCGTCGGCACCGCATAGGTGTCCACGAAATGGGAGTCGGACTCGCCCACCCGTTGGCCCACCCTGACCACCTCGGTGACCCCGAGTCCGGAGTCGAGGATCAGACTGTCGGTGGCTGCGTCCACCACCCGGCGCATCTCCGGCAGGTCCCTCAGCACGTTGAGGCCGACCACCCGGGACATGGCGCTGTGCAGGAACTGTTGCTGACGCGAC
>Ga0115029_1002426_pt1 | contig 11031 bp, 10 predicted proteins | sample SidtaG_3_FD_87297 | JGI IMG/M metagenome (GOLD analysis project Ga0115029, IMG submission 87297) | Marine algal microbial communities from Sidmouth, United Kingdom - Sidmouth_Asex1 metaG | ecosystem: Host-associated > Algae > Red algae > Unclassified | place: Sidmouth, United Kingdom | collected...
AGTAGAAAATCTCAAGATCTCGCGTGGGCAGCTTGCTCCGTGCCAAGAAAAGCGGATCAAGCGGCAACAAACAGTGAGTTCTGATGGATGAAAGGTCCTCGCACCAAATACAGGCTTTCTATTGGCTTCGGTGCCTTCTTACTGTCGTTTTAGACCAATAGAGTGCGTTTATTCACAGTCAGTCTCTGTCTCTGTCCCCAAGGACAAAACTCGGGGATCAGCAGTAACCAGGTTTTGTCCACACCCAGGCGCTTTTTGGCGATTCCAGGCCTCACGACCATGGGACACCTGTCTCTCTTGGGAGGATGACCGGTACTCCTCCCAATGGCAGCGTGAAATGCAGGTTCCAGATGGAAATCTGCGCCAGTGAGTGTCCTGAGGTTGCAAGACTTCATGCGCTTTTCTGCATGCCTCGACACGCGTTTGGCACATATTCGCAGTAGTCTAACACAGGCACGAGTGATTCCTGTGCAGGTGGCGTGCAGACGGGCACCGATTCGTGTTGGACATTGCACCTCGCACCAGATTTTGTGTCGGAAGCCAACTCAAGTTTATCAGGTCTGACGGTCCCTGCAGAAAGATGCCGCAAGAATATTGTTCATATTACAGAAACCCATGCGGGTTCCCTCGCGCCGCGTACCAGGAATGACCCACGGACGGAAACTTCATGTCCATTTTTGATTGTGAGGGGAGCTCTGGTACCATGCCATAATTGTCAATGTAGACAAGAAATGGACGTTCCAATGCGGAAACAAGGCTCTCTGCAGGCTCTCTGTTGGGCGTGCGAACGGCCAACGGATCCGTGCAAGAGGCTGGAATCAACGGTCGTGCGGCTGAGGGGGTAACGTGGTTTTGATCCTGCTGTGCGGGGGGAAACGTGGTTTTGACCCTGCTGTGCCGTCGAGGTGCTATCTGCACGGGAAAAAACCTGTCAGGAAGCTTTTCACGGACAGATTGCTCGACGGGAGAATTTGTCGTTCAGCTGGGGAATGCAAGCCTCCCCGAAAAACTCTCGCGACGTGCGGCGGATCGTGACCTGTTCTCGAAAGAGGTGCTCCACTCATTGCTAATACCGACCAATGAGAACCCTCAGATGTTGGCCACCTTGTCGAACAGATCTAATTACAGTCCCTCGCGTTCTGGAGAATCAGACGCGCGGACTTCCGGTAACAAAAGACGACTCGCGGGTTCGGAGTACCGACTGATCATCGAGAAGTACCAACTGGCGCACACGGTGCGGTGTTGAGGTTTCGCGTAAGACGAACTGTCTGGAGAAAAATCAACACTGCGACTCGCACCGGCGGGCGACATGACTTGTACCTTCCTGGCGCAGGGTCGATGGCCTACGATGACGCGTTGCTCCTAAAGTCGAGCCACTGGCAGCCGGGCCCTGAAAGTGACGAGGCCAAGCGGAGCTAAAGAGGAGAGTAACCGACTCTGGCGTCAATTCTGGGGTGGTGACGATGTTGCTGAAGCTGAGATGAATGTCCTGCGGCGTGCACGCGCGAGACCATCGTGCGCTGCCCCGCCGGAAGTGGTCGCATGGTGACGACACCGTAGTGGCCGGGTGGCTTTGGTGCTATTTTGGCAGCATCAAGGACAGAGGAGACCAGAGGAGACGGAGGACAACAGAAAGACTATGTGAACCCACCACAAATGCGTATATGCCTCATCACGCGGCAGTTGCGAAGGCAATCAAAATCCAGGACGCATTGAGCGGCTTGTCCACGGATAGAACACGTTGGTAAAGTAGCGGGAGGCCCGCCGCTCCTCCGGCGTGAGGCGCTTGCTGGCTGGCTTAGCAAACAGCCCCTGCCGGTCCGACAAGCCAAACCAATCGACTTGCACGTCCTCCTCGCGGAGGATGCGGCTCGCGTCAACCAGCTCCAGCGCAGGGTACTCATCCGTCTCCACTTCAAAGTCCCATCCAAGACGGGTGCAGCCGAAACGGGTCAGCACACACCCAGGCCAGGGGTCTATGCGGCGCATGAGTTGTACAACAACACAGCTTCGTCGAGTTCTGCCCAACGAGCGCAGCACAAGACACGCACGGCCCCAAGAAACGTCGCAGTCTGACGTCTCGTAGCGCAAGAAGGAAAACCACGGCTTGCCCACGAAGCTGGGGGCAGCCCGCACGTGCTCGACGACGGGCGCGGCCCCGCACTCAAAGCGCGCCACGATTCGCGCGGTCCGGTGTACAGTCACCCAGTCGTCCTCCCTCAAGCCCAGCAGGTTCCCCACCTTGTGCGACGCGCACCTGCTCGCCTCGCCCGGTGAAAGACAGGTGCTTGGTCACGTTGTGGCGCCGTCGTAGTCGCTGGTGCACGTGGCAACGGAAAGCGCGGGCGCGTTGGAGACGGCGTCGGCCCCGGCGACCTTGCGTAGCACCGCAGACTGCGGCTCGTTACAGCGCATCATTTGGAGGGCAACAGTCGAGCCGCGCTTGTTGCTGCGGCGGAACATTCGCTTGTAGCTGGAGTGCAGCTTCTCGTTCTCCGAGGTGTCTTTCTCTCACAAGTTGCCCAGCCCGCGCAGCTCCTCGGCCGCGTGCTGCACCACTTGATGCACCTTGGAGGTGTTCATATGGCCGTACAACGTTTGCAGGCTGTCAACAGCAAGCGCCTTGGCACGCGCGTCCATGGTGACAATCAGCGCCTCCGGCATAATAGTAGTGTCCGCCATATTGTCGCCAAAAAAGTCGCCACCCAACTGCGCCGCCTGGCAAAGCATCTCGAGCATTGCATCGTGCAGGGGAATTTCTCCAAAAACGTCCTCGTACCGATCGCTGTGGATGGCTTCCGGGCCAGGCGGGGCGCCGCCCATGTCACGCAGCTCAATGGGCACGTCGGCGGAACCAGCCGCCTCCGAAGCGTCGCTGCCGTCGCCGTCGGTTCCGCTCTCGGACCGTGGGGCACGCCGTGCGAGGGCGCTGCTGGCGGATGCCACGTCGTCAGATTCCATGTCCAACTCAGAGGAAGAGTCCGCGTCTGCAGGACCCAGGGCACCTGCCACCATGAATGGCCAGAATGAGCTGAAGTGGCGCCAGTTCCGCCCAGTCATGGTCGCCTGCGTGTCCTTCGTAGACAAAAAGCACCTGCGGAGGGGCCAATAACCACAAGGAACAGAAAAAGTTTCACTAAGAAGCACAGTTTACAAACGACAGTCAGGGACAGCCCGTACAAGCAAGCAGTATTCTCCCGCAAGTGCCACATAATACCACGACACGCTCACCAACATCTCATGTTGTACGCACCTGTCTCCAGCAGACGAACAAAACTGATGAGTCAGAGCCGGAGAGAAAAGTACCCAGGAGGTGCGAAAGTGGCTTTGCAATTCCGACCAACGTGGAAGCCCCAAATGTTGGTGCCTGTGACACTCCCTGTGACAGCCAGCGATTGTTACTGTGACAATCCCTGTGACAGCCTGTGACAGTGACAGTACCAGCCTGTGACAGTCCCTGTGACAGCCTGTGTCAGTCCCTGTGACAGTCCCTCTGACAGCCTGTGACGGTCACAGTGACAGCCAGTGACAGTTTCGGTGACACCCTAGGACAGTCCCTGTGACACCCTGTGACAGTCCCTGTGACTGTCTCTGTGACAGCCTGTGAATGTCTCTGTAAAACTACCCTTGACAGTCTGTGACAGTCCCTGTGACAGCCTGTGATTGTCCCTGTGAGACCCTATGACAGACAATGTGACAGTCTTTTTCACAAGCCCTGTCACAGTCCCTGTGACAGCCTGTGACAGTCCCTGTGGCAGTCTGTGAAAGTCCCTGTGGCAGCCTGTGACAGGCCCTGTGAGACGTTGTGACTGTTCCTGTAACTGCTTGCGACTGCTTCTGTGACATTTCCTGTGACAGCATGTGACAGTCACGTTACAAGCTTGTGCCAGGCCCCGCGGCAGCCTGTCACGGTCCCTGTGACAGACTCTGTGCCAGCTTGTGACATTCCCTGTGACTCTCCCTGAAACAGCGTGTGCCTGTCCCTGTGAAAGTCCCTGCGACAGTCTGTGCCAGTACCTGTGAAAGTCCCTGTGACATTCCCTGTGACAGTCCCTCTGACAGCCTGTGTCAGTCTGTGTGACAGTCCCTGTGATATGCCTCGTGACACGGCCTGTGAGAGTCCCTCTGACAGCCTTTGACCGTCCCTGTGACTGCCTGTGAATATCCTTCTGACAGCCTGTGACTGTCCCTGTGACAGTCCCTGCGCCAGCCTGTGACAGTCACAGGCCTAGCCTCTGACAGATTCAATTACAGCCTATGAGAGTCCCTGCGACAGCCTGTGACAGTGCCTATGGCTGTCCCTGTGACATCCTAAGACTGTCCCTGTGCCAGTCCCTGCGATGCTCTGTGGCAGTCCCTGTGACAGCCTGTGCCAGTCCCTGTGACAGTCTGTGACTGTTCCTCTGACAGCTCGGGACAATCCCCGTGACAGTCCCTGTGACAGCATGTGACAGTCCTTGTGAATGCCTCTGACAGTCACAGTAATAGCCTGCGACAGTCCCTGTGACATCCTATGACAGTGAAAGTGACAGCCTGTGACATTCCCTGTGTCAGCCCGTGAAAAACCCTGTGACAGCCTGTGACAGTCCCTGTGACAGCCTATGACAGTCACAGTGACAGCCTGTGACAGTCCCTGAGACAGCCCATGATAGTACCTGTGACAACCTGTGACCGTCCTTGTGACGGCCCTGTGACAGTCCCTGTGACAGCCTGTGACAGTCGCAGTACCAGCCTGTGCCTGTCCCTGCGGCAGCCTGTCCCTGTCCCTTTGACAGACTCTCTGTCAGCCTATGACAATCCTTTTGACAGTCCCTGTGAAATTTCCTGGGACAGTCCCTGTGACAGTCCCTCTGACAACCAGTGACAGTCTCTGAGAAATTTCCTGTGACAGTCCCTGTGACAGTCCCTCTGACAGCCTCTGACAGTCACTGTGACAGTCCCTGCGACAGTCCCTGTGACAGTCCTTGTGACGGTACCTGTGACGGTCCCTGTGACAGTCGCTGAGCCAGCCTGTGACATTCCTTGTGACTGTTCCTGAGACAGCGTGTGCCTGTTCCTGTTAAAAGCCCTGCGACAGTCTGTGCCAGTCCCTGTGAAAGTCCTAGTGACAGTCCCTGTGACAGTATCTCTGAGAGCCTGTGTCAGTCTGTGTGACAGTCCCTGTGATACGCCCTGTGACACGCCCTGTGACAGTCCCTTTGACAGCCTTTGACCGTCCCTGTGACTGCCTGTGAATATCCTTGTGACAGCCTGTGACTGTCCCTGTGACAGTCCCTGTGACAGCCTGTGACAGTCCATGTGACAGCCTGTGACTGTCTTTTTGGCAGCCTATGACTGTCCCTGTGACAGTCCATGTGACTGCCTGTGACAGTCCATGTGACTGCCTGTGACTGACCCTGTGACATCCTGTGACTGTCCCACGCGGATCCTTCGGACGCTCCGTTGTTCGTGTCAAGCTCGAGTCGGGCAAACGACGGCATGCCGTCGTGCCCGCCTCACCGGTTTGTTGAACAGAAAAACTTGCTGACAGGTCAAAGACGTACCGAATCCGCGCCACACAGGCCCCCTGCTACGACAGGAGGGGGGGCCCACCCACGACTGCTGACGATGCCCGGTACGGTACGGTAATCTCTCGGAGAGAAAAAGAACGTGCCATCAGAGATACGCAGAGCCTCCGAGTTGCACACGATCGCGTCTGCAGAGGGACGCGGCCCTAGCGTCTGCGAGCCGCGGCGCGCAGACCGGAATGGGGGGCGCAGCGGCCAGCACCGACGGCCAGCAGTGGCCGAAGATATGCTGGGGCAGCACGTACACAGCTGCGGCCCAGCACGCATCGACAACAAGGCACTGCCATGCCACCGGACACGTAGAAGCAATGTGGTGGAATGCAAACGGAAGCATGCGTGCTGCTATGTCGTCCAAGTGAACGTCCTTGGACGCTGCACCGAGCGGCACGAGACAGGTCCATGGCAGGCAAAGCACGTGCGTCACGCCGCAAGGCGCCGTCGGGCCGCCCCCACACGCACGTGCGCAGCACTACGAGGCGCCGTCTCGCCGCCGCAAGGCGCTTTCCCTTACTCATGCGCCATCGCGCGGGTCGTGCGACACAGCGCCGCAATAGCGTGGCGGGAGATTCAGAGACGACGATCGTGTGGAGCAAGCGGAGGCACACTGCGACCAAAGGCGCGGCTAAGTGGCGCATGATGCGTATGCGTCGGACACAAAATGTGGTCCTGGGCAGCACGCCACAAAAGCACGAGGCGCGGCGAACGCCTCGCCCTGCCCTGCAAGCAGACGTTTTATGGCACACGTGAACGGTTACAGGCGATGGTCGTACGCGGCTTGGCGATAAGATGCACACGCGTCTGGGGCACAGCACGCGGAGGGCGAGGATACGGGTAGTAGTGAGGACCGCCGGGCTCGACAAACCGCCACCACCGCCGCGCCCGAGGGTTCGTCCTCGCACGTGCGAATATATTAATTGGGAGCTTGTTGCGCATTTCGCGTTGGTGAACGTGCACTGCCGAATAGCCTTGACCCTCTCTTGCACGCAGGGCTCGGACCATCGCCGCCGCCCGCCAAAACGAGCGTTCCCAGTCACTGCGGCTGCAAAGCTTTCGTCACCGACCCCTCCCTTGCGCAACCCGCTACTATCGTGTGAGGCGCTGCCTCCCCTTGCGCCCTCACCCGCTGAACTACAAGTCTCTGCCGCCAACACCCGAGCTACAGGTATGTGGGGGCGGCGCTTGAGAAATTGTCTCCAACGCTGCCCGCCATTGTGCTGCCTCTTTCGATTTTTCCGATGCCCCTCGAGCGGCGCTGCGGAGGTGATTTGGCTCATATATGACGGGGGTTGTGTATTTGGCTATCATCGCACGCCAAAGGACTCGGAAAGCCCGCACTGCTCGACCGCATCGCCCCCTCCCCTTCCCACACCCGACCCCATCTCTTTCCGTTGCCCCTCCTCCAACTACTGTTCGCGCCATGGTCCACGATGCGGCTTTGTGAGGGGTGGTTAATTTCCCGTCAATCCTTGGCAGTGGTGCCGCCTTCACTGCCTCGTCTAGGACCCGCCTCCGCTCACGGGGGTGCTGCAGCCGGCTCGCCGTATGCGTCGCCCCACGTACAAGGTTTCCCTCCCCAAGCCAACGCCTGGCGCACTGGTCATGGCCCGGCTATCCCGCCGCCGCGCGGGCACGGCCGCCACGCGTCCAACGACGAGTTTGTCTTCCTCGCGGGTCAGCATTCAACAGCGCCGCTGGTCAGTGCAGCCCGCCCCGGCTCCCGCCCACTCCTCCGAGGTGTTCTTCCTGGTTTTGTCGGCAACACAGGCGGTGCGGATGGCTTGCCGCAGCGTCATTCCCCCTTCGCTCACAACGGCGTCGCGATGACAAACCGTGTTTCGTCTGCTCTTGACGCTGGTGTTGCCGACTGGCCGCCGGAGCAACCGCGCCAAGGGCAGCCGTCTGAGGAGACTGTTGCGGCCGCTGCCGCCGGAATGAGACGGCGGATAGCACGGCGTGCTCCACGCATGACGGCGCCGACGCACACGCCGGCTCGTGCAATCATGCTGTCGTCTTTCGTTGCGTCACCGGCTGGCGTTGGGGTTTTTGCGCATGCAAAAAATCTGCCTGGTTGGGCGCCCCTGCCTCCTGTCGGCCTGCCGCCGTCCGACAGCAGTGACGGGAGCGACATGGACGCTGGAGAGATGATCCAAGACAGGTGCGAAGATATCAACCAGCTCACTTTCTGCGGCACCAGCCACCTGTCCTCACCGCTGCACACTCCACTGCGGCGGCCAATGAAGGAATCCCCGTCCGCGCCCCCTGTCGGATCTCGCCGACGCCAGCCACCTGCCGCCAGTCGCTCACCGAGTCCGGCTGCCACACGTACTCGGGCGTGGCGTGCCGCCTGTACGTGCGGGGCCACCCACGCGTCCTTCTGTGGGACCATCAGAGTCGTCCTCGGGCGTCGCAGGACAGGGGCTCGAGATGAATCGCGTGTGCAAGGAGGCCATCGCGGGCGTACGTCGAGAGGTGACCGCAACACGGAAGGAGCTGGCCGAAACGAACAGGAACATGCGAACGCTCAAGACGGACGAGGTAGCCAAGGTGGCATACCAACTGTCTGTCGGTTTGAGTGTACAACGTCGGATGCTCGCTAAGGTTGCGGAAGACGCTGCATCCAATTTGACGGCCGTCCTGGCGTCTCAGACACCTACGGGCGTCGCTGGACCGGGGGCGGAGGGAGCAGCAACCGACCCACACGGCGGCTCTCCGGCAGAACTGCCAAATCCCCGGACGCAGGGGAAGATGGAGACGCAGGACGCAAAGTGGGTCCTGGCGCTCAAGGACGAACTTAACAAGTGGCTGCCCAGCACGTTTCTCAGCAGCACGTGCGCGACTGACGTGTGGGTCACTACGAAGGACGTTCACGTATTCCTGAGGGACTGGACTATGCAACGCTTGAGGGTGAGTGACAAGGACGCGGTGCGCCTGCTCGAGAGCCCATGGCGCTTGCCGAAGCGGCCACGGCGGCGCGCGGCACCCCGCCCTGACCAAGTCGCTCCACGTGACGTGCCACCCAACCGCTTCACGATCGCGTACCAGTACCTGCATCGCGTCGTCACGCATTTCTACCAGAAGGTGGGCGCTAAGGAATTGTCGGCTTTTGCCTCCCACGTCAACGAGGAGCTAAGCAAGGGCACCTTGCGTCGTCTACGCAGGACGACGTCAAAGTTTGAGATTACTTTACACGCGAAGATGCCAAGTGGCTCCTTGACGGTGACCGCTTCCTCAACAGCAGTGTGTGACGCGACTATCTTGTTCGCGGCGTCGCGGCTGTGTTTTCCCACTTCAAAGTTCTTCATCAATTCTCCGAGAGCGGACCGACGGAGGGAGGGCCGCGCGCGCTGGCCTGCCGCCTCGCCTACTCTGCGGTTGCGGCCACGAAGGTCCGGGCCCATCTCAAGATGCGCTCCTCTCCCAAGAACTTGGACGGTTCGGCGACCCAGGAGTAAGACGAGGAGGGAGGAGGCGGCGGCGGGGAGGGCGAAGGCGACGGGTACGACGATGGCGAAGGGTCGCTGGGGCGTCGCGCCGATAAGGTCAGCTGCCTCAACGGCGGCCACTGCCCGGAGTGGGTAGCAGAGCTGGTGACCATGAGCGTCGTTCTCGCTGGCCAGGGTGCGAGGGCGCACAATGGCTGTCGCGTCACGGACGGCGACGACCCGCGGCAGACCGACCCCACTCGGCCACGCCCCTGCCCTCCCACGGTTGGTGCTGAACCAACAGGCAGCACTGGTGGAACGACCCGCACTTGGCAGGCACTTGTCAACATTGCTCGACCGTCATCGGGCAGCGACATTGAGGCGGCATTAGCCGCGTGGCGGGACCAAGGCGAGGGCGAGGGTGCGCCGCTGCGCAAACAGCGTGATAGAGAGGGTGTGCCGGAGGGCGCCCCGGTCGCGTACGGCGGTGCGAGATTTTCTAACAGTTGGGTGACGTGCTCAGACAAGGATGAGGAGGAGCCGCCGCGTCGACGGAGGCGCACGGCCGCGGAGACACGCGAAGCGGCGGCACGCCACCGCGCTGCGCGCGTCCTCAGACTGAGGTGAACTGACGAGGGGACTGGACAGTCTCACCGGCGTCTGTCTCATTTTTTTTCTCTGTCGTTTTGCTGCGTGTTGACTTGCGTGATGTGTCGCTCACTGCATGGTACCACGCTCACGCACTGTTTTTTTTTTCTGGCTTGACGTCGGTAGTCACGTGAATCATCCTACGGTCTGGTCGCACGGCGTGGGACAGGAGAGACCGACTTCTCTGTCTTTGTTTTCTCTTCTCCACATCTGTGCAGTGTTCTGGCTGCTCCGCTTTGCGTGTTATCACATCAATGCGCCTTGTTCGTCCGACAGATACACAGCTGAGAGCCAGCGCCGCCCCGGCACGGGGCGTGGCACCTGAGCCTGGACCGTGCTGGCACCAGACCCGGGCAAAAAATTACGAAAAACCGAGTCGCTGGACAGCAGTACGGCGGCGCAGTGCAATCCCAAAAAAATACAGGATGTCGATAATGTACTGACCTAGCAATCAACTGTCCTTCCTCTTCGCTCTGTTGAACAAAACTAAGCCTGGCGGGGTTTCCCATTGCGAGACCCACGCGAGTAGGCCCCTGCACATGCACAATGTCCGCGACGGGAGTTTCCTCTCTAGGCCGGCGTCGAACAACAGCCGACCGCACGGTAAAAACTCCCGTTGGGCGTGTCAATTTGTCTGACGATGAGCATGGACTACATCCGATACACCACCCCCATCAATTCTGGACGGCCATGCAGCCAACCCTCCCAGCCTCGTCGGATGCAGATGCTTGAAGGGCCATGCAGTCAACCCTTCCGGCCTCGTCGGATGTAGAGCTAACCCTCCCTGACTCACGTCGGGTACAGACGCGAGGGTTGGGCACGTGCATCATGCATCATCGTCCCTATTCGGGAAATCCCACTCGAAACACGGTCGAAAACGCCCGATGCGTATCTTACGCACGATCCCCCCCATCGCATGCGGTTTTCGATCCACATCGACTCGAATATCCAAATGGACTCAGAATGCGGGTGCACTTTTGGGCTCACTAACTCGTCAGGTTCGATTAAGTGGTTGAGCGCCTATGTTTTATACCTGCTCAGTCGCGGAGACGATCAATTTTGTCCGCGCCGGACCTGTCGCCGCTGTCTACAGAAGGGATTGAGCGCGGCGCAGTGGCGGTCAACGCATTGACCAATGAAACGTTGCTGACAGCATAAATTCAGCCCATCGCACACCGCCGGCAAGCCGGTGCGCCGAAACAGTGCAGTACGCCGACAGCTCGCATCGCAGCCGCCTGGGTTCTTTTCCTAGCAATGCTTCCTCCTGACTCGAAAACCAGTAGTCACCTCTGGAAGAGGTGAGGAGCGAAGCTCCCTATTCACACCCCACGAGATGAACCTGGTGAACAGTCTACGATTACCCGCTCGAGGCGGCTCGAAGACGAGTGGCTGCG
>Ga0115029_1002428_pt1 | contig 11021 bp, 9 predicted proteins | sample SidtaG_3_FD_87297 | JGI IMG/M metagenome (GOLD analysis project Ga0115029, IMG submission 87297) | Marine algal microbial communities from Sidmouth, United Kingdom - Sidmouth_Asex1 metaG | ecosystem: Host-associated > Algae > Red algae > Unclassified | place: Sidmouth, United Kingdom | collected...
ATTTGAATATACTTTCAGATAGCATATTTCATTTCGAAAAAAAAGCAAAAAGTGAAAAAGATGATTTTTTTAATGAAGGTAATAGCAGCGTCAAAACCAAATACCGAAATCACTATTTGTACTCAACAAACGGGAGAAGAAGTGAATGTATTAAATTTGATAATTTCGCAAATTGAGGTGATTAAAATAATTGAGCAAGATGAATTTGTTTACCAGTTTGAAGATAAAGCATCTAACCATTACTAAAAAACAGCTTATAAAATGAATACAACTGAAAACTATAACGGTGATCTTGGTTACCTAGTTAGTCTTAAAAATTTGCAAAAGATTTACTACAACAGTTTTCAGTAAAAGTAAATTGACAGGCATAACTAAAGGTTTTGTAATTTTGTGTAACACATGAACTATATTGGATCTAAACATAAGTTAGCAAAATTTATTATACATTCTATATCTGCTGCAGTTGATGGAAAACTGACCGACAAAGTGTTTTGTGATCTTTTTGCCGGTACCGGAATTATTGGGAAAAATTTTAAACCCTATGTTAAAAAAATTATCAGCAACGATTTAGAATATTATAGTTATGTTTTAAATAGAAATTATATAGGTAATTGTACTACTATAAAAAATAAAACCAATTTTATATTTAAGTTAAATGCATTAAAAGGTATTGATGGCTTTATTTACAATAACTATTGCAGAGGTGGCCATGGGCAAAGGCAATATTTTTCGGATTGGAATGGCCGAAAAATTGATGCAGCAAGAACACAAATTGAAGATTGGAGAAAGCATAACGAGATTGATGAAAATACCTACTATTTTCTTTTAACAAGCCTTATTGAAAGTGCAGATAAGGTGGCAAATACTGCATCGGTTTATGGTGCTTATTTAAAAAATCTGAAAAAATCTGCTGAAAAAAAAATTATAATACAGTCAGCCGAATTTTACGAAGATGATAATAAACACGAAGTTTTTAATGCCGACAGCAATATACTGATAACGCAAATTGAAGGAGATATCCTGTATTTAGATCCGCCTTATAATGCTAGGCAATATGGTGCAAATTACCACGTATTAAACACTATTGCTAAGTACGATGTTTTTGTACCAAAAGGAAAAACCGGATTACGAGCATACGATAAATCTAACTTTTGCAGTAAGCCAAAAGTTAAAATAGCGTTTGAAGAATTAATTAAGAATGCCCAATTTAAGTACATTTTTTTGAGCTATAATAATGAGGGCTTAATGCCCTTTGATGAAATTAAAGACATAATGGAAAAATATGGTGCCTATAATTTTGTATCGACCAAATATCAAAGATTTAAGGCCGATAAAGATGAGAACAGAAACCATAAGGCTGACCATACGGAAGAGTTTTTACACATACTAAAAAAATGAAAAGGAAGAGAGCTAAAATAAGATCACTTATTAAAATATGGATTGGCATAGTTAGTTTAAATTAAATGAAGCTACCATAAGCCAATAGAGTTAATGCAATTGGCTTATAAAGTTAATTCAAAAAGCAAAACATTAAAATTTTAATGGAAGAATTCGTACTATCTCATTGTTAATATTAAAAGCTATATTAAATATGTTCCGCAATAAATTACCGACAAGAAAAAATAGTTGAATATTTAAAAGTACTCAAGATTTCAAAAATGAAATTAGTAGAGTAGGTTAAGAAATTGAACTTAGAAACTTTTCAAGAAAGCAGTGGAGAACATAACTCTAATATTGGTTCATTTGGCAGAAGACGAAGTTCATAATAGAGTACCAATAAGTTTAATTAGAAAGCTGTACAAAACCATTCACTACAAAAGATAAGTGTTTTAAAATAGTTGTTTATTAAATCTGTTTATCAAAATTACTACATACTCAATTTATAAAAACAAATGACTATATTCGTTTACAAATGGCTAAAATTTGTAAGCAATGATAATGAATAGAAAAAGAAATGAATGTTTGTATTGTGGTGAAACAGTAAAAGGCCGAATTGATAAAAAATTTTGTGATGATAATTGTCGTAACAGCTATAACAATACTTTAAACCGAGATGCCAATAATTTTGTGCGTCGTATTAACCGCATTTTACGTAAAAATCGGAGGTTGTTAAAAACAATGAATCCTAAGGGGAAATCGAAAATCAGTCGTGAAAAATTATTGACAGCAGGCTTTAATTTTAACTATTATACCAACACTTACAAAACTAAAGCTGGCAAGGTTTATTATTTTGTGTACGACCAAGGTTATTTACAATTAGATGCAGCTACTTATGCGTTGGTAGAAAAATTGGAGTATGTGGATTAAGGTTTGGATACTTTAATGCCAAAATACTAAGCAAACTTTAAAATAGGTAATTTTAAATGGTTACCGATGATGAATACATTATCCCCGAGGCAAGTTTTTGTAGTAATCATTAAGCTAAGCAAAATTTAATGTTTACAAAACTTTGATGTTAATGCGTTAAGGATTGTAGCGGTTATACCGAAATGCAATGGAGGTATTTGAGCGGAAAGCCTGACCCGAAGGGTAACGCCCAAATCCATTTATTTATCATTTGGAGATTGTGAACAATTAATATGCTTTTAAAGCAGATTAAATTTTTAAGTTTTATTTAATTGCTTTTAACAAAATATTCTTATCATTAAAATCTTCAGCAGCCTTTAAAAAAGTTTTCATAGTGTCCCAATTTTCTTTTGCTACAAAATTGGTAGTGTACAATTTCTTTGTTTCTACAATAAGTTTATCGGCATTAATTTTTGCTTCGCTTACAAAGCCACCAAAATCTGTTTTTGTATTCACTATTAAATTTTCAACACCTTCTACCTTATAACCTGCTGGTATATTAAAATTTATTTTATAATTATATGATCTTGGATAGGGCATGTAAATATCATAATCTCGTTCTAATTCCTCTTTTTCCACATTAATTTGTTGATCAATCAGCTTTCCGATGTTTACTAAATAATCGTTACCAGCTTTTTTTATCAATCCTTCAAAATTTACTTTATAAGTAAACTCAAGTTCAGGTTTTGAATGATGCCTACCGTGTTCGATTAAAACAAAATCTTTAACTTCTTTTATTTTTAGCTCATAATTCAACTCCGTAATGTCTTTTAGATAATCCATTTTTTTTTGCTGAACTTCATCAATATAAGCTTCCTTTTTTTGTGTGTAAGTTCTGTGTAATTTTTTTTTTGATGGATTACTGTATTCAACCATTTTATATTTTATGGCCTCTTCATTTTTATAATCGTAAAAATCTAACAATTGGTTTTGGTACAATTTTTTATGATGACCAGAAAATATACTATTAATTTCCGCAATACTTTCATCCTTATCCAAATCGATAATAGTTAGGTTTAACTGCTTAGTAATGTTATTGTCTGTTGCCTTGCTTACCGGCAAGCTATTGGTTTTAACCATCCACTTATCTTTAAATTCGTACACTTCGGTTCCTTCTAACAGATAAGGATGCGCTCCAAAAATTGAGTAATTATCGAAGTCGCCTACAACAAAATCATCATTAACTTTTAAGGCACAGATAATTTCGTTTTCTAAAATAATATCTTCAATATTAGAAATATTTCTTGGCACACCGACTATTACTTTATTTTTAATTCCAAATTGATCGTACACATATTTTAGTATGCTAACAAATCGGTAATTATTATAATTTTGATTTTGATTATTACCGCTTTGAACATACGATTCCACATAAGCAATAATATAATTGTTTCTTAACTGGTAATAAATTTCTTTGGCCATTTCTTCTTTATCGGTTCGGCCCTTAAAGCGTTTTCTAAATTTTTTATAAAAAAAAGCACCTGCAGCTGCATATTCTTTTAAATATGCATTTACAAATTCAACTACTTCATTTTGAGTAACTTTACTTTTTAGTTGGCCCTGTTGCCCCAAAAATAATGAAGAATAAGTAATAGTACCTTTGGCATAAACTGCTTTAAATTTTACCGTAGGCAATTGCCGGTAAGGATACATCCAATTAGCATCTTCATAATTTTCTCGATCTCCATCTTCTAAAACATATACATCAGTATCGCCTTTTTTCTGTTTTACAAAATCAGGCGCACCGTTTAACGATTTGGCATTTAAATAACATTTTCGTTCAACAGCAAAAGTTATTTTTTGTTTCATTATAGGATAGGCCGCCACCAAAGTTTTTATTGACGGATCGAAACTGTAATACTTGTCAACAGGTGGAATGTATTTTTGCTCGGCAATATAAAAATCAACTATGTCACCAATTTCTAAATTTGGAATAGCCAGTTTAAGCATATTTAGTTGATAGCGATTTACTTTCATTTCCGTAACAACCGCATCATTTAATGATACTTCAATATTTTTACCATTAGGCTTTATAATTTTATAACCTGCATAAAATTTTAAGCTGTAACCGCCAAAGGTTTTGCTTTCAGGAAATGAAAATTCAGCATAATCTTCCAACGCTTTTTTCGATTGCATTTTAATTCTATAATGTTTGTAATCAAAAAATTCTAAACCTCCTACCCTACGCTTTTTATAGTATTTTTCAAAACTACGAGCTATAATTACAGCGGGCTTATCTTTCCACTTTTTAGGTATTTCGGTAACTTTAAAATCATTACTACATTCGTTCCAAAAATAGTTTTTAAGTTCAATGGCTTTTTTGTTATCGTTTTGTGCAATGGTATTTACTAAACTAATTACTACTATTACGCTAACCAATAAGTATTTTAAAAGGTGTAACATCTATATAATATTTATTTATTTTTTAATATGAGTTGATCGCCATAAAATTTATTCAGTTGATTAATAGCAGCATTCCAACTTTCAAATTGCTTGTTTTTTAAAATAGAGGTTAACACCTTTATGCTTTTATGGTATTTTACTTTGTTGCCTTCTATTTCAAAGGCCATCTGTGCATCTATTAAATCGTTTTTTATATTTAATGGAGCAGGCAAATATTCCACTTGTAAATTTTTGGGTAAGGTTAAATTTATTTGCTCTGTAATGTACATTCTATCATCAAAATCAATTGGCGCAATTCTATCTTCTTCCACTTCGGTTTGGTACAACTGTTTAGAGGCATCTAAATCAACATACCATTTATCATTAAACTGTTGTATTTGATGGTCTAATTGGCAAGTGTATTCTATTTCGGCAGGTCGTTTCCTATCAAAATCAACTACTTTTACCAGCTCATAATTTTTGCTATCTCCGTTATTAATCACATACTCCATTAGCTGTTTATTCTTTTCTTTGGCAATAGCATCGGTAAACATTTTAAGCTTCTTTTTACTTTCTCCATTAAGTTTTTTTATGCCTTTGCCCACCAATAACTTATTTTCAGTATCTATTTCAAAATCAATTTGTTCTTCTATTAAATTAATATCAATATTTTCTATAGCTAATTTTTTTATTAGATAAGATGCGCCATCTTCAATTAAAACCTGTTGGCCTTGTAACCTTTCTCCCACATAATCAATATGTTGAAATGGCTCCGTAGCATCTAACACCAAAGTAGTATCAGCCAGCATTATAGAACACACCATGTGGTTGTCAACTGCCAACGATGGTATGGAATAATCATAAGGAATTCTGCGAGTACCCACCCAAGTTAACCGAGCGTCAAAACCTGCTATGCTCAACATTTCTTTTAGCAAGTTCGACATCCCTTTGCAATCACCATATCTATTGTACAAAACCGTATGCGCATCTTCCGGCTTAAAACCAGCAATGCCATCTTCAAAGGCAATGTATTTAATATTGTCTTGCACCCAATAAAACAGCAGTTCAATTTTTTCCTTATCAGTAGGCGTTTTAATTTTTTGTAATATCTCTTTTACAACAGGTTCAATTTTTTTAGGATCGTTTGTTACACCAGATTTCAAATCGATATACCAGTTATACAACTCTTGCGTGTTAGATAAAATGCTTTCTTTTTTACCATCAATAGTTTGCCACTTAGTTAAAATTAAAACGTGCGGTACAAAATGTAAAAATGAAGGCGTGTTGCTTTCATTAGAGAAGGCTTTAAACTCATTTACGGTGTAAGTAATAATGGTATGATCTGCTTTTGTTTCTTCTTTTTTCTCTATATCGTATCCATCAAAATTCATCTCCATCAATTCAATTTCAATATGCTTTGGTATTTTAAATACAATGGTACGCTGCTCATTAAAAAGTGGCGTTTGTAAAAACACCTTAGTTAAATACCGGGCGTCTAATACTTTTTTTCGACCCTGAAATTTTACTACCTGACCAATATTTCTAAACTTAAAATAATAAGCACAAACTTTAGCATCTGAATAAAAAATACTTTTATCTTCAATATGTCCGCAAACTTTATCGTGTGCTATCGCCTTATTTTTTTCACTTAATATTTTGTAAGCTTCAATGCTTCTATAGTCATCATAATAGTTGCGCTTAACATAATTACTATTGGGGCTTAACGACAAATAAAGTTCTTCCTCATTAACCTCAACTTCTATTTTTTTTGATTTTTTTGCCGCATAAAAATCGTATTGAATTGATGATTTTAAAGCCATTAGCTTTTCGTTGCTTAGCTGCTTTTTATATGCTTGGGCAAGCTTTAAATTTTGAGGATTTATTTTTTGTGCTTGTACAAATGGTACACTTAAAAGGCTAAAAAGTGTAACAACAGTTAATAGTAATGTTTTCAAATTATTTTCTTTATGATGTTAATATAAAGCAATTTACTAAGATGCCAAATTTATTTTTTCTTTTCACGGAAAACCATTAGGCAATCATAATAATACAATTGAATTACAAACGCATTGTAAAACAATATAAGTTCCCTAAATTAAATTTTTACTTTAAGATGAGCTACTGCAACTTCACATTTTTAAGCACCAACAAGTTTTGTGCGTTAGCTTTAAAGTTGTTCACCCGCTTTTGGGTAAACAGCGTTAACTCATCATAAAATAATGGAACAACTGGTGCTTCTTCTATTAAAATATTTTCCATTTGGTGGTAGAGCGAAAAGCGTTCGGCATTATTATTGGTGGTTAATGCTTTTTCATATAACTTGTCGAACTGCTTATTTTTAAAGCGGGTATAGTTTGGCGGCGCAGGATTGCCTCCATAAAAAACGGTTAAAAAATTCTCCCCATCTGGGTAATCTGCAATCCACGATCCTCTAAAAAAATCAACTTCTCCTTTTACCATCATCTGCCGTAAAAATGAAGATTGATTAATTTCCATATCCACATTAAGGCCAATATTAGCCAAGGCCTTGGTTATATAAGTCCCTAAATCTTGGTAAGATGCATTAGTTACCAGCTTAATATTTGGCAAACCTTCTCCATTAGGATAACCGGCCTCTTTTAATAACTGTTTGGCCTTGTTAACATCATAATAATAACCCTTTACAACTTGCGGATTGAAAGAAGGTAAGCCCGCCGGAATAAAACCCGCTGTTGCAGGACGCCCAATATTGTTGCGCAGGTATTGCAACATCTTCTCCCTGTCGAAACCATAATTTATAGCTTGCCGTACTTTTTTATTTGTAATTACTGGGTGATCGTTCTCCATATTAAAGGCAACATATTCACTATTTAAAAATGGCGCTTTGTATAAATTAAACTGACTGTTAAGCTCAGGCAAAAGTGTGCCTGTTTTAGTCAACATCTCATCTTTAAAAGTGGCATCAATACCCGAGATAAAATCTAACGCTCCGTCTTTAAATTTTAAGTATTCTGTTTTTTTAGTATCGAAAAAAGAAATCCGTACGCCATCAATGTAAGGCTTGTTGGTTTCGTAATAGTTATCATTTTTTTCTAAAACCAACACTTCATTTTCTTTCCACACTTTAAATTTAAATGGGCCAGTACCAACAGGGTTAGTTCTAAAGCTTTTACCAAAATGTGCTACTACTTCTTTTGGCACTGCGTAACAGTAAGGCATGGTTAAAATGCCCAATATTGGCCTAAAAGGTTTTTTTAATTTTAGCTGAAAAGTATTTTCGTCAACTGCTTTAAATGGTTCAACTTCATCTAACCGATCGGTAAAAATCCAACGGCCAGGCGAAGCCACTGCATCATCAACAATACGGTTAAAGCTGTACACAAAATCGTTGGCGGTAACCCGTCTGCCAATTTCATTTTTAAACTGTTCGTGATTATGAAAACGAACATCATCGTGTAGTATGAAAGTGTAAATCAAGCCATCGTTACTTATAGACCAGCTTTTGGCAATGGCGGGTTGTACGTTTAAGTTTTCATCTAACTGTACCAAACCATCAAACAGTTGGGTGGTTGCCCATATAGTAGCTTGGTCTTTTGCAAAGGCAGGATCTAAACTGGTAATGCCCGACGACTGATTATAGCGGAAGAATTTTTTTTTATTGTTTGAGTTGTTTGAGGTATCGGTGCTTTGGCAGGCGGTTAGTAATTGTAATATAGTTAAAATTATTATATAAAGGTTGCAAAATTTCATTGGGCTAAAATAGTGAAAATAGTGGGTTTTGTTTTAAATCACATACACATATAGAAAGCAAAAATTTTAGGTGTTGCCGCTATATGTCTATGTGATTAAAACCTCTACTTAGCGTAATTAACCGCCCGTGTCTCCCTAATAACGGTTACCTTTACTTGCCCCGGATATGTCATTTCTTCCATAATTTTCTGAGAAATATCAAACGATAGTTCTTCGGCTTTTTTATCGCTAACACGTTCCGCTTCCACCAAAACTCTCAACTCACGGCCAGCTTGAATAGCGTAAGCCTTGTTTACGCCTCTGTAGTCCAAGGCCAATTGTTCTAATTGTTTAATACGCTTTAAATAGCTTTCTAAAATTTCACGTCTTGCACCTGGGCGTGAACCACTAATAGCATCACAAGCCTGTATAATCGGACTAATCAAGTATTTCATTTCCATTTCGTCGTGGTGCGCACCAATGGCATTTACAATAGCAGGATGTTCTTTGTATTTCTGCGCCCATTTAGCACCCAACAATGCATGCGACAATTCCGATTCTTCTTCTGGCACCTTACCAATATCGTGTAGTAAACCAGCACGCTTCGCCATTTTAGGATCTATGCCTAACTCGGCAGCCATAGTGGCGCAAAGGTTGGCTACTTCTTTTGAGTGTTGCAACAGGTTTTGCCCATAAGAACTTCTAAAGCGCATACGGCCCACCGTTCTAATTAAAGCATTATGCAAACCGGTAATGCCCAACTCAATTACAGTACGTTCCCCAATTTCTAAAATTTGTTCTTCTATTTGTTTCGAAGTCTTCTTAACAATTTCTTCTATACGGGCCGGGTGAATACGACCATCGGCTACTAAGCGTTGTAGCGATAAGCGACAAATTTCTCTACGAACCGGATCGTAACCAGAAATAATAATTGCTTCTGGCGTATCGTCCACCACAATTTCGCATCCAGTAGCCGATTCTAAGGCTCTAATATTTCTACCTTCACGTCCAATTATCTGTCCTTTCTGGTCATCAGAATCTAAATTGAAAACAGCAACGGTATTTTCAATAGTTTGTTCCGCTGCGGTACGTTGTATGGTTTGAATAATTATTTTTTTGGCTTCTTTATTAGCTTTTACTTTAGCATCATCGCTAATTTCTTTAATATGAGCAAGCGCTTGATTTCGAGCCTTTTCTTTCATAGACTCTATCAACTGAGCTTTTGCCTCCTCGCCAGTAAGGTTAGCAATTTTTTCTAATTGAGTAACTTGAGCGTTAATCTTTTCTTCTAACTGCTCTTTTTTGTTGGTAACTAAATCCAACTGTTCTTCTAAGTTATTTTTTATACGTTTTACTTCCTCTTCTTTTTGGCGGGCTTGCTTACTTTCGTTTTTCACCTCAGCTTGGCGTTTTTTCAACTCTCTTTCGCCATCTTCTAATCGTTTACGGCGCTTGCCAAACTCATCGTTATGTTGTTGTTTTAATTGTAGAAATTTATCTTTGGCCTGTAAAATTCTATCTTTCTTAATTTGCTCACCTTCTTTTTTGGCATTTTCAAGTATTCCTTCTACTTTATTGTTGGCCTCGCCCAGCAAAGAACTGGCTTTTTTTTGCACAACTTGTTGATTGCCAAAATATCCGGCCACTAAGCCTACTATGCCAACAACTACTGCTATTATGTATTCCATTGTTTAATCCTTATTTAAAATTTATATTAAAACAAACTTTAAAAAAAGAGTAGATCACTTGAAAAAGAAAAGATAAAAATACTACGTACTTTGCAAAAATTGAGATAAGATGTTATCTAACTTATCTAATTTTTTAGTAAGGTTACCCTGTTTAGTATTGCTTTGTTTTGGAGTATTATTTATAGATTCAACTGCAAAAGTAAGTGCACTCATCGCCAAGTAATCTTGTTTATCCTTCACTTCATAATGCTTTTGCAGTTCTAACATTTTATTTTTAATCATTTCTGCTGCCTTTTCAACCGTAGCCACTTCACTACTTTTCACCTTTAGCCGATACGGTCTGTCAGCAACAATTACGCTAATGTGTTCAATAATTTCATCCACGTTGGTTAATGATTAAGCATTGCCATACATTTATCAATTTCTTTCACAAATTCGTCTATTCTCATTTTCAAAGCTGCATTATCGTTATTATTCGAATTTATACTGTGCGCTAAGTTAAAATCTTTTAGCTTATTATTTAAACTTATCAGTTCTTCTTTTTGTAAAGCCTCTTTTTGCTTTAACACTGCATTTTCGGTTAAAACCGCACTATAGCTTTCTTCCAAGTCAATATAGCGGGCCAACACATCATTTATTTTATGAATTATTAAGTCTAATTTTCCAACACCTTCATCCATTTACTAAATAATTATACCATCTTTTAATATTTTGAAGCGAAATAGTTGAGGTTTTAAACAACGAGCTCCCCGCTTTCCGCTCAAATGCTGCTCCGCTTTGCTCCACAGCATAACCGCTGCAATCGGGGCTATTTTAATAATTTCAGTCATATTTAATAATTTTCTAACTATCGCAAAACCGCTCCCAACTCATCACTAAAACTTTTAATCAACTTAC
>Ga0115029_1002430_pt1 | contig 11010 bp, 13 predicted proteins | sample SidtaG_3_FD_87297 | JGI IMG/M metagenome (GOLD analysis project Ga0115029, IMG submission 87297) | Marine algal microbial communities from Sidmouth, United Kingdom - Sidmouth_Asex1 metaG | ecosystem: Host-associated > Algae > Red algae > Unclassified | place: Sidmouth, United Kingdom | collected...
AAGAGCCTCCGCCTAAGTCTAGCTTTGCCCCTGCACCAAACAAGATTCCTGCGGGATTAATTAAAAACAGACTGGCATCGTTCGTCCTAATTGTGCCGTCAATATTAGAAAGATTTCCACCTGTTACGCGACTGAAGATATTACCTATATCACTGGCATTATTAAAAAATGCTTCACCATTAGCGGGTACGGAAAAATCTTCAAAACTATGAAAGAGATTATCGCCTCTTGTTTCTCCTCCTGTAATCTCGCTCACGCTACCGGTTTGATTGACCTCTGTTCCCACTGTACTGTCGCCTGTCACTTGGGCAATCGCTTTTTTATTAGCAATACACAGCCAACCAAAATTGCAAAATACTATGGCAGATAGCGAATAAACGGTTTTAAACATGGCAATATTTTGAGTTTGTGAGCGATCGCAAAGCACAGAGATACTACCATTTTAAATATTTGGATTAGATGATTGTTATCTTTTTTTATTAATTCGTACTGGCTGCGAAATAATTACTTACCCTTCCAAGTGCCATGAAAACCAGGAGGAATAATAGAAGGTAGTGCAAGACGACATACAGGTGCTTCTGCTAGTCGATCGCTTGCGTAAATTCTGACTTCACTGCGATCGCAATTGCCATCAAAGACCACAGTTAAGATCCAACCTTGTTCTGGATTATCTTTACTAGGAGCTAAAATTGGTTCGCTAGGATAAAAGTTATCTCCCATATCGGCAGTTATAACTTCTCCAGTTTCGCGGTCATGACGAGCGATCGCATTAAATAATTCTTTGCCATGGGTTACGCCTTCACGGTGGATATTGAGGTAGGTGTAGCGCCATTCTTGTCCGACTTTGGCAGGGGAAACTAAGGGAAACTCGTTGCAGGCTGATAATATTTGCTTGTTACTGATTACTTCTGCTGTCTGTGGATCGATAGTCAGCGACCATAATGTCCCTGGCGCTTCAGTTTCGGTATAGCCAGAAGCAACCTCTTTTAAATACTGATTGGTTGCAAAATCTTCATAGCGAGTAAATTCGGTGACAATATTGCCGTCTTCATTTACATAGCCGTTGGCAAAATGCCATTGAAACCAGGGATCTGTCTTTCCTTTACTAACCAAAGACAGGCTGTCGCGATCGAAGATTAGAATTTCTGTCTTTAATTCAGGCTGCCATTCCAAAGATTCGCTATAGCTTTTCTGTGTCGATACGACAGGTAGCAAACTTACCCGCACGGGAGAAACCAGAAAGATTAAATACTTTCCTGCAAAACAAAAGTCGTGAATCAGGGGTAATCCTGACAGAGTATGTTTACTCTGCTGTACTAATTTGCCAGTGCGATCGCAACGATAAATATTTAAGACCGCGTTTGCCCCCGCACCAACACCATAGTTAAAAATATTGCCCGTTACAGGATCTACTTTGGGATGTGCCGAAAAAGGTTGCTTATCATTCAAACCAGAAAGATTATCTATACCGAGGGTTTCTAAAGTTTCTAAATCCAAAGCATGAGGCTTACCCCCTTCCCAAAGAGTTAACAGGCGATCGCTCAAAGCCAAAACCGAAGTATTAGCTGCATTTTTAATCGATTTCAGCCAATTATTCCAAAATGCTCCTGCTGCGGTCATGCCGTAATTAGGATAAATATAGGCATCCTGTTTTTGCTCGTCAATATACCCTTCTGTTTGCACATAGCGATATACCCCAGATGCCCCCGTATCCGTGAAGTGAACGCCCAAGACAGCGCCATCACCATCAAACCAGTGTCCAGCACGTTGCTCCCCTCTAGATAGCCGACCAGGGCCATTGCGGTAGAGTGAGCCACGCAGATCTTCTGGGATTGCCCCCTCAATAATTTCTAATGGTGTTAATTCAAATTCTGTTGCGGGTTCGGCGATCGCTTTTGACCAGGCTTTTTGTTTAAATGTAGTTATCATCGGGCTAAATATGGTTTTCTATAACTAATTCGAGATTTATGTAACAGCACACAGCGATATACTAGCTATAATAACTAGCAAAAAATTGTATAAACTCTAGATATAGTACGAGATTAGCTTAATCCAACACGACATACAAATATGAATTCAGGAATCGATTTACAAGGAAGTTTTGTCCAAACTCTCCAGGATTTTGGGCTTCCCGTTGGTTTAGCTAAAGCTATTTGGCTGCCGTTGCCGATGCTGCTCATGATCATTGGTGCAACCGTAGGGGTTTTGGTCGTAGTTTGGCTGGAGAGAAAGATCTCTGCTGCTGCTCAACAGCGTGTGGGACCAGAATATGCAGGACCTTTGGGAGTTTTACAGCCTGTCGCTGACGGTATCAAACTGGTATTTAAAGAAGACGTAATTCCAGCTAAAGCCGATCCCTGGTTATTTACCCTTGGACCTGTTTTGGTAGTAGTCCCTGTATTTTTGTCCTATCTTATCGTTCCTTTCGGACAAAATTTAGTAGTTACGGATTTAAACGTCGGTATCTTTATTTGGATTTCTCTATCTAGTATTGCTCCTATCGGCTTGTTGATGGCGGGCTATTCTTCCAATAACAAGTATTCTCTACTTGGTGGACTTAGAGCAGCAGCCCAATCAATTAGCTATGAAATTCCCCTAGCTCTATCCGTATTGGCGATCGTAATGATGTCCAATAGTCTCAGCACCGTCGATATTGTCAATCAACAGGCAGGTTATGGCATTTTAGGTTGGAACATTTGGCGACAGCCCGTTGGCTTCATTATTTTCTGGATCGCCGCTCTAGCTGAATGTGAGCGTCTGCCCTTCGATTTACCCGAAGCAGAGGAAGAATTGGTTGCAGGCTACCAAACAGAGTATGCAGGCATGAAGTTTGCCCTTTTCTATCTCGGTTCATACGTCAACTTGGTGCTGTCGGCGCTTGTCTTTGCCGTGTTGTATCTTGGCGGTTGGGAGTTCTTTGTTCCTCTAGATCGTTTGGCAGAATGGATCGGAGTTGCCGACACTACCCCTTGGTTACAGGTCGTAACTGCTTCTTTGGGAATCATTATGACCTTGGTTAAAGCCTACTTCCTTGTCTTTATTGCCATCTTGTTGCGTTGGACTGTACCCCGTGTACGAATTGACCAACTACTAGATTTAGGCTGGAAGTTTTTATTACCTGTTTCCTTAGCTAATCTATTAATAACTGCTGCCCTAAAATTATCTTTCCCTGTCGCTTTTGGTGGCTAATATTTTTCCGCAGCCATTATCCCCATAATCATCAACCTATCAAAGTAAATTGAGTAACAGCCATGTTTAACATTCTCAAACAAGTGCAGGACTATGCCAAAGAAAGTTGGCAGGCTGCTAAATATATCGGTCAGGGTCTATCTGTTACCTTCGACCATATGTCTCGTCGCCCAGTCACCGTACAGTATCCTTACGAAAAACTAGTCCCTTCCGAGCGTTATCGCGGTCGAATTCACTACGAATTTGATAAGTGTATTGCCTGTGAGGTCTGTGTTCGTGTCTGTCCGATCAATTTGCCCGTGGTTGATTGGGAATTTGATAAGAAAGCGAAGAAAAAGAAACTCAATCACTATAGTATTGATTTTGGTGTCTGTATTTTCTGCGGTAACTGCGTGGAATACTGCCCGACTAACTGTCTATCAATGACAGAGGAATACGAATTAGCTTCCTACGATCGCCATGAGCTTAATTACGACAACGTGGCTCTGGGACGCTTACCTTACAAAGTGACTCAAGATCCAATGGTTACGCCCCTCAAAGAATTTGCTTACCTGCCTAAAGGAGAAGTAGAACCCCACGGTTTAGCTAAAGGAGCGCAGCGTGCGGGCAGAAGACCAGAGGAGATTCTCGAAGAGATCGAGGCTGCCAAACCTAAAGAAGAAGCAAAAGCTGAAGGGTAAGGGATAAAGGATAAGGGATAAGGAAATAAAATTTTTTATCTCTTGTTTTTTGTAATTTATTTTCGGTGTTAATTGATTACATTATTTAAGAAGAGGAAAAAACATTGAATTTAGCTGAAGGGGTACAGATAGTTTCTTTTGGCATTTTGGGACTAATGATGATTGGTACAGCCTTGGGGGTTGTACTGCTACCTAAAATTGTCCATTCTGCTTTCTTATTAGCAGGGGTATTTGTCAGTATCTCTGGCTTATATATTCTGCTCAACGCTGATTTTGTCGCAGCAGCGCAAATCCTGGTATACGTCGGTGCAGTCAGCGTCCTAATTTTGTTTGCCATTATGTTGGTTAACAAGCAAGAAGAATATGCAGAGCTTCCTGGACGCAAGATACGCAAGATCGCAACCGCAGTTGTCTGTTTTGGTCTTTTTGCTCTGTTGGGAACAATGGTCTTGGCTACTCCTTGGTCTTTAGATACTACTTCGATCGCCGTAGAAGATACGACGGTAGCTTTGGGAGAACATTTCTTTAGTGACTACCTGCTGCCTTTTGAATTAGCGTCCGTTCTACTGTTGATGGCAATGGTTGGCGCAATTATTCTTGCCCGTCGTGACCTGATTCCCGAATCGCTGGTCAGCAAAGACACGGTCAGTACCAAACTAACTTTACCAGAGCGTCCACGGGAGCTAGCTAGCTTGAGTAGCGATCGCGATAAGTAAGGCGATAAGTAAAATCAATTTAGAACTAAAGGAGAGAGAAGCAGAGTGCAGTTAGAGTATTTTTTGTTGTTGGCAGCAGCCCTATTTTGTATTGGCATCTATGGTCTAATCACTAGCCGTAATGCGGTACGAGTTTTAATGTCCATCGAGTTGATGCTGAATGCAGTTAATCTAAACCTTGCTGGATTTTCTAATTATTTAGACCCAGCCAATATTAGAGGTCAAGTATTTACCGTCTTTGTAATTACTGTCGCAGCAGCAGAAGCAGCAGTAGGTCTGGCGATCGTTCTGGCTATTTATCGTAACCGCAACACGATCGATATGGAGCAGTTTAATTTGCTTAAGTGGTAATTAGACTACTACGTTTTTAAAACACAATATAGAAAAGCCGATGATTAGCTCGGTTATTAACGACATCAACGGTTTAATAATCTGATGTCGTTTTTTCTTGTCTATATTGCGATCGCTATATCAATTCTTTGTGGAGATTAATTGAAATGACTTGAAATTTGTGATCTCGCTCCTGCTTAATAAAAGCAGTTTCATTTAATATTGAATGTAATACATTATCAATATGCATTTTAAATGGAATCAAAATGTGATGTCATCAGAAAAAACTAAAGTTAGCGACGTAGCAGATGACTTGAAGCAAATTTATGGTATCAATAAAAATATTTCTAATAGCTTAAGTAAAGAGCAGAAAAAAGAATTATTAATGCTATTAGAAAATAATGAAACTATTTTAAATTTGACTCGTTCTTTCGTAACTAAAAATCATGAGCTAGCTAAGAATAACCGCAAATTTGGTAAACAAAGAGAAACAGCAAAGAGAAATCTGGCAGACGAGCAAGGAAAAAATAGCGAACTAAATAATCAAGTTTCTCAACTGAAGTATGAGTTAAAAGAACTAAAACATCAGCTTATTAATGTGCTAGATAGTTTTCATGAAATGCTGACTAGAGATGTGTTAAAGCGTAGCGAAATTATTTTGTTTGTCGAAAAGTTACGTGACTCTTTTAAACCGTAGAAGCACAAGTAAGACAGCTGTATATGAAAATTAATCAATTAAAACAAGAAGTATATCGCTTAACTTTTACGAAAAATACCCAACAGCTCAAGTCCAACAGAGCAGAGTTAACGACAGGAAAAGACTTAAGATGCAAGAATAGTTGGCTGTCAATTTACAGTACATTTAAACTGGTAGATGACTTTCAGCAAAGTCTAGTCGCTCAAGATGCGATCGCTAAACATGGATTTAAATTACTAAACTCTGATTCAAGCTTTGCAGATTTACTAAATAATGTAGGATCGCTCGGTAGCTTTTGTGACTCTTTAGAATCTGATATAAATTTATTAGAAAAAAAATATGGCGAGAAATGAGAGTAATCATCAGTTTAATTTGCTGCTAGATGAAGTTAAAGACTTAAAAAGAAATTTTAAGCGGCTAAATTATAAAGCGAATGTTTTATATGACGTTCAATGGAATGAAAAAGTCGGTCAAGGATACGAGAAGTGGAGATTTGACTCGAATGGCGGTTTAAAACTGGTCAAAGAACAATTAGCAAAACTCGATAATAAATGTCCTGTTTGTCATACTCCACTAACAGAGAAGATTGCGACAGTAGATCATCTCCGTCCAAAATCCAAATATTTAGGTGATGCAGTGGATACTAGAAACATGCTAATTATGTGCCACTCCTGTAACTCCTCTAAAAACAATCAAGAATTTAAGGCATGGTATCTTAAGCTTCCTCCCACATGGAAAGAGAGACTCGGTCGAGCTATTAAAGAAGTTCATGGGGCGACTAAGTTAGTCGAGCTTTTAGCTGATATAAGGTCTTAGAACAGTTAGCGATGTAGAAGATATTAGAGTAGAGGATTGAAATAAGAAAATAGAAAGTAAAGCTTAGAAGAAAAAGATAATAATCAATAAAAAGCTAATAACTTACAAATTTTCTTTTCTGTCAATGAGTAACAGCACTTAGTCAATAAGCCAAAAACGGATATTATCTAAACTCCATTAATTCTACCAGTATTCCGATCGCTCTAAGTCATACCCTACTTGCTTTACGCGATTTACCTCAAAAGCAAAGTTTTAAAAATTGACAATGATGGCCCAATATAATGCTAATTGTTGTCTAGGTAATCAACAATTTATCATGCCCCTGAACCTCTGATAACTTCGTTACTTATTCTCAATAAAAAACTTAATATCTTTTTACTTAATATTTTTTATACTTTGCCTTTTTTTCCCGCTGTCTTTTTTTTCCAAAATAAAGACAAGTCCCAATACAAATGACAATTATTTTCAGTTGTATTAAGACCTGTAGTCTTTAGATTCAGTTGCAGCAATTACAATTATCATCCCGCACTGTTTCTGCGAAATAGAAACATAGCTTATCTCTGTTTCCTGTAAAGAAACTAAAAGCTGATAGTTAAGAACGAGCCAACTATCAGCAAAGAAATATAATTCCGCAGCGACCTAAACTGCTGCCATATCTTTAAAAGCAATCTTCAAATAATCCTCTTCCATTTTTGCCCCCGAAGGCTCTAATGCTGCTAAAGCTTGAGGTAGAACTAAATTACGACGGTGATTACCAATTCTAACGTTGAGTTCGTCACCAGTTTTATTTAACTGAATTTGCTCTTTAGGAATTCCTGGTAGATAAAGCTCAAGACTATAGTTGCCAGCTTCTTGGCTAATTTTAATCGTGTTTTCTTTATAGTAAACCTGACTTGGATCTTCGTCTTTATAAAGAATTTCTTTCAGCTTTTCTAACGCTTCCATGCCGCACATTTCAGTCGGAAAGAGAGGCGCTTCTTTTACAGGCAATGGATGAAAATTATCATATATTTCTTGCTTGTAGACATCTTGATTCGCTTTCCAACGCTCGAAGAAAGGATCGTTAACTTCATCGGGAATTACTCGGTTTGCCACGACCATATCTGTCGCTACGTTATAAAGACTTAGATAAGCATGGGCGCGAAGAGATTCCTTAATTACCATTTTTTCGGGGTTCATGACCAAACGTACCGAAGTCTTCGTATTATCAGTCAAAACTTTTTCTAGAGCTTCAATCTGTTCGTAAAACTCATAGGGCGCATCCATCACCTCATTATCGGGCAAAGAAAAACCAGCTAAAGGCTTAAAGAATGGTTCTACTAAGGGACGTAGAGCAGCAGACATGCCCTGTAAAGGCTTGTAAAAACGTCTCATATACCAACCACCAACTTCAGGTAAGCTCAATAGTCTTAGAGCAGTTCCTGTAGGCGCAGAGTCAATAATCAAGATGTCAAAATCACCGTCGTCGTAATGACGCTTCATTCTCACCAAACCAAAGATCTCATCCATCCCTGGCAAAATTGCTAATTCTTCTGCCTGCACGCCGTCTAATCCTCTAGCCTGCAAGACTTGAGTAATATAGCGTTTAACTGCACCCCAATTACCTTCAAGTTCTCTAAGGGCATCTAGTTCAGCACCCCAAAGATTAGGCTTAACTTCGACTGGATCGTGTCCCAGTTCCAAATCGAAACTATCTGCCAAGGAGTGAGCGGGATCGGTACTAAGCACTAAGGTCTTATAGCCCAGTTCGGCACAACGCAAACCAGTAGCAGCAGCGACCGAGGTTTTACCCACACCGCCTTTCCCCGTCATTAAAATTACACGCATTATTAATTTTGATTCCGAATTAAATATATTTACATTACTTAACTTATTGTGACGCTTTTTTGTCCCAAGTGAAATTCTGGCTTAAAACTGACCAGGGCGAAATATGCCAATAGTCTATGTGGGAGACAATTTTGCGATCCTCAACTCCTAACTCACTCCAACCAGGAATAGATATACGAGGTTGCCAAGGTAGGGGAGAAGTCATGTGTAGCGTCCACTCAGTTTTAATTGCGCTTTCCTGCTGGGTAACGTTATGTACGTCCATTTGGATATTGCCGAAGAAAGTACTGAGAAACTTAATCATCGACTTATACTTCTTTACGCCCCGAAACTCATTGAGGGGATCTTTAAAATAAACATCCTCGGCATAAATCCCATAAGTTTGATTCTCAGGAAATCTGGCGTAATCGTCTTTTAAAATTGCAACTAAATCTTTCATACTTCTGCCCTCTGCCCTCTGCCCTCTGTCTTCATACTTCCACCTCAGACCATAAACGCTCTAACTGAGCTTTCCAGGCTGCCAAAAACTGTTCTCGCTGGGCGGGATCTTGGTCTACACCACCCATGACCCCTTCTTGATAAAAGCGATCGATCGTCTGATAGGTAGATTCTAGGCTTTGTCCTTGAGCCTTAGCTGCTCTAACGATCTGCATAATCTGCTTTTCAATGACCTGATTGAAGGAAGAAGATAGACCTTTTTCTGCCAAAGAAACCAGCGAAGCGATCGCACTTTCTAAGTCTTCTGTAGTCAAGCTTTCTAAACGATGATGGAATACTCCCCAAAGTACATTTTGATTCAGGGCATAACGAACTTCTTGAGTGCGATCGAAGTTATCTTCTAATAGTTGAGGTAACAAAGACTGAGCCTCATCAGCACTGGCAATGGGCGATAATAATCTCAACCAGCTATGGTCTGCCGAGAGAATAACGAGTAAATGTAGCTGGGAGTTTCTAATCTGCCATGCTTCTTCAGCATCATGATTGATGTCTTCACTATTAAACAGGCGTTCTAAAAGAGCAGATATTTCGGCAATTTTCATAGCTAGATAATTAAAAAAGTAACGATTAAAGTGAATTCTATTTAAAATCAGTTTAATATTTTTCTCTAATTAAACTATCTGTAATTCTATAGATAATGGCAGATTTGACTGAAATTTAAGAATAAAATGCCCAAAAAAACGCGATCTCGCCAGAAGAATGTTTTAAAGCAATTAAATCGAGATACCTATCAAATTCACTCTGGCTGGATGGAAAGAGCGATCGCATTAGCGAAAACAGCAGGAGATTTGGGAGAAGTACCCGTGGGGGCAATAATTGTCGATCGCCAGGGAAAGATAGTCGCCGAAGCAGCTAATCGTAAGGTTAGAGAGCAAGATGCGACTGCTCATGCAGAGATTTTAGCAATTCGGACTGCAACCAAAACTTTGCAGACTCCTTATTTAACCGACTGTACGCTCTATGTGACCCTTGAACCCTGTCCGATGTGTGCGGGGGCAATTATCCACTCTCGTTTAAACCTGCTGGTTTATGGTGCGGACGATCCAAAGACGGGGGCAATTCGCAGCGTTGTTAATTTGCCCGATGGCTACTGTTCCAATCATCGTTTACAGGTATTGGCGGGTATCCAAGAAACTGCCTGTCGCCAGCAGTTAAAGGATTGGTTTAATCATCAAAGATAATTTAAGTGAAGATAGTATCCACAGATGAACGTAGATGAATTAATCTGCTCGAGCTGAGAGTTCAAGATAATTGGAGATGTATTAAATTGTCCTGCTGAGAGTTGTCAGCGAGTTTGATGACTCAAATCTATAACTCTTATAAAATCAAGTTAAAAACCGTTTAACATTAACAAAGCTGTCTTATTCTAACCGTTATAAATTAATGTGCCGACTATTAGCTTATCTGGGTTCATCAATTCAATTAGACCGTATTTTAATTAAACCCGAACACTCCCTAATTACCCAAAGCTATAAACCGCAGGAAATGACTTCGGGGTATCTTAATGCCGATGGCTTCGGTATGGGTTGGTATGACCTAGCGCAAGATCCTCTCCCCTACAGCTATCGAAATACTTTACCGATTTGGAATGATGCCAACGTTCCTCAGCTAGCGCGATACATCGAATCTTCTTGCTATTTAGCCTATATTAGAAGTGCCACCTCTACTTCTTCGATCGCTTTAAACAACTGCCAGCCATTTTCCTATCAGAATGTTTTGTTTATTCATAATGGCTTTATCGATGATTTTTGGGAAACTCTCTATCGCCCAATTCGGAATCGACTGAGCGACGTTGCCTACAAAAATCTAGAAGGAACAACAGATTCAGAACATATTTTTGCCATGATTGTCGACCGACTGGAGGCAGATAAAAATATCAGCTTGCAGCAGGCGTTGAAAAATACTCTGATCGAGCTGGCAGAGATGGCAAATGACAACAACCTAGAACTTTCGGCAAATATTGTTTTGAGTGATGGCAAAGAATTAACCGCCTGCCGCTATGCCAACCGTAAAAAAACTCCCAGCTTATACTATATAAAAGACAATTCTGAATACAGCAACGCCGTAATCATTGCTTCTGAACCTTTGTTTGCAGGTGATTGGATTAGCTGTCCCGAAGGAAGTCTTATTGGTGTAGGAGAGGATCTTGAAATCAGCGTCAACTCAATCGTCTAGAAATTCTATTGCCAAAATTCTGCATCAAACTCGCGCCGATACTTTAGACTTACTTGCCCAGATTGATGAATCCATATTTTTC
>Ga0115029_1002432_pt1 | contig 11001 bp, 10 predicted proteins | sample SidtaG_3_FD_87297 | JGI IMG/M metagenome (GOLD analysis project Ga0115029, IMG submission 87297) | Marine algal microbial communities from Sidmouth, United Kingdom - Sidmouth_Asex1 metaG | ecosystem: Host-associated > Algae > Red algae > Unclassified | place: Sidmouth, United Kingdom | collected...
ACGAGATACGGCAGGTAGGTCAGGTCCGGCTGATGCGCGGTGTCGATCCGCCAGCCATCGACCGCCGTGCGGATCGGGCCATGGCCGTTCGCGCCCTGCGTCGCCCGCGCATCCATCCAGTATCGGGGGTGATCGTCCAGGACCGGCGCGCGTTGCGTGGAGGGATCGCGCAGGTGCCAGGGCACGGAGCCTGCGGCTTCGGCGGTCTCCATCATCGCGCGGTGATGCTGGGGCGATTGGGTGCGCAGCCATGCCAGGGTCCATTCCGGGACCGGCCCGATATCGCCGCGCCCGCCTCTGGCCGCCATGTCCTTGCGGATCAGGGCATTGCCGAACGGCCCGGTATCGGCATCGGCCAGCTTTTCGGGCCAGCTTTCGAGAGACCGGCGGTCGATCCTGAGTTCGGGATCGTAGGCGGGCACGGCCCCGGTGGCGATCATGTAGGGGTAGTCGTAGGCCACATGGGCGCTCGATGGCTGTGCGCCCGCCCAGACGGTCTCGCGCCAGTTGGCATAGCGGCGGTGCGTGACCTTGCGTTCGACCATGGCCTGCCCGCTCATGCGGATCGTGTAGCCATAGGCGATGTCGAGATCGTTGGTCTCGTACATGGAATCGTTGTGCATCGAGACCGAGGTGCGGACGGCCCCGTCGGCCTGCGCACGGATATCGAAGATGGCGGTAAGCTGCTGCGTCAGCCGTCGCTCGATGCGGATTTCGGAGGCGAACGGGCCGCTCAGCCAGAGGTCGGGATCGGATTTCACCGCCTGCTCCAGCAGTTTCGCGGCATCGAGCGTGACCTTGCGCCCCTTGAAATCGAAGACGACCGCGAGATCGTAGCCGCGTTCGAGGATTGCGCCCGGATCGAGCGGTTCCTGCGCCGGCACCGCATCGGCGACCCGCAGGGCAAGCTGGACGGTCCGGGCGGCAGGATTGCGCAGGGAGAGGATCGCGTGGCGTACCGAGCCATCGGCATGGCGGGCCTTGATATCGGTCTGGAGCGGGATGCGCTTGCCGCCCGCATCGGCGACGAGCGCCCTGCCCTTCGGCCAGTCGCCCTTGCGGAAGACCTGACCGAACGTGGTCACGCGCCCTTCCTGCCCCTGCAATCCCTCGAGCCGGACCCCGATGACGGCATCCGCGCCGCGCGGTCTTTCGACCGTCAACGCCCCGGAATTGGGGGACAGACGCGACAGGAAGACCCCGTCGGCATGGGCCGTCGATCCGGCGGCCATGACGGCAAGGGCGAGAAAGAGAGCAGCGCGCATGACAGGGCGATCCTTCTTACGGGCCGATACCGGCCATTGAGTCGAAGATCGCGCCAGAGTCTTCAGAAATGCTCAACTGCAACGGATTATGCTCGTTCCGAACAGAGGCGGAGTACCCCCTACCATGCTGCGAATTTTCGGTCATTCCGTGCGGATGTCGGTTCTCGTTCTCGCCGTGATCGAGGCGCTGACGGTCTATGCGGCGATCTTCGTGATCGCCACGCTGGTGGTCCATTCGCCGGACGGGCCGTCGGGCCTGACCAGTGCCGCCGCCCTGCCCGCGATCCTGACGATCGTGATGATGCTCGCGCTGGGCATCTACGAACCGGATGCCCGTGCGAATCTCTCGACGATGACCGAACGGCTGGGCGTCGCCTGCGTGGTCGGGGCCGGGCTGGGGTTCGGGATCGTCTACGTCTTCGGGGATATCTGGGTCTCGCCTCTCTATGCGATCGCCTGCGCGTCGTTCTCCTACGGCGCGGTGGCGGTGGCCCGCTACATCTTCGGGCGGTTCCTGCATTTCGTACCGCTGCAACGGCGTATCCTCGTCATCGGCGACCCCGCGTCGAGCGAGTCGGTGCGCGAAGTCGCGCGGCTCGGTTCCGGCGGAGGGGACGTGGTGGGCGTGGTCGATCCGGCGGATGCCCAGGAGGGCTTGCTGGAACGGGCGCGGGCACTGGATGCGGCGGAGATCATCGTGGCCGACCGCTCGGCTCCCCTGCCCGCCGCCGCACTGCTCGATTGCAAGGCCGCCGGAATGCGCATCCTCGATTCGCTCGATTTCGGCGAACTGGAGACCGGGAAGGTCGATCTGGAGAATCTCTATCCCGCGCGTTTCATCTTCGCCCGCAATGCCGGATATGCGATCTGGTCGATGCGGGCCAAGCGGGCGCTGGATATCGTGGTGTCCGGGCTGGCGCTGCTGGTGCTGTCGCCCGTCCTGATCCTCGCCGCGCTGGCCATCCGGCTCGACAGTCCCGGCGGGGTCTTCTATCGCCAGACGCGCGTGGGCCTGAACGATGCGCCCTACGAGATCGTGAAATTCCGCTCGATGCGCTCGGATGCCGAGATCGCCGGGAAACCCCAATGGGCGCAGGAGAACGACAGCCGCGTGACCCGCGTGGGCAGGTTCCTGCGCCAGACGCGGATCGACGAGTTGCCGCAGATCCTCAATATCCTGAAGGGCGAGATGAGCCTCGTGGGGCCTCGGCCCGAGCGCCCGTTCTTCGTGGAAAAGCTGGAAGAGGCGATGCCGTTCTATGCCGAGCGCCATCGCGTGAAGCCGGGGCTGACGGGCTGGGCGCAGATCAAGTACCGCTATGGCGCGACGGAGGAAGACGCCCGCGAGAAACTGCGCTACGATCTCTACTACGTGAAGAACTTCAACATCCTGTTGGACATCTTCATCCTCATGCGCACCGTCCGGGTCGTCCTCTGGCCCGACGGGGTGCACTAAACGGAGCGACTCCATGCACGGCAAGCCCACCATCTGCGTCTATTGCGGTTCCTCCCCCGGCAAGGACGAGGCGTATATGGAAGCCGCGACGACGCTGGGGCGCACGATTGCGGAGCGGAGTGCGCGGCTGATCTACGGGGCCGGGGACAACGGATTGATGGGGGCGACGGCGCGGGCGACGCTGGCGGCGGGGGGCGAGGTGATCGGGGTGGTGCCGCAGATCCTGATCGGTCACGAAGGGAACACGGACGTCAATACGACGCTGATCCGCACCGAGACGATGCACGAGCGCAAGAAGGTGATGTTCGCCAATGCGGATGCCTTCATCGTGCTGCCCGGTGGACCGGGGACGCTGGACGAGACCATCGAGACGCTGACATGGCGGCAACTGGGCCTGCACGACAAGCCGCTCGTCTTCGTGGATACGAACGGCTACTGGACCCGTCTGCTGGACCTCTTCGCCCATTTCACGGAATCGGGGTTCATGCATTCGCGGTTCAACGGCTTCTATTCCGTGGCGGAAACACCGGAGGAAGCGGTGGAGATGGCACTCGGTTAGAGCAACCGGGCCGATCACTGCCGCCGCATGAGATCGTAGCAGTAGAGTGCGACCCCGGCCCAGATGACGCCGAAGGCGGCCAGCACCGGCAGGCTGAGCGTTTCGCCCATGACGAGGGCGGACACGAATTGCAGGGTCGGGTTGAGGTAGAAGAGGACGCCGACGGTCGAGAATTTCAGCAGCTTGGCGGCCTCGACATACATCACCAGCGGGATGCCCGTGAAGAGCGAGCAACCGACGAGCAGGAGCGCCGTATGGGCATCCTCGAAGAACACGCCGCCTCCGACGAACCACAGATAGGCGAGCAGCGGCCCGGATACGAGCGTCAGCTCCCATAGCACACCCACCAGCGGCCCGACCGTGACCATCTTTCGGATGACGCCGTAGATGGCGAAGGTGCTCGCGACCACCAGGGCGATCCAGGGCAGCGATCCGCGTTCCACGGCAATGAGCAGTACGCCGGTCGTGCAAAGAGCGGCTGCGCTCCACTGCATCGCCGTGATCCGCTCGCGGAAGACGAGTGCGCCGAGGAGGACGGCGACGATAGGGTAGATGTAATAGCCGAAGCTGGCCTGCGAGGTCTGGCCGAGCTGGATGGCGAAGATGAAGACGAACCAGTTGACCGAGATGAAGGCCGTGGCCGTGACGAGGGCCAGCATGGTGCGCCGCTCTCGCCCCGCCTGCACGAACCGCTGCCATCGTCCGGTCAGGGCGGCATAGAGGGCGATGACGGGCAGGGACCAGAGGATGCGGTGCGAGACGACCTCCATGGGCGGCACGTCGTTCACGAGCGAGAAGAACAGCGGCGAGACGCCCCAGATGACGAAGGCCCCCAATGCGAAAAGGACGCCCCGGCGGGCGTCCTTTCCAGTTTCCGGTGCGGTGGCCTCGGTCAGGCCGCGCCCGCTTTCGAGAGACGCTCGGCCACGTTTTCCCAGTTGACCAGCTTGTCGAGGAAGTTTTCGAGATAGGCGGGCCGCTTGTTGCGGAAGTCGATGTAGTAGGAATGTTCCCACACGTCGCAACCGAGCAGCGAAGTCTGGCCCACGCATTCGGGGTTCACGCCGTTCGGGGTGGCGAGGATGGCCAGCTTGTCGCCGTTGAGCGTCAGCCAGACCCAGCCGGAACCGAACTGGCCCGCGCCGCCCTGCTGGAATGCCTTCTTGAAATCAGCGACGCTGCCGAAGCTGTCATCGATACGCTTTTCCAGCTCGGAAGGCATCGCGCCGCCGCCGTTGGGCTTCATCCAGTTCCAGAACTGGATGTGGTTCCAGGCCTGGGTGGACTGGTTCATCAGGCCGGTATTCTCGGCCTTGTAGGCGGCGACCATGATCTCTTCGAGGGACTTGCCCTCGTGATCGGTGCCTTTGACCATCTCGTTGGTCTTGTCGATATACGCCTTGTGGTGGATGTCGTGGTGGTACTGGAGGGTTTCCTCCGACATTCCGCCCGAGGCGAGCGCGTCATGGGCGTAGGGCAGGTCAGGAAGTTCAAAGGCCATTGTTCGATATCCCCTTGGTTGTTCGATGCCGGGCGCGCGCGAGACCGCGTACCTTTCGCTGCTGATCTATCGCACGGACGGGCGAGGTCAAAGGCCCGATGGCCATCGCGCGCAAAAAGGAAGGCGTCGGCAGGGTAGCGAAGACGAGGGACGGGGATTTCGAGGCGGGACGAGCGCGCGGTGTTGCGTTTCTTGAAAGTTTATGTTTTGTTCTCTTCATCGACAACGAAACGGAAGAACGATGAACTGGCAGCTTGTTTTGACGCATAACCGCACGGCCCTGCTGGGGCTGATCGCGACGATGCTCGGCATGATGCCGGAGGGTCGGGTCATCACCCGCGCCGCCAGACGGCGGGTGCTGGAGATCCTGCTGCCGTCGGAATCCTGTGTCCGGCGGTTGATCGTGATCGCGATGCGGAACGTGAAGAAGCCGACCGTTCGCAAGCGCGCCGCGCCGACGCGATCCATTCCGCGCGGCGAGAAAGCATCGGGTCAGGTTCCGGTGTTCGACCTGTTCGATCCCAGACGGCGGGTGGAGACGGGAAAGCTGCGCCATCCCCGCGTTCCGCCGCGCGTGTCGTTCTTCGACGAATGGACACCGAGGCCGCGACGGGAGAAGGCGACGGACGAGGATGAACTCGATACCGCCAGCCTGCACCGCCGGATCGCGGCGATGCAGCAGGCGCTCGATGACCTGCCCAGGCAGGCACGGCGGCTCGCGCGGGTCATCGCCCGGCGCAGGCAGGCCGGGAATCTGAGGGTGAAACCGATGCGGCCCGGTCGCCCGCCGGGTCATCGGGAGCGCGGAAAACGTCCGGTGGACGAGATGCTCGCGGGCCTCAATTATCTGGCACTCTGGATATTGGAGGAACCGCCGCCGGACTGGGTGGTGGCGGACGGGGCATAAGATCGAAAATCTTGAGGATGACCGATGCCGCTCGCTCCCTTCGGTCGCGCCCCAGCCCTCCGCTGCGCGGCGCCCCGCGTAAACGGAGAGGGAGTCTTATCGTACTGGCTTCGCTGATATTGCTTCTCTCCCAGTATTCTCGCCGGGAGGGTTCGTGTGCGCGGTCGTTGGGGGGAGAACGAAAAGCCCGCCACCGGAGACCGGAGGCGGGCTTTTTGCGGACCGTATCGCTTCGCAAGGCCCCGGCCCGAGGCCGGAGCGGGACAATGAGCGATCAGCCGCCCATCGTCTTGGCGACTTCGGCGGCGAAGTCTTCTTCTTCCTTCTCGATCCCCTCGCCGACGGCAAGGCGCGTGAAGGCGGTGATCTTGACGGGCGCACCGATACCGGCCTCGGCTTCCGCCACGGCCTTCTCGACGCTGAGATCGGGGTTCATCACGAAATCCTGCTTCATGAGGCAGACTTCCTGATAGAACTTGTTCATCCGGCCCACGATCATCTTTTCGATCACCGCATCGGGCTTGCCCGATTCGCGGGCCTGCTCGGTCAGAACGCTCTTCTCGCGCTCGACCAGCGTGGGGTCGAGATCGTCGACATCGAGCGATGCCGGGCTGGTAGCCGCGATATGCATCGCGATCTTGCGGCCCAGGTCTTCGAGCCTGGCAGTGTCGCCCGAGGATTCCATCGCGACCAGAACGCCGATCTTGCCCATGCCGGGCGCGGCGGTGTTATGGACGTAGGAGGCGACGACGCCCTCTTTCACGGTCAGGCGCGCTGCCCGGCGGGCGCTCATGTTCTCGCCGACGGTCGCGACCTTGTCCTTGATGTGCTCCTCGACGGATTTGCCGGAAGACGGCACGGTCGCGGCCTGAACGGCAGCGATCGTGTCCTGCCCGGTCGCGTCGATGTCCTTGGCGACACCGGCGATCTCGCCGACCATCTGCTGGAAATCGGCATTGCGCGCGACGAAATCGGTCTCGGAATTGACTTCGACCGCCGCAGCGACGCCCGCCGATGCCGCGACCCCGACGAGACCTTCGGCAGCGGTGCGTCCGGCCTTCTTGTCGGCCTTGGCGATGCCCTTCGAGCGCAGCCAGTCGACGGCGGCTTCCATGTCGCCGTCGTTCTCGGTCAGCGCCTTCTTGCTGTCCATCATCCCTGCGCCGGTCTTGTCGCGCAGTTCCTTCACCATTGCAGCCGTAATCGCCATGGTGAGTCCTCCTCACATTGGTGCCCGACGCCCCCGGTGGTGCGCGGCACTGAAAATTTACGGAAAGTCGCGCGCCTCATATCAGGCGCGCGATCACAGATTTCAAGAGCGGGGCAGCGCGGCTCAGGCGGGAGCGGCTGCCGTCGCCTCTTCGGTCGGCGCAGCGTCGGCAGCCTCGGCAGGGGCGGCCTCTTCGGTTGGAGCGGCTTCCTCGGCGGGAGCGGCTTCCTCGGCGGGAAGCTCCTCCATCATCGGCTCGTCCATCTCGCCCAGATCCATGCCCGAGGCACCGGCGGCGACGCTGATGCCGTCGAGCGCGGCGGCGGCGACGAGATCGACATAGAGCGAAATCGCGCGGCTCGCGTCATCGTTGCCGGGGATCGGGTAGTCGATGCCCGCCGGGTTGCAGTTCGTGTCGAGGATCGCGACGACCGGGATATTCAGCCGGTTGGCTTCCTTGATCGCCAGCTCTTCCTTGTTCGTGTCGACCACGAAGAGCATGTCGGGAACCGACCCCATCTCCTTGATCCCGCCGAGGGCGAGGGAGAGCTTGTCGCGCTTGCGCTGACGGCTGAGAAGCTCGCGCTTGGTATAGCCGGTGCCGCCGTCTTCCAGTTCGCTTTCGAGCGACTTGAGCTGACTGATCGATTTGGAAACGGTGTTCCAGTTGGTCAGCATCCCGCCGAGCCAGCGGTGATTGATGTAATACTGCGCGCTGCGCTCGGCGGCCTGGGCGATCGGCTCCTGCGCCTGACGCTTGGTGCCGACGAAGAGCACGCGGCCCCCCTTGGCGACCATGTCGCGCACGGCGACGAGCGCGGTGTGCAGCATCGGAACCGTCTGGGTGAGGTCCACGATATGCACGCCGTTGCGCGAACCGTAGATATAGGTGTCCATGCGGGGGTTCCAGCGGTGGGTCTGGTGCCCGAAGTGAACGCCAGCTTCCAGAAGCTGACGCATGGTGAACTCTGGCAGAGCCATGTCCGTCTCCAATTTTTTCCGGTTTGTCCTCGGCGCGCCTGTCATCGGATCGTGTGATCCGACACCGGGTGGATGCAGCAGGGATGTCTCCCCCGTGCACCCGAAGCACGCCTGTGAAGTGAGGCGCGCATAGCGGATGGAGGAAAGCGGCGCAAGGAGATTCGAGGTTATTCCCGGTTGCGCACCGCGAACGTGGTGGCGAGGACGATGACGAACACCACCGTTTCGAAGATCGTTTCGTTCAGGACAGGCCCGCTCGGCATCCCCTCCCCCACGAAGCCGACGACCCGCGCGACGAGCAATCCACCGAAGACGAAGAGCATGACCGCCCCGCCATCCACCGCCCGACGCTTGCGCAGGACGAGCCACAGAACCGCCGCCCCGACGCCGCCCATCAGGCCGCCGAAGACTGCCCGGACCTCCGATATGCCCATCGGACCCTCCAGGCGGATGGGATAGAGATCTTCGATCGCGAGGGGATCGAGCATGAGCCATATGCCCAGCCCCACGAAAAGCACGGATACGAGCGAGATCAGGCCCTTGTGAAAGGCAAGCATGGTAACTCCGATCGAAGGGTCGATCCCCGGCGGGGCCGAAGAAGGCATCTTATGGCACGGATTCCACTCCGCTCCCTAGGAAAACGGTATGGATGCTCTCAACTGCCGCGATAAATTAGGACTTGATCAATCCGATTTGCGTAGAATGGGTGTCGGGTCGGCACCGGGGGACCGCTCGCATCTTGCTTGGCACCCCCCCGTGTCTGGAGAAATGAGCGATGTTCGGCAAGAAGATCAATCCGGCGGATTACCGTATTCACGAGCGCCACAGCGCCGAGAACATGAGCGTCGTCATCGATGGCGTCGAATGCACGCTGCACGACTATTCCGATGGCGGAGTGCGTATTTCCGCGCGTGGACAGACACGGCGCGTCGCCCTGATCGAAGTCCACAAGAACGGCAAGTGCATCCGGAAATCTCCCGCCATCGTGGCCTGGCGCCGCGAGTCGCAGGCGGGATATGCCTTCCGGAGCAATCTCAAGATCTGCGAAGTCGAAGGGGCCGAGCAGTATCATCGCAAGCCGATCCCCGAGGAAAAATCCAAGAACGAGACGGGGGCCGTCAGGGGCAATGCCCTGCGTGCGCGGCTCAAGATGTAGACGGTTTCGCCGACGACGATCCACAGGGGCGGCTGCACCGGCAGTCGCCTCTTTGCGTTCTGCGCGAGGATGCTTGCAGTGCGGCGAATTTGCCGGAAGGATGGGAGACCCTTCCTTCGAGCGGACCTGCGTAAATGCCCGACGCCCCCCTGCCGGATCATCCCGACTACGAACGCCTCGCCGCGCGTCTCGAAGGGGATGTCCTGACCCATGCCTTCGACCGGGGCCGCTATGCCACCGATGCCTCGATCTACCAGATCTTCCCGAAGGCCGTCGTGGTGCCGAAACGATGGGAGGATGTGGAGGCGGCGCTGGCCTTCGCGCGCGAGGAAGGGATTTCCGTGCTGCCGAGGGGCGGGGGAACGTCGCAGGCCGGACAGACGATCAACGATGCGCTGGTGGTGGATTTCTCGAAGCACCTGAACCGCGTCATCGACTACGATCCGTCGGCGCGGGAAGCGGTGGTGGAACCGGGGATCGTGCTCGACCGGTTCAACGCGCAGGCGAAGGGAGACGGGCTGTGGTTTCCGGTCGATGTCTCGACCGCATCCCGCGCGACCATCGGGGGGATGGCGGCGAACAATTCCTGCGGCTCGCGCTCGCTGCGCTACGGGACGATGCGGGACAATACGCTGGCCTTGAATGCGATGACGGCGGATGGCGCGCTGCGCAGTTTCGGGCCGGTCGCGCGCGAATCCAACGATCCGCTCGATGCGGATATGCTGGCGCTGGGAATGCGGGAGGCGGATGAGATCGCCGCGCGGTTTCCGCCGGTCCAGCGCCGGGTGGGGGGATACAATATCGATTCCCTCGTGCCGGACGGGCGCGCGGTCAATATGGGGCATCTGCTCGTCGGGTCGGAGGGGACGCTGGCGATCACGCGCGATGTGCGTATCCGGCTGTCGCCCGTGCTGACGCGCAAGACGCTGGGGGTCTGTCACTTCCCGACCTTCTTCGATGCGATGGATGCCGCGCAGCATATCGTGCCGCTGGGGCCGGTCGCCGTCGAATTGGTCGATCACAACATGATTGCCCTGGGTCGGGATATCCCGCAGTTCCGGCCCGTCGTGGACGAGTTCGTGCGGGGCGATCCTGCGGCCCTGCTGCTGGTCGAGTTCGCGGAGGATGACCCGGCGGAGAACCGGCGGCGGCTGACCGCTCTGGGCGATCTGATGGGGGAGCTGGGATTCGCATGGGGCGGCGCGCGCGAGGGCGGGGTGGTCGAAGCCGAAGACCCCGCCTTTCAGGCGCGCATCTGGGGGGTGCGGACGCAGGGCCTGAACATCATGATGTCGATGCGTTCGGAGGGAAAGCCCGTCTCCTTCGTGGAGGATTGCGCGGTCGCCCTGCCCGATCTGGCCGCGTTCACCGACCGCCTGACGGGCGTGTTCCGCAAGCACGGCACCGATGGCACATGGTATGCCCATGCCTCGGTCGGCCTGCTGCATGTGCGCCCCGTCCTGAATCTCAAGGAGGATATCGGCGCGAAGCAGTTGCGGGCCATCGCGGAGGAAGCCTTCGATATCGTCGCCGAATACAAGGGCAGCCATTCTGGCGAGCATGGCGACGGCATCGTCCGCTCGGAATTTCACGAGAAGATGTTCGGGTCGCGGATCGTGCGGGCTTTCGAGGCGGTGAAGGATCGCTTCGATCCTGATGGGACGCTCAACCCCGGCAAGATCGTGCGGGCGCCGAAGATGGATGACCGCAGCCTCTTTCGCACGGCTCCCGGCTATACGCGATCCGATCGCGGGACCGTCTTCGACTGGAGCGCATGGCCCGGCGGCCTGACCGGGGCGACGGAGATGTGCAACAACAACGGAGCCTGTCGCAAGCTGTCGGGCGGGGCGATGTGTCCCTCGTATCGGGCGACCCGCAACGAACGCGATCTGACGCGGGGACGGGCCAATACCCTGCGGCTCGCTCTGACGGGGCAGCTCGGGGAGGACGCCTTCACCTCCGAAGC
>Ga0115029_1002438_pt1 | contig 10989 bp, 14 predicted proteins | sample SidtaG_3_FD_87297 | JGI IMG/M metagenome (GOLD analysis project Ga0115029, IMG submission 87297) | Marine algal microbial communities from Sidmouth, United Kingdom - Sidmouth_Asex1 metaG | ecosystem: Host-associated > Algae > Red algae > Unclassified | place: Sidmouth, United Kingdom | collected...
CTCTTGCCGAAGATACTCATTTCTGGGCGCTCATTGGTCCGAAGTATTCTAGCATGGGCGCCGTAGCCAGGCGGCCAATGAACGCTGACTGACCTTGGCACATCGTCAGAAGAACGACCACTTGAACGGGAGGCTGGACGGGACTCCCGTTCCAGGGACGTTTGAACGGGAAACTTCAGTTCAGGGCCCCCGTTCAAGGCCGGGAGGCTGTCCGGGAGAAAGTCCCGTTCAGCCAGAAACACGAAGGACCCTTGCAGTCAACGTGCAAGGCGTTTGCATACCACGAGTGGTCTCGAGGCCGCTTCCGTGCTGGAGCGCTAAACAAAGCCAATAGAATGCCTAGAGCAGTCCCTTGTCCTAAACATGGCTTTAAACGGAAAGATCGGGCATCGGAAGGTGCTGATGTGCCGGAGTTGATCTGAAGTGGACAGCTCCGGAGCCGGATCATTGCCGGATGGTCATGCCAAGTCCTACCCCGTCATGATGTGCTTCTGCGAGTGCCTCCCGTCAAACAAGACGGGAAGATCCTGTGCCACGGCCAAGTTACTGGGGAACAAAGCACCTGGGGGATTCGAACCAAGAACATCTGGGACAACACCCGGACGTGGACCAGCCGGCATAGTGGTCGGGCAGCTGAGGGGAGATCGGTAAACCAGCGCGAACGGCCAGCCTGCTCTCCCCGAGCAGTGAGACTTGGTCGTAAGCCAGCGGTCAGCATTGACGCCGGCTGCACGACAACGCGGGCGGGGCCCATGATGCGCAAACAAAGGTCCCTATCGGGAGGACCCGTACGTGCCCTCATATCGGCTTCTTGTCCAAGGCTGTGCGTGTACTGATCACCACGACCAGTTTCCAGCATATGCTTGGCAGCAGACGAGGTGCATAAGGAAACAAAAAAAGCATGCGGATTTGTATTCTGAAGCATTGTGAACGACCTCTTTCAACAGGGGCAAGTCATACACGATTAGGACCATCAAGCTAACCGCACAGGTGTCCGCCGAAACGTGCACTGGCCTCTCCGCCCGCGCTCCCAGACCCACGCGTCGCTGCGACTCTCAAAGACCGGGGCGGAGGCCACGGCTAGTCCAAGGAAAGAACGGATTGGAGAAGTACCGTGCCGCGCGGCGCTCCGTCGCGTTCAGTGTCTTGTTCGTGGGCGTTGCGAACAGGCCTAGGCGCTCAGACATGTCGAATCAGTCGACTTGCACGTCTTCCGCCCGCAAGATGCGAGTGGCATCGACGAGCTCCAGCGCCGGGTACTCGTCTGACTCGGAGTCGAAGTCCCAATCCAAGCGTTGGCAGCCGTGCCGGGAGAGCACACAGCCCGGCCGGCCCACCACGGGACGCATGCGTTGCACGACAACACAGCTGCGGCGCATGCGGCCGACAGAGCGAAACACAAGCAGCACGCGGCCCCACTGCACGGAGTCGCCGGTCCCCTCGTACCGCACAAAGGAGAACCACGGCTTGCCGATGAAGTTTCTTGACGCGCGCAGGTGTTGCAGGACCGTCGGGGCCCCCCACTCGAAACGCGCCATGATCCGCGCGGTGTTGTGGATTGTCACCCACTCACCGTCCTCCAGCCCGAGTAGAGCCCCCTCTTTGGCCAACGCTGGAGCGCGATGGAGGTCGCCGACAGCAACGCGTGTGCCACGACCTGTGAAGGTGAGGTCCTCCGTCCGCCTGAGCGGATTCGCAGCCGCCGCTTGAGTGACCGTCACATCCGCGTCAGACGCCTCGTTGTCGTCTGAAGCCTGCAGTTCCTGCAGCACCGCGGACTGCGTCTCGTCACATCGCATCATCTGCAGCGTGACGCCAGGCCCCCGCTTGTTGCTGCGCTTGAACATGCGCTTGCAGGATGCGTGGAGCCGCTCATTCTCTGACGTGTCGCCTTCCCAAAGGTTTCCCCTGGCGCGCAGCTCGTCCCCAAGGTGATGCACAAGTCGGTGAAGCTTGCTGGTATTGATATACCCGTAGAGAGTCTGGATGCAGTCAATACCGAGCTCGTGCGCTTGCTTCTCCATCTCCGCAATTTGCGCGCCCGTCAGGGACGTCGTGTCGGCTACATTATCACCAAAGAGGGCGCCCCCCAGCCGAGCCGCGCGGCAAAAGGTGTCAAGCACGGCGGCATGGATGGGCATATCCTTGAGCACCTCCCGGTACGCCTCCGAGTTGACCACGTCTGGACCAGGCAGCATCGTCGGATTCTGCTGCGTCGTGGGTGGTGATGAGGTGACGCCGCCACCCTCCGCCTCGCCCGCCGAGTAATCCGACTCGGCATCCTCGTCAAACGTGCCGGAAGGCCAGCCGTCCTCGCTGGCACCATCCCTGCTTGCACGGTCTCCGTCGCGGACAGCATCTCGCAAGTGCAGCGCTGCCGCAACAGGCGCCACCGGCGCGCCATCGAGAAGAGCCGCATCGGGGTCTGCCGCGTCGCGCGGCCCAACCGCACCGGCGAGCATGAAGGGCCAAAACACGGAGAAGTGGCGCCAAGTACGACCTGTCATCGTCGCCTGGATTTCGGACGGTAGCACAAAGCAACTGTCATGGAGGAGGGTCGGGATTATCAGCAGGATAGTACAAAGCGAGACGGCACGAGCACGCACGAAGACCGTTCATGTCAGAAACATCTCCGAGGCCGTAGCGCCTTCTTGGCTGGCACGTTTTGCAGCATCTGCCGTGCGTCTCTTTTCCAGCGACACGCTCTGGCATGGAGGGACGATAAACAACACAGTTGCAGCAAGGAACCACACGACAACATACCCTGGAGGCGCTGGAGCCGCCTTGCACTTGCGTCCGAGCTGCCAGCCGCGCAGGTTGATGGCATGGAGGGTGTCTGCAACGGAACCGAACCTTGCACCTCCGTGTCCTTGACACAGAGACAGTAGGACCGCCGGGAGCCGCTGCGCCAGCAAGCGAAGGATGCCAAGCTTCCACACGTGGAGAACGTCGAATGAAGCAATGCGGTAGAGGTTGGTCGCCCCGGTCCCAAGGCCATGCACAGCGCCGAGCGCAGGTATGAACGCCAGCGCACTATGGTTGGCGGACAGGACGCGTCGGTGTCTTGGATGGGGGTCTTCGGCTCGGACGACGGCTGCCGCAAGTTGGGCGTCCAAAGTCGCAATGACGTCGCGATCAACGGCCCGAATGCCCAGCAACGGGCCACGCAGCTGCCTGTCCTCCATGCAGCTCGAACAGAAAAACCGGCAGCGGTTTCCCATCAGTGCATACACCCCGCGCTCCTCGACCTGGTCGACGACAAGTCCAGTAACACGAGGCACAAGACGCACAGAACCAAGCGTCCCCACTGTGGCCGTCAGTCCCGTCTCACTCGCCCGCACGAGCGATCGGAGGGAGACAGCCAAGCAGCGCTGGAAAAGCTCGTTCCGTGCGTCGCTGACAGCAAGGCGCGCCGAGGTGGTTCTTCCCACGGCTTTGGCGATGTGGTCAACGTAACCAACAGTCTCCCACGTCCCACCGTTGTCGAGCACGTTGACGAAGTTGGCGCGGATGAGGAACATGTAGTTAGCCCCGGACCAGGACACGATAGCCTCATCGGCATGCAGCTGGATGCTCATTACTCGCGCGGTCGGCCCATGCCGCCTGCGCACATCTTGCGACTCGGCCTGGTACAGGTCGCTGTCCAGCGTCCCGTGGCGTACCCGCGTGGTGTCATCCGCGTCAAGGTCGATCGCAAGCAGCTCCGCCGAGTCCCCAAAAGACACCTGCGTCGCCTTTTCCAAGGCGGACAGACCCGCGACGAGAATGTCGCGGAAATAGTACGAGTACGTCCGTCCACCAACAGAAATGGGAACCTTCATCCAGTTGCGCATGGCGAGGACCCGGTTCGTCTCGCGGCGAGTCGCCGTGAGAAACGCGCGGGAAGTCGCAAAAGAGCCCAGAACGGGACCGCGGACGTTTGCACCTCGCGTCGCCTCGCGCTCGAGGGCGCGGAGGGATTGCGCGTAGCGAACTTGGTCGAGCTCCGTCAGGCCGCTGCCGCCTGCCGTCAGCGCAAAGCGCAAAGCACCGCGCAGAGCAGGGGTACAAAACAGCGACGGGCGCCTCGCTCACTCAGGGTCGACGACCGGCACGGCCGCTTCCGCCTCGGGCATCTTGTCAAAATACTCCCGGATCCGAGCAGCAGTGCTGCTCACCACAGTACGCAGAGGTGCGGTGGTGGGCGTCTCCACAGGCCCGCTAGCAGGCGCGAGATCGATTCCGTCAAAGACGTCGTACCAACCGGCCCCTTCAGGCGCGTCACGCCCGCTGGCGGCGTCTGAAAAACCGCCGGTGCGGGCAACGACGACATCCATCACGTCGCCATGTAGGTCGGCGCCCGACCCGTCTGTGTCGGCGACCGGTGATTCCAAATTGCCACGGTCGCTGGTGCCGTGAGCCATCGAGGAAGGCACCGCGGCTCCGGCTTCACGCGCTCTGCCATCCCCACGAGGCATGGCCGCGAGCCGAGGAACCTGCACTTGTGTGGCGACTGGCGCCGTTGCACGCGCCCCAACCGCCGCCATCTCGGAGGGTGCCACGACCGTGTCCACGTCCATGCCGCCGTCATCGGCCAACGCCACCGAATCAGTTGTGGCACCGATCGATGCCGCCGGCACCAACAGCTCCGGACCAGGAGCACGGGCCATGGCGGTGAAAGTGCCGAACACGAGGTTGACCGGCGCCCGCGCTGCCGACCCGACACCTATGAGACGGCTCTCGTTGCGGTGCGACGCTTGTACGTGTCGCCCCATGTTGGCCGCATTCGCAAAAGTCCCACAGCAGTACGGGCACTGGTGGACGACGCACGATGTGCCAACATTGGGACCCATAACGACGGCGCCCGAGCACGAAAACAAACGCCTACGTCTTCTGGTAGAACAGAGGAGCACAGGGCAGGCAGCGCGTGCCTCACCAGCTATGCAGCGTCTGACGAGGAAAAGGGGAGGCGGGAATGGGTCAGGAAACCACAGAGGACGACTGACCAAACAGGACGGCGACTGAACAAAGCAGGTGCTAATGAAAAAGACTCAGACACGGTCACAACACGAGCGCTTTGCACTCAGGCACTGCGTGGCAGCAGCCCCATGGTACACCACAAATCGAGAGGCCCAGATGCAGTGTCCCCCCATCCGCGTTGCGGGAGTAACTGTGGCAACAGAACAGCCGGGCCAGCACCCGAGACTATTGGAGCGCATGTAGGTTCCACCTCGCACGTACTATCTGCGACCAGCAGCCGCCAATCTCCCTACCTGCAGTCGGACGGAAAACTCAGGAGAGCACACTGCGAGAGATGGGAACTCATCGGTTCAAAGACATGTACACCAGGTCAGAGTTCTGGCCTCCATAGGTTCCGCGCCCTCTCGAGCCTTTGCACCATGCACCGTGCTCGGCAGCATCACGTTGGACCTCGCTCTGCATGGCCACGCAACTCGCTCAGAACTGCCGCCACGCATACCGGGCTACGGCCATGACGCCTCGCGCCACAAGACAGACACCGGTAGCTGCCACGGGCGGTGCAAGGTTCACGGCTGCTACCCGTCGCCGTAAGCCATACTCTGCGCCCCAAGACGCATGTCAAAAAGCATCCGGCAACGTGCTGGCGACACGCAGGACGTAGCGCATACGCGAGGGCACGCGCACCACAGCTCATGCTCACAAAGGACGGCTGCCACTGACCAGCAGACAAGAAAGTTGCTTCCAGCCCGTGACGGATGGGCGTTGTGTAGTATCGCGTCAAGGGGGCACCAACAGGACCAGCACTCAATCACACTAGTCACCACGGCGTGCAAGGCACCTGCCCTCGCACAAGAGCACCGCCGAGATGGCAGGTCGGGCCAGTCCCGTGCAGAACCCACGAGGCCCTCCCGGTTATCCGCCCAAGGCAGACCTTCCACAGTGTAACCAGAGCCATGCTTCGTGCTACGGCGGTAGCCGCAGCTGCCGCAATCGTGCTCCCGCGCTCGCCGCGATGCGCAACCCGACGCCCGCCGCATCACGACGGCGGCCCCGCGGAGCTAGACAACGAGCCGTCAATTCGGCTACAAAACCCCCCGAGAGCGGGGCTCTCACCAGCCCTCCCCTCTGCTGTGACGCCACGACGAAACGCTCATTCACCAAAGCATGACCCTTACCCCCATGAGAGACGTCGATGAATCGTCTACGCGTTGCCACGCAAAACTGCAGCACGCCACTTGGCCGCAGACGTCCAATGGAGGGCCTCCGCGCGGATCGGGACGTTGGCGGTGGAGCGGGCGTGAGCCGAAGTGCGCGCGCACCACAGCGCCAATATTGATTCAGCAACAATGCCCAAAGAGCATGTAGCGAATGACACAGGAACTCCTCGCATGTGATCGGCGAGATCTAGGCGGTCCTCTTTGCCGTGCAAGCCTCTGTGGGGGCCATCTTCTGGAGATTGTGATATAGCGCGTCGGAACCAATCAATGAACAGGATCGGTTTATGTGGCACCCGGATGATTATATCTCTCCAAGCGTAGAAACTTCTCAGTCGACCATCGTGAGTAATCCTCTGCTGGAAGCTACGACAGTCGCACTCTTGTGTCGACAGCGCAATTTGGCGATCGACTGGGCGTCGTTGTCACGACGGTGGACGTCACTCGGTCAGTGGGGGATCTGACGACGCTGATCCACCCCGTCACACTGCGCCCCCCCTTCCGGCACTCATGCCTCCCGCCACTCGCCACGCTCTCATACCGCGCCACATACGTCGCACGACCAGTTACCGCTTTTTGGTACGTTCTGGGGCCCGTTTATTGTGAGCAAACACGGACCACTGGTACTGTTTGTGTACCGTCTCTTCTTGCGCGAGTGTGGACGGTTGCGGTGCTGCACGGGGCTGCATGCCTCGCTTTCGACAAGGCACCTGGGCGATCACCCTGGCCGGTGGCGGCCGCGCCATTGCTATATCAGCGACAGCTTTCTGGCTTGGGCAGTTGCTCACAGTCACGTACTTCATCCACCCTCTGCGTCGCCACCGTCACCGTTCCTCGTGCCCGGTCCTTACCGTGGATCTTGACAACCCATACACCCCCCATTTTACCCCTTGCTTGAGGACAACAACCCACACAATGTTCGGCTTCGTGCGCAGCCGCTCCCTCTCTGTTGTGCTGCCGCCCTTCCAAGGTGCGGCTGGGCGCTTTGGTGGGCCGCCGCCTGCATCCTCACGCACTGGCCATCATCAAGGCGTTGGAGAACGACAATTTGGCGTCAATGCGCTACATGCTGCACCACCGGGACAGTTGTACCGCCCCGCCAACCGCGCGTTCCTGCGCGCCGCCGTTGGGATTCCCGGTACGCACGGTGCCGACGCCGGCGGATCAGGCTTTGGCGGTGCCAGAGTTGGCGACGGCGTCGGTTTCAGCCGGACCGACGCCCGAAGTGCGGCGCAGACCGTTGCCAATGAGAAGCTCTACCCGCCTGCGGTCGCGCGAGGTGCTGTCATGACCCCGAATGTCTCGCGGCCGCCTCCTGGGCCGGCAGCCCCTAGCAACATGGGCGCTGACGGCACCTGGGACGAGCGGGCCCGCTTAGCGAGCGACGCATTGTGGGGCGGCATGGTCGCCAACTCCCTGACGGGGATGGAGCCGCCCGCTCTGCGGACGCCTCCACCACGGGCGTCGGCGAGCCCGCCCGGCTCGCTGCGGGTGGCGTCAAGCACGGACGGCTCTCAACCGCGCCCCTATTATGCCCCTCGAGGGCTTTCTGCTCCTCAGCCGTCGTCCGGTAGCGCGCTTCGTGGGCACGACGCATCGCACGTGTCGCCGGGCAACCCACGGCTTTCACAGGCTGACGGTCCTGGGAGGGGCAGCAACATCGGCATGCCGCTCGAAGACGCGTCCGAAGAGGTGCCCCAGTCTTCATGGTCTCCTGGCCCCGCTCTGGGTGCCCATCGTCCCGGCGCTAGCGTCAGCCGGCGGCGGCCGCGCGCCGCGGCGGCGGGCGGTTCGCCGAGCCGGTCTCCGCCGACGCGTCAGCGAGTTGGGAAGTCCGCTGGTGCACACGTCTCCGGCACGGCCCCCGGACAGGCGGGAAGGGCCACCAGTCAAGGCGTCGCGGCGTTGGGGGACGTGGGCGGCGCGCACGACCAAGCGGCCGTCTCGACGGGCGTCTTTGCGCAGGTTGCCAAGCTTCAGTGCTCCCTGACGTCAAGTATTGCGGCGGTGCGCCGCAAAATCACGGGGCTACGCAAGGAGCTGGTCGTCTCGAACAACATCTTGCGTATGGTTACGAAGAAGACCGACGACATTGCTGTCTTGGCGGACCAGCTTGCCACGGCAGCGGTCGTCCAACGTCGCGCATCCACTATTATGTGGGAGAAACTGGATAAGGCCCTGGATACGTTCCTGTCCGCACGGGTGGTACCAGCCGCTGCGCCAGTTGGGGCTTCACGGATCGCTGGCGGGGAACCTGCCGCCGGCGAAGTGGCGCCAATGGCGCCTCCACAAACGGAGGAAGAGATGGAGATTCAAGATGCCAAGTGGGTACTCGACCTAAAGGTACGAGCCGCTGTCAGATGGGGGGCACCGTCGTCGAAGTTCCGCACCCTTTGAGCATCGCACGGGTGCGCCTATGCGTCTGGTGGTATGGGACTGCTACTAACGGATTTTTGACCATTGTACTTGACTGTGTCGTCTGTCGTACGCGCCTTGCTCTGCCACGTCTTGTCTGTGCCTGTGGTGGTCACTCCTTGTTGGCAGCAGGAGTTGGAGCAATGGTTGGAGGACGGCTTCATCAACCCGGCAGACGCCAGCGACGTTTGGAAGGAGATGGCTCGCGTCAATGTCTTCCTGCGTGACTGGGTAGTGACGCACCTCCGTGTCGACAACAGGGAGGCGGTGCGCATGCTGGAGAAGAAGTGGCGACTGCCGGTTCGCCCGAGACGGACGTCGACTGCGCTCGAAGACGCACCTCCCGCTTCCGTGTTCCTAAGCAAGCACACAAGACCATGGCGTTCCGCTACTTGCATCGTGTTGTGTACCACTTCTACCAGCGCATCGGGCACAAAGCGGTCAGCGCGTATGTGGCGCACATCAATGAGGAGGACGGCAAGGGCACTCTACGCCGCCTGCGCAGGACTCGTACCAAGTAAGAGGTCTTCTTACTTCCCGCTGAAGCTCGCGACCTCCTAGAGGACAACGCTTTCGTCACAGAGTCGGTGTCCCGAGCTGGCCTACTACGAGCATTGGCGGCGATCTTCTCATCATTCAACGTGCTCTATCGCTACTCTGAGGCGAGACCGACGCCGGGGGGTCCGCGTGTGCTTACTTGCCGGCTGGCTCATTTGGGATTCGTCTCCATGAAGGTTCGCCAACACCTCATTACGCGCAGCACGCCCTCTCCCGACCAGATGAACATCAACGATGCGGCCATTGCCGCGGTGGAGGCCGCTGGAGCCGCCGCTGGCTCGGCAGCGGCAGCGGCTGGCGCATCTCCTGCGGCGGAGAGCGCTGCCGTGCAGCAAGCGTCGGCCGCCGTCGCGGCCGTGCAGATGGCGGACATGGCCATCGCGCCGGCGCTAAACACGGGACATCGCGCCGAGAGGGTGGACGAGCTTCCCATTTTGAGCGGCCTCTTGGCGGCGCAGGCGGGTCGAACTAGTAACGGCTTGCGATTGATTGACGGGACAGACCCGCGTCGCACCATCACGACGCGGCCGGCGACGGGGCCGGTGCCCGTGGCCAGTGACGGTGGAGTGGGCCATTCTGTCGCGCTGGCCGCAGAGATCTCGGGGCCACGTGGTCCAGTTGCTGCCGTCGGTTCCTCAGCGGGAGTGCTGCTATCGTCGGCTGACGCTGCAGGCGCTGGCACGGCTGTCTTGGGCGAGGGCACCGGGACGCTGGCCAACGGAGGGCGCGCCCTTGGCCAGAGTGACACCGATGACGACGCGAACGTCGACCACGAGGACGAGGAGGAGGCGCCCGTCCGTCGACACGCTCGTGGCGGAGCAGCTGCCCGTCGAGAGCGCCTCGAGGCGCTCCGGGAGGAGGCGGCTCGAGCGGCGGCGGCGAATGTGCTGCTCGAGGAGATTGACTAATGAGTGACATCACAGGGGCCTGTTCTTGTCTGTGGGGCAGTGGGCCTGGGTCGCCTGCACCGCGATTTCTTCTACTGAGCTTGCTCCGGCTACACGCCGCCGTCTGCGTGGTGCTTGTGTGCTTCCTTGAGAAAGGCTGATGGTGGCACGGCCCTGTTCATGTCAGCGGACGCGCGCTGCCACTCTCTCTATCATTTGTTGATGTGCCAGGTTCTTGATGTGACGGGGTGTGTGTTGCGGGTGTGGGACACAGCCTGTGCTGTTACTAGCGATCGGGTGCTGATTAGAAACATCTCTGCTGTCGCACTCGGTGGACAGCGCGTTCCCGCTGCCTCGTCGCGCGCGGGCGCTGCAGTGCTCCCGGCAACCCCGCGACGCCGGGCACAGAAAACGGAGGGGGCCGGAAAGAGTGACAAAAACAACAGCAGTGGCGCCAGGCGACAGCAGGCAGCCGTGCCGACGCACGTGCGAACCGAATAAAGTAAGTGCGATTGGTGGGGGGTGGAATGTCGCAGTCTTTAGATGCCGTAATGTTGGCAAAACTAAGCCTGTCTGCTGAGGCAACATCTGAACTCTCGCGACAGGAGCCGTGCAGCCTGAACGGGTCTTGAACGGGAGACTCCCGTTCAGGACTCCTGTTCAAGGCCGGGAGGCCAAACGGGAGAATGCTGTTCAAGGCTCCCGTTCAAGGCGTCGGTTCTTCCGACGATGTGCGGCAGAGTTTCTGACCCACTGCAACAGTCCTGTGTCCTGTTGCCCCAGACGCACTCAAGCTGATCCTAACAGCGGCTGCAGGGGCCACGTCAGCATTGAGGGTCTGAATGGGCCAAAACACCTGCAGTGAGGCAGAGAAAAGGACCGTGTGTCTCGTGAGGGCGTCCCAAGACAGCCTCTCACTGCTCATGCAGCGTGGTGGTCCACAGCCAACGTTAACC
>Ga0115029_1002440_pt1 | contig 10981 bp, 10 predicted proteins | sample SidtaG_3_FD_87297 | JGI IMG/M metagenome (GOLD analysis project Ga0115029, IMG submission 87297) | Marine algal microbial communities from Sidmouth, United Kingdom - Sidmouth_Asex1 metaG | ecosystem: Host-associated > Algae > Red algae > Unclassified | place: Sidmouth, United Kingdom | collected...
ATTGTCGTACACCGCAGATACTGCGCGCCAACGCGCAGCATAATCTGCCTCTAGGCCGGAAGCGACTGGAGAACGCACATGAAGCTGTATGCTCAACGTATGCTGCGGTTTAAGTGCAGCCGCCAGCCGCTGCAATACCGCGTTGCCATACGGGCTGACTTCTGTCATGCCTCCCTCCAGAAGTTGTGGAAGCGGAAGCTCGATCTGCACACTCCGCGCAGAGGAATTGAGGCTGACGGATGCAGATTGTACATCAGCTAGACTACCGCGAATGGATGCAGCAAGTCGATTGAGCTTATCGTCTTTTTCATTGCGAGAAGCGACCTCCTGCTGACTCTGCACCCGCCTAGGATTGGCATTCATCCGCGCCGAAGCTTGTTTCTCTTCCAATTGCCGCAGCTGGTCATAAATCCGTTGCTGGCTATCGATTGTCGCAGAGGCGCTGCGCTGCCGATCTTCTCTCAACTGTTGAATGGTGGAATCTAAGGACGCGATTCGTCGGTACTGTCCGTCGCGAATAGCATAAGAGTCCGCCAAGTCAGTTTGCAATGAGCTTGCACGTGCCTCAGCGGAAGCCGCCCGCCCAAGAACAGCATAGTACTTACCTCGTGACACGCAACTGCTGATGAGGCATGCCACACACAGGGCAAGCATCACCTTGAAAATCAAGTTTGAGTTACTACTAGACATCGAGACAAAGCTGAGAAAAACAATTCGCTACCAAAGTCCCGTTACTACCGTACAAGCAAACACGCATATTCATGGCACGCAAGCGCTGGTCAGCTCTCGAGCTCAGCAAAACTCTCCTGTTTCGCACCCTTACATACAGAGCCGCAGGCTTTATCGGAAAACCCTTCATGCTGCTGCGTGTCGCGCAAAAAGCGCTCGACAAAGCAGACAAGGATTCTAGCGTTACTGGCATGGCCTCAGGTCTATTCGAGAGTGTGCAACAGCTGGTGCGCATGATTAAAGCGTACGCTTCCGGATCGTACAGGGGTGTCTCACGAAAGAACATCATACTCGTAGTAGCGTCGATACTGTATTTCATCAGTCCCTTAGACATAGTTCCGGACGCTATTCCTGTACTGGGCTTACTCGATGACATCACCCTCATGACGTGGGTCATCTCCACACTAGGTGACGAGTTGGCGAAGTTCAACGATCACGAGCGGACGACGAGTCGGGACTTGTTGGCCATGACCTACCAAGACCTCTACGAACGCGCCAAGCAAAAAGGTATTCCTGGACGCTCGGGCATGAGCAAACAGGAGCTTGTCGATACGCTCCAGGCGACTGCATAGTATACGGGACTGAACGTGTGGCCCTTAGGCTGGCGTTGTGCTAGGCAAAGCCACTCGCATGTCTCTCACAACACTACTCGCGGTATCCGCCGGCTTAGCGCTCGCATTTGCACTGTACCGCTTCTTTTATCGTGAACGGGATACCGGTGGCACCGATCAGCGCAACTGGGTCAACGAAAGCAACTACAACATTGCAGCCGGCGATGGCCAGGAAGGTGCAATTGCGTCAGCAACACCTGCCGAAACCGCTAATCTAGTCGCTCACGCAAAGGATGCTGGCTCGGTTCCGGCGGATGACGAGTCCTTTCATGCTATGCGTGACAAGCTCGGTCTGGAAAGCAAATCGAGTGAAGATGTCAAAAGAGATCTTAGCGCCTAAGCCGCATTGTGCTTACGGATCGCTTCGGTAAGCCTCGGCACCACATCAAATAGATCGCCTACGACTCCATAGTCAGCCGCCTTGAAGAAAGGAGCCTCAGGATCCTTGTTGATGACGACGATGGTCTTCGAGTTGTTGACCCCGGCGAGGTGTTGGATAGCGCCAGAAATTCCGATTGCGATGTAGAGGTTAGGACGAACTGCGATGCCTGTTTGTCCGACGTGCTCGTGGTGAGGGCGCCAGCCCGCATCAGCGACTGGGCGGCTACAAGCTGTGGTGGCCTGCAGTTCGTTGGCCAGCTCTTCGATTATTCCCCAATTGTCTGGGGCTTTCACGCCTCGTCCAGCACTCACTACGAGTTCTGCCTCAGGAAGTGGCGTGACACCTTCGACGCGTTCCACCGATTTCACCCGAACCTTGGGCTCACCCACAGAAACATCGAGGCTTTCCACAGATGCTGTGCCGTCCGTTTTCTCAGGCGGAATTGCGTTGCCCATCAAAGAAACGACAGCTGATGGCGAGCTGACCTTGACATCGGCGAAGGCTTTACCAGAGAAAACCGGCTTGCCAAAGGTGAGGTTTCCAGAGCTGCCTTCCGGTACCGTATTAACACCGGGCACGGTGCCCGCATTCAGTTTGATGCCTACCCGGCCAAGCAAAGACTTGCCTGTACTTGAATGCGCTAGCACAACTACTGTAGCATCTACTGCTTTGGCGGCTTCAGCGATTGCGGTTGCATAAACTTGAGAGTCGAATGAAGCGGTAGCTGCGGTGGATACCTGTACGATCCGAGCAGCCCCATAGGCACCGAGTTGCTCGGCATTTTCGGCTTCACCCACTACGAGTGCCACACACTCGCTACCGAGTTTGGTGGCCACTTTAGCAGCATAAGTCACTGCCTCAAAGGCAGATTTTTTGAATCGTTTATTCGTCGTTTCAGCAAAGGCAAGGATAGCCATTCTAAGGAAGTTGTAATCAGTTAGGAGGGTGCGGCGGACAGCATGTTGGGCAGCCTGTCCAGAATCTGCCGAAGCGAGAGTGGCTAAATCACTTTTGCCTCTTCGTGAAGCAGACGGACTAGTTCGTCCATGTTGTCGGCCTCGACAAGCTTGACCGATCCCTTGTCGCCTGGAAGGGTGTATTTGACAACCTGGACGTTTTCAGTAGCCCCACTGGCAGGCAGGACCTCGAGGGGCTTGCGCTTCGCCATCATGATGCCGCGCATATTCGGAATACGCTGCTCGGCTAGTCCTTTTGCAGCACTTACGACAGCCGGAAGGTCGACTTCGAGCAGTTCTACACCACCCTCGATGTCACGCTTGATCGTTGCAGTCGAGTCTGTAGCATCGAGATGACTCGCATAAGAGACAAAGGGCTGATCGAGCAACTCAGCTACCATGGCGCCGACTTCAGAGCCATTGTAGTCAATCGTTTCCTTACCAGTAAGAATTAAGTCGAAGCTTTTGTCCTTCGCATAGGCTGCAATTTCCTCCGCCACCACGCGGGTACTGCTGGGTTCGGTATCGATCCGAACTGCCTTGTCGGCACCTATTGCCAGTCCCTTACGGATGATGGCATCGTTGGCAGCCGGCCCCACGTTGATGATAGTCGTCTCACCTTTTCCTCCCTCAGTAAGTTCGAGCGCTCTTACGAGTGCGTACCACTCGTCGTAAGGATTCATGATGAACTGCACACCACTCGTATCGAAGGCGGTATCGTTGTCGGTAAAACTGATCTTCGCCGTCGTATCCGGAACTTTAGAAACGCACACCAAAATTTTCATGCAATGGCCATATTGGTTGGGGCGGCGAATATAGACCCTGACATGAGCCACTGCATTCGTATCCAGCGAATATTCGCTAAACCGCAGGGTGTGACCTCCGGCTTACGATAAGAGCAGCACAGAGCGCCTATCAATTAAGAAGGCTCGCGCCATTTTATCGACGGCTATGTGAAGATTGAACCCGAGGAATTGCCTTTAGTTAGACTATTTCTAGATAGCTTTGTCCCCGATGAACGAAGTGCCGTTGCAATCCGACTCTGCTGTACAATCCGACATCCCGGCACTCAAGTTGGCTGCGCGCCAGCGCGGAGTCGTATGTGGATTTGCAGATGATTGCTTTGCGCACAAGTACCTCTGCATGGGCGTGTTGCCGGGCAGTTGCGTTGAAATGATCCGCAAGGCTGCCGGCGAAACCTGCTATTTTAAAATTGACGGCCGCACCCTTGCCGTTCGCAAAGAGGAAGCCGCGTGTTTGCTGCTCAAAAGGATAGCGGAGCGGATGTAAGCTTAACCGAGGCTGCAACTACCACGCTGCGCATAGCCCTGGTTGGTAATCCTAACTGCGGAAAATCCACGCTATTTAATCGGCTCACCGGATTGCGTCAACGCACCGGCAACTTTCCTGGCGTCACTGTTGAGCGTCTTAGCGGCTTTATTAATCTGGGCGACAGGCCCGTTGAACTCGTTGACCTTCCTGGTACTTACAGCCTCCACCCTACATCGCTCGATGAGCGCGTGGTGCTTGATGCCTTGCTAGGCCTTGGAGACGGCAGGCGCCCCGACGCCATCGTCTACGTAGCCGACGCGACCAAGCTCGACAAGCATCTTTTGCTGCTTACTCAAGTAATGGACCTCGGCATACCAGTGCTGCTAGCACTCAACTTTGCCGATGAATTTGCCAAGCGTGGTGAAGTTCTTGAAACTCCACGCCTCAGCGAAGAATTGGGCATTCGTGTACTTAGCATCAGCGCACGTACAGGCGAAGGCCAACGCTGGCTCGAGACTGAAATGGCACGTCTGGTCAAAGACCTTGACACACCCACTGAGCACTTCTTCGATCCGAGCGAGCTAGAACTCGAAGTCGCGCAACTCCTCGAGCCTTCCTTGCCCGAACTCACCGTGTACGGTCGAATTCTGGCTGCTCATCACGCGAGGTCGTCAACTACTCCGGCAGCGTTGCGAATCACCCGTGCTTGGGCCACCGACAGTCCAGCTTTCGATTCGCTACGGCTACAAGTTCGCGAAACGATGCAACGCTACGATCGCTTTTTGCCGGCGCTTTCGGCGGCGAAGCGTGCGGCCCGTACCGATGTTTCTTATAGCGATCGCATCGATGATGTAGTAACTCATCCAGTAGCAGGGCCGCTCATATTTTTTGCGATCCTTTTTTTAGTCTTCACAGCCATTTTCTCTTGGTCGGCAATTCCAGCGGACATGATCGAGGGGCTGTTTGCCGGAGCAGGCGCTTGGATACGAACAGTTTTGCCGGAAGGCTACCTTGCCGATTTCCTTGTCGATGGTTTACTCGCCGGGCTAGGCGGAGTCGCGGTATTTGTGCCACCGATTGCCATCCTCTTTCTACTGCTCAGCATTCTTGAAGAGGTAGGGTATATGGCGCGGGCCGTCTTCCTCTTCGATCGACTCATGCAGCGATTCGGCCTCAACGGCCGCTCCCTGGTAGCCTTGACATCAAGTGGCGCCTGTGCTATTCCCGCCATCATGAGTACGCGCACAATCGCCAACCCTAAGGAGCGACTCATCACCATTTTGGTCAGTCCGCTCATTAGTTGCTCGGCCCGTATACCTGTGTATGCCATCCTAATTGGCTTTGCAGTCCCGGCAGTTACGGTGTGGGGCATCTTTAACGCTCAGGCGCTAGCCTTCATGGGCATATACCTTATCAGCATCGCGGCGGCGCTTATCTCGGCGCTTGTGTTCAAGTACATCTTGAAAAGTACCGAGCGTAGTTACTTGATGATGGAGCTGCCCACTTACCGCACCCCTATTTGGCGTAACGTTTTTCTCACGGTCTGGACCAAAACGAAGGCGTTTCTTTTCGGCGCTGGCAAGATCATTCTCGGCATCTCAATGGTGCTCTGGGTGCTCGCCACCTTTGGCCCAAGTGAGCAAATGGCAAGCGCTGAGCAGCAAGCTATAGAACGGGTAGCGGCAGCAGATGCACCGAATTTAGACCTCGAGGACGCCGTGGCTGAGGCCCGGCTAGAGGCTAGTTATGCGGGACACCTTGGCAAGTTGATCGAGCCAGCGATCAAGCCGCTCGGTTATGATTGGAGAATCGGAATAGCGCTGGTTACCAGCTTCGCCGCTAGGGAGGTTTTTGTAGGAACTATCGCAACACTCTACGCCATTGGATCGGCCGACGACAACGATGCACTCATCACAGAGCGACTTAGCGAAGCCCGACGCAGCGACGGTACGAAAGTTTACACGATGGCCACCGCCGTATCGCTCATTCTATTTTACCTCTTTGCCATGCAGTGTATGAGCACACTCGCTGTAACCTGGCGAGAAACAGGCACATGGCTCTGGCCGGCAGTACAGACAATCTACATGACTGGTCTTGCTTACGGGTTCGCATTTCTTGCCTACCAGACGTTGAGTTGAGGCCTTTCGGCAAAACCAGCCAAAGCTGCAATACCGAGCAATTAGATAGTTATCAACACTGTGGATAAGCCCTAAAGCCGACTGTCTATTCGACCAATACATTACACTTATTCGCAATGCATATGGTCCTGACTTTAGAACATCTATTTGGTTGCTGTGTCGGCTTGGCTGTCGGAGGATGTATAGTGTACTTACTGATGAGAAGCTCACTTACTCACAGGGCCCCGAGTGCTGCATCATACGTACCCAAAGCAGATTTCGAGACGGAGCGAGCAGCAGTTGTTGCCCAAACGAATAAGCTTCACGCATGCGAGCGGGAGCTGACTGCGGCAAATGTATATGCAGATACGGTTGCGGCTGATTTAGAGGCCCATCAGAGAAAGAACGAGGCACTTGATGCGAAGCTGTCTAGCACAAGGGGCGATTTGCAAGCCGGCGCAGTAGCCATGACTCAGCTACAGGCAGAACTGGAACATTTGCAAGGGAAACTTGCTCAGCAATCCGCACACTTCGACGAGTTACGTCAGCAGTCGCGCGAAGAATTTGCGAACGTGTCGCATCAACTACTGCAGCGTAACGGCGCTGCCTTACGTGAAGACCATGCACGCTCTTTAAAGACCATGCTTGATCCATTGCGGATAAAATTGCATGAGTTTCAGGAGCAAGTCGACCGAAAGTTTTCCGAGGAATCCAAAGACAAAGCGACGCTTAAAACTCAGATTGAGCATCTCACTTCACTCAATCAGGACTTAGCCGCTGAGGCACGTCAGCTCACGCTGGCGTTGAAAGGCGATAGTAAAACGCAGGGGGATTGGGGGGAGCTTCAACTGGAGCGCCTACTCGAAGCTGCTGGCCTTCATGCCGATGCTCACTTTGAAACGCAAGCCTCATTTCGCGCGAGCGATGGGCGCCAGCAGCGACCAGATTGCATTATTCGCTTGCCCCAGGATCGCTGCTTGGTCGTAGACGCCAAGGTGAGCTTGACGGCCTACGAGCGCTTCTGCGAGGCAGATACTACAGACGACCGCATGCACTTGGCCGCCCATGTCGGCAGCATTCGAGCTCATATCCGTGGCCTTTCGGCAAAACGCTATCAGGACCTATACCAGATCAACTGTCCCGATTACGTGATGCTCTTCGTGCCCCTCGAGCCAGCATTCATTGCCGCCGTTCGCGAGCGCCCGTCACTCTTTACCGAGGCGCTGGAGGCTAACGTGGTACTAGTGAGCCCCTCAACCCTTCTGGCCACAATGCGCACGGTGGCCTTCATTTGGCAGCAGGATGATCAGCACGAGAATGCGCAGCGTATCGCTCAGGTTGGAAAGAAGCTCTACGACAAGTTTGTCGGATTTGTAGAGGACATGGATTCAGTTGGCCAACAACTCGACCGAGCCAAGGACAGCTACGACGCCGCGATGAATAAGCTGAGCCGAAGTCCAAAACGTGGCACTACCCTACTCGCCCGTGCCCAAGAGCTTAAATCGCTTGGCGTAGCCAGCACAAAGACTCTCCAAGACTAGCTGTCGAAGCTTAGGCCCGCTGCTGGACGGTTGTGAACGCGCTCACTTCAGTGAGCAATTGCGTGCGCTGCTTGTGAAGCTTGGACCGCTGACTTTCTGCAAGGGCGTTGATGCGAATAGACTGGCGCCAAAGATCAAAGCTCTCGTACCACAGCAAGGAGAAGTAACCAAATGCCGTAGCCATAGGAACTACCAGCAGTGCAAACCAGCCAATCACAAAGCTGAGCACAGCTGTGATTACTATAGCGAGAACTATCCACGCAACTAAGCCGGCAACCCATCGAACTGAGCCAAAAAACTGATCGCTGCGTACCCGCTTCGTGATCTGGGTATTGATGATCTGCGCAAATGGATAGCCGACAACAAGCCCGAGTACAGCCAGCGGTCCGAGGATTACGAGTAGTGCAGCACGCCATACGCTACCATACTTTGGCATCGCCACGGCCGCATCGGTTACGTTAGACTCACGCAGCATCCGCTCGTACGAGCTGAGCTTTTCATCGAACTGCTTTAGATCAAATTGGGACATCCCGTTGATCGTCTCAACTGCCCGCCATTGAGCGGCACGCACGCGGCCATCGTACTCCACAGGCGGAAAACCTGCATTTGGATAGGAGCGCTGGATGATAGGGAGGAGTCGCTCTACGAGTGACTCATTTTCACGGTCTTCAACATGAATGACCATCTTGCGCAAGCGACGTTCGAGCTCTTCGGTAACGACATCTACAGTGCCTCGCGGGTCTTCCGCATGCGCGCTAGCGTAGTCGGCTGCATAAATCGGCTCGCCGTAAGTGATCGTAAGAGAAGAGCGAAATTTATTTGGTGCGGTGTAGTTGCAGCCGGTGGGAACTATTGCTATTGGCGCACTTGGATCCTTCTTCCACGCCTGGAACATCATACGGGCCGTACCGCGCTGAATGGGGCGCAAGCGGCGTTCGTGCTTGCACACTCCCTCGCTCAGAATCACTGTAGGCTCGCCCTGCACGACGCGATCTGTAGCAAAATCCATCGTCTCAACGTTGCGCCGTACACCAGCGCTACCTCCGTCTCGCTGACGAAAAATGGGCAGGTTGTGCACTTGATGCAAAAACCAGGCTGCTGCCTTCGAGGAAAACATGTCGCCGCGCAGCATGTACCAACACGAAGACTTCGTATGCGTGCCCAGAACTATGGGCTCAAAAAAGGCTGTAGGATGGTTGAGGCCATAGATGATTGTAGAGGTGGAGGGTAGATGCTGTACATCTTCGATGTACACCTTGCGAAAATTTACCCAGAGTGATAATCGGCAGAGAAAACGTAATACGTAGTGAATCATACGGCGCGACAAAGAAAGTAAGCTCTGGCGGGCGAGCGCTAAGTTGTACGCTCGACTACTTTCGGCGCCATGAAGCCAATGGTTGTGGTGCTTGTCGGTCCGACTGCGAGCGGTAAGTCGTTGTTGGCTGCCCAGCTTGCTCAGTCGCTTGGTACCGTCGTTATCAATGCCGACAGCAGGCAAGTTTATCGCGAGCTCAATGTGGGCGTCGCCAAGCCAACTGCAGCCGAGTTGACCTTAGCGCCTCATCATTTAATTGGTCACGTTAGCATTCAACAAGCGTACAGCGCGGGCCAATGGGCGAGGGAGGCTACGGCCTGCCTAGAAAATGTCTTCTCTGAGGATGCCAGAACTAACTCGTCGGTGAATGATGAAGCATTCGTGTCGACAAATTTTGCAGTTGTGGCCGGAGGGGCGGGCTTACATATTAAGGCGCTTGTGGATGGTATACCCGATATGCCAACAGTTCCCAGCGAAATTCGGGATCACTACGACGAACGCTTACATTCCCAAGGGCTTTCACATCTAAATGCCGAGCTCAAAAGCCGAGACCCGGTGTACTACGAGGAGGTAGCACACGATAATCCGCGTCGTATAGTGCGTGCCCTAAGTGTGATTGAAGCCAGTGGCAAGCCTTTTTCTTACTGGCGCGCGAGGCCAAAGCATCCCCTACCCTACGATGTGCGATGGATTGTGCTAGAGCCAGATCGAGAGCAACTTTACTCGCGGATCGAAGCGCGAGTAGAGGCTATGCTGGCTAACGGCCTGGAGGGAGAGGCTCGTGAATTCGCGGGGTTTCGAGACCTCGATGCTTTGCAAACGATCGGCTACAGCGAGTGGTGGCCCTACTTCGACGATCCGTCTGCAACGCCTAGGTCGGAAGTAATCAGACTAATTAAACGGAATTCTCGCCGCTACGCGCGGAGACAAACCACATGGAACCGTAAACTTGAAGGGCTGAGAATTGCTGAGCCAGCCCTAGCAGCAAGCCTCGCGTTCGTCACTTAGCGTACTACAGCTACGCACCTAGCATCCTCTCTACTGTTGAAACATACCAAGCAAGAATCTTCGGAGACGTCCGCACTCTGGCGCTTCGTCCCCACGCTCGAAGGACTCAACAACCTTAATAAGTCAACGCTTTGTGAGTCGCTCGCCATCGAATTCACTGAGATTGGTGACGACTTCTTGCGAGCTACGATGCCTGTTGATAGCCGCACCGTTCAGCCTGCTGGCAGGCTGCATGGCGGGGCGAGTGCCGCGCTTATCGAGACGCTCGGTTCGGTAGCCAGCTATGTCTGCATCGATGCACCTAAAGAAGCTGCCGTTGGGATCGAGCTAAATTGTAGTCACCTCCGTGGAGCAAGCGAGGGAATGGTCACAGGTACCGTACGTCCAGTGCGTATAGGACGTACGCTTCACGTTTGGAGCGCCGAAATTACAGATGAACTAGGCCGGCTCCTCTGTGTCGGCAGGCTTACGGTTAGCATAATCCCTGGGGCACAATAGTTGGTCGTTACGTGTTTTGGCGAAAGCCTCCAGTTGATGTGCGCACCTTCGCAGCTAGCACCTCGTTACATAGAGCCCGCTCCAATTTTTCAACGTCAACCTATGAAATCTCTTTTTTACACGATTTTTTGCAGCCTTATTCTTGTAGCAAATGCCTCCGCACAGGAGCGCTATAATTTGGAGTTGCTCACCAACGTCAATTTTCTAGACGGCAACGAGCGAGGCAGCGATATCTGGGGATTTGTCGATGGTTCCGGGATCGAATACGCTGTGATGGGCAGCTCATTGGCTACCTACATCTATTCATTAGAAGACCCGAGTAACCCACAGCTTCGAGCCCGCATTCCAGGGGTAAACTCGCCGTGGCGCGACATCAAAGATTTCGGCAACTATCTCTATGTCGTGGCCGACCGTGCGGCAGGTGGAGTAGGCGACGGACTTCTGGTGATTAACATGACGGAGGCTCCTGCCACGATTACGCACACGTTCTACAAACCAGAAATTACCGTCGGCGGCTCGGTTACGCAGCTTCAGCGAGCACACAATTTGTAC
>Ga0115029_1002451_pt1 | contig 10951 bp, 3 predicted proteins | sample SidtaG_3_FD_87297 | JGI IMG/M metagenome (GOLD analysis project Ga0115029, IMG submission 87297) | Marine algal microbial communities from Sidmouth, United Kingdom - Sidmouth_Asex1 metaG | ecosystem: Host-associated > Algae > Red algae > Unclassified | place: Sidmouth, United Kingdom | collected...
GGTCGCTCCCGTCGTCTGTGGCGGCGCCGCCCTCCCCCGCCGCGTCCATGACCGTCACGGCGGCGCCGCCGGGGGCGGGCCCCCGCCCGCGGGCGCCCCCGCCGCCGCGCAGGGGCGCCGCCGCCGGCAGCCCGGCGTCCGTGTCGGGCGGCGGCCGCCGCCACGTCGACGGCCGAGGCGACGGCACGGGCCGAGGCGGCAATCGCCGCCTGCCAGTCCCCGTCCGCGCCGCCATCGGGCGGGCCGCCGCCCCCGCCGTCGGCGGCGTCGGCGGTCGCAGTGGCGCCGCCCCCGCCGCCAGTGATGGCCGGCACCCCGCCGCCGAGGCGGCGGAGTTTGGCAATCTCCCGCTCGACCTCGCCAACGACGCCCTGTGGCAGCCGCCCCCTCAGCGGCGCGAGCTCGTCCGACAGCTCCCCCGCGGCCACCACCGGGTTGTCGAGGAGCCGCATGAGCACGCCGAGTGCCGCCGAGCCGTCCACGTCGTAGCCCCGCAGGGCGAGCTCCGCCCGCACCAGCGCGTCGGCAAAGCGCTGCTGCGGCTTGTCGCCGGCAACGACCGGCGGGCCGAGCGGCGGGAGGGTACCCTGAAATGCGGCGACGGTCGTCACCTTGCTCGCATCGTCGAGCACGAGCGTGGCGATGAGCGCCCCCGAGTCGACAGCCGCCCCCGGGGAGGCCACGTGGCGGACAATGCCCGACTCGGGGGCGTCGAGCGACAGGTACATCTTCATCACCTCCAATTCGGCGTACGGGGACCCCGCCGTCACGTGCGCGCCATGGTCGACGAGGAAGCGGACGAGCTTCCCCGACACGGACGTTGTCAGCATGCCCGGGTCGTAGGCGGCGGGAAAGGTGACGGTCTGAGAATCGAGCGTCAGCCGCAGGCCCCCACCGGCCTCCTCCCGCCCATACGCCACGTGCGACACGCCGTCGAGGAGGATGAGGAGGCCACCGTCGCTCAACGGCCGCACGTCGGCCGACACCACTTCCACGCCGCCGCCGCCGGCGCCGCCGCCACCGCCGCCCTCCGCCGCGTCCCCAACGCCGAGCACCCCCCGCACCGTCTCCGCCGCCGGCCCCGCGGCCGGCGTCAGGACGCGCACAGACACGTTGAGGATGGACGGCCCGCCCCGCGACACGCACAGCGGGTAGTTGACGTCCTCATAAATCAGGTCCACGTCCGCTTCGACGAGGGAACGCCCCGCCAACGACGACGGGCGTTGCCCGCGTTCGAGGCACGCCGCCGCCGCCGCGTGCGCGGCGGCCAACGCGGCGCGCCCCCGCAGCAGCGCACCACACAAGACGGCCAGCGTCGGCGGCGGCCGCACGGCCGTCGCCTTGGCCGCAATGAGCCCGTCCAGCCACGCCGTCGAAAAGCGGTTGCCGCTAAACGCGGGCGTTGACAGGAGCATCTGCAGGTACTCGACGGTCGTGCGGATTTCCCCCCGCAGCGACACGTTGGCGAGGGCGAGGAGCAGCTCCCGCCGCGCCGCGTCGCGGTCGACGCCCCACGCAAAGATGTGGCCGATTTGCGAGTCGGCGAACGCGTGCACCGAGCCGGCGGCGTTGAGGGAAAAGTAGGCCCACACGTGCGGCGCGGAGCGAAAGGTGAGCTCTGACAGGGCCCCCGACGTGGGCGTAAAGCCCTCGTCGGGGTTCTCTGCCGTCACCCGCGCGGCAATGACGTGGCCATACGGCGCAATCGGGCGGCGGGACGCCAGAGCGGCCCCGTCGAGGGGCGCCTCCGAGCCGAAAAAGCGGCGCACCGACGGCACGGCGCCGAGCGGGATGCCCATCGCCACGTGCAGCTGCAGCGCCGGCAGGTTGACGCCCGTAATCCACTCGGTGACGGGGTGTTCGACTTGCAGCCGCGGGTTGAGTTCGAGAAAGCAGAACTCGCCGCCCGCCTCGTCCCCGCGGTACAGGTACTCGACGGTGCCGGCGCCGACGTAGCCGACGGCCTTGGCGAGCGCCACCGCCGCCGCTTCCAGCTGCCGCCACACTGCCGGCGGCGCCACCGAGACGGGGCCCTCCTCAATGATTTTCTGGTGCCGCCGCTGCACCGAACAGTCCCGCCCGTAGAGCGCAATCGCCGACCCGTGCTCGTCGGCCACGAGCTGCACCTCCAGGTGCCGCGCCTCTGTGACGAGGCGCATGAGAAAGATGGGGGAGCCCGGCACCTCCCCCGCAACGGCGCGCCAGGCGTCGGCGAGGGCGCCCTCCTCCCGGACGACGCGGATGCCCTTGCCGCCGCCGCCCTCTGACGCCTTGACGACCAGCGGGAAGCCGTCCGACCGCCCAAACCGCACCGCGTCGTCGACGCCCGACACGCACGCGCGGGCAAACACATCGTCGGGGACGGTGCCCGCCCAGTCGGGGGACTCGAGGTCGACGGTCACGCCGTTGCCCGACCAGGGGGCGGTCGGCACGCCCGCCGCTTGCGCGACGATCGTCGACGCAATCTTGTCGCCGAGGGCGGCCATCGGCCCCGCCGGCGGGCCGAGAAAGGCAATGGGCGGCGACGCCGCGGCGAGGCGGGCGGGGAGCGCCGGGTTTTCCGACGCGTGGCCCCACCCGGCCCACACCCCGTCGACGCGGTGGCGCGCCGCCACGTCGGCAATCAGCTCCACGTTGGCATAGTTGTTGCGGTTGGGGCCCCCGGGGACGGGGACGAGGACGTCGGCCATGCGGACAAACTCGGCATTGGCGGCAATGTCCTCGGGGGTGGCCAGGGAGACAAAGGTGATGAGGCGCGCGTCGAGAAACGTTTCGTACGCCCACTGGCGGATGCTGCGCATGGCCTTGACCGCCGCGATGCCATTGTTGGCAATGAGCAGCTGGGGATGCAGCAAATCGGGGAAAAGGCGAGCCAAGGGGCGTCCAGAGCGTCGGCAGTGGGCGGCGTTAGATGGCCGCCGGCGTGCGCGGGGCGGTCGTCCACGCAACGGCCACCACGAGGCCCGCACCAGACGGACCAGCTGGGAGCACCCTTCATCCGTCTGCAACGCTCGACACCACCCCCTTTGTGTCCACAAGACGCCCTCTTTTCCAACCCGCAACGTACTTTCCGGATGACCCGGCGGCCGCCCAGGGCGGTCACGTACGCGTCCAAGTCGGCCGCGTCGACCGCCGGCAGCAGGGGCATGCCCGGGGCGGACGGCAGCGGCGCCGTCAGGCCCCCATCTTGTTGCCGACACTCCCCGCCATTGGAGGCAGTCACCGCGTCTGTGCCGTGCGGGGCGCCCTCCATGGCGCCAGTGACGAGCGCCGGCCTGCCGGCGCGATGGTTGCGGCCGTCGGCCGGCGGAGAAGGGGCCCGCACGGGTGGGGATCACCCACAATCACCACCACCAAGCCATCGTCCACGTGTCCAAAGCTGAGACCGCCATGTGAATGCTTCATACAGTTAGTTTTCATCTTGACAAATGTGGTGATTTCCACCTATTTAGAGAGATTTTGACTTCAATTTTTGGAATTGTCCAACGCCCACATACGTAGTATTTGTATTTATTGTGATGTGGTTGGACGGAGGCGTCGGCTTATTGTGCTTCTCACAAAAACTGGATCCGCAACATCCGCTGCAGCATCATGAACCGCCCCATGAGCCAATGAAACAGTGATTTTGCAACGGAAGCTGATGCACGGAGGTCCAGTTTTTGTCAGAAGCACAATACCAGGTATTGCTGATCCCCGAATTTTGTCCTGGGGGACAGAGACAGAGACTGACTGTGAATACAAACACTCTATTGGTCTAGAACGACAGAAAGAAGGCATCGAAGCCAATAGAAAGCCCGCATTCGGTGCCACGACCTTGCATTCAGCAGAACGCACTGTTTGTTCCCGCTTGATCCGCTTTTCTTGGCAATGAGAAAGCTGCCCACGCGACATCTTGAGATTTTCTACTGTCTCCTGGCCAAGAGTGCAGAACAATAGAGGAGCTGCTGTTGATTTCCACGCTGTATGGGCGCATGTAAGCAATCAGGAGCACCAAGTCTGTCCCAGGGGCGCATCTGATTGGTTGAGAGAGTTGGTCCGCAAGTCAGTATCTGTCCACCAGGACAAAATTCGGGGATCAGCAATATATTGGGCCAGATTCGTGGGCTTGTAGCTCCTGCTGAAGCAGGCTACAAGTGAATCGCACATAAGGAAATCCTCTCTCTCTTCGTCGTTTCGCAGCGTGCCAGCGCCCGTCAGGACGGTTTGTCACGCATCAATCCGTGTCGGGCGTCTCTGGACTGCCAGAAGCCACCAGCGTTCAGCACGTATCAAAACGAGCAACGAAGGTGGATATTGGTCAAATTTCCGTTCGAAAAGCTATTGTTGCCCAAAGAGATACGTGCACACAGTTTGATGACGCAGCATTGCTGTCGAGAGCTGACAGGGAGGCTATCGCTTTGTTCCATGGAACGCATCACGTATGAGTCGCAAACGACAGCGCGCAGCTGCACACTGAGTCGAAAGAGGCTGGGCGGACCGCGCACAATGTGCCCTCTCTGTGCGTCTGATAGGGTCGAAAAACAGTGCGCTCGCCTCATAAGAGCCAACGCGACCGCGAGGTCGGCGTCTCTGAGGCTTTGCCACAGGTCGTCGAGTCGGGTCGAGACCGATGCCTTCGCCCACCCTCCTGGCGTCGTCCGACGCCACGCCGGCGTCTCCGTCGTTCGCCACCCCCTCGATCCGTCTCCGATCTGCCGCAGGCTCCTCGGTACGTGCCGTGAGGTGGATGCTTTGTCGTGCAGCTGCTTAGAGTGATAAGACTCGATGGCGTGTTGTACCTGCGTACTCTGTGTGTGCCGGTGCGAGTCTCACGGACGTACTGGGTTTTTGTGTCATGGTACTGACGCACGTCTCGCGTTTCCGTGTTGCTCGTCGATCTCTGTGCTTCTCGTGATTGGCTACGTGTTTATCTTTTTCTGAATTTTCTGCGTTCGACGCTGGTCTACTCGTTTCTATTTCATTGACGCGCTCAGCAGGGCATGCGGGGGACCAGCATGCGATCAAGCCGGGGCGGTGTAACCTCTGCTTTAGTTTTTATTCTTGGTCCTTTTTTCTGGCCTGGACTCTGCTTGACATGTTATGCAGTGTTTGCAAAGGAAGCGCAGCCAAAGAATACACGCATGAGACGAGGCAAAAACGGCCCCCCTGCAGACCAACGAACAGCCTCACGACAGCCCGCACGGGAAGCGTGATAGATCGCCGTTTGTAGGTGCCGCGTTAAGCTTCTTGATCGTGAAATGTCCTGCGAGTTCTACGTGTCCCCACCCAGCGCCGGAAAGACCCCCGCGTACGCGATGTCTGAGCAGTGTCGGTACCGTGGAGTGGCAGCCAGGTGCGTTGTGGGCGCAGTGTATTCCTATACTGGGGTGTGGGTCGCGGTGTGATCGCCACCAGCGGCGCGTCGATCGCACCGTCGTCGTCGGGGGGAGCGCGATTGTGGCACCGTCGTCGTCGGCGACGTCTATCCCGTGTTCCCGACCTGCCCGTCGCTTTCGCCGGCGTCGCGGGCGTGAGCGGCCGTGAGCGGCCGTGCTGACGGCCGCCTTTGCGGCCGTTTCTGCGGCCGCTATAGCTCTCTTGTCGTCGGTTGCACTCATGGATGGAGATGAACTCGTCTACTGATGTCGGGTCTGGGTCGTCAAGCGATGACGGCCGCGGGCAGTCGGAGGGCTCCGCGGTCAAGCTTCTTTCTGTCGTCATTGGACAGCGATCTCTGTTCCTGATGCACCGTCGTCACAGGAATGTGGCGCAGCGAGCGTGCAGATGGCGTTTTGTCGGATCTGTGGCCGGGCTTCGCGCCAATTGGCCACGTGACTTCGATCAGGGTATGCGCGGCATCATGCGGGATTATATTGGTGTGGATAGACAGCTGCCTGCGTATGCAGAAGAAACTTTTGAGCGTCGCTTCCGTGTGCCACGATGTCTTTTTATGGGCGTTTACAAGACCATCCGCGACGGGCCGTTTGTGCGGCAGAGCATCAATGCGACGGGGCGGCCACGAGCTCCTTTTTTGCAGAAGCTGGTGGCCGCCTTCTGTATCGTCGCGTACGGGGGGTTGTACAATCGCGCGGATGATTATGTTCGTCTGTCCAGTTGTACAGTACACCTGACGTGGCGACCAAGAAGCTCATTGAGTTTATCATTGAGGAGTGGGAACCAGTGTACCGACGGCCTCCTATCGAGGGGGAGATACCTCCGCGACGACCTGGCAGCCCATATTTCCGCTCAACGCGGGTCCCTTCCGGAGCAATATGTGTAGTCTTCAACGGTTCTTTTTTTTGCCGTCATGGCTTTTTTTCCTCACATATTTGCGCGTCGGCCGCCGCCGCCACGTCGACTTAGATAGTTGAGACCCATGGGCGGCCTCCACTTCTCTGGGAAGACAGGCGAGGCCACCGCTCTGTCTGGCGTGGGCGGATGTCCGCGAGCGTCGAATATTATTATGCTGCAATATAACTGGTACGTACGTGAAGGGATCGTGCCGTGCTCGCTTCTCGGATAGAGTCGATGAGTCGGACAGAGTTGGAGAGTAGGAAGAAGTAAAACCGGCCAAGGGAAAAAAGAATCCGTGTATCATTGTGGTGCACTAGCCAAACACTCTCAACGCGCAGAGAGGACTCCGTCACGAAAATTAAAAGAGTCACAACTCAAGGCAAGTCACCATCCGCGACATCGCTGCCCCTATTGCCATAGGAAGCGTCCCACTCGTCGTCGCCCGACGCGCCAGCGGCCGCATTCTGCGGCCGCGGCGTCATGAAGTCACTTGGACCCGGGACGGAGTCCCGGCCCGCCGTGAAGGGGCATGCTTGGTCTGCAGCGAGTTCAATCGGTGCGCCTTCCTCCACCTGACGCACGGCGACGCATGGACACCGCCACTGGGAGAAGGTTCAGACGAAAGCAATGCGGCCGCACTCGCGGCCGCACCGGACGCCGGGGACTCGACCGTACGGCCCGTGGACCGCGCCAACGCTGCCGCTTCGCGGCCGTTCACAGCCGCGGCGCCGGGCGTAGAGGGAACTCCGCCAGACCCGGGAGACGCGGCCGCACCGGCACATGCAGAAGCCGCAGATGCAGGCGATTCGGCCGCACCTGGAGCCCCACCTGCGGCCCCAGCCGCCATCGCCTCAGCGGCCGCAGTAGCGGCCACAGACGTGCCTAACATAGACGGCGCCGTCGTTGTCGAGAGGGACGGGAGGCGCGACTACGCTGCTTGGGCCTTGCGCAGTCTTGCACTGGAGAGCAGCAGGGTGTGTCTGGCGGGACGCATATAAACAGCGCGTCTGACCAATGAGCATGCGGATCGCTGACACTAAAATGGGATGTGGCCGCACGATTCTGCCGCTCCGCGACGGGCGCCATCGTACGCGGCCCCTGCCGGGTCTCTGCAGACTCGAAAGCCCGGCCACATGACCGCCGCAGGTGGCCGCGTGGGAGCCCGCCCGGCGTCACGGTGACTGGCGGACACCAGGCGGCCGCCTCAGAGGCGCTTCAGAACAGAATGCTCCAGTGTCGATCGAGGCGAGCGCGCCACCAGATTGCACGTACGCTGTACGTCTGCCGGCTGCACGATCCACTGAGAGACCTTCAAATCACTGCAGTCGGTCGCGAGATGCGACAGTGCCGCGAGGTGATGCGAGATACTGTCAACACTTCACCGACATTTAGGCGTTCGACCTGGTCGTGTCTACTCGATGGCCAGAATTTGGAGCCGTTTGGAGCCTATCGCGCTGCGTGTCTCACCTGACCGTGTTTTTTGCCGACGATTGGGGCCCAGATCAGCGTGATCGCGAGGTCGATCGATGGCATGTTTGCTTGAAATCTGGCACTGGACTGTCGGAATGTGGACATCTCAAAGGAAAGCCGTTCGCAGGCTCCAGTTCGCAGGTCGACAACCCAGCAACGTCACCTTCTCCGTTTCCCATATACTTCGATCTGCCGACAGAAGGAAACAAGTACTCTTGATCCGAGCGGAGCGGGTTCGCAGAGCCTGCGCGTATCGCTGCCGGAACGATTTTGGCCACACATAGGCGCACACGTTGCGCTTTTAAAAGGTTCGCAGATCGTTCGCAACCGACGTTGCTAGGTATGCTCTGAACGTCCTCATTGGGCATCTAGCAACCCGGAACGTTCGGGCACGGAGGTCATTCCTCAGCGACGGCTCTTGCCCCCACCTGTGTGGATCACTGCAGCCGGGCAGTTCTCCCGTCGCCCGCCACGGTCAGCAGACCGGTCCTGTGCGGATGCCTCAGACGAGGGGTGTTCTCGCAGGACGCCCCTCCACCGCGTCTCGTGACGAGCAGCAGGGGTGCACGAGGGGGCTGTTGTCATGAGCGCTCTTTTTCGTGAAGTCGCCTTGCAAGAACTTCACTTCCCAGCTTGTTCTCGTGCCTCGTGGTCGTATTTGCGTCAGTGCTCGTGGTCGTCGGCCGCGAGGAGGTCCTGTCGCCCGCGACGAGGTGGCCGTTGTTTTCGGCGGCGCAGTCTTCGTGGACGTCTTCGTGAGCGTGGGAGTGGCTGCCAAGGAGTCCTACGGCTCGTGTATCTCCTCGTGCCTGTAAGGCGGTCGTCGTCCTTGGCAACGAGGTGGCGGTCGCTGTGTACGGCGCGGCGCTCGTGCGTGCGCTTGTTGTCGTGGTCGCTCTCGTGCTCGTTTCGGTCAGCGCCAGTTTCCTCGCCTGCCGGTCCTCGTTCCCTTACCGCTGACTCAACGGCCGCCCGTTGCTGGGCGCGCAACCCCGCCCGTTACGAGGGCTTGGCGGCCACCCCGTGCTCGGCGGCCCGCCCCATCCTTGCGAAGGACTCGTCGGCCGCCCGACGTTCGGCAGCCCGCCCCACCCTTGACGAGGACTCCGCGGCCGCCCGATTTTCGGAGGCCCGCCCCACCCTTGACGAGGACTCAGCGGCCGCCCGGTGTTCGGCGGCCCCCCGCCTCACCCTTGGCGTGGACTTGGTGGCTGTTGGACTCGTGGGGGCCCGACCCCGCAACCGTTCCGGAGAGAAGACGACGGCTTCTCGCGCAGCGGTCCGTCGCGGCCGCCATCAGGTCGGCTCGGCGGCGGTCCGTGGGTTTTCCACCCGCCACCGCACAACGGCGTGCACGAGGGCAAAAACGCTCGTGGATGCCGGCGTCCGCGAGTGGGGCCGTACAAAAGTGGAGGAATGGGGTGGCCGCCTGGGCACCGGCAATCGCCGAGGTGCCGGTGCGCCGCGGCCACCCACTTCGCGACGCACAGGCCCGGCTGACGTCCCTGCTCCCTGCGCTAGTTCGTCTCGTTCTCGACTTGAAAGCGCATCGAACCCGTGGGGGTCGGTGGACGCCCCTAAGCACAGCGGCTGCCGATTTTTTGACGCAGGGCAGCGAGCGGCACGCAAATCATCCAGGCAGCAGCCCGCAAGAAAATGCGCGCACCGCGCAGAAACAAGGGAAGCCAACTCAACGCAACGAGCGCACACGGGGAGGGCTGGGCGTCGGCAAGGGGGATCAAAGTGTGCGCGCGAGCGAAAAGGAGGGCAGCACGCCGCACCGCCCACAAGCTTTGAAGCACAAGACGCACCAATGCGTGCCCGGCCTTTGTTGAGATGTAAAGCCGCCACACACACTCGGCTGCCTTCCGTGATTAGTGTGGCGCACACTCGGCCGATATGTTGGGCATCCGCATTGCAGTCGCTGACATTCAGACTTCCGCGTGGCCCGCCCTGACCTGAGGTTGCCGCGTGTGCCCTCTGGGAGCTGGTCGGCCTTGAGCGGCCAGGCTCTTTCTGCGCATGTGTGGCGTGTCCAGGGTTGGCTATAGCAGTCGGCCGCTGCGCGCGGACTTGCGCTGAGTCGCCCGCCGCCTAAAACACGGTGCTGGCCGTGCTTGGCACTTGCAGGTGGCCTCGGCTGGTGGCGGGCTGCCGAGCGGCCTGTTGCCGTCCTCGGCGGCTCTCACCACAGCCTGTGCCATGACGGTGTGTGCGCCGGAAGACGCGCCGCCGCTACCAAAAAACCGCAGGCCCAAAGCCACCTAGAGAATGAAGGGGACCAGAAACGGCCCGTCGCCGGCCGTCTCAGAGAGAAAGATCGCCCCGTACGCACCCGCAGCGGGGCCGGCCCCGGAGGGTGCGCCGACGTTGGCTGGCGCGCTGCGCCCGCCACCGCCACCACCGCCAGTAGCCGAACCGCCCCTCCCGGCAGGAGCGACACCGTTGGTCGGCGCGCCGCCCCCGCCCCCGCTTCTGCTCCCGCCCCCGCCACCAGCGGTCGAGCCACCACCGGCGCTGCCACCGCGGAACATGACCGACGCGACGCCCCCGCCACCACTCTTGCCACAACAGAAAGCGCTCACGTCGGGGATGGAACCGACTTCGTTCGCTGTCTCGCATCCGAAGCAGGAGACGCAGGCGCTGTAGATCGGCCATGGGGAGCTTTGGTTGCAGTTACTGTTGCTATTTACGGACTTGCAGCGCTCTGCTTCGTGTGCCAGTTTGCCTTGGCACTGAAATTAAACGTACTTCATTGTCAATTTTAAGACGTTGATTGGTCGCTAGGCTAGTGGGGGCGAAAGCTCTCTGGGCTGTCTTCTTGTCGTGACAGAGCCGTGACAAGCCGAGACAGATTCTCACCTGGACGGAGACAAGACATCGGCCCTTGTCACGAGCCTGGCTTTAGTGAGCACTGCGCAGGGTGGGGGAGAGGCCACTGCCTGGGCGTAGAAAAAGTCGCGTCGTCTGCGCCTAGGTGTCTCGAAGCACCTGGGAAGACGTTAGGAAGACGGTAGCAAGCGAATGTGGGACTCACTCTGACTTCTTGCCGGTCTTTTGGTGGGACAGTTCCCCTCCAGAGGCAGTGAACGCTCAGGCACACAAAGGGATCAAAGCTTGCAGAAGAAAACACGAAAACGACGAGATGGTGGCCTTATGGATGATAGAAAAACGTATGAAGTTATCAGGGAGAAAGGAAGGGAGGGGA
>Ga0115029_1002452_pt1 | contig 10950 bp, 14 predicted proteins | sample SidtaG_3_FD_87297 | JGI IMG/M metagenome (GOLD analysis project Ga0115029, IMG submission 87297) | Marine algal microbial communities from Sidmouth, United Kingdom - Sidmouth_Asex1 metaG | ecosystem: Host-associated > Algae > Red algae > Unclassified | place: Sidmouth, United Kingdom | collected...
CTCTCGCAGCGAGTTGTTACGGCCTCGATCTGTCCTCATATTCACGGATTATAGGGATGTGCCACCCGCGAGTCCGAACGCGTGCCAACCTCCATCTGGAGGAATCATCTCTCAGCTGTAAATGCTATATTCATTTCATTTCGCATGAGAACGGTTCCGAGGTTCGTCGGCGTTGGTGGAGCGTTCGAGTAGCCATATCTGTGCCACGTGTGCACATGTGGCACAGATATGTCTATATATATATTATATTTAGCGCCGTGTGGCTAAGTCTCGCCGCCAGTCGGGCGGCAAGACCAAGAATGTCAATAAGACAAGCAAGGTGACTAAAGACAAGTCCGTCCGCAAGGACGATCCGGCTAACGCCGCGCCTTCCTCATCTTCCGATGATTCCGCCTCTAGGTCAAGCCCGACGTCGTCAGAGGACGACAATCCCAACGCGATGGACACGTCCTCTTCAGACGATGGCCACGGTCCACCAGGCCCTCTGTCGCCCACAAGTGGGTCCTTACTGAGCGCCAGCTCGAGCAAGTCGGACGCGGCCGCGCGCAAGCGCCCCGCAACCCCCACCAAACGGAAGGAGCGACTTGAAAAAGCCGATAGGATCCAGGTGATCCGCCCGGCTAATAGCCGCTTGAAGACACTTCTGGACTACAGGACGTACTTCCTGATCCGCCGTCAACTGACGTCTACGCCTAAGGAGGAAGAACGGTCGCATCGTCTGAACAAACGTTTAGACGGAGCGCTCCGTGGGCAACAGCCATTCACGGGAGCCCTGCCCTTGGTCATCTTCACGTTCTTGACGACCTTTCGCCGCGCGTGCGACGCGGCTGGGCTGACGCACGGTCAAGCCCTTCCGCGCATGGTCTTTCGAATAGCCGGCAACGCCAAGATGGCCTTCTTCGGCGCGCTTAACAGCACCCTCGGACGTAAGCGTTATGCCATCTGTACATACGGAGATGCTATCAACTGGTTTCTGTCGAAGTATGCGACACACGCAACTATGACTCACGCCTACCAAGACATCATTACGATGAAGCAATCAGACAACGAGGTGCCCACGGTTTTTGGTCATCGCGTGGAAACGCAATGCGACCTCCTGAACGGTTGGTTTGACATCCAAGACGTTCAGGACGTCTTCATCACCGGCCTTTCGGACCTTCTACAAGCGCACCTGCGGGTCTTGAAGGACCATTTCCCGGACCGGACTCTTTCCGAGACTGTTGCAACCGCCTTGATGTACTGGGACGGCACCAACAAGCTGCGCTTGCAGCTCAAGATGACCCGTTCAACGGCAATCAAAGTCGCTTACGCGACACAGGATCAGCGGACGACGACGGAGCGACCATTCACACCGGCTTGCACCCCGCCGACCCCTCGGGCCGCCGTCCCTCAAGCCAATCGGGCTGACATCTGTCACAATTGTCACAAGCTGGGGCACTTCGCCGCACAATGTGCCGAGCCTTATCTCCCCCGCGAGCGTCGGCAACCGCCTATCGGCGTTCATGCCGTTGCCGAGGGTAACGTCGAAGAAGACGAGGTCGAGCATCCGGCCGACGCCGTGGACGACTCAAAAAACGTCTAGGCCGGGTGCCCGACTTGGGGTTGCCCGGCGGAACGCGAAAGCGTACGTTGACAAAACTCTTACGTCAGGCCATTCGGCACTACGAGATCGCTGCCACGTTAGGCCCATGCCTGCGCGTAATGTGAAGCTGCCGCCCTGTCTTAGACACGGGCGCCGGGGTGAACATAGTGCGAACTAGTGTTCTCCCTTCGAACTGGATGGCTTACGCCGAAAAGTTGACAACGCTTCCGCGCATCCGAGATGCAAAAAACAATCGTCTTGTGACGAAGTATGCCATACATCTGTATGTAGACACCGGAGGTGTGCGTCCATTTGACCGTTTCCTCGTTGCTGACAACTTGTCAGTCCCGTGCATTCTTGGCACCGAGTTCATTGAACAAACCATCGAGGGCATCTTGCCGCGCTTACGCAAGATCATCTGGCAAGACCACGTACGCTGCACGGAAGAACAACCTCGGCCAACGCCGATCTTAGCTTGTCTTAACGACAGCACGTGGGACCGCCACTGGCAAGATAAACCCGCTCGGGTTCGAGCCTGCAAACAGGTGCGTGTCAGCGGACACAAGGAGGAGTGGATTATGGCTACGTGCGACACGCCTGGTATGGTAGCCATCACACCGAACATTCGGTTGTGCCGACACAAGTCCATGACAGTCGCCCGCGGCATCGCCATCGTCAAACCGGACGAACCATTCCTGGTCAAGTTATGCAACTTCGGCAAGGACCAAGTCATTGTTCGCAAGAACTCTACCTTGGGGTTTGCAGAACCCTGCCAAGGGCCGATGTTTGCCTCCGTCTTGGATGACAACCATCCAAAAGATGGTACCGATACTTCATCGGACGACGCGAGTCGTGACCCCCTTGAGGACCTCGACCTCAGTGAGGCACCCGAGTACCTGCACAATCAGATTGGAGACATGCAGAAGACGCATTCGTCTATGTGGGATGGAAACCTTGGCGTCATCCGTGCTACGCAGCACGCCATCGTCACTCCCCCAGACGCTCTGCCCATACGCGCCCAACCCTACCGCACCGGGCCGTTCAAACGGCAGATCATCGCTGATCAAATCAACAAGATGATGAAGCTCAACGTCATTGCCCCAAGCCATAGTGCTTGGGCAGGCCCCGTGATAATTGTACCAAAGAAGAACGGCAAAGCCCGATTCTGTGTCGACTATCGTCGGTTAAACAACATCACCAAGAAGGATGCTTATCCCTTGCCTTGGATAGAGGACTGCCTCGACTGCTTGGGAGATGCGCAGGTGTTCACGTCTCTTGACTGCACCGTGGGGTACTGGCAAGTGCCCTTACGCAAGGACGACCAAGAGAAGACGGCGTTCACAACGCATTGTGGTGTATACCACTGGTTATCAATGCCTTTCGGCTTGAAGAATGCGCCCGCTACCTTTCAGCGCCCGTTGGATAGTATCCTGTCGGGCGTAAAGTGGCAGATATGCCTTGTCTACTCAGACGATGTCATCATCTTTTTCGCAAACGCGGAACAACACGTCAAAGATGTTGATACGGTTCTGCACCATGTGCGCGAAGCCGAGGTTACCCTGAACTTGGAAACGTGCACGTGGTTCTCCGATGAAGTCGAGTACCTCGGACACATTGTCCGCCCCGGGCAACTGCACCTGCACAACAAGAACGGAGATGCTCTGAAGCCTGCCAAATTCCCAACGACGAAGACCCACCTGAAAAGCTGCTTAGGCATGTGCAACGTCTATCGGCGTGTCGTCAAGGACTTTGCCAAACGAGCAAAGCCCCTGAACGCCCTGACTAGGGCCGAGATCCCACCGGATTTACCACCACCGACGGACGTGGCTATCGCCGCCTTTGAGGATCTTCGCAACGCACTGTTGTGCCCACCAGTACTTGCCTTGCCGAACGCCAATCGGAAGCTCGTCGTTGACGTTGAGGCATGCGCCGACCAAGTTGGTTGTACCCTCCTCCAGGAGGAACCGGGCGAGCTGCTTCATCCTGGCGGATATTGGAGCCGAGGACTCACTGCTGCAGAGCAAAACTACTTCACCACGGGGCGAGAATGCCTCGGCGTCGTGTGGGCTGTCCTCATGTTGAGGCACTACGCCGATGGGCAACTGTTCCTCATCCGAACGGATCACCAAGCTTAGCTGGATCTACAGCTCGAATGACTCAAGTGGACGCTTGATGCGATGGCGACTTCGCCTCACCGAATAAACATTCGATATGGTTCATAAACCAGGTGCATCGCACCACCTGCCCGACTTCCTGTCGCACGCCTCTACTGTGGCGCCGCCAGAAGATATCCATGATGATAAACCTTGTCTGGCATTGGCCGAGACGCCCAACGGCTTAAAAACGGGGAGGTACACGGGTACCGACACACCGGAACTGGTGGAGTTCGACGATGTTGTCGAAGCACAACAAACAGACGACTTCTGCGTCGAGATGTCCACTCGCGTGGAGCGCGGAACGGCCAACGCCTTCTTCCGCAACGAGCATCACGCTCTGTATCGCCAGACGCCTTACGGCGACCAATTGGTTATACCAAAATCATTTCGCGAACGCGTCCTAGCGCTCGAGCATCACGCCACTGTGGCAGCCCACCCCGGGATGAACCCGATGTACTGCACCATGCAAAAGGCATGTTACTGGCCTTCGATGGTAACGGACATCCACACCAAAATCACCAAGTGCACAACTTGTGCCCAAAACCGCCTCGCCTTGCGGCGACACAGCACGCCTGGGACCGTGTTCCCGGCTACTGAGCCTCTCACGGAGCTGTCCGTTGACATCTTTGGGCCCATCCCTGCCTCCAAGAAGGGCGATCGTTTCATCTTGGATTTCACCGACCACTTCGTCAAGCTCAACAAGTGCGTCGCCTTGCGGCTACTCCCGGTAATCATCATGGCGTATAATAGCCAACCACACCGGTCTACGGGTATCGCTCCCTTTGAGCTCTGTATCCCAAGACGGATCCCCAACCTCACAGTTCGCAACCTGCCCCCGGGCACTCCGCTTATCAATGAGGGAACGCTTAAGGATCGGTCACCCCTAGCTTGCAAACGCGAGTTCATGGCCCGCCGGCTCAAGCAGATCCCTGTCGCTGTGGAGGCCCTGCGTAAGACGCGACAACGTTACACACGTAATTTCGACCATCGGGTCGCAACCCGCAATGCGGACGTCAAGATCGGCGACTACGTATACACGACCAACAACGACCAGAAAAACAAGCTGCAAAGCAAAGCCAATTGACCCTTCGTGGTCATCGACGCAGACGCGGACGCCTGCACGTTTGTTATTGACATCGACGGCGAGGAGAAACGCGTCAGCAGTGTCCATGTCACCCCAGCTCCTCGTCCAACGACGACAGACACGGTTCCACACCCCCCGCTAGATGATCTTGACCAACGCAAGCCACCCCCGGCAACTGCCGATGAGTATGTGGTTGAAAAACTTCTAGGCTTACGCCAGACTGGCGACAGCTATAGTGCTAAGGTGCGCTTGCTCGACTACGGGTCGAAAGACGGCACCTGGACACCCCTGGAGAATCTCCAACGCAACCTGGTGGTGCGTTTCCTTCGACAGAAGAAGAAGCATGGACCGGGGTACGAGTGGCAAACGCCAACGCGACGAAGTCGCTGACAGGCCGGGCTCGCAACCGTGGCCAATATCGTCATGGACTCCATGTGGGCACCCACTATCCCACACGTCCTTGTTACCGGCGGTCAAGCTCGCATGGCTCCGTGCAAACCACCGCCGGTCCGAGTACACCCTTCAGTTTGTGCTGGTTGAGCAGGTGGCTCAACTCCTTCGGGACGACGACATCGCCGACGGGGAGTTGGAAGAGGCCATGCCTCGCTCGGGCACTCGGGATCGCGCACGCGGTCATGTGGTGCAGGTCGGTGTGTTGGCGGAAGAGCGCAATGTTCCAGGCCTAGCGGAGGTGCTTGATTGTGACGCTACGGCCGACTTGGCAGTCGGCGTGGGCTCTCACCTGCACCCACATGAGCCAGGACGACAAGACGCACGCCGCCAAATTGTGAGAGTTGCGGAGCACCTCCACGGAGCTCCGTAGCGGGACTGGATGCGGTACGTGGGCCGCCAGGAAGTCGAGCGCTACGGTCGGGCTGAAGTTGGCATCCTGGGCACAAGCTCTGTAGCGGAGCGCGTCATCGTTGTGGAGCGCGCCGTCCAGGCCGCACCTGTTGCTGGTTGCCCTTTCAGTGCCTGTGGTTGCGAGCGCTTTCGATTAGATATGCCCCCTGGCGCTGAAGCCCTCAGGGTGGACGCCGTACAGCTCAAGCACGTCAAGAGTGTGCTTTGTGTCGAGATGGATTGGGTAGACTGTGTACGCCGACATGGCCTTGAGCGAATTCCGGCGTCGACTCCTTCCACATCTGAAGAGTACGCAGCTCGCAGGATGTTTGTCAATTGTAGTGGTTTCTGCCCGCAAAGCCGACGGGGCACCGACCCGTCAGAAACCCCAGCACAGGATGCGGAGCAACACAAAGGAGAAAGAACACAAACGCCTGTATCACAGGGCGCGGAGCGCACCAGAACGCCGGAACGAACGCAAAAGCAACGCTGGTTAATTCGAGTACACACGATGACCCCGAAGCATACACTCATTTACCGTCAGAAACGAGACGCAGGACGTACACAATCCCGACCCAGGAAGAGACGGTCGAAAGAAGATCGGAGCCCGGCGGGCCACGTTCCCTGATGCGGGGTCCTGGTGGCACCTGCCACGGATAAAGGGACCCCCTTCCACTGAAAAAGAGATATGGCCTCTGGATTCAAGCCAGCTTGCACTGAAATTGCCCAATTCATCACTAGGGACTTATCCCCAGACTTTCAAGTCTCCAATTGAAGTCCTCGTGGAATATCGACAGTGGCCGAGATCTTATCTCGGCCCCGGGCTTTGCCCCGGTCAATGGAGCTTCCGCAAGCTTCCAGGCCCCTCTAGGGGGCACGGATCGAGGGATCGCGTGGCCTTTCATCCGCGTCAGGCCCTGCCCCACTTGGCCTCTGGGGCAGGGCCTATGCCTCGGGGCCGGCCCCAAGCCCCACCTGGCATGCGCCCCGAACGGGCGCCGCACGCCGCTCCCTCTGGGGGCATTGTGTGTGTGCTCGTGGCTCCTCCCCCGGCTGATACCAGGGGGATCGCGTCATCAGAGTTGAGGGGGCTTCCCCCACATCAATGCATTGGTATCCGTATGAAGTCAGATGGTGGTTTGCTTTGCCGCTTTGCCGTTCAACGTGCCTGCTCCGTTACATGGCGCAATACATGTGCAACACATCGAAGGACCATGTAGAGCGATCGAGATGTCTGCCCTCATGCGCTAATGCGTGTGGAAGTCGCGATCGATCAAGCAGGAGCAACTAGCTGTAGGTCTCAGAGGGAAGCTTGTTGCTCTCGAGAGCCAGTCGGACACCGTGACTTGCCGGCACGTCGCGCGCCACTCACAAAGGCGTCAATCATGTCAATGCTTCATTCCTTTTGGACCACGTCACTGCTAAGGCGTGCGTGGCCTCATGCGAGAAGGCCCAAGTGCTAGCAGATGTGAGGTGGCGCAATCTCTTTTGAACAGCACATCCGTGCTGCAGGCGTGTGGCGTTCTTGGAAGGCACAGAGACATCGGTGTCGCTTTCTCTCGGACGCAGTGTCATTTATTCCGCTTCGTGGCTTGTCATTGGTGCAGCACGGACCCGGTCTCCTTTTTTGCTGTCAACGGGTGACATCGCACAGGTAAAGCAGCGGCTTGGCCGGTCTCATCGCTGTCATTGACTCCAGCGGAGGCTGCAGCGTTCCTAACGGAACTGCTTTGACAGAACCTTCCGCTACGTGGGCTTGTCTCGGTACCATCACGTCTGGGACGGCTGATGCGGCCACGCAAATGCTAAACTTGGGCGGAGTCCAGAGTACAGCCGAGGAAGACAACGTTGGCCACGGACTTGGCAGAGGGACCGGTTGATCAGGCACCGACTTGCTCGAATCCAGGGTTGCAAATTCATGTTGAATCTACAGATGGTTCGGTGAATCAGGTTGATTTCAAGAAACGAACCAAATCAAACGACAAACGACATGGTTGTATCTATGATTGATTGCCCGGGCAGACAAGAGCTTTCGTTGACTACTTCAAATTGATCAGCGAGGTTGTTCGGGGCTGTGCGGCCGCTTTGACTGCCTCGTTGCCATACCCCCTGCAGGTCAGTCGCGCTGAGAGTTCTGCTCCCAGACCCTCCATCATCTCAACTATTGCCAATCGGCTGTGTAGCACCCTGGGCGCTGAGTTCGTAGATCGATTCATCTGCTGTCAACGTGTGCCTGAATCATAGCCTTTTCGGCTGAAGGATGGATGGGTCGTGGTCGCACCCATGAATGCGGGAAGTGCAGCAAGCTGCTTCTCGGACAACGGGGCATCCACTTGCCCTCAACGCCCCGTCTACACGTATTGGTGTTTGGTCCTTTCTGTTTGGTCCCGCCGTCTCCATTACTGCGCGGAGGCCCAGGCGGTTGTAAAAGTCGTCGCCCCAGCGTCGGCTCGTACCAGTCGTTTGGATTGTGTCGCGGTGGTGGGGCAGGCAAGCAGGGATCTGTCGCCGGTACTGCAGCAGGCCTGCTATCAACACGCTTCATCGGCTTGGCGACTCAAGCTCGATGGAGCTCGAGTCAGACAACCCGACTTCCCCAAGAACAATCTCAACTACATGAAACGTGGCACACTCAGTATTACGCGGAACTAGTACGCGTTCAACCTGAACGCTACAGCGTTTGAGTGAATCAGGTTGAATTCCGTTCATGTTTGGCAAACCAAACCAAACGCTGACAACCCTGCTCGAATCTGATGCGAACCGGTTGATTCAGGCACCGACTTGCTCGATTCTGGCGCTAAGCCCGAAGTCAGCTGAGAATCGACGGGGATCCGTCGAAATTGCCGTGTGCGGGGTAGTGTTCTAGCCAAGTTAATCCCGCAAGATGTTGTAAAACGCGTGTTTGTGCGTCACAAGGCGTGTCATCTGCATGCGCATTGCGGCATAACACGCCGTGGCACAACCGCCAACAGAGGCACGGCACGTAGATGCCCGGAAGTCTCACTCACGCCGCCAGTGTGCCGCCCGGCCGGGTGGCGGCCACCACTGGGTAGTCGACGTCGAAAAGGGCGGTGGTGGGCGGAGGCGGGGCCGCCCCTGCCGCCGACGCGCGCGCCGACGTGCGATGGCGGCGCTGGCGCCGCGGTGGGACGCTGTGAAAACTTCATCGTGTCACAGCTCCATATGCGACATGATTTGGCATGAGCACTGCAAACCTAGCACAGAGATTGGGAACGCATTTAACTGATTCGCAAGCACCAGCTTCAAATTGCAGGGCGTTTTCACTTTCACGTAGAGGCCGCCGGAGGCGAAAAGAGCGCCACCACTGGCGGCGCAGGCGGCGACCTCGCAGGAGACAAAAAGGGTGAACACTCTGGTGGCGGCGTCCCTCGTCCAATCCGCGTCGGCCGAGAGAGGGGATAGCTTTTGACAGAGCACAGGCGGAGCGCGGGCGCCGCGCCGCCGACGCAGGTGGTCGAGGGTAGTTGACACCGCCGGCGCTGCCGGTGACGGCGCCTCGCACCGCGCCGGCTGCGACGCCGACGTGGCCGCCCGCACGAACAGCGCTGCCTTACTTTCTGGCGCCAGTACTGCTGCCGCCAGCGCCTCTGCCGCTGCGGCCACCTCTGCCGCTACCCATGGCCACTACCTCGATCCACCCCGCCACGACCGGCGCTCCGTGGTGCGCGCTCATGCGGGCCGGCCCTCCCACCATTGCCACCGCAGTTATGCACTTGCGCACCGCGAACGTGTCGCGGAGCGTCGACCACGACGGGGTGCACATCGCCAACGAGGTCTTTTCCGCGCTCAACGTCGAGGCACCCAGCCATTGTCAGCGGGAGTGATCCGAGGGCCCCCGTCGGCGCGTCGAAAAAGAGTGACCCGTGGTCAAAGAGCAGAAGGCTGCTGTAAGCCGACAGCGCCGGCACATTCCCGTCGGTATGCAGGCGCATGGCCATCACAGCGCAGTGGTGCTCATCGTGTGTTCACGCGCACACGCGCAAGTATTGTAAAAAGCTCTGTAACAATCTTGCGGACCGGCGTGCATGTAGCCGTAAACGGCGATTTCGCCCACAAGAACCTGCGCAGCGGAATGGCGCGTTGTCCAGTTTGTCATCTTCATACCATCCGAACCGTCTCGAGGCGCTGAGCACGGCTATAGCCTCCCCTCAGCCTGGTCGCCGCTTCCCTGCACGTCGCAAATAGTTGCGATGTCAGCATCTAACGGAGGAGGCCTAGCTGTAGCACGACCATGTCGCTTTCGCGATAGGTATTGACAATCTCCCAGCAGTCAGCAGCGTGTGCAGTTGGCTCACAACAGCCACACATGCGGTGATGCGGTAGATATTGATTGACGATTGGATCATGGAGACACTTAGCCCGTCATGGCGATTGGCTCCGTGTCGCTCTTGACAGCTGAAGATTTGCTCTGTACCAGCTTGTGGGTCAACCTCTAAAATTGAATCCACCAACTCTTGCAGCCTGGCCCGCAGTTCTGACACAGTTCTTCCAATTTTCGATGCCCTTGCGGAGTGTCGTCGGTCATTATGTTTGTGAGGGGAAAGGTGGTCAACACGTCGCCCACACCACGCCGAGAGCCCAGCGTAAAACCAAAGAGTGCAATGCCTTCTTGCTCTGCCTCCGACTTCCCTTCACACCCTCGGCCTTTCCGGCGCCCCTATGTGTACCGACTCCTGGCCTCAGCCCGCACGACTCGCCCTACGGGAAAACATTCTCGGATATCCAGGACATTTGGCAGAAATTTCCGGGATCCGCAGGAAATCTAGGATCCTGAGGACTACGCCTGGAATCCGGTGGATCGGAGAACGATCATGGAACCATCTCGAAGACACTCCATTGTTGGACGGACTCGAGAGAATTGTGGAAGGCTCTGGAAGCGTCCTCGGATTGCCTTCCACTGCGAGCTTGGCAGCTTTCACTTGGGGGGAGGGATCGTCTGTCGCCAGCCTGCACCTGGGGAGCCAGACAGAGCCCATAAATACGGTGGGATGCGTCGCCATCTTTCTTCGACCACAGTGCCAAGTAACTTCACACCTACCGCCTTCCGGTTCCGCGCCCCACCTTCCGCCCTTACCCCCACTGGCGGTTCCATCCACCAGCGCATCCCACCCTGAGCGGGGCATCTCACAATGAGCGGGAAAACCCCGTCCCCCCCGACCCTCTCACACCTCTTCTGCCCCGTACCTCGCGTCCTCATGGATAAGGATGATGATGGCATTCGGCAGTGTCCCTGTCCACGCTGTGGGGGGGCGTTTGTGCCACGA
>Ga0115029_1002456_pt1 | contig 10938 bp, 21 predicted proteins | sample SidtaG_3_FD_87297 | JGI IMG/M metagenome (GOLD analysis project Ga0115029, IMG submission 87297) | Marine algal microbial communities from Sidmouth, United Kingdom - Sidmouth_Asex1 metaG | ecosystem: Host-associated > Algae > Red algae > Unclassified | place: Sidmouth, United Kingdom | collected...
GGAAATTGTTGCCTCATATGTTGCCTCTGCGGTGACCTCTGACGTCTGTGCAGGCTCTTAGTGTCCTCTCAGCAAGAGGCTCGACCAATCAATGGGCTCTTGTGCACCCCGCTTCGGAAAGGGCCCCTCAATAGATGCTCCACTTGTCCCCGGCTCACAAGAGGCAGACGATTGGGCCACAGCTCAATCAAAAACATTCGAATTGTCGGGGAATCCCCGTCGCCGCCATCGCCGCTTTCTATCGCACGGAGTGACGTGCCACCATCGCCGATCCCTGTTCGCCGTGGCTGTGCCGACGCGTCCGCTACATTGGCCGTCCCCATTCCCGGGCCTCCCTAGTCTTCTCTACCACCCACCCACTACAGAGCTGTAGCACGAGGAACTCTATGGTTCGTGCGTCACCAAGCGGCCGTTTCCCGTCGCCAACATTAAGACCGCCGAACACCGCGTGTTTCTTGGTCTCCGTGTGCTCTTTATGTTTTCTGACAAAGCCACGGCTGCCTTTACGCTTTCCCACTATCTCCGTGCGCTTTGTTGTGACTTCATGCTTTTGAATGCTCTGTACTGTCTTTTCCACCGCGCGTGTACAGAAACGGTCGCGTTGCCATCGTCATCTCGATAAGACGCGGGGGAAGAGAACGACGATCGCAACTTTGTCCGCGCCGCCGTTGCCGGCAAGCGGCGGCGCCAGCCAAGCCGCGTTTCAAAACATCAGGTACGCCGAAGTCGCCTGTGGAGTTGAACACTTGGCCTTGATGTGCCTACATCTCAGCGACTGCTCCAGCTGACTTTTGCGGTTTCTGACGCGACGATCGCTGTCCTCCTTCCTGCCCACGTCCTCTTCTTTCGCTTGCTCCGCGTACCGTCCTTTTAATTTTGATGCTCTGGGTACTTCTCTTCCACGAACTGCTGTACAACAGCCGTGTCGAACCATCACCGTCAGGTTCGTATGGCGTGGGGCCAACAGATGACGGCGAGGAAATCTCCTCTGAGATGCGGCCGGTGCACGGCGGCGACGTCGAGACTGCTCTAATAGCAGGCAGGTGCGCCAAACTGTGTGATCAGGCGAGTAATGGCAGCCGAGGTGGCTCCGGTCCAGCGTCTCCTCTCGTTGATTTTCTTTTTCGGCCACTGACACAAACACCGCCACACTCCGCCATCGCGGTCGCTGGTGGGCTGATTTCTCGATGCGCTTTCCGAACTCGTGTGTGCTATTGGATGCCTTTTGATACACTGTCCCATCCACAGCTTCACGAAACTACGCCCAGAGCTCATCGTGAGCTCGGTACGGCGCGGACGGGGGGGCAAGGACGACGAGGACATTGACGGACGCGCAGCAATCGGCGCGCAGCTGCTTGACCGCAGCCGCGTTACCGAATAGCAGGTAATACAAGCTTTGTTGTGTGATGAATACTGGCAGGTCGTGCAGCTGTTGCACTTCGTCTTCTCAAGCTGCTTGGTCCATGTACTGATACCACCGCTGCTGTCGTCCATGCTTTTTGGGTCCTTCTTTCCGTTTCCTGGTTGCGTTACCTGTTCCAGTGTGTGCTTTTGATTGCTGTGGACCACTTTTTTCGGAATGAACAGATGTAAACCAGCTTGTGGAAATGGCATCATGGAGCCATGTCGCGTCAGGGGAGGGCCAGCAATGACGGAGGCGTGTGCCGGCACTGCCTCAATATCCGCCGGGCGCTTTTTCGAAGAGCCTCCCAGCAAGAATGGCGTCAGCTCTGCGAGTGCCCTAAGACAAAACCAGAGGAGATGGAGAGTTTCCGACGTGGCCGATGTTAGGGTCTTCTCGTTGAGGTCGTGAGCATCAGTTCTTCGATATGATTGTTATTGCATGACGATTGTCTCCATTGCGGCTCTGTGTGTTCCAGTCTGTACATGTAGAGATAAGTGGAAAGCTCTGTACCGAGCAGGGCTCTCCGCGCCTTGTAGTGCACCATATTCAGCTATCTACCCATCAGGCGTCACACAGCTGTCGCGTGGAAGAGTCGACTGTGCTTCCCTGAGTTGTCACACGCACAACGCCTGTGCTTCGTGAATCCATTCAGGCATCCTCCTGTCCCAGACCGTGTGCAATCCCGTCACTATCTGACTACCGCGTGTTCCCGACACACGCGCCAGAAAAGCTGGAGTCTCCCATGTTGTATGATAACGACGTAACCCAGAGTAAAAGGGACGCAGACGACATCATGCAGTTTTCCCTTTGGCTGGTCTCTCCAGAGCAACCATGGCACCTGTTGTCTGCGCTCGTCCTAATCACTGCTAAATTATAAGCAGCGGCTACGCTGACTTTGAATAAAACTTCATCCGCTGTCATTAGTCATTGTCTGAGGGACGCTACTTCGTGTCGTCGAAACATTTTTCAAGCACGCAGGTGAGGCCACTTTCCGCGTGGGCAACGAATACTTGCGAATGCATCTGGTGCAGCGAGCTGCAGTCCTCGACTGTCTTCCAGACGGGCCCTTCAATTCCGCCCAGAAGCACGACCATCTGGGCTGCTACGTACTTCGTTTCTTGTCTAGTGCAGAACGCCGCTAACCAGGGGAGGTGGCAACGGTAGACGCGAAGCGCTCCTTGCACATGCCGGTGCCAAACCACGCTCTGGCTTCGCTTTCGATCCCGAAATTGCCGGGCGCGACAGCAGGCGTCAGGCTGTCACCGATGGCATGCGCGCCTTGTTTTCGGACGCCTTTGACAGCAGACAACAACATGCCACAGTGGATGCTGCGGAGGGGTACCTGGCCGCGAGCGGAGCCACGGGCACGTCCGCCGCTGCCGCAGCGGCGGATTCCCCCCGAGGTCAGGTGACTCACGTGGCTCGTTCTATCAGCTACCTCAAGCGACGCGGCGAAAGCCTACGATGCAGCTTCTGGTCGGATGCTTGAGGGGCCCGCGAATATGGCCGGCGCTCTCTGGTCATCTCAGTGATTTCGTCTCCCCTTGTGACGTTGCTCCACTCGACCGCCAAGGCCGGTGAAGAGGAACGCTGGTGCTGTTCTTCATGCCCTGATGGCTTCAGCGCGAGACGTGGCTGAGTCCGGGCGCCGCTGCCGATCAGCACGCGCCACGCTTCTCTCGTTGCTGCTATCCGTCGCCACATTCTCACGCATCTATCAACTTGCCTGCGTTGGCCATCCCCGCGCTGTACCTGATGCCGCGTCGTGGCCGCGCTCTCTGACCGCATCTTGGTCGGACCGTCTGCGGCTCCTGCCACTGCCCTTTATTGCCATCATGCCATCGCCTCCCCAGCCGGCAGCGGCATACATCATCTCCTGCTGCCACCGACCACCACTGCTGCGAGCGGCTGTGGCCGCCGCCCCCCCTCCCAATTCTGCCGCCGCCAGCCAGCGCTGGCGGCGGCCACGGCTGCACCCCCTGTCCACTGTGGCAAGAGCTCTACCGCCCCGCTGCGTTTTTCTACCCTGTGGCTCGCGGCTCCAGCCGGCGCCCGCCCCATTTCATGGCGCCGTTTTTCCCTCACGGAAGTCGGCTGCCACCACTGACCTTAGCGCTCTGCGGCGTCTGACCCTAACCGGTTTGGGCGGCGTGCAAGCAGCGGCTGGGATGGATGCCTAAGAATGTGTCTTACGTCGTGCGCGGTTGCCCCGGACCCCCCGGGATTCTCTTCCAGCCATACAGTACGTCTGTCTTCTGGGGAAGCATGTTGCAGGAGACGTGGCACAAGGTCTGAAGGGCGACCAATCACAAGCCGGTGCTTTCCGAGTCGGTCGCCCGTGTCGGGACGTCCGAGAAAAATATTCTCTATGGTTCCGACGATTTGGGGGTGGACGCGCAGCCACTGCCCTTGGCCCAGTCCGACCACCTCGTTTCAGGGGGGATTGAAAGCACATACGCGGTGCTCGAGCACGCTCGCGCCGAGCGACATTGCAAGGGACCGTGCAGACCGCCCCGGACCCGAACCCCCCGAAAGCAAGACCGTGACAGTTTCTAGGAACCATGGGACGATGCTGCTAATCTGAACAGCGCCATAGTGGCTACCTGCGGCAGTGGTCAGATTGACGCCGATGCGATCGAAGGAAGAGCTTTGGGTGAGGAGGTGGCTGAACCGATATAGGACGACAGCGACACTATAACCCTGTCACACCGCTGAGGAGAGGGCGTGGGCGTCAGCACGTGATGCACTCAGGATGCCTCGTTTACAGGCAAAGACGCTGTGGGTCGAGTAGAGGGAGAAGTGGGGCGGGACCGACTGGGAGAAAGGCTCCAGAATGGTGGCCACCGCCGCCTCCCTCTTCCCCACGGCCGACTGACTCTTAGTAGAGGGGGTGCTTTTGCCCACGACAACATGTGGTCACTCGTACTATCACGCGCAAGCACGAAGCGCAGAGGCGAGGGGGAGGGGAGTCAGAGGGCATGCCATACCTAAGTTGCGTGTCAGTCAAGGCACACCCATTGCAACGAACTCTCTACCCCACGCACACCGAAGCATGACGGATCCTATTTGGAACGCCAGCGGGGGCCCCGTGCCGCCCAGCTGGCATTGAGAACCGCACGCTGCACCCCCCTACTGGACACTGTCAGCCCCCCTCCTACTCCTTGCCTATCCAAGTAAACCCCTTATCATGAGGCGAACCCTCTATCGGATACTTCAATGGCTTGCGGTGGGCCTGCCGACGGCCAGAGCGGCGGCGGGCGCTACCGGTGGGCGCTCATCAACGATTGTACCTCCAACGTCAGCGCCCACCAGGAGGCACACGCGACGACGGGCGAGGCCATCTGAGTCGACGCGTCCATGACCAAGCAGTACGGTCTCGCCATGTCGTGGAGCTCGATTGGGCTGCGCATGATCTCTGCCACCCATCTTTTCCCGGAAAACGGCTGCGAGATCCAGAGCGTCGCGTCTGGTCGGAGAGGCATCATGCTGCGGCTTGATATCGTGACAACTGCCGCCGACCAACATGCTATACGCTCCGCCGAAGAGAGCCATGTCCTGCATGAAATCGCCACTTTATAGCGCCTGGAGCGTCCGTTGGCTGAATCGGGCCGCATCTTCTGTGTTTTCTCCTACTTTCCAAGCACGGAGGCCACCCTGGCACTCAAGGAGGTGGGCGTCCTGCTGGTTCCCGTTGTCATGGCGGCCCAGCGACGGTTGCTCACGGCCTCTCTCGCGGCTAGAGCGTCTTTCGCGAGTGCGTCTGTGGCCTCCAGCGGCTCTTGAGAGCGTATACGATGGTGTCACCTCGGTTGTGGGGACCTCGATGGTGGGGAGTATCGTGTCGCAACGTCGGTGCTCTAGCCGTATGTGTCTCAGATGTACGACGGCTGGTGTGCGCAGATTGATTTTCACCACCGGTGTCGTCAAGTAAACCTGAGATTTGAGCACAAGCTTGGGACGCACGACTGGTCCAACAGAGTCAAAATCTCCTTGATGGTGTTTGAATCATCAGCGCATGCCTGCTGCACTCTAGGCGCGACGACTGGCCTCCCTCAAGCAGACGACGTTATACAAGGACTTGGCATCCGGTCTCATGGACAGCAATTTCGACTCAGCGGGCGTGCTGCCGCGTGCCCCAACGATGGTGATCGATTTCAAACTTCTGTCGGGGTATGATGTCGGCCTGCACTTCACTTCGACAAACAAGCGTCGCCATCCATCAGCGGGTGGTCCCGGGTTGCTTTTGGCGAAACGCCGCTAGGGCGTGTGCACCACCCAGACATGCACGCTCGTCTGCTTCGAGTGGAATCGACCGGACGGGGGCGAGATGCTTGTCTGTAGTGCCAAGACCCAGCGCAAGTGCTTTGCGTCTTACGTGCTCGCCGTGTACGACTCAGTGCTGGGATGTTGCTTGGGTGCCCTGCCTGTCCGAGGTACTTCTGGCGCCGCGCGGGGGGAAGGGGAGGTGGGAGAAGACGATTCCGTACATCACTGTGTCTGTTTTCATCTTGCACAGACGCAACGAGTCCGAGTGTCGAGGAAAGAATCGTCGGTCGTCTGGTGCAGATAGTCAGCACATGGCATGAGCGGGTGGGCGAGAGGGAGTGCGTGCTCGAGCAGCTAGGGGCGCTCCAGTTCGTGGAGTCGAGGACCGATCTTCCTTGTGCATTTTTTTCCCAGAGCGCACGCAGTGCCGCTCTCGTGGACGGTGCCATCGACTTGATATGGAGTGTGGGCCAGTTGACTCGATAGAGGGTGCCTGAACACCTCGAGAAGCACAGGTGACTCCCTGTAACGGCGGCTTTCGTATGTAGGCTGGCCGGAATCGACAACTTGTGGATATGATCAAGCCAAAACACTGTGATCGACTGATCCCAGGGCGTGGTAGAGTCGACACTGGTTGAAGCCTACGGTATCGAGCAGCACTCGTAGCGCCCTGTGCCGCCAATTGAACAAGCCTGAAGTTCGTAGCTTGAGCAAGACCTGAGGTGAAGCGCAAGGCACTACCACGTTCTGGAGACCTGTACAGACTCCTGCGTAGAGCAAGCGTCGTGCCGACCCCCGCTCATCACGCTGCTTGTACCGCGGGCACCGTTGACGCCATCATGGTGCAGTCAAAGACGTGGTCAGTACGGTGCTGTCCACTGTTTTTCCCTGGCCCGGCTGTCGCACCCTATGGCTGGAGACCTGTACATAGAGATGGCTGCCGTCTGACCGTTTAGAGCGGATTGTGATAGAAGTCCCTGGTATCTTCCTACCCCTCGAGAACGACCCTGCCGATGTCTGGCTATCACACGATCTTGGTGCTGATCGCCACCAGTTGGACCAGTCTCTTTTTTGAGGCCGGAGCCAGTGCTGAATAAATGCGCGCGTTAACGCGACGTCTTGGAGACCTATGCAGACGCCTGAATAGCCTACACGTCGTGCTGGACTGTCCATGTCGCGCCATCTGTAACACTGGCATCGCAGACACAATGAAAGCTCAGTCCCAGACGTGGTCAGTACGGCGCTGTGCAGTGTTCGTCCCGGAAACTTCTGTGGCACCCGTAGACAGGTGGCTTGTTGACTGTGCTGACCATTTCTAGGGCTTCCATGCATGAATTTAGGCTACGTTGCCGTTGCTGTGGACCCCTGCATCGTGGGCAAGGGGCTGCATAAATCTCAAACGACAATGGAGCTTGCACGGCCCAGGGTAGCATCACTGAGATTGAAAGATTCTGCATGTATCGTCTGTGACGGGTCGGCTGCCTGTCAATATGACCAATGAGGGCACTGAGGCATGCATTACTAATTCCATTGGTGTGCCCTCGCATTTTCAACTGAGTGCCTTTTTCAAAGTTGCGCTCGCCAGAGACCTGTCAGGACCAAGCGGACTACTTTTATTCCCGTGCGTGCCTCTGAGACTCCCGCGCATTCGTCCCATGTCAGCACGGGGGGGCACAACGCTACCATGAGGCTCCTCTTAGTCGATAAGAACTCTGCTAGAGGCGACGTTGCGGTCGGAACGGCGAGCAGGTGGGAGAAGGACTCCGCGTTCGGCTCGTATGCGGGACACCATGGTCTTTGTTGACACCGCGCGGGTGCTGGCGGTCACCTGAGTGCTATTTGAGGGCTTCTTCAAGAAAGAGGCTGCGCGGCGCTTAGCTTGCAGACGCGCGACGGTCCAGGTGTGGATTAGCGCCTACGTCGCGTCGGGCGAGTGGTGGCCGGACCCTGTTTCACGCAACCGACACGCCGACAGCGTCATGTACGACTCCCACTTCCTTCAAGCCGTCAATGCTGTCATCCTTTCGGACCCCGAGCAGCTGATAGGTGAAATAAAGGACGTTTTTACCAATCTATCCACTCTCCCTTGCTACCGCGACTCATACAAGGCCTCTATTGGGACGCTCGACCGCATTCTTCGAGCTACCGGCTTTTCCTTCAAGAAGCTGTATCGAATGTGTCAGGAGCGGGACCAGGAGCGCCGGGAGGCATTTGCGCGCGTTATGCTGTCAACTACGCTAACGTGCGGCGCAGGCGTGGTCGGTGGATTTGCGGGATGCGATATGACTGCCTTTCGGGCGCCGGAAAGCACATCCTCTGAGCTTCCACCATGATGGCCGTATTCTACCAGACGGGCGTCATCCACTGCGAGACGACACCCACTCCCCCGTCACAAAACTCGAATGACTGGCTCATCTTCCTCGCAGGGCTGCTTCCAAGGATGAAAAAGTTCGTCCCGGGGTTGCCTTGGGCACGCCAAGCCGATAGGTGTGTCCTCCTATTGGACAACGCACCCATCCACACGGCGGAAGCGGGCGCGTGGATCGTGGTGGCGGGCGTCTTCCCGCTGCGGCTTCCTCCCTACATCCCAGATTTTCAACCAATCGAGGAGGTCTCCAGTGATCTGTTCAACCTGATCCAGACGATGCATCATTCGTTTCCAGAGGAACCCGACGCCCTCCGCCACGCCTTAGCGATTATCTCTTTGTCGGCGGAAAATATTGGCAAGGGCTTTGCGCATTGCCTTCTGGAGGCCGTTCGGAATGTGCGGAGGTCGCTGGTCCAGAGGGGCCTTGACAAGATGCCTTTGAGCCGTTGCCAGTAGAGCGAGAGTAGATGATGATGAAGAGTAGGACAGGCAAAGACAGATTTATTGACGAAGGTGCGAGACAAACCAAAGGAAGGCAAACGACTCCCAACAACAACGCTCAACAATAGGTAGATACCCAGCGTGTGACTGTGTCAACCGAACCCGCGGGAAGTTCCTCAATAGATGGATGGTCCTGCCCTGCGCTCCCCCACTTACACAGAATGAGTGCCACCACCGCAGACGTAGAAAAAGACGACCCTGAAACCGTGTGTTCATGGACAAATTGGCTCTTCATCCCCACGAGCGCTTTGCAAACGAAGCTCTCCCGCTCCGCCGAGGAGCTCGGTCCATAAATGAACAGTCCGATGCTCTCGGAAAGCTCCGCCGGGCCAAAGTGATTGAACGCGGCGTTCTCACCGGCAGCAGCAGCGCTGCTGGGTCCCCCGGGCAGGCCAGTGGCCGGCGTTTGTTTTCCGGCCACCTCGTTGGTAGCCGGCAGGTCGGCGCGAGACCCAGCAGGCGCTGGTCGGCTGGATGATCCATACCGGAGGTTGTGAGCGTCCCTGTGAAGCAGATGGGATCGAAACGCAAGAATATGGGATGTCGATGGAGCTCGTGTTAGTGTCAAGTTGCAGCTTCCGCTTTCTGAATAGGAATGCGAGAAAGACGGGGGGGGAAGAGACGACGTAAGAGAGAAGCCATACAGCCAACGTACAGTCTGGATGAACCGGTAGGGCCACTCAATGCGCCCAGAAGCTTTCTAATGCGATCAGCGTGGGCTTTCTTCTTTGTTGCACTCGCCTTCTGAAGCCGCTTGAGAATCCCGTGCCGAACCACCTCGGAGTTGGGCACTTCCCCAGAAGCCGATTCGCCGAACTCAATACCGGCTTGAGTCGCACCAGCGTACAGGAAGGCGACAATCTCGGCCATTCCGGAGCCGATGCCACCCGCATACGCCTTGCGGTAGGCAGCGCCACGCAGATTGGTGACCAGCGCGGCTCGCGCGTGATGACCTGTCATCGCGTCGGCCACGCGGACCATGCTTGCAGCCCGGGCGGCTGAGGGAAGGTTAATGACATCGGTGTAGCAGTATAGAGGCTGCTATGTTCCGGCACACCCGGAGGCGGATTGTCCAATAATCTGGACATATGATGTCCAGATTTGGGCTTAGTTGGAGGGCCGATTGGGCCCGTGGCTTAGTGGTCAAGGTATGGTGCGTGTCCCAAAAATGAGACATGCACGTTTTCTGAACGACTGACACATCACTGCACGGGGGCAGGCGGCGTGGGGTACGAGAAAATTCTCGACTGGCCTCCATGGAAAGAGCCTCTCCCGACGCGAGCTTGGCTGACAACTCCTGAATACCCGCCTGTGGGCCCTGTTCTGTGGACCTCTCAAATAGCCCCGATCTTGGAGCCAGTCTTTTTCACGTTCTTGGGGTTGCAGGTTTGCAACGCCAAAGCTCATGGGCCAACTGGAGCTTCGATGAGGGGTGTCCTAAATCGTTTTTTCCTCACAGGGGGCTACATGGTTTTTTTTCACGTTTTTATTGGCAAGGTGGTGCCCTTTTCTTTGTGCACAAATTGTCAGCACGTGCCTGCTCTAGTGTCTGTGCATTTGATTGGGGCGCGCGATCGCCACCTGTCGAAGTTGTAATGAATGACATTTTCCCCCATGACACGTGAGGATGTGCCGCCTCTGCTAGCTCTGTAAGGGGTCGTTCTGAAAGCACAGAGGGACCGAGTGGGTCACATTACATCATAGGACCGATGCAGAAGGCCAGTGGGCCGAGAAAAAAAGAAAAAACCGCGATGTCTCATTTTTGGGACACGCACCATACCAGAATACTTTTCCGGACGTCGCGGATTCGAGATGCGACCCCCTGAAACCTACCTTTTAAAGGAATTCCTGGCGGCTGACAGTAGCGGATGCTTTTTCTGTCACAATCGGGACGAAGCGCCGCCCGCTTTTGAACCTTGATCGCCTCGCGCCTGTCCGCTTGGAGTGTAGCCGCTCGGCGCGCCGACGCCGCCTGGCGCTCGAGGTACACAGCCTCGGTCTTGGGGCACACCATAAAACGGGGCTCGATGCGCGCCTCCATTTTTTTGACGTATCGATAGCCGACCATTCTTCGTACGTCCAAGAGGGAAGGCCTTCGTCACGGTCATAGTGTGAGTATGGTGTCCCTCCTGGAAACACAGCGTGCAACAAAAAAATAACCAGCTAATGACATCGTAGCAAAGTCACACACAAGAGACACACGAGTTAGCATGTGTCATCCAATGATCATACGGCATAGCCAGCACGACGGTGTGATCCAACAAGAAACTTGTGTCACCTCCACAGGGAAACAAAAACGTATTGCTGCTCCCCGAATTTTGTCCTGGGGGACAGAGACCGAGACTGACTCTGAATAAGAGCACTCTATTGGTTTAAAACGACAGTAAGAAGGCATCGA
>Ga0115029_1002463_pt1 | contig 10929 bp, 7 predicted proteins | sample SidtaG_3_FD_87297 | JGI IMG/M metagenome (GOLD analysis project Ga0115029, IMG submission 87297) | Marine algal microbial communities from Sidmouth, United Kingdom - Sidmouth_Asex1 metaG | ecosystem: Host-associated > Algae > Red algae > Unclassified | place: Sidmouth, United Kingdom | collected...
AGAAGAACATAGATCATGAGCAACGCCGCCAGAAAGCCATAGCCCAGATCGCTGAATGATTCAGATTGTTCCGCCTGTTCCCCGCCAAATTCATAAAGAAGCTGCGGATAATCTTTTTGTAAATCTGGCAAAATTTCCTGCGTGAGTTTGTCGGCAATTTCCTGGCTGGTGACAATCTCGGCATTCAGATCCGCAGTGACGGTGGTGACCCGCCGTCCATCGGTGCGTTTTATAACCGAAGGGGCCTGCCCGAACGATACGTCAGCAAGCGTCGACAGCGGCACTTGCCCGCCCGGAACGCGGACAAGGAACCGTTCGACATCGACAATGGAATTGCGTTCTTCATCGGGCAAGCGGATATAGACGCGGATATCCTCTTTGCCGCGTTGGACCCGCAGCGCCTCATTACCGAAAAAGGCAGCGCGCACTTGCAGAGCGACATCCTGCAAAGTCACGCCGAGCGAACGGGCCTGCGGTTTCAGCCGCAACTGGATCTCCTTCAACCCCTCATCCTGATCGCTTTCGATATCAAACACGCCGGAGAAGCGCGCCAGTTCCTGCATCAGGCGCCCCGAAGCTGCATCAACGATCGCCGGATCGGGATCGGACAGTTCAACACTGACAGGCGCACCCACCGATATAAGATCGGATGCAAATACGAGCGAGCGCGCCGAGGCAACCGGCCCCACCGCATCACGCCAGGCATTTTCAAACTCGCCGCTGGACAGCACGCGCTTGTCTCCGGGAACGAAATTGAACTGGATACTCGCCACATTGGGCGATAGACTGCCGCCGCCGCCCGATGGAGATCTGCCCTGCCGCGTTTGCCCCACGACGGTATAGATACCGCGCAGGGCCGACTGCGCATCGCTTTGCTTCAGGCCGGTCAATTCGGTGTAGGCCCGCCGTCCGCCATCCTCCACCATCCGGGCGATTTCTTCGGTCTGCGCAATCGGCGTTCCAGCCGGCATTTCAATTGTGGCCGTTACAGTATCAGCTTCGATCTGCGGCAGGAAAGTCGTGCGGATAATACCTGCCGGCACAAGCGATATTACCACGACAAACAGGGCCAGCGCGCCGAACAGAACAATTACAGGCTGGCTTACCGAAAAGTTCAGCGCCTTGTCCAAAGGCCCGTTCACGAATGCCTTGAAAGACACATCGACTTTGCGCTGTATGCGTTCGAAAAATATTAGCACCGGGTTGCGCGTTGGCTTGCCCGGCGGGGGCAGCGTGCTGAGATGGCTGGGCAAAATCAGCAGGCATTCGACCAGCGACAGCGCCAGCACCGCAACAACGACCAGCGGAATATCCGATACGATCCGGCCAATCGTGCCGCCGATGGCAAACAGCGGCGAGAATGCGGCCACTGTGGTAAGCACAGCGAAGATCACCGGAACCGTGACGCGCCGTGCGCCGCTGATTGCTGCACCCAGCCCTGTGCGCCCGGCGCTGCGCTGCGCATAGATATTCTCACCCACGACAATCGCATCATCGACCACCAGGCCCAGCGCGAGGATAAAGCCGAACAGCGAGAACATGTTGATGCTCGACCCGGCCAGATCGACAAGATACATCGCCCCGATAAAAGTGACCCCGATGCCCAGCGCCGTCCATCCGGCCAGCCGCACGTCAAGAAACAATGTGAGCGCAAGCAGCACGAGAAAAAGCCCTATTGCGGCATTTTTCAAAAGCAGGCTCAAACGATCATTCAATATTTCTGAATCGTCGTCAGTAACAGCATAGGACACGCCTAGCGGCAAGGTTGGCGCGAATGTTTCTTCAAGATAGTTGCGCGCAGTTTCCGCCACCTCCAGCACGCGTTCATCGCTGGTGCGGAAAACCTCGACAAAGGCGGCAGGTTTGCCGTTATAGATGGAGACGAGATCGGCATCCTCAAACCCGTCTTTGATGGTTGCGACATCGCCGAGTTTCACCAGTCCGCCCTGATCATTGCTGACCAGGATAATATCTTCAAAATTCTGCTGACTGTAATTCTGGCCAAGCGTGCGAACGCGCACTTCCTCGCTGCCGGTTTCAATTGATCCTGCTGGTATATCAAGGCTGCTCGCAGCCACAATTCGCGATACATCATTGAGCGACAGGCCAAAGGATTGCAGCTTATCCTGCGATATTTCAATCGACACTTCGTAATTTCTTATGGCGTCGGTATCGACAAAGGAAATATCGGGCAGCGCCGACAGCGACGATTCAAGCCGGTATGCCGTTTGCTTCAACGCCTCTTCAGATACATCACCATACAGAGCAATCCGAAGCACCCCTTGCCGGGTTGTCAATTCGCGGACATCGGGTTCTTCGGCTTCGTCGGGAAAGGTTTGTATCTGGTCAATCTCGGCCTTCACATCATCGAGCGCGCGATCAATGTCGGTGTTCTTCTCCATTTCAACCGTGACCGAACCCACGCTTTCAGCCGAACTGGAAGTGACCTGCGCGACATTCTCGACTGCTTCAACCGCCTCCTCGATTTTCTGGACAACTGATTCCTCAACCTCCTGCGGTGACGCGCCGGGATAGGCGACAGAAATCTGCACCCTATCCAGACTGGTTTCGGCGAACACCTCCTGCACAATCGTGGTGTAGGACCAGTAACCTGCGATCAGCAGGAACATCATCAGCAGATTTGCAGCGACGCTGTTTTTCGCCATGTAAGCTACAGGGCCGCGCTGCGCGAGTATCTCCTTGCTCGGCTGTTCCTTTGGCGGATCGGCAAAATCGTCGCTATTGCTCAACGCGCGGCTTCCGTCTTCGGCTTCTGCGCTGCGCCGGTTTTGCGGTTATCATCGTCGTTCGCGGCTTGTTGCAACGTCTTGCGCTCGCTCTGCGTCACGTTGCCGCGCAGCGATTTGGCGCCGGACTTGGCAACGCGCACCGCCATGCCTTCAGTTGCAACGCTCAATTTGCCAGTCACTGCAACCGGATTGCTACCGATCTGGTCTGCGGAGATATAGGCAAAATCATCGCTGCGCTGGTAAATTTCCACCTCGACTATGCGCAGCTTGCCGTTTTCGACCAGCCATACTTTATTGCCGGGGCGCAGCGCCGATACTGGCAGCATCGCATAGGATTCCAGCGCGATCCCTGCGATTTCCGCGGTCACGAACCCGCCGACGAGCAGAGGCGGTGCGCCGGCCGCGCTCACCGGTGTTTGGCCTGATGTCTGCTCAACCGCCAGTGCGCCGCCATTGATCGGGTTCGGGATACGCAGGAATATGTCGATCGTACGCGTCTGGGGATTTAGCACACTGTTCACGCGGTCGACATACGCCTGCCACCGGTATCGCTTCCCGCCATAATCGGAATAGACGGCAGCATCTATCGGCCCGCCGCGCTGCCCTGCAAACAGGCCGGGGATCAGCGCAGCCTTCTGCTCGCTAAGCGGAATGACAGCTTCAAAAGCAGCAGAGCTTACAATCGAACCGATCGCCTGGCCCGGCTGCACAAAGCTGCCGAGCGCGACATCCTCACTGCGCACAATGCCCGAAAAAGGTGCGCGCACAGTCGTATCGGCAAGCCTGTCCTGCGCATCGACCAGCTGCGCACGGGCGCGTTGCAAGGCTGCCAGTGCGGACCGTAATTGCGGCTGGCGTGTTGCCAATCCGCTGGCCTGCGCGGCGTTGCGCGTGCGTGCATTTTCAGTGCCGCGTGCCTGACGGGTCAAAATATCCGGGGGCAGAATGCGCGCTGCATAATCGCTGTTGTCGACACTGGCAAAGGGATCATCCGATCCGCCGCGCTGTTCAAATCGGCGCAGTTCGGATTTTGCGAGCGCCACTTCCTCGCGCGCCTGCAGCACGGCAACCCGCTGCGCCTCAACATCGGCGCGCGCAATCTGCACGGCGTTTTTGTAATCATCGGTATCTATCCGAAATAGCACGGCGCCCTTCCGCACAAATTGCCCGGCGCGCAAATCAGGATTTACGTAGGTCAGCTTCCCGGCCAACTCGGATGTCAGCGTCACTTCTTCGCGCGCCTGCACAGTGCCCGTGCCGTTGACAGTAAGCGCGCCCGAACGGATTTCAATGTCCTCCACAGCCACGAGCGGCGCCACCTCTTCAGGTGGTTTTTCCGCCGGATCCTCGCGCATGGTGACCATCACCACCGCCAGCAAAATCGCGCACAGCAGGATGATGCCGCCAATCAGAAACTGTCTTTTCACCTACGGCTCCTGTGGTTCGTCAATTGAGGTTGCGCCTGTGTCTGCTGTATTGACATCACCCGCCGATACAACGGGCATGTTCCAGCTACCCCCAAGGGCACGGTGCACCGCGAGCCGGGCCATCGCCACGTCGCGCCCTGCACCCGATAATGAAGCCTGCACCTGAAAGCGGGTGCGCAGCGCATCGAGGAAATCGGTATAGCTGCCGACCCCTCTGGCAAAACGCTGCGATTGCAAATTGGCGGCGGCTTCGGATTCCTGCAGCTGGGAGAAAAGAAAGCTATAGCGTTGCCGCTCTTCTTCATATTGTTCCATCGCCGCGCCCACTTCCTGATACGCCGTCAATACAGTGCGCGCATAGGCCGCGGCTTGTTCGGCATATTGCGCATCGGCCAGCTCGATATTCGCTCTGATCCGTCCGCCCTGAAAAATCGGTGCCGTCAGGTTCGCGCCCAGATTAAGCACCCAATTGTCGAACACGTCGAAGATACCGGGAACATTGTCCGCCTGTGTGCCGACATTTGCCGTCAGGCTCAACGCCGGAAAACGCTCGGCCTTGCGTGCCTTTACTCTGAACCGCGCTGCTTCCAGCCGCAATCCCGCTGCATACACATCGGGCCGCTGCGCCAGAAGATCAATCGGCAGGCCCGAAGGGACAGGATCGAAAATCAACTTGGGCTTCAGCTCGCCTGCGACAAGCGACTGGAGGTTGTTTGAATAGCGCCCTGTCAACACCGCCAGCTGCCCTTCAAGCGCAGCCAGCCTGCTTTCACGTTGCGGCAACCCTGCTTGCACAGTCCTGAACTCCTGACGCAGCTGATACAATTCAAACGACGATGCCAGCCCGCGGTTATAGCGGTCTTCGGTACGTTTCAGCCGATCATCCAGAACGTCGATGATCCGCGTCGCGAGTGCGATCTGATACCGGGTATCGACGATATCGAAATATGCCGTGTAGGTTTCCGCGAGTATAGCCAAACGGGTGGCTTGCAAATCCGCCGCTGCGGCAAAGGCATCGGCACTGGCGGCACGCGCGTCATTGCGGATCCGCCCCCAGATATCGAGCTCATATGAAAAGCCCAGACTGGGATTGTAGGTTTCGTTTTCTATACGTGTCAGGCCGCCACCGCCATTGCCGCCGCCGGGGATTATGTTTCCGAATGCGCTGCCGCGAAGCGGCGAATTGGAATAATTTGCTGAGGCGCCCGCATTGATTTGAGGGAACAAACCGCTTTTCGAAACGCGCGACCGCGCCTCCGCTGCCCGCAGCCGCGCCGCACCTTCCTTCAAGCTGAAATTTCCTTCCAGCGCGCTATCCATTAGTTTATTCAACGTCGGATCATCAAAGCCGGCCCACCATTGCACCGGGCGATACACACCGCCCGTATCCGAACGCGCAAATTGATCAGGCATCTGCGCGATGACAGGCGGCGGGCTGGTATCTGTGTTGAAACTTGCGCAGCCGGATAGCAGGATAAGCAACGACATTGCCAATATACCGGCGCTGCTCAATGGAGAATTCACGTTGCCTTGCCGCCTTTACCTGCACCAGGATTTGGTCATTTCGGAGACTGTCATTCCTGTCCGGACAAATCAACGTGAAACTTTCCGGCCTCTGAAATCGCAAGGTTTCTAATTTTTTCGGCCGGGCGCAGGCGGTCTTTATACTGGACAAAGCATGTCGAAGCCGCAACTGTTGCGTTAACATTAGCAACCTGCAGGTTGCGCTGGCAAGGGTTCAGGCACCCGGTTTAATATTGATGACCGGCATGCCGAAAGAATGATTAAAGTAGAATAAGATGGGACGCGTGCAGGGCAAAATTATCCTTTTGACAGGCGGTGCAATGGGCCTTGGTAAAGCCGATGCCAAACATTTGGTCGCCGAAGGCGCGCACGTCATTATCACCGATTACAATAGCGAAGCCGGCGAAGCGACGGCAAAAGAACTGGGCGACCAGTGCGAATTTATGCAGCAGGATGTCACCGACCCTGCACGCTGGGACGAAATCATCGCTGAGATTGATCGCAAGCACGGCCGTCTTGATGTGTTGATCAACAACGCTGCCATAACAGTATTCGGATCAATCGCCGATATCAGCTATGAAGAATTCAAACGCTGCTACACCGTCGACGTTGATTCTATCTTCTTGGGATGCAAGGCCGCTTTGCCATTGATGGCGAAAACCGGCGGTTCGATCATCAACATGTCATCCGGCGCGGCGTTGAACGCAAGCCCCGATCTGTGCGCCTATAATTCAGCTAAAGCCGCCATTCCCATGATGACGAAATCCATCGCGCTATATTGTGCGCGCGAAGGCAATAATGTGCGGGTTAACGCGGTACTTCCCGGCACAATCCTGACGCCCAATGTGCAGTCGGTTGCCGATGGCACCCCTGACCCGGAAGCCACGCTGGCCAGTTTTGCCGAAGCGCAGCCGATCGGAAGAATGGGCGAGCCGGAAGATATCGCGCATATCATCGTTTATCTCGCATCCGACGAAAGCAAATTCGCAACCGGCGCGGCATTTTCCGTCGATGGCGGATTGGGTATCTGACTGCGGGTATCGCATCGCCGCTATGGCAGGAAAGCCAGCGCGCAAAGCAATGCTATCGATGACAGGCCAGTAAACGTCTTAGTGGACCGGCGCTAACCCTTGATCTGGATGTGATGCAAGCACAGTTGTTGTCGGCATCCGATCCCGTCAATTGACACAGTTTCAAACAGCCACCGTATGCACTCATCACTCTACCATCGGTTGCAGGGAGCATCTATAAAACGAAATTTAAGCCTAATCACGCTATGCAATTCAGCCTAGCCTTCCATCGTTTGGATCATGCCCATGCCATTTTTGCGCCAAGTCTTCAGTCGGTCCTTGTCCATTCAGCCACGCAATAACGATCGCTGATCGAGTGGACTCTGTCGCGCTTCTATGTTCCGAAAGCCCTATTTCTCTAGCTGTGATGCGCGAGATCGGAGCAACCGGTGTTCGGGTTTATCCTATCGTCCGGCGGCAGAGTTCGTTCCTCGGGTCCAGCCGGTTTTGTTTCGAAGCGCTTACACGTCCAAACGGTGACCTTAAGACGTGGCTTCCAGCTTTGTTACAAAAGCACGGCATAACGCGTGTCATGGCTATCGGCGAGGCAGACCTGCTCAGTCTGGCAGAAATGAAGGAAGCAGGGACATCGCTTTCGATTGCGGCACCATCGGTCGATCAACTGAAATCTGTTCTCGATAAAGAAGCTCTGCTTGAACGTGCGAAAGCATGCGGAGTGCCAGTGCCGAAAAGTTGGCAGCCTAAAGACAGCACATTTCGTATCCCCGACGGCGTAGATGTTAATTTTCCGCTAGTGGCTAAATGGGGCGACCCTTTGGCTGTCGCTGAGCGCCTAGCCCAGCACGGCATCGAACCTGCAAAGGTGGCCTACATTGCGAGTTCCGAAGAGCTGGGTTCATACCTGGCTCAATTTGAACCAGCCGGTGTCTATCCCTTAATTCAGGAATTTTGTTCAGGAACAGGCCTTGGTCAGATGTTCCATGCGGTTGAGGGCAAAATCACCATGAGGTTTCAGCATTTGCGGCTGCGTGAGTGGCCCTTGACTGGCGGGGTTTCCAGTCTTTGCGAGACAGTCTCCCTTGATCAGCATGCCGATCTGCGGGCCAAATCCGAAGTCCTGCTTAAAAATCTCAATTGGACCGGACCAGCGATGGTTGAATATCGCTGGGATGCCGAAACAGGCCAAGCGCGGCTGATGGAAATCAATGGCCGGTTCTGGGGCAGCTTGCCGCTTGCCTCCGCAGCTGGAGTTCATTTCGGTTTAGAAACTTACCGATATGCTTTTCAGGAATGGTCATCTTCTGAAGAACAGTCCGCCTATCCTTACCGCATTGGCCGCTTTATGGCGCCTGAAGTAAAAAATTTGCGTGACGTCTGGAAGGGGCACGAGAGTATCCCAGCCAAGCTGGGGTTCACCGCTGGATTTGGCGCTCGTTTCCTAGACCCGCGCGTGCGGTATTACGTTAGCAAGGTTTCCGACCTTGGCCCATTTTTTGCAGAATTGAAGAATCTAATCAGCCCGCGATGACGCCGGGATGTTGGGTAACCAGCCGCTTGGTCGACCGAGTGATCCGATCCATACAAGTTTCGAAATAGGCATCGCTAAGCGTATAGGGGTCGTGGAGATGCGGCACTGGCGGAGAGGCGAAGAGGCCGAGCAAACTGCGCGGAGTGCTTCCCCATGACGGATGGGCGGCCAATTGTCCAAGATGCCTGATTTCCATCGCCAGCAAAAGATCGCCGGGCTGCGGGATGATATCATCGGGTGTGCTGGTGCGATGAGACGCTATGGGCAGGTCATGGCGCTCGGCGATCGCAGCGACAGGCGGATGTGCCGGCTTGCCACTAGAGGTCGAAAGGCCGAATGATGCTGTTCGAGCGCCAAGTGTATTAGCTAGAACGTCAGCATATGCGCTGCGACAAATGTTGCCATGGCATACAAACACCAGCCTCCGGATTGCTGCCTTGTCATAAGGCGGCAATTTGTCAGACGCGAATAGCCATTGCGGATAAGATAGGCCCAGCCTGATCAGGCCGCGCACAGTGCCGAATTGCGAAATAATCATACCGTCACCCATACAACAGGTTTGAAAATAGCTGCGCAGCGTTACGCTGCATTTTTGTTATTGAACCGGTCTTCGGTAGCGTCAGGGGACGGTTTATGTGTTCAAATTTCAAATCGGCAAAAGTTTTGTCGGTTTCAGTTTCCCGAAAGTTGGAGAGCCAGTCACACAGCTCTGCAAACCGCCGCGCAACGATGAGATTGGGTTTGCGGCGCTTCCGGTCAAAGAGTTCAAAGCTGTGGGAAATAAGGATGAAGGCTGGCCAGCTATCCGACACCGCTCCACGAATTGCGTTTCGCATTTCGCGCGCAGAAAGCGAAGTCACCTGCGCGTGACGGTAAGTTCCGCCGCCGGCATCCAGTGCGGCGATAGGAAACTCACTCACTCCGTTCAGCTTTCGGGGCCGGCTATCACCAATGGGCATTGTTATCTCGCAATCGCTCACAAGTCCTGTTGGAAAGCTACTGTCAATGCCGATGCCGTTTGCAGCGAGCGCATGCAAGGTATCATCATTAGCGCCGTAGTTACCGGCCCGGAACGCGACAGGAAATGGTGCACCGGCACGCATCAACGCCTCGATACCGAAAGCAATTATGTCGGTCTGATCAGCCAGCGGGAAGTCTTTGATATTTTGGCCTGACAACGGGGAGAGCCCGTTATCGGGCGCCAATTCAAGCCATTCGGTATGGCAATGGAGTTGCACATCGTGGCCACGTTCCAAGATCGGCTGCACAACGATGTCTACCGCTCTTTGCCCCCAAACAAGCGCTGGCATCGGATCAACGAAAAAGGTTCCTGTTATCCCTGCTCGGGTCATCACGTCCATCTGGTGGAGGATACCGACATTCCCCTTAGAATGCTTACATCCAACTGCGAGGTCAAAATTATCTTCAAGCCTTCTCGCACGGCCGTCAGCATAAGCGCCCGATGAATACTCGGTATCGATCGTGACCAGGGTCGGCATAACCATCTTGTGAAATCGTTTCAGCTGGAGGGCACATGTTAGCCTATTATGCGTAACGGATTGTCGTAAACAATCTGTTAAACAATTTGTTATCGCCCGCAATATCGACTGGTAAAAGGTAGCGGCCATGGTCACCAACAGCGCCACGATAATCGGCCTATCGTTTCCCGCGTTGCACCCGCCTTGGAATACAATCGGCCCTCCGCAGGCGTGATATCGGATATGATCTGGAGTTTGGTTGCGGGAGTTGGATTTGAACCAACGACCTTCAGGTTATGAGCCTGACGAGCTACCGGACTGCTCCACCCCGCGTCACCAAAAAGAACCGCGTATGAAACGGGGTTCCGAAGCAATTTTGATCTGGTTACGCCAAGGCATTGCCAGTCGCGGGATTGCTTAGCCCGGATATAAATAGGCTGAATTGACAGCCTGGAATAACAAAAAAGGCGGACGGCCCTGAAATCGGTTCCGACCGCCTTTTTGTTTAACATGTAAATGGGTTTCCAAAATGTCCTGCGCTTGCTGCAATGCCTGGCGACGACCTACTCTTCCATATCTTAAGATAAAGTACCATCGGCGCTACCTGGTTTCACGGCCGAGTTCGGGATGGGATCGGGTGGGGCACAGGTGCTATGATCACCAAGCAATGGAGCAAGCGCAAAATAAGTTGGGTTAATAATCGAAAATCCGTGCAATCTGTATCAAGTGAGTGGTTAGTTCGGACGTAATCTAGCCTGAAATATCATCCACAAGACTGAACCAGCCTAATGGCCAATTCTGTCATTGATGGTGGGACTTCAAGCGCGAAAAGAGTAATTAGGACCAGTTAGCTTCACGCATTACTGCGCTTCCACACCTGGCCTATCAACGTAGTGGTCTACTACGACTCTAAGAAATCTGATCTCGAGGGAGGCTTCCCGCTTAGATGCTTTCAGCGGTTATCCCGTCCATACATAGCTACCCTGCTGCGCGGCTGGCGCCACGACAGGTACACCAGAGGTATGTTCATCCCGGTCCTCTCGTACTAGGGACAACTCCTCTCAAATTTCGACGCCCACGGCAGATAGGGACCAAACTGTCTCGCGACGTTCTGAACCCAGCTCACGTACCACTTTAATTGGCGAACAGCCAAACCCTTGGGACCTGCTCCAGCCCCAGGATGTGATGAGC
>Ga0115029_1002468_pt1 | contig 10914 bp, 12 predicted proteins | sample SidtaG_3_FD_87297 | JGI IMG/M metagenome (GOLD analysis project Ga0115029, IMG submission 87297) | Marine algal microbial communities from Sidmouth, United Kingdom - Sidmouth_Asex1 metaG | ecosystem: Host-associated > Algae > Red algae > Unclassified | place: Sidmouth, United Kingdom | collected...
CGGCAGCAGCGAAATTCCTTCTAGACGAGACTGAACCCAGCCGTCGCCCCACTGCCACTCATGAAAGCCATCTATGCTACCGCTCAGCAAAAAGCGGATGCCCTCATCCGCTAGCATTTCAACCTGATGAGTTACTTTCACTAAGCCAAGCTTATTGGCACCTAGCGTGCTCTCGAACATCTGCCCTTCTAGCAGCGTATCGCTCGGAAAGCCCATATCAGAGAGGCTTCCATTCAACGTGACGTATCGAATCTGTTGAGGCCGTAGCCACTCACTTAATTTCTTTGGGTGAGTCAGGCACTGACCTATCCTGTCAGTGCTAGCCTTCACCTCTATCCTCAAATCGCTGTGCTGATACGTTCCAAACATACAAAGCCCTAAAAAAATGCAAATGTGCACCAAAGCAGCTTAGGCTCTGACGCACATCTTACAGCTGCCTTATCTATACGATAAAGCCTCTTTACTAGCTTGCAACCTTCTCAGGTATTAACTCAGACTCATTGGGAAGCTCCAAGCAATAGCCAGCACCGTACACAGTTTTAATGTACTGAGGATGCCTTGGATCGGGCTCTAGCTTAGTACGCAAATGACGAATATGAACGCGAATGGTTTCGATGTCGTCGTTAGGGTCATAGCCCCAAACTTCCTTCAGAATTTCGCTAGGTGAGACCGTTTGTCCGTGGCGCTGAAGCAAGCAGTGAAGTAGCTCGAACTCTAGGTGCGTTAGCTTCACAGTCCGGTCTAGCCAGATGGCTTCAAACCTTTCAGGAACCAGCGTTAGCGGGCCATAGCTAAGAATTTCACTATGCTTAGCGGCCTGAGGAATGCGGTCGGTTCGTCTGAGTAGTGCGCGCACCCGAGCAAGCATTTCTTCTAGCTCAAAAGGCTTGGTGAGATAGTCGTCAGCGCCTGCATTAAAGCCATCAACCTTATTCTGCGTTTCGCCTAGTGCAGTCAGCATCAGCACAGGAATATCTGCGGTACGATCGTCTCTTCTCAATCGCTGACATACCGTGAATCCGTCTACCTTGGGCAGCATAAGATCAAGCATGATCAAATCAGGAACCATCTGCACGGCTAGAGCCTGACCCTTGATGCCGTCACCCGCTTGGGCAATGTCGTAGCCAGCCATTTCAAGGTTAATAGAAACCAGCTCTACGATGGCTGGATCATCGTCAATGACGAGTATACGAGGCATATCTAAAAGGGGTGTTGCTATAGGTCTTAAGACTACCACCTTAATCAACAGTAGCAAGTACATATACTCACTACTATTGGCAAAACACGTGGAGTTTCTTCAGGAGCATTAAGTAACTGTTAATATTTCAGCTAATTTGATATTCTTGACCTAATAGTATGATGAGAAAGCTTAACAATTCTTTTGCTTAATATTTGCTTAAGCTTTTGAAGGCAAGACAAACAGGAGTTCTGTGAGCCGAGAAGCTAAAGTCATCCCCTGTAATCATCACCTGTGTGACTCACCCCGCACGCACAGAAATTTTAGTACGAGCAAGCAACGGCTTTTACGGCTGTTCAATCACCGCTATTCAATTAAAACTCCCCAGGTAGGATTCGAACCTACGACCAATCGATTAACAGTCGACCGCTCTACCACTGAGCTACTGAGGAATGGGAACTACATAGTACATAAGGCAGTGACCGTTTGGCAAGACCTTTTTTTGCAGCTACTTTTTGACGGTAGCGACTGCACTAGGAGCGCTCTTTATTATGGACTATTAGCGTCACTTTACCATGCCTATTTATCGCAGCAGCTGAATCATTCTTTGTGACCAAATCTCATCCTAGCTAACTTGGCCTGAACATCTGGCTTAAGGCTACCAAATACTCTGCCTGAGCGCTTTTTAGGCGTTTTTTGACGGGTCTTTACCTGCTGACTCGTACTGAGCACCTCGCCTTCCAAATGAAGCGCTGATATACCCTCAGCACCATAGCCAATGACGGTCTGTCGGTGAACGTTGTCAGAGGTTGCAACGATAAGCCTCTGGGTGAACTTTCGAGCATCATTGCGAAACTTGGCGCAGGCTCTCTCGATATAGCTATCGGCAGTTTGGCCATAGCCCGTGTAGTGCACAGATAGATAGGGCGTGATGGTTTGTTGGGAAGCGGGCGATCGCTGCTCATACGCATCAAATACCGCCCAAGTCTCATACTCCTGATACGCGCTGTAGTTCGCTAAGGCCGCAATCAACGCCTCTCTAGCGGCATCCAAGCCTCTGTCTTCCTTGAGTTCAGTAAGGCTTGCCCATGCGCCGATGATGTTATAGCTATCGACCAGCAATATCGCTTGAGAAGGTTTATCTACCATGAGAAGGCAGCCACGAGGCGGCTGGTGGACTAAAACTTTCTTAATGTTAGGCGATTTTTCCGGTCAGGGGATTTTCTTGCTGCTAAATAACGTTAGTTTTGAAGCTTCTTTTTGAGACGCTGCGGGTCGCCCTGGTCGGCAACGCTGCCGTTTTCTATGAGGAAAGCGCGATCACAATAGTCTAATTCTGCTAGCCGATGGGTCACCCATAGCGCTGTCAGCCCTCTACTTTTAACGAGGGCCTGCACCTGCCGAACCAAATCGATCTGACTATCAGGGTCGAGCAAGGCGGTGGGTTCATCAAGCAGAAGGATTTGGCAGTGTTGAGCGATCGCACCGGCAATCGCCACCCGCTGCTTCTGCCCGCCGCTAAGCGCGTAAATTGCCCGCCGCTGCAAATGCTGCAAGTTCACTGCTGCCAAAGCCTCTTCTACCCGCTGCCGAACCTGAGGCAACGTCAGCTTTTCTTTAACTAAGCCAAAGGCCACATCAGCGCCAACCGTTGGCATCACCAGCTGATGATCGGGGTTTTGGAACACAAATCCCACCGGCCCCTTCGTACGAATCATGCCAACCTGGCGCTGTAGCAGCCCAGCTAAAAGCCTAAGCAGCGTAGATTTACCGCTACCGTTGTTGCCCAGCAGCATACAGAACTCACCGGGCTCGATAGTCAGCGAGCATTCTCGCAAAACCGCAGCACCAGACGGCCAGTAAAAGCTCAGGCCTTCTACTGTTATCGCCGCACTATCCATCGTCGCACTCACGCTAATCTACTCTTCGCCCGCAAGCGCAAAGAACCCTGGCGTGCGGCCAGCAGTACCCGCCATACCCGACTTGTCATACATCTGCACAGCCGCGAGTTCACTCACGGCAACGGCGACTTTCTTATCGCTTACCTTGTCGCAGGTGGCCTCAATCATGACCGGGTTTCCAGAGGCGATCGCATCCATCACTTCCTTATAAACCGCCTCAGCCGCATCCTTTTCTTCCTTTTGAACCGTCAAAGGCATAGCAGTGTGCTTCAAGGTAAATTCAACGATGTACATACTTTGCTTGGGTGTCTGTATATTTAGGTTTTGGGATGGCTCGTTTGTAGCAGCCAGTCCGCCATCTAGTATCGCAAACTATCAGAAAATAAGAGGTGCGGATATTGCCACTGCACGCTCAGTTAGCAGTCAGTCTGTCCAAATGTCTAGATTTTATCCGTAAGGAGGAAGATATTTCGGAGCAGGCATCCTATAATATGAGAAGTCTGGTAAAGATTAGTAAACACTACTCTCATTTTTGTAGAGTAAATGTTACTCAGCTGTCTCTTTTTGGACAGTCAGAAAAGCAGTCTACAAAGCTTTACCTCGTCTTACATACATAAATCCGTTTGGAGATATCCACTTAATGACAATTGCAATGGGCAACGCGCCCGCCGCACGGGGACGCTTCGACGTCGTCGATGACTGGCTAAAGCGCGACCGTTTCGTATTCGTTGGCTGGTCTGGTCTACTCCTGTTCCCCTGCGCCTTCATGGCCATCGGCGGCTGGATGACCGGTACTACCTTCATCACTTCGTGGTACACACACGGACTCGCTAGCTCCTACCTAGAGGGCTGCAACTTCCTTACCGTTGCCGTTTCTACGCCTGCTGACAGCATGGGCCACTCGCTCTTGCTGCTCTGGGGGCCTGAAGCCCAAGGTGACTTCGTTCGCTGGTGTCAAATCGGCGGCATCTGGGCCTTCGTCGCGCTGCACGGCGCATTCGGCCTGATCGGCTTTATGCTGCGTCAGTTCGAGATTGCTCGCCTCGTCGGCATCCGTCCTTACAATGCGATCGCCTTTTCTGGCCCAATCGCAGTGTTTGTATCGGTGTTCTTGCTCTACCCACTGGGCCAGTCTTCCTGGTTCTTTGCACCGAGCTTCGGCGTCGCAGCTATCTTCCGCTTCCTGCTGTTCTTGCAGGGCTTCCACAACTGGACGCTCAACCCCTTCCACATGATGGGTGTTGCGGGCATTCTCGGGGGCGCGCTGCTGTGTGCCATTCACGGTGCCACAGTAGAGAACACGCTGTTCCAAGACGACGACAACGCCAACACCTTCCGCGCCTTCGAGCCAACCCAGTCTGAAGAGACGTACTCGATGGTCACAGCCAACCGATTCTGGTCACAGATTTTCGGGATTGCGTTCAGCAACAAGCGCTGGCTGCACTTCTTCATGCTGTTCGTTCCTGTGACGGGCCTATGGATGAGTTCAATCGGCATCGTTGGTTTGGCATTGAACCTGCGGGCGTATGACTTTGTGAGCCAAGAGATTCGCGCTGCTGAAGACCCTGAGTTCGAGACGTTCTACACCAAGAACATTCTATTGAACGAAGGTATTCGTGCGTGGCTCAGCCCACAAGACCAGCCACATGAGCAGTTTGTCTTCCCTGAAGAAGTTCTGCCTCGTGGTAACGCGCTATAGAATTCGACCTTACACGCTAGAAGTGAGCCTTAAACTGCTTACTTCTAGCGTTTTCATCTGCAAGGGTACGGCTTAAGCGGTACCCTATTTAAAGACTGTTTTTTCCCCTGAAGAGGTACTCCCCCGTGGTAACACTCTCTAATAATGTTATTGGAGGCGGTCGCGACCAACCATCCACCGGGTATGCGTGGTGGTCTGGTAATGCCCGACTAATTAATCTTTCCGGTAAGCTGCTGGGTGCACACGTCGCCCACGCTGGCCTGATTGTGATGTGGACTGGTGCGATGACTTTGTTTGAAGTCTCTCACTATGTCGCTGAAAAGCCTATGTACGAACAAGGCGCAATTCTGATTCCTCACCTGGCAACGCTAGGTTGGGGCGTCGGCCCTGGTGGTGAAGTTATCAGCACCTTCCCCTACTTTGTTGTAGGTGTCCTTCACCTCATCTCTTCTGCTGTTCTAGGTCTAGGTGGCGTGTACCACGCTGTCCGTGGCCCTGAAACGCTTGAAGAATACTCCAGCTTCTTTAGCCAAGACTGGAAAGACAAAAACCAGATGACTAACATCATCGGCTATCACCTCGTCCTGCTTGGACTCGGTGCTTTCTTGCTGGTTATCAAAGCCTGCTTCCTCGGTGGCGTTTACGACACCTGGGCACCTGGCGGCGGCGACGTTCGTGTGATTACGAACCCAACGCTCGACCCCAGCGTTATCTTCGGCTATCTGCTGACGTCTCCCTTTGGTGGCGAAGGTTGGATCTGCGGCGTTAACAACATGGAAGACATCATCGGCGGTCACATTTGGGTTGGACTCATCTGTATCGGCGGCGGCGTATTCCACATTCTCACCAAGCCATTTGCTTGGGCACGTCGCGCCTTGATTTGGAACGGTGAGGCTTACCTCTCCTACTCCATCGGTGCCGTTTCCCTAATGGCGTTCATCTGCTCCTGCTACGTTTGGTTCAACAACACCGCTTACCCTAGTGAGTTCTTTGGCCCAACCAATGCAGAAGCGTCTCAGGCTCAGGCCATGACCTTCTTGGTTCGTGACCAGCGCTTGGGTGCCAACATTGGTTCTGCACAAGGCCCAACTGGTTTGGGTAAGTACCTGATGCGCTCTCCAACGGGTGAGATCATCTTTGGTGGTGAGACGATGCGTTTCTGGGACTTCGATGGTCCTTGGCTCGCACCGCTTCGTGGCACTAACGGCCTCGATTTGGACAAGCTCAAGAATGACATCCAGCCTTGGCAGGTACGTCGTGCGGCTGAGTACATGACTCACGCACCTAACGCATCTATCAACTCTGTAGGCGGTATCATTACTGAGGTTAACTCTGTTAACTTCGTGAACCCCCGTCAGTGGTTGGCGTCCTTCCACTTTGTAATGGCGTTCTTCTTCTTGGTCGGTCACCTCTGGCATGCTGGTCGCGCACGTGCGGCTGAAGGCGGCTTTGAGCGTGGTTTGGATCGTGAGACTGAGCCAGTATTGGCAATGCCTGATCTTGACTAGTTCGATCTAGCTGTTTCTAACATCTTCGGATGGTTTGAACTAATTGCTTGATGAATAAGACCCTTGCCGTTTGGTGGGGGTCTTTTCGTTGTTAGGCTAGATGTGTTTGTTTATGTCAGAGAGACTCTATGCTCGATCAGCCTTACTATATGCTGCGATCGCGATCTACCGGACAGTATTTGGTAGCCCGTCCGCCTGTGCCGGGTGGTCATCCTGAGCAGCCAAGCGAGCCATACTTACTGCTATTTATTGCTGATTTTGATGCGCTGAGCTATTTGAATACGCACGCGGGTGAGCTAGCGCCTCAGTTTGCGGTGGAGCAGGGCGATCGCAGACAGGTTAAAAAGATTAGCGATCGCTGGAGCTACAAAGGCGTTGGCGTTGTAAACGATCCGCTAGTTCCACGGATTGAGTTTATGCGCTTCTAGCGGTAGATGTCTCGGCGGTGGCCAATTCTCAAACTATTAATTGCTTTTACTGCTTCCTCAAAAGAGTAAACGACTTGATAATCGCTGACTCTAAGTTTGAAGGAACCTATAAAATCAGCGCTTAATGGTAGCGGTGTCAGCGATTCAAAGTTTTCAGCCAGCCATTTTATCTTCTTCAAAACGCGCTTTTGAACGACTGAAGTCAGCTGTTTCAAGTCTTTGCGTGCAATATCAGAAGATACAATTTCACAGCTTATTCCAGTTAAAACCTAGCTCCTCTGCAACGGCTGAGGCCGAAGTTCTACTATCAGTGAACCTCATCTGATGTATGGCTTCATGAAGCTGATCAGTAACTTTAATTCTTCAACAGTTAGATCGGTAACTTGTATACGCTTTTAATTTAATTTGAGCTGAGTTGTCTCCATTCTATGACTCGGCACAGAACTTACGGCGCATCGTAAAAGACACATTGCCTGTGCGATTAGTGACTTCCGTATTGGGTACTCTGACAAATCCTAAACGCTTATATAGTCTGAGGGCTGGATTGTCGGCGCGAATACTGAGGCAGACTGCTGAAAATTGGGGTTGGGCGATCACTAAAAGCTGCTTCAACAAAGCCGTCCCAATGCCGTTTCCTCTAGATTCAGGTACAACCGCTATGGCTAGTTCTGGCGTTTGGTTATCTAAGTAGCCGTAGCCGTGATCGCCTTCAGACCACAACCTTAGCCAAGCAGCGCCTATAGCGGCACCTTCTATTTCTGCTACAACGCCAATATCTCCATATCGCCCCCAGCTGCCAACATACCTTGCTAAATCTGGATTTATTTTCACCGCGGCTACAGAATACTCGTGCGCTGCATGCATCAGCATGATTGATAATGTAGGCTCATCTTCATCTGTTAGCAGGCGAACGGTATACCTACTGTTCATAGCGTTTAGTAGCTCATAGTGTTTTAGTAGCGGCGGCCTTCGCGGTAGACGTACATATTGATAGATGCGATCGCAAAACAAATCATAAAAATCAACAGCCGAATGCCGTATATCGGCTCATTAATCAACTGTCCATCTGCAAATAGCGGTGTCAGTGAGGGCTCCAGTTTTGCTAAGGCAAAGCCGCAGATAAAAGCACCAATGGTGGATGCTGCTTGGCTAAATTTCTTAATCTCCTGACTGGTACTGGGCGATATTAAAAAGCCAACCAGCCAGCCAACTGCCCAGCCACCTAACCCGATCAAAACCGTTTGCGCGAAGCCAGCATCTTCTAGCTCTTGATGCACAGAGCGAGCAATCCAGAGCACCACGCCAAAGACAACGAAGCCGATTATTAAGCTAGCAAAAGAGCGGGCTTGATTCATAAGGGCTTCGATTTCCTCACTGGCGATTGTCTCAGCGAAAGGACTAGTTCATACTAGAAATTTTGATTCTAGGATCAACGAATGAAAGCGCAAGATCGGCTAGTAAATTCCCGATAATCAGCATGACAGCACCTAGAACAAGGCTCGCCATAATGAGATATAGATCCTGCTTTTGAACGGCTTCTAGAGTCAACGTGCCAAGTCCAGGCCAGCTGAAGAAGTTTTCAATGATGAAAGAACCGCTGAGTAAAGACGAGAACTCAAAGCCCAGAATGGTGATGAGGGGATTAATCGCGTTTCGCAGGGCATGTACGTAGATTACTTTGCCTTCAGGAAGACCTTTGGCTCTAGCCGTTTGAATGTAGTCCTGGCGAAGAACGTCTAGAAGCTGACCGCGCATGAGGCGTTGCAGACCTGCAAAACTGGTGATGCTTAGAGCCAGCGTAGGCAAAACCAGGTGCCAGAGAACGTCTAGGATTTGGCCGATCCAGTTGAGGTCTTCGTGATAGAGGCTAGTGCGACCGCCGACGGGAAAGAGGGGGGCGGTGGCCTGAGCAAAGAAGAGCAGCAGCAGGCCAGTGATGATGGTGGGAAAGCCTTGAGCAAAGTAGCTGAAAAGGCGAAGAATGCGGTCAGGGAGTTTGTTTTGATTGATGGCGCTGATAATGCCGAGGGGAATCGCGATCGCCCAGGTTACAAAAATAGAGGCGGCTGACAGCAAGAGCGTGTTGGGCACTCGCTCCCACAAAATTTCTACCGCAGGTCGGTTATAGGCAAAGCTGGTACCAAAGTCGCCTTGCGTAATTACCTGCCTGAGCCAGCTGAAGTACTGCACCCATATGGGCTGGTCTAGACCAAAATCTTTGACTCTTTGAGCGATGGTTTCAGGCGATATTTCAGGATTTTGTCGAAAGGGCGTGAGGAAGTCGCCTGGTGCAAGCTGCACAATGAGAAAGCTGAAGACGGTCGCTAAGAGCAGCGTGATTAAAGCCTGAAAGAGCCTTTTGACAATGTACCTTGTCGTTTCGCCCAGGAAAAAGTCTCGCAGGAGCAGTCCGGCGCTAGCGATAGGCGAGGTTCGATGGGTAGACGAAGACATAGGCCAAGGCAACAGGAGTTAAGTGAAACCAATTTAGTAATGAAGCAAGCTGATGACGGGGATGTCTGACGGTAAATTGTCTCTACCTGCTAAGCCATCAAGTTCAATCACAAAAACAAACCCAGCCACCGTTGCACCTGCTTTTTGAATGAGCTGAGCAGCCGCGGCGGCCGTTCCACCCGTGGCTAGTAAATCATCAATAATCAGCACTTTACTACCAGGTTCAAAGGCATCTTGATGCACTTCTAGCCGATCTTTGCCATATTCTAAGGTGTACTCTACCGCGTGAACGGCCCGAGGCAGCTTGCCGCCCTTACGGACAGGAACAAACCCCTTTCGCAGCTGATGAGCGACCGGCATACCAAAAATAAAGCCGCGTGATTCTATGCCCGCTACACAGTCAGGCGCTAACTCAGCGCCTTTTTCACTGAGCTGAGCGACGGTGTACTGTAGGCCAGCTGGATCTTGCAGCAGCGTAGTAATGTCTCGGAAAATAATTCCTGGCTGCGGGAAGTCAGGAATATCTTTGATGAGGGCTTTGAGCTCTACTGCTTTAAGATCCATCGCGGGGGCACACCGGATTTATGGTCACGCGTATCTTATCAGCCTTGGGAACGGTTGTGCGGTTTATAGTCACTATCTGGCCTATCCTTTCGGATTTTTGGCGACTGAGCCTTCAAACCAGCCTTTACGCCAGAAATAGTAGGACAAAGAAAGGGCGATCGCAATCATCACCGCCCAGCAGATTGGATAGCCCCAATAGGCTTTTAGCTCTGGCATGTTCCACGGTGAAACGGACGGATCAAAGTTCATGCCGTACACGCCGACGATGAACGTTAGCGGAATAAAAATCGATGAGATAACGGTTAAGGTTTTCATCACTTCATTGGCTTTGTTACTCACTGAGGAAAGGTATACGTCCATCAGGTTTGCGGTCAGTTCTCGGTAGGTTTCGATAATGTCGAGCACCTGCACTACGTGGTCGTAGCAGTCTTGCAGGTAAACGCGGGCTTCGGCACTGATGAGATCGCTACTGCCGTCACGGATGAGCTGGTTGAGCGCGTTGCGCTGAGGCCAAATGGAACGACGCAGAGACATCAGCTCGCGACGGACGCGATAGATTTTTTGTACCGTTTGCTTGGTCGGATCGAAAATAACTTCGTCTTCTAGCGACTCTATATATTCACCGTATTCTTCTAACACTGGGAAGTAGGCGTCAATCACCGCGTCTAACAGGGCATAGGCCAGGTAGTCTGCACCCTCATGTCGTATCCGACCGACGTTTTGACGAATGCGAACGCGAACCGGATCTAGGCAGTCTTGATTGAGTTCTTCTTGAACGGTGAGCAAATAGTTTTTGCCCAGTACAAAGCTGAGCTGTTCGCTGGTGAAGTGCGGATCTGCTTCGTCAGCATCCGGATCCATCATCACCATGCGTGTGATGATTAGCACCTGGTCGTTGTAGTACTCAATTTTTGGCCTTTGAGGCACGTTGACGACATCTTCGAGCACGAGCGGGTGGAGGTGGAAAACTTCGCCCAGTCGGTTTAGCACGTCTTCATTGCCCAGGCCTTGCAGGTCTATCCAGGAAATGGTGGAGCTGGTCATATGCTTGGCGGCTTCTTCAGGCGATCGCAACATGCGGCGAATCGCAGACTTTTCGCTATAGTCAATCAGCGTCAGCTCCGTTGGCGAAGCATCATCGTCAATCACAAGCGTGCCGGGAGCCGTGCCGATTTGATCGTAG
>Ga0115029_1002470_pt1 | contig 10910 bp, 11 predicted proteins | sample SidtaG_3_FD_87297 | JGI IMG/M metagenome (GOLD analysis project Ga0115029, IMG submission 87297) | Marine algal microbial communities from Sidmouth, United Kingdom - Sidmouth_Asex1 metaG | ecosystem: Host-associated > Algae > Red algae > Unclassified | place: Sidmouth, United Kingdom | collected...
AAAGTTGACGCTTCAGTACCTCTCGAGGTACATTGGCCGAGAGCTGAAGCTTGAGTGGGTGTCCCGAGGCCAGAACGGCATCGCTGAGCTCATTTATGCAGTCAGAGCCGCCGTTCGCTATAAAGGTTCCTCAGGACAGCCCTGCCGACAGCAGCATCAAACAGTCATTTCTGGGTCAAGTGAGCCCCCTCGTACAACAGACACTAGCATGTTGGCGCCATGGGGGGCGTTCAAGCGTGCCCACGTCTCGGGCAGACGCAATGGTGGATGATATTGCGCGCGCGCGTATCCAGAACAGGGCACAGCGCGGACAGAGGGCGGCATTTGAGGTCCCTGGGAGTGGCGGGAACCGCCCCAGGGCGCCCCAAAAATGGCGCCCCAAACTGACTTTTTCGCTTAGCAGAATGTACCCCAGTTCCCCCAGGGCTAAACAGACCACGCTGCGTTCATTCCTGGCGTCAGAACGGACAGCAGACAACGGAAAGTGCTCGAAAACAGACGCTGAAAATGAGGATCAAATGAGCGGAAAAGGATCAATTGAGTCCCCCGGTAGAATAGACACTAGACGTAAGTTTCGTGTATACCACTGAGCGTAGAAGTTTGGAGCACGGTTCGGAGTGCTCGTACGACAGCTAGTATCCCCTACATCTTCCGCAACCGCCGTCGTCTGGACGTGCCTCGTCGACCGTTCCACGACTCTGGGTTCGGGTTTCTGTTTTCACACTGTCCATTTTCGCCGCGCGTGCTATATCTACCAAAGGTCTACCGAGAGGGAATTGCTTCCACGTTTGACGGGCCGGTTTGGGTCTATTTGTGCGACGTCTGCGGCTGCCTTTTTCTCAAGGAGGCAGTTGGCATGACCACATGGCGAGCAGAGGCGAGAAGGAGCCCTTCTGGCACACCGCGCCACCCACTAGCCCACCTTCCTGTCTCCATATACAGGCGAGGAAGCTGTGCCGCATGCGTTTCCCTGCTGAGAAGAGAGGCGAAGCGCGCAGCTGACAGGCCGGCCGACCCCGTACCCCCCCCTGCCCCAGTTTTCCCTCCTACCAAGCGCGCGCGTCTGCGCAAGCAGATTGTGATGGCGGCAGAGACTATGACCACGTACGAGCGTGGGTTGTCTGTGGAGTCGCCTTGAATGAATGACACAGTTATTTGGCGGCTATGACGGGTGGGAGGGCGTGGGGCGCCCACAATGACTCGTGCACGGTGGCTTCCTGAAGTGGCGCGTGAGTGCACGATGCCGGTCCGTGCAGCGTGATGCACTTGGAAATGGGAGGCCGGTCGGTGCCAATTTCTCCGAGGTAGAGGTCCCTGCAAGGAAATCCCGCCCCCCTCTCATGGCCCAGCTGAGGGGGTTGACTTGATCCACGTTGCAAGTCAGAGGAAAAGACAGGTATTTTCGGCGTAATCCGAGAGGAGGCTAACATATTTTTATCTGACCAATAGACGATTGCATTTCACGCGAGAACCCAATGGGACGTTGTAACTGCGGTCGCGACCCAGCAGAGCCGATACACTGGGTCTTGACTAGGCGTGGACGAAGCCGAGCGACAATGTCACGCCTTGCCGTCACCGCCGTCACAGATGATAACCTGTCCATGTACTTTGCTTGTCTCCAACATCGCCATTCTAGTCTTGTGCCAAGTTATGCGTGTGTACGTCCACGGCTCCTGATATCATATTGGGGTCATGAGTGGCACACGGCTCGCCGCATGCTGACTGCTAGTCCTGCCTTTTGGGGACCGATGCTCTTCTTTCATGCTCGTGCTGTGACGATCCTACTTCTTCGTCTTGCTCTCATACAGAATAAAGGTCGTTCCCTATGTCTGAAGTCCTGTGCAGGGATGGTCCACGCCCACGTCGCCGGTCCCGTAGTGTCGGCCACGCCGCCGCAAGCGCGCAGCGTCTGGCAATGCCAGAGCGTCAGTGGTGTTGACAACGAGCCCCTCGGGCAAGCGCCCCAAGACCCTTCGGGCGCTTCGAGGGTGCTTCACACAACATACGGTGCACTGGATGCCCCACTCCTCGCCCGCTTGGACCTGCTGTTCAGTCGTCACTTGGCCGCAAGCCGTCCGCAGGACATCGTCGCGGCGTTTGCGAATGGCAAGAAGAGAACGTACCGCCGCGTGATCGAGCCCCGAAAAGAGGACGTCAGTCCTCGGCACGCACGGCGGCGCCGCGCTCAAGCCAAAGAGGAGGTGGCCCGTATTTTTCACGTTGACCCCGGCGTCGCCTCGGCCGTGATGGACGACGTTTGCCGGCGGGCCCGCGCGAGCGGCGGCGTCGCGTTGGCGCCAATCGCAGCTGTGAGTGCCCTATCTCTGCGGCTGCAGGCACAGTTTATGGTTGACAACAACAAAAGAGGCGCCACGTTTCAGCGCTTTCGCCGGCTGCTGGGGCCGCGCGAGTGCCGCTTGGCCACCGCTCAGCAGCTGCGGGCGGGGTTGCGCAGCGCATCGGAGAAGGAGAAGAAGAAAGCTACTCGAAATGGTGATGAGGTGTACCTCATCAGCCGGCGCGCCGCCGTGGAGGCTCTGATTTTTGACCTGCACAGGCAAAACCAGTTCATTGAACGTGGGCTGCGCGGTGCGGACGGACGGGCGGTAGCGGCCACACTCCCTTTTGTATTGCAGACGAGCGCCAGTGCCCTGCGTAGCAGTGCGGTAAAAGACGTCCACATATGTTTTGGGCTTGACAAGGGAGGCTCAACAAGCTCGTGTAAAGCCGTGTTGTCCTGCGCGAATTAACTCAACCCCACAAGTCGCGGCAACTCCATCTTCTTCGGCGTCTTTCCGTGCAAGAAAGACCACCGTGAAGCGCTCGCTCGGATGGCTGACGTCTACGTACCGGACTTGGACACTCTTCGGACAGGTGAGGTGAACGTGGGCGGCCTCCAGCGTGCTGTGCGTCTCATCCTCATGGGTGACTACTCCTTCATCACCCCCTGGGTAGGTCACAAGGGCGCCAGCAGCCGCATGCCGTGCCTAATGTGCACAGTTTTCCGACGGCGGACGCATGGCAATGGGCCGCTGGTTGACCGGTGGGGCAACATGCAAGACGGGAGCCGCGCACGAGACGTGGCGCGGAGTCGGGAGCGCTTCCAGCAGATGGCGGCGGCCTTCGCGGCGGGCGACAACGACAGGCGGGCGACACCCATGCCACTCGAAGAACACTTTTCCATTGAAAGCCGACCGCTGCTCATTATTGAACCAAGCCACTTCTCCCCCAGGCCTCTACATTTGACCCTGGGGGTCACCGGGCCCATCTTGAGATTGGAGATTGAGGCTGTGTGCGTTCTTCATGGGCCGGCGCGGGCGAGTGCCTACGCGATGCCCCTCGCATTGGTTCTAAATTCTGCGGTCGGCGTGACGCTCAAGCCGTACTTTGGCAGGGCTTTTAAGGGCCGCCAATGCCAACTAATTGAGCGGCGCCTGTCAGCTGTCATCGAAAGTTTTGAGACGCACGCCCCTGCTGCTGATGCGGCGGCGTGTTGAGCGGCCTGTGACACCTGGAAGGAGCTGCTTCCGGTGCTTCTTTGGACAGTGACAGCTCGGAGGACGGGGCAGCGGCGTTTCGGGCGGGGACGGCTCGATTCGTGGATGGCCGCTGCGCTGCATTTCCGTGGTTTACGGTCACTCTCAAGCTGCACGCGTTGTGCTGTCACGCACAGGACTTCTTCCATTTGTTTGGGAGCCTGGAGTGTTACAGCGAGCACGGGCTTGAGTCGTGGCAAAGCCATTCCAATCAGAACGCCGCTCACCACCCGTCAGACAGCTTCCTCAGCAGCTTTCTCTCGTACTTTAAGCGGTCAGCTGTCACCCGTGCACCCCGCAACGACGCGTACAACCGAGGACTTAAGAGGTCACCATCCAAGGCTGGCCCTGGAGCGCGGGATGCCAAAAGTCTGCAGGACAAGCGGACCAAGACGTGGACGTCCCAGGCGGGTGCTGCTGGCGTGCCCGCCTCATGCCTGCTTCAGTAGAGCGAGGACCGATGCAAGCTGGCGTCAGACAACTGAGCTGCGGCGGCAACGATGATCCATTCTCACTGAAATCGGCAGCAGGAGAGTCCACCTGACACCCACGTTCCCGGGGAGGACGAGACGTGGGATGGGACGAGAGAGTTTGGAGAGCTGTTGGAAGCAGAAACTGCCTGCCTGCTGGCACTGATGAAGGAGTAGAAAAGGACTTTCCAAAACATCAGCACACCGGAGCGTCCTGCGCTGGTCCTCGTCCGCCGCCCGTTCCCCCACCCTCTGTCCGCATCCAGAAAGTGTGGCCGTGCATCAACCACCCATCGGCGACCTGGAAGCTGATGGCCGAGAGGGACCGGGCGATGTCGGCGAGGCTTGCCCAGGGACGGCAACTGGGCTGTGGTCCGTGTGGTATTAATAACATTGGTGCAATTACCAGTGTACTGAGACCGACCGTAGCCAAGCAATAAAGCGAGTTTTATCGCCGTCGCGGCGAGGAAGAATGACCTTTTGTTGAAGGGGATCCGATGGGGAGCCGGGTGGTGCCCACGACGGCGACCGCGGACCCATAGTGATTTAATATAAACGAGGGCACTGGTCGATCGACCGTCCGATCCCAAGCGATCGTAATGAGTGCCGGCAGACAGATACGAAAGGCAAGCAAACAAGCAATAAAAACTGAGCAATGCGGAAGTAACCCCCCAAAGAGCGTGCGACAGGCCAATTCCCACAATACATGGGCTTTGGCCAGTCAAGGGGGCTACCTGTGGCGAATTGCCAACTGCGGGCGAAGATATGCTAAATTCCGTGCCACTCGTTAGATTGAGACCAACGCAGGTCGGCACAGTCGATCAATCTTCAGCAAAGAGCCGAAGAAGTCTCGACTGGTGGTCGTGCGTTCTCGGATTGCAGTCCGTCATGATGAGACCTCTCGACGCGGTCTTGAGAGGCATCACACGGCCACGTAGACATTATCCGAAACTAGAATTGATAAGTGCTGCTTTCGAAGAATACCTGACACATCTCTCATGCACCGATGAGAGGTCTCGTCTGGCCGTTTTCCCCACAGGGCGTCCAACCAGGAGGCTGGAAACACCATGTCCGCTTTTGGGGGCTCTTAACTAGGTGTGAAGGTGAGCTCAGCCTCCGCCACTTGGCACACAATCCGGTGGACGTCCACTGACACTTTCTCTCGCAAAAAAACGGAGCACAGGGGTGACCTCCGTCCACAAGAGTCGAGCGAAGTGTCCTACGATATTTTTCGAAGTACTCCCTCAACGTGCACTTGAAGAAAACGCTCCAGAGCGGATCCCGCGTCGGTCACCCGTTGTCACGCGCACGCCAAGATGCGGGTGGTCGTTGAGATCTGTTCTGGTCGCCTGAAGGGCCGATGGCGTGTGCTGCGGATGATTTGCGCGCACCCCGACCTGGCAGCATGCGTCCAGGAGGTGTGTGTCGCTCTCCACAAATTTGTAGCGAAGCGGGACGTGGAATACGAGGGCGAGGATGAGCAGGACTCTAGTGACGGTTCGGTGGTGGACGTGGGATGGACTGCCTCTGACCAGATGGCGTATGCCACAGGGTGTGCGCGACGCGTCGAAATTGTGAAGGCATTGGGCCAGCCGTGGGTGGACGGCCAGTAGGCTGCTGCTGCAAGTACACATGAGGAAAGTGGGGTGGCTCGGAAGGGTGATCGGGGAGAGCGACGGAAGGGAAAAACTACCTAAAAAGGAGATAAATCTGTTAGGCAGTAAGAACGCCGCTGTGCTCGATATAAATGGATCATGACAGCCACTCGTAACGGTCGTGTCTCTGGAGGGAGGGGGGCGGTGTTGGGACAACGCTGACGGACGCTGCCAGATGCGATCAGGACACAACTACAGCGGGATACAAGAAACCAAAGTCTGCACGAGACAGGCAAGGCTCGCGATCTATTGTCCAATCATGGGCCATGACGGCCTGCTCGGTGTCGAATCTTGTTGAAGTCGCGATTGACAGCAGCGACGAATAAAGCACCGACGTACGGAAAAGAAATCTTTTTTCTGGTCACAAGAAAGACAGGATAGCAAATGACACTGAGTCACAAGACAAGGACGGCTATGCGCGACGGGCCTTGTCCGCGAAGGCGTTCTTCATGTTGATGGCCGCCTGGCGTACGTCCCCGTCGGTCGGCCCATTCACACTCGCACCGTCGCCACCACGCCCACCGCCACCCCCCCCTCCACGACTGCTGGCCGCAGCATCCTTTGCGGCTTTCTCCGACAATAGATTTAACTCAAAATAGTTGCGCACTGCCGCTGAGCTCGTCTTCGTCTTGTCCTTCTTGGATGGGGAGGCGGCCGCAATCTCCGTTGCCGTCTTCTCCCCGGGCACGACCATGCTGCTGAGGGGCATCGAGTCCTCGGAGCTGTCCGACTCTCCGCCGTCCGGTCCCAACCCCTCCTCATCGTCCGCGCCCCCGTCATCTTAGGTGCCCGCGTCGCCGTCGCATCCGCTGCCCTCGGCTGAGCGCGCCGCACCGGCCCCGCCCGCCGCAATCGCCGTGCCGACCACGCTCTCTGCTACCGCCGCTCTTGCGGCGCCACCCACTGCGGTCTGAGCCGTGGCCACGGTGCGTGGCGACCCAAAAAAGACAGGATCGCGTGCCGAGTCTTGAGCGGAAACCGGGCAGCGCTTAAAAGCCGAGCGGCACAGCCCGAATAGCACACACCCTCTAAAATTGAGCAATATATTGTCTTTTTTGTCTGCGCTCAGATCCGTGCGCTTCAGGTCCTCGCACGCATCGTTGTAGCGCGCGCGCATGTTCTTGGTTTTTTGTCTAAACTCTTGATCGACCTGCTGCGCGCTACCTCCTGTTCGGCGGCAGGTGTGGCGTCAATGAAGGCATAGCAACAGGAAACCGTAAATCAGCCTCAGTTCCGTCAGCTGCCCGCTGCTTGTGCCTGCCCACGGCGGTAGAATTTCTCCATCCATTGGCTAGGCACATTTACCTCCCAAACCTGTGGAAAAAGAGCGTACCCACCAAGTTTCTGGTTGTCAGAGCGCGCAGTCAGGGTTCCTCTACACTACGCCGAACGACCGAACGCTCGAACGCCGCGACGTTCAGACGGTCACACCACATTGTTGGCACCCAGATAGCCCGAACGAGGCCCTTTACTGCGTCAGTAGTTGCAGGATGGTTTTCTGACGGTGAGGCATCCTGACCACAGAAGCTCAGTTTTCTGTCAGAGTCCGATGCTGCTTCATCTGTGCTCTTTGGTCGCACCGTTAACTATGGGGGATACCTTTCTTCGCAGTGCAATCAAATAAATACCGCCAAGGCACGCTGCGCCCTTCGCATTGCATTCGAGAACCCTGTTCTCCTGTTCTTGGGCAGTAGTCACCTTTCTCGGCATCCCCTGTGGGTCTGGTGGCAACTCTGGAGCGCACTCGTGCTTCCAGCATGCAGGTCATGACGGCTCCGCTGTGAACGCCTATTTGGACAGAGGTGAAGTGTGGCGTGGTCGCAACCGACCGCTGCATGAACGGAAGCGCAGAGTTCAGTGCTGTCCTGCGGCAGCGGTGGGTGATGTGGAGACCCGCGCCTCGACAGTGTCTGAGCCACCCAGAAAGTCACTCGAGGCGGTCACGTTTACCGTGAGCTCGCGTATGGCACGCCATCATGAGCATGCATCCTGTCGAAAGGCGTCACTGGACAGGCATGAGCGCACCGCAGTGGTCTGTTGACCGACGTCGTAGATCCGAAAGAGCTGATGCCGCTCCTGGTACTGGATGTGTGGTAGTTCTCGGTCCTCAGCCACCACATGTACGTCGCATTCGACGCGAAACACTCATTGCAAACAGAGTCAAGACACGCACGCGGCACTACACTGCGCGCTGGTCAGGACAGACCCCTCTCTGGAAAGAGCCTTTGAGGAATCCCGCCCCGGATGCTCAAATGACACGCGGCTGCGGCATTGCGGTCCTTAAGAGAGCATGGAGAGGATCCGGGGGAGACACGAGGGCGGCGCGATCGTCACGGCTCCGCGACTGCTCATCCAAACATTGTTCCGATGGGGACCGATGGGCTCTTGGATGGGACCTGATGGGGCCGCAATGCCCATCGGAACAATCTTTCGATGGGATTGCGATAGGCTTTCCGGTGGGCGTTTACAGCCCATGGCGTAGGCCCTTTTTTCGGCCTTGAGGGCACTGACTCGAGGCGCCCCCCGGTGGGACAGCGCATCATCCTAGGCAGGCGCGGACGTTTCAGGCTCTCGAAATAGGTCGGACTGAAGAGCCTCTTTTCCATTGGACGTAGACCTTGTGCCTTTTGGCCAATGTCGTGCGCCCGTGAGAGACACGAAGAAGCTGAGGAAGAAAAACACGGACGGACGAGCAGAATACTTTTGTGTCCTCTGCTGCTCGGTTCCTAATGGTAGATCTGCACGACACGGCATGGCTTTTCATGCTCGATTTTTTCTCTATCGAGCGCAGCCAGACAATCGTGCAAATGAGCTGCACGAGCGGCGTCAAAGACCACCACACAAAACCCCGACAACAAAGCAACGCAGCCCTAGGCTGTCCCAACCGGGTGTGCTTACGCCGCAGCAACCGTGTAATTGCGTCGCCGCAGCATCAGCACACCGCCTACGCCTCCTCCCCCTCATATTCGATCACAGAGCCACCCTCACTCTTGTCCCCCTCATCACCGGCGCTGGAGCTGGTGTCCGATTCACACGACTCGCTGAAAGACGTGCGCCCTCGCACGCTTCTCTCATCCCCGTCAGTTCCGTAACCATCGTTGGCCCGCTCGTTGCGTCCACGTGCGTCATTCCCGCCGACGCCGCTCATCCCATCGTCACTCATCCTCCTGTTGCAACCCCTAACCACGCTGGTCGCGCCCTCCTTAGCAATTCCCATCAGAGCGGCTCCCGCGCGATGGTCGGTGTCGCTGTCCACAACAATCACGACAAGTGCGGGCCGTGCGACCAAGATCTCGTCATCGACGCCGACGCCGTAATCCTCGGCGCAGTTCGGCATCGCACCCGCTGCCTGGTTGGCCGCTGACGGTCCGTCGGTGCCGCCGGCAGCGGCGCTTGTCGCTCCACGACGGGTTGCCGGTGTAACGCACATAGAATACCCGGCTGCAGCAGGGATTGACGGTGCCGCCGTGGTCTTTGGGAGGCCCATGCGGCAGGCCGACATCTTGGCGGTTGAGTTCGGCGTCTGTCGCGCCACCCGAACCGCCACCGCGCCGGCAAAAGCGGCAAAGACCCAAGCGCCACTTGGGTTGCGAACAACAATTTCTTGGTCAACTGCGTCAGTGGTACGATACCCGACGTGCACCTTGTTGTCCTTGTGGTTCTCGTTGAAGAGCTTGGTTGACTTGGAGATCTCACCCAACCAATGCTGGTACAATTCGGTGCCGTTGCCGCCGCGGCGTCGCGAGCAGTTCCCGAGGGCAATCTCAAACTCGTTGCGAGCAAAGCTGGCGATGAAGAAATGATGCCCGACGACCATGTCGACGTGACAGCGGATGCCGGCTCCGTTGTCCTTGAAAACGCGGGACGCGCCGCCCACCTTCAAGAACAAGTGCTTGGCGGCCGCCACCACCACCTTCTTGCCCTTGTAGGAGGTGAGGAAGCAGTCATTCGCCGACCACTTCTTGGCCTTGGAGAGGGCAATCGGGTTGTGGGAGAACCCGAGCACGGTGAAAAACGGCTTGACGAAAAAGTCCCGCATCTGAGCAATGGTGTGGGGGAAGGTCGTCATGATGACAGCCATCGGCGGCTTCTAGGTGGGCTCAGCGTCCGCCGCCAACGATGAGAAGTAGATCCGGTTCATGTGGTAGCTGTCGGCAGCTTCAGGCGTCACCACTAACGCTTTGATGGTCTCCTCGTGGATGACCGTCCTCACCACTTCCGGGTCCATAAGAACTTCGCGGGAGATGGTCGCCGCAGCGATGCAGCGCTTCATGACGGTGCGGATGGGGCGCTGCAACTGAGCCGCCTGCAGGTCATTCGCCGAAGCGAGCGCCATCGCCGACGCCTTGACGTCCTCCACCTGAAGCATGGGCTTGACGTCCTTGTTGCGACGCTTGTCATTGGCGTTGCCGCTACTGCCGGGTGCACGGGCTCCGCTCTTCACCGCGACGCGCGAAGAAGCTAACGCCATGACTGTGCACTCGTTGCACTGCCCTTGGCCGTCCACATGTGCCTCGATGCGGTTGGAAGCGGCACGTAGGTGCTCCAGCTGCGCCGTTTTCTTCTCCAGCGCGGCCCACAGCTCTTTGATGCCGTCGCACACGGCTGTGCAGACCGCCCCACTCTCAAGCGCCCACGCTGCAACGGCTTCGGGCGTCTGGGCCGGTGATGAGGTTCCCGGTATTAACTCCGTCGCGCTGCAGGCACCGCCCGCCACATTGTCACTTGCCCATTGAATCTTGTGCTGCGGCGCAGCCGACGTAGGGGATGCCGCCATTGCCGGCGTGGGCTTCTTGCCTTCGCCGCCGGCAGCGCGCCGACGGAAAGCGGGTGGTGGCGGAAAAGGGGCGGCGAGGGACTCCGTCGACGGCAGCGGGACCGACGCGATGACCGCTGCCGCAGCAGCAGCAGCCGCCGTCTCCGCTTCCACATTGGCATCCGACGGCGCCTGAGGGAGCGGCACGAAGCCAGGCGGCACCGCGTCCTTGACGGCGGCACACCACGCGGCGGCGCCGCCGACGCGGCGGCAATAACCGTCTCGGCCGGATTGCCGGCAGACGTGAAACCATCCGAGCCTTGGCATGACATGGAGATCGGCGAGGGTGGCGGCAGCGTCATGGGCTTGGGGTGCGGCGGCGATGATAACAGCACGGTCGACACTTTCAAGGGTCGGTTGTCGAAAGGCGCAGACCGGTTGGGGCACACCGCCACCTTGCGCACCTCGGTGACGCCGCAGTCTTCCGGCTGGC
>Ga0115029_1002471_pt1 | contig 10899 bp, 10 predicted proteins | sample SidtaG_3_FD_87297 | JGI IMG/M metagenome (GOLD analysis project Ga0115029, IMG submission 87297) | Marine algal microbial communities from Sidmouth, United Kingdom - Sidmouth_Asex1 metaG | ecosystem: Host-associated > Algae > Red algae > Unclassified | place: Sidmouth, United Kingdom | collected...
CTGAAGCTGCGGTATATCGAGGCGTTCAAACGCTTCGTCGCCGCGACCTATGTCAACCGCTTCTCGGAATATTCCGGCGAGACCATCGACGTCGGCAATGCCCGCGAGACCCGCAACGGCTATGCGGTCGAAACCTCGGTGATGCGCGGATCGCAGCCGCCCCTGTCGGTGCGCTGGCAGATTTCGGATCGGTCGGGCAGCCCGCAGGTGGAGGATTTCGATATCGAGGGCGTCTCCATGGCCATGTCGCAGCGGGGCGAGTTCACCTCGCTCATCAACAGCTATGGTGGCGATATGGAGAAATTCGTCCAGTATCTCGAATCGCGCGGGTAATTTTCTGGCGGAGTGATGACCTGGCCATCACCCCGAAATTCGGGGTGATGGCCTTTCTGTGGTGGAAGCGGGTGAAAGCGGGACCGCCCGCATGACGCGCGGTGTGATCTGCGCTATATCCGGCGCATGACCGACACCGTCGCCCATCGCTGGCACCCCATCACCGACCTGCCCGACGACTGGCAGGGAATGGCCGATCCGACCCTGCCCGTGCTGGCCGAGGAATGGGCGCGGGGGCGGGAGGCGGTGGGCGATTCCCCTGAAATCCGCCGGTTCAATGCGGAGTTGCTGCGCGAGGTGGCCATCGAGACGGGGCTGATCGAAGGGCTGTACAGCATCGACCGGGGGACGACGGAGACCCTGATCCGCATGGGCCTCATCAAGAAGGAACTGGCGCAGGGGATCATCGACCGCCCGGCCGACGAGATCATGCCGATCCTCGAAGACCAGCATTCGGCCACCGAGGGTCTGTTCGATTTCGTCAAGCAGAAGCGGGAACTCGATACGAGCTATATCACGGAACTCCACGCGCATCTGACCCGGCACCAGCCAAGCACGACGGCCTTGACGCCGGAGGGAGCGCGCATGGAAATTCCGCTTCGGCGCGGAGAGTGGAAGACGCAGCCGAACAATCCCCGCCGCGAGGATGGCGGCATCCACGAATACTGCCCCCCCGAACACGTTGCCGCCGAGATGGATCGCCTGATCGAGATGCACCGCCCCCATGAGGCGGCGAGCGTCGCGCCCGAGGTCAGCGCAGCGTGGCTGCACCATAGGTTCACGCAGATTCACCCCTTTCAGGACGGGAACGGGCGGGTCGCGCGGTCTCTGGCTTCGCTGGTGTTCCTGCGGGCAGCGTGGTTCGTTTGCAGCGTCACGCGGGATGAGCGCGGGCAATATCTCGATGCACTGGAGCACGCGGATAACGGAACATTCGCTCCGCTCATCGAGCTGTTTGCAGCTTTGCAGAAGCGATGGTTCGACCGTGCGCTGCAGCGGATCGGAAGCATCGCCCCATGACCGCCTATCCCCTTCCCGATACCCCCGGTCGGCTTGCCGACAATATCGCGCATTTTGCACGGGCGCTGCGCAAAGCCGGGGTGCCTGTCGGCCCGGCGCATATCCTGAACGCGGTCCATGCGGTCGAGGCGGCGGGGTTCTCGAAGCGGGAGGATTTCTACTACACGCTGCGCGCCTGTCTGGTGACGCGGCGGGATCAGATCCCGCTGTTCGACCAGTGTTTCCGCATGTTCTGGCGCGATCCGCAATTCATCGAGAAGATGATGGGCGCGCTGATGCCGCAGATACGCGCCCCCCGCAACGACGAGAAGCGGGCGGCGGAGACGCGGGCTGCGGAGGCGATCATGGACGGGGCCGACAGCCCGATTCCGCCGCCGCGCGAGGAGGAAGAGGAGAAGATCGAATTCGATGCCTCGCTGACCTTCTCGGGGACCGAAAAGCTGGAAGCGCGGGATTTCGATCAGATGACCGGGGCCGAGTTGCGGGAGGCGGAGAAGGCGATTGCGTCTCTGCGCCTGCCGGTCAAGCCGCTGCCCACGCGCCGGACGATCCGCTCGCACCGGGGGCGCTCTCCCGACTGGCGCGCGGCGATGCGGGGCGCGATGCGGCCCGGCGGGTCGATGACCCTGCCCGTGCGCGACCGGCGCGAGGACTGGCCCGCGCTGGTGGCCCTGTGCGATATCTCCGGCTCGATGAGCGGGTATTCGCGGATGCTGCTGCATTTCCTGCACGCGGCGGCCAAACGCGAGGGGGATGGCTGGTCGAAGGTCCATGCCTTCACCTTCGGTACGCGCCTGACGAACATCACCCGTGCCCTGCAAAAGCGCGATCCCGACGAGGCGCTGGAGGCGGCGGGGGCCGAGGCGCTCGACTGGGAGGGCGGCACGCGGATCGGGCCATCGCTGCATGAGTTCAATCGCCTCTGGGCGCGGCGGGTTCTGGGGCGCGGGGCGACGGTTCTGCTCATCACCGACGGGTTGGACCGGGAGGAGCCGGACTTGCTGCTGAAGGAAGCCCGGCGGCTGCGCCTCTCCTGTCGCCGTCTCATCTGGCTGAACCCGCTGCTGCGCTGGGACGGGTTCGCGCCCCGTGCGCAAGGGGTCCGCGCGCTGCTGCGCGAGGTCGATGCCTTCCGCGCGACCCATAATATCGCCTCGCTCCGCGATCTCGCCGCCACGCTGATGGATGAGGGCGACAGCGGGTTGCAGGCCCGCTACACCGCGATGCTCGACGATCCCGCCCCGCCCCCGAAGCGCCTGACTTTCGAAGGGTTCGAGGGGTGATGGGAGTGTCATACTACGATTGACAGGTGTAATGCGTCAGGTTACAGTTTTGGCATGATAAAGAGTTTCAAGAGCAAGGCGCTGAAACTCTACTGGACCAAAGGCGATGCGTCGAAATTGCCTTCGGAGCAACGCGGTCGGATCGCCCGCGCTCTGGCGTTTCTGGATGCGGCGATCATGCCGGAAGAAATGGATCGTCCCGGTTATCGCTTCCACGAGTTGAAGAGTGATCGGGAAGGGACTTTTTCGATTACGATATCCGCCAACTGGCGGCTGACCTTTCAGTTCGATGGCGAGGACGCCATCGTTCTGGATCACGAGGACTATCATTGATGACCCTACGCCATTCATCGATTCCCGCGATGCATCCGGGTGAAATTCTGCGCGAGGACTTCCTGCCCGCTCTTGGGAAGCCGAAGGCCGAGATCGCGCGCCTGCTGGGCGTTTCGCGAAACACGCTCTACAACCTTCTGGACGAGAAGCAGGCCGTTACCGCTGAAATGGCCGTTCGCCTTGGAAAACTACTCGGCGGCGGGCCTGGAATATGGGTGCGCCTCCAAGGAAATTACGACATCTGGCAGGCCGAACGTACCGTCGATACATCGGCTATTCCTACTCTTCAGGCCGCCGAATGATCGACCACGATGCCATTCCCGAGACGGCGCTGCGCTGGGTGGAGGCGGGGACGCCTGCGGCGCTGGCGACGGTGATCGAGACGTGGGGATCGGCACCGAGGCAACCGGGGGCGCAGCTTGCCATTTCCGCGACCGGCGATCTGGTGGGGTCGGTCTCGGGCGGCTGCGTCGAGAGCGCGGTGGCCGCCGAAGCCTTCGAGGCGATGGAAGAGGGCGATTGCCGTCTGCTGGAATTCGGCGTTTCTGACGATGATGCTTTCGCGGTGGGTCTTGCCTGTGGAGGCCGGATTCAGATTTTCGTGGAGCCGGTGGGGACGGGCGAGGGCCTCGCTTTGCCGACCCTGCGCGCCTTGGTCGAGGCCCGTATGGAGCGGGCACGTACGGTTCTGGCCACCGATCTGGAGACGAAGGAGCGGCGGCTGCTGGCGCTGTGCGACGACGATGCGCTGAGCGATGCGGCGCGAATCGCCGCCGATGGCGACCGCTCCGGCTTCGTGGAGGTGGATGGGCGGCGGTGGTTTCTCGGGGTCCATAATCCGCCCCTGCGCATGGCGATCATCGGGGCGGCGCATATCGCGCAGCCGCTCAGCCGGATGGCGGCGATGACGGGATTCGACGTGACGGTCATCGATCCGCGCGAGAGCTTTTCGTCCGAAGCGCGATTCCCGGACATGACCCTCTCGCGCGACTGGCCGGATGCGGCGCTCGGGGCCTTCGGGCCGGATACGCGCAGTGCCGTGGTGTGCCTGAGCCACGACCCGAAGATCGACGATCCGGGGCTGCATGTGGCCCTGCGCTCGCAGGCGTTCTATATCGGCGCGCTGGGGTCGAAGCGGACGGGGGCCAAACGCGCCGACCGCCTTGCCCAAGCCGGGTTCGGCGCCTCGCAGATCGCGCGGATCGACGGCCCCATCGGTCTCGATATCGGGGCCAAATCTCCCGCCGAGATCGCCGTGGCCGTGATGGCGCGGATCGTCGAGGCATTGCGCAAACCCGAAACCCGATGATCTTCGCTTCCCTGCCGCTGGCCGAGGCCGAGGGCGCGCTGCTTGCCCATTCGATCCGCGCGGGCGGGGCGGTGCTGAAGAAGGGGACGGCCCTGACCGCCGAACGCATCGCGGCGCTGGCCGATGCCGGGATCGGGACCGTCACCGTCGCCCGGCTGGATGCGCAGGATGTGCCGGAGGATGCGGCGGCGCTGGCTCTGGCCGATGCCGCCTGCGGGGCGGGGCTGCGGACAGCCAGGCCCGCGACGGGGCGGTGCAACCTCCATGCGCAGGCTTCGGGACTGCTGCGCGTGGAGGCCGCCGCCATCGACGCGGCCAATGCCGTGGACGAGGCGCTGACCATCGCCACGCCGCCCGACTATGCGCGGCTGGAGGCCGGTCAGCTTGCCGCGACCGCGAAAGTCATCCCTTATGCGGCCCCGCGCCCCGCGCTGGAGAAGGCGACTGCCGCGTCGGCGGGCGCGCTGGTGCTGCATCCTTTCCTGCCGATGCGAACGGCGCTGATCGTGACCCGGACCGATGCCCAGAAATCCTCGGTCATCGACAAGGGTATCCGGGCGGTGCGAAACCGCCTTGCTTCTCTGGGGTCGGATATGCCGGAGGCGGACATCGTCACCCATGACGAAGCCGCATTGGGAGCGGCGATCGCGGCGGCGATGCGGATGCGCCCCGATCTGCTGCTCGTGCTCGCGGCCACGGCCACTTCCGACCGGCGGGATATCGCCCCTGCCGCCATCGTCGCCGCCGGGGGAACCATCGAGCGGTTCGGGATGCCGGTGGATCCCGGCAATCTGCTGGTCCTTGCCCGGCTCGGGGAGATCCCGGCCATCGTGTTGCCGGGATGCGCGCGGTCCCCGGCCCTGAACGGGGCGGATTGGGTGCTGGAGCGCCTTGCCGCGCGCCTGCCGGTGACGGCGCAGGATATCGCCGCGATGGGCGTGGGAGGGTTGCTCAAGGAAATGCCGGGCAGGCCGCATCCCCGCGAGAGGGGCGCATGAGCATCGCGATCCTGCTGCTCGCCGCCGGAGGCTCGACCCGGATGCGGGGCGGGGACAAGCTGCTCGAAATCCTGAACGGCGAGCCGATGCTGGTACGCAGTGCGCGGGTGGCGCTGGGAAGCCGTGCGGAGGAGGTCATCGTGGTCCTCGGTGCGAATCGGTCGGCGCGCGAACGGGCACTCGACGGGCTGCCGGTTCGGATCGTCGGGAACGTGGAGTGGCAGGATGGCATGGGCCGATCCATCGCGGTGGGCGCCGCTGCGGTGAGTGACGCGACATGCGGGATCATCGTCATGCCGGGCGATATGCCGGGCCTTACTTCCGCCCTGCTCGACGAGCTGATTTCCGCCCTGCCGACAGGGGCATCCGGGACGATCCTGCGACCCCGTACGATGGAGGGAAGCCCCGGAAATCCGGTGCTTTTCGGAGGGGCGTACCGACCGGCCCTGATGGCCCTGACCGGCGATGACGGGGCACGGCCTGTCATTGCCGCCCATCGCGAAAACCTGCGATATGTCGATGTGATCGGAGATGCCGTTTCGACCGATCTCGATACCCCTGAGGAATGGGCCGCCTACCGCGCCCGTCCCGATGCGGGTAACGGGGATTAACCCTATCGAAAGCGAAACGATGCAAGCAGTTACGCATAGCGAGTTCGCCCTGTAGGTGCACTCGACAGAGATAAAGGGTCCAGCCCGGATGATCGATAGGCAGTACATTCCCCTCTTCGTCTTTGCGACCTGTCTGGCGCTCGCTCTGGCTCTGGCATTCCTGACGACGGAATGGCCCTCTGCCCTCGCCGTCGCGCTGGCAGGCTGTGCGCTCGCGTACGCGATGCGTCCGCCGGAGACGGAAGACCACGATACCGCCTTCCTTCAGGAAGATCTCGCCGAGATCCGGCTGGCGGGCGAGCAACAGGCCGAAGACATCGCCGTGCTGCGTACCTCCGTCGATGAAATGGCCGATATCGTCGAATCCCTCGCCACCGATATGCAGCGTCTCTCCACGAGTTCCGATGGCGCGGAGACCGAGAAACTGAGGGCGCTGGTCGATGCGATGGGCAAGCGGGTCGCGGCCCTCGACACCCCCGGCAAGCAGGCCGCTGCCCGTCTCGAAACGCTGGAGCAGGCCGTCGCCGCGCTGCGGGTGGAACGGGCGCAGGGCGAAGAGATCGCCGACCTGCGCACCGTGGAACCGATTGCGCTGGCCGCCACGGGAACCGCTTCCGTGGCGGGCGCTGCGATGGGCGGGGCGGCAAATGCGGTTTCCGCCGATGCCGGTTCCTCCAATACCGGTTCCTCCGGTGGCGGGTCGATCACCGAACGGGCGGGACGCCTGCGCGAGCGATTCTCGCGGGGGCGCAAGGCGCGTCAGGTTCGGGCGTTGCCGTTGTTCGATTCGGCCCGTGCACCATCGAGCCTGCTGATCGACGATGTGGACGGGACCCCGTCGCTCGATGGCACCCTCGACGTCATCCGTCATGCCCTTTCCCTCGTCGGGGCGTCCGACGATACCGGGTCGCGCATCTTCGTCCGCCTGGCACAGGAGGCTATCGCCGACCCTGCCCTGGCCGATGCGCTGTCATCCGTGCTCGAGGACGCAGGCGACGTGGCGGGTCGCCTGGTCGTGATCGTGCCTCAGGCGAGCGTACAGGGCGGGCCTCCGAAAGCCCTTGCCGTCTTGCTCAAGGCAGGCGCGCGCCTCGGTCTCGAACGTATGATCGACTGGTCCGCCGATCTCGATTCGCTCGCCTCGCGCGGGCTTGCCGTCATCGTCGTCGATGGCCCGGCCATGGCCAAGAGCGCCCTGTCCCAGAAAGGCGACCCGACCCGCCTGCGTCAGGTGTTGCACGCGAGCGGGATCGAGTTGCTGGCGGATGGCATCGAGACGCGGATGCAGCTCGATGCGGTCAATTCCCTCGTTCCCGATCTCCTCGCCGGTCCCGGTCTGGGCGAGGCGACGATGATGGATGTGCCTGTATGAGCGAGGGACCCCCGTCCGACCCGATATCGTGTCCGCGCTCGGCCACGGTGATGTGGATCAACTGGACCGGCGTGGCCTGCATGATCGCCGCCGCCTGCATCCTGCGTCAGATGCCCGCTGTTCCCGACCTGGCCGCGACCCTCATCGTTGCCGCTGCCTTCGCGCTGCCGCTGATCGGGCTGGAGGCGGTATTGCTGCGCGGACGCCGCGCGCCGGAGCATCCCGGAGATGCGGTTCCCGGTGGCCCCGGCCTGATCGGCCATACGGTCGATTATTCGCAAGAGGGCATCGACTGGCATGGACCCTCCGCGCCATCGTTCTCGCGCTTCGCCGTGAAGCTGATCGGGCTGTGGACGACGCTGGCGATCATCGCGTTGATCTACACCATCGTCCCGGAATACAGCGCCACGCTCTTCGATCCGTTCTGGTCGATGCTGGAGATCGCGATTCCTGCGTTCCTGCTGGTATCGCCCGCCTATTTCTGGTGGGCCGACGGGCGGATGCGCCAGCCCTACGACGGATACTGGCACGTGGGCGCGCTGATCCTCGGCTGGTCGAACGATGTAGGCCTGTCGAAGATCCGCCAGCACGCGCTGGGCTGGACGGTGAAAGCGTTCTTCCTGCCGCTCATGTTCGCCTATTTCCACGGGAACATCATCAATTTCCGGGGCGCGAACTTTTCCGAACTCGACGCGATGGGCTGGCATTACTTCTTCTACAATCTGCTGATCCTCGTCGATCTGGGCTGTATCGTCGTGGGCTATGCCCTGACCGTTCGTCTCTTCGACAATCATATCCGCTCGACCGAGCCGACATGGTCCGGCTGGCTGCCCGCCATCATCTGCTATCAGCCGTTCTGGGGGCTGATGGGGCCGCAATACTTCGCCTATCGCACCGATATGGACTGGGGGACGCTGCTGGAGGCGTATCCGGCGCTTCAGGTGGTGTTCTCGGTCATTATCCTTGGGCTGATGGGCATCTACACGTGGGCCTCGGTGAGTTTCGGGCTGCGGTTCTCGAACCTGACCCATCGCGGGGTCATCACGAACGGGCCGTACCGGTTCTCGAAGCATCCCGCGTATCTGTCCAAGAATCTCTCGTGGTGGTTCGAGGCGCTGCCTTTCATCGCGCCCTTCGTCTTCGGGTTCCGGGGGATGGGCTGGAGCGGGCATTGGACGGCGGCGGCGGGGAATACGCTGCGGCTGCTGGCCGTGAACCTGATCTACTACGTCCGCGCCCGGACCGAGGAACGGCACCTGTCGCATGATCCGCTCTACGTGCGCTATGCGCTCTGGATGGAGCGTCACGGCATCATGGCCTGGGCGCAGCGGCTCGCGCGGTTCGTGCGCTATCGGCCTCCGCAGGGGCGAGTCGATGCCCGTCGTGAGGATGTGGATTCGGGGACGTGAGGGCTTTGCTGTCATGCCCTCGAAAGAGGGCATCTCGCTGGGTTGAGAGCCTGTCATACTCCGCGTAGGCGGAGTATCCAGTCTCGCGAAATTTTTCGGTCCAGTACACAAGACGCCGAACTGGACCTCCCGCCTTCGCGGACGATGACGGAAGATTGGAAGACGTTGCCTATACGACGCTGACAGTCAGCCGAGGATGCGCTCCATCTGGCCCGTGGTCTTGCCGGTGTAGAATTTGCGGTAGCGATCCGCGATGCGGCTGGTTTCCATGATGAGGCAGACATCGACCGTGTTGAAATCGCGGTCGATATAGGCACCGTCTCCGACGAAACCGTTCAGGCGCAGGTATCCCTTGATGAGCGCCGGGATCGCCCGCATGGCCTCGCGCCGGTCGATGGCGTCCTCGGGCATCAGGTCGAGGGAATGATAATGCTGGGGCAGCACCCGCGCGCGTAGCGGTTCGGGCGCGAGATGATGATGGTGCAGATGGGCGAGCGGCACGGCCAGCGCGTCCAGATCGGTGCCGTGAAAGCTGGCGCAGCCGAAGAGAAGCCCGAGATCATGGCCGTCGATATATTGCGCGAGGGCCATCCACAGAAGCTGCATCGCCGACCCGCCGCGATACTCGCTATCGACGCAGGACCGCCCCAGTTCCAGCGTTTCCTGCGGATAATCCTCCAGCGGTGACAGATCGAATTCGGCGGCGGTGTAGAACCCCCCGTTCTTCCGCGCGACCGAGCGCCGCAGCAGGCGATAGACGCCGATCACGCGGTCGAGGGGATCGTCGGTCTCGCGGCTGTCGTCTTCGAGGATCAGGTGATCGCAGAAGGCGTCGAAGGCGTCGGTCTCGCGGCGGGCGGCGTGTTCGGCCTCGCTCGCCTGCGCGCCCATCTCCTCGACGAAGACGCGGTAGCGCAGTCGCTGGGCGGCTTGCACGTCCTCTTCGGTCTCGGCGAGGCGTGCCCGGAAGCGTCCGGCGACGATATCCATGGGATTCCTTCCCTGCGGAGAATTGGAACGCATGGCCCGAACCCGGCGGGGACGCAACAGAAAAGGCATGGCGCACGCGGGTTACGTCGTGGAGATGCCCTTCAGAGCGATATCGGGGTCCGCGATGGCGTCCGGGTCGGGCGAGACATCGGCTTCGATCCAGCGTTTGCCGGTCATGTAGGCGCGCGGATCGTTCATGGCCTCCACGCAGGCGAGGCGGCCCCGTACATAGAGCCAGCAGGAGCCGGAGCGCGGCTTCTCGCCCGCGCGCCAGACGGCCAGGTCATAGCCTCGGGGCAGGCCCGCCGATTGCAGCTTCACGTCGTATTGGTCCGACCAGAACCACGGCGTCGCGTCGTAGGGGGCCGGTTCGCCCAGCATCGCCGCCGCGCAGGCTTTGGCCTGATCGAGGGCGTTCTGCACGGATTCGAGACGGATATCGCCCCAGCGGCCATGGGGATGCCACGCCACGTCCCCGGCGGCGAAGATGGCCGGATCGTCGGGGCCGCAGGTCTCGTCCACGGCGATGCCGTCCTCGGTCGTCAGGCCCGCTGCAACCGCGAGGGATTGATTGGGCAGCACGCCGATCCCGGCGACGACGATATCGGCGGCGAGTTCCTCATGGGTATCGGAGGCCACATGGTCGACGCTCACGCGCTCGATCTCGACCCGCTCGACGCGGCCTGCGCCTTCGATGGCGCGGATGGTGGTGCCGAGGCGGATATCGACGCCCTCGTCCCGGTGCAGGGTTTCGATGAACCGGGCCGTCTCGACGCTGGCCACGCGCGAGAGCAGGCGGGGAGAGCGGTGGAGCAAGGTGACGGACAGCCCACGCCTGCGCAGCACCGCCGCCGCCTCCAGCCCGATATAGCCGCCGCCGACCACCACTGCGCGCGCCGCCTCTTCAACGGCGGGCATCAGCCCGTCGATATCGTCGATGCCGCGCACGTAATGCACCCCCGACAGGCTCGCGCCGGGGCAATCGAGGGGCCGCACCCGCGTGCCGGTCAGCAGGGCGAGGGCATCGTAGGGCAGGGTGCTGCCATCCGACAGGCGCACCGTCCGGGCCTCGCGGTCGATGGCATCCACCCGGATGCCGAGGCGCAGATCGATCTTGGCGTCGTCGTAGAAACCCTGTGGTTTGACGAACAGGCGCTCGCGCTCGAAATCGCCCAGCAGATAGGCTTTGGAGAGGGGCGGGCGCTGGTAGGGGAGCCATCGTTCCTCGCCGACGAGGGTGA